>ENA-OSEO01002293-OSEO01002293.1-sediment-metagenome-genome-assembly--contig:-NODE-2293-length-27910-cov-3.623109_pt1 | contig 27910 bp, 24 predicted proteins | sample MGYA00237883_ERZ534232 | MGnify/ENA metagenome assembly ERZ534232
CTTTTTGCCGGCGTTTGGCGGCCAGGGTAATGGCAGCCATCATTTCTTCAAATTCCTCTTTGCCCTGGAAAAGGCTGTTCCATATTTTGCGGTCTTCGTTCAATGAAGCCCGGGTGTAGGCAATAAAAGGTTCTGCGCTTTCAAAGGTCAAGGGGTTCTCGAAGATTTTTACATCCGTTTCCGCAAAAATCTCTTTCACCGAGCTAAGAATTTGTGAAGCGTATCTAGAGCTGCCGGGCATTGGGGGAATGGGTTTGCCGGTGGCTTCTTTGATGATGTCGTAGAAAAGCTGTTTGTTTTCGGGCATCGGGCCGGTAGTAAAAATGCGTCCACCAGGTTTTAAGACGCGATGGATTTCTTTAATTGTGAAGGGGATATCCTCCGCGTAGTAAATGGCAAAACAACACGATACCAGATCAAAGCTGTTGTCTTCAAATGGGAAACGCTCATTGAAATTCAATTCCATGAATTTAACTTTGTGATCGGTTTTGGCGTTCTCTTTTCTGGCTTGTGCCAGCAGTTCCTGGTTAACATCGCCACCTGTGATATCAGCATTCCCTTCAAGCGCTTTGAAGTATGAAAAGCATTGTTTTCCCGCGCCACAGCCAACATCCAGAATCTTCATACCCGGTTTGAGCGATAAGGTTTCCAGCATCCATTCATCAATATCGCGTCCACCGTATTGATTATGGATATCGATACGTGTTTTCAAATCACTGGTAGTTTCTTGATAATTAATTTTCATTGTCCCTCGTTGTTTTTAAGTTTGCCTAAAATCTAAATGATTATACCCGGAAATAATAGTGTATTGTAATGTTGTGCGAGGTTAACAAATCCTGGGCAGCATTTCTCCGGCCATGACATCCAGAATACGGTTAGACCCCATAGTGGTGTGAAGCAGGACCCTCTTTATAGGGGTTGAAGTGACTTCTCCGATAATGGCAGCCTTTTCGCCATATTTGCTGCGCTGCATGGATTCAAGCGCGTCTTTTGCTTCATCGGGGGGCACAATGGCAATCAGTTTGCCTTCATTGGCAACGTATAATGGATCAAACCCCAGCATTTCGCAGGCGGCCTGAACAGCGGGCCGGATGGGAATGCTGGTTTCTTGCAATACAATCCCTACCTGGCTCTGGTGGGCGATTTCGTTTAACGTGGTGGCCAGTCCTCCTCTGGTAGGATCGCGCATGACATGTGTATGGGGGGCGGCAGTGAGCAAAGTATGGATCATGTGGTTCAAAGGCGCAACATCAGATTGAACAGCGGTTTCAAAACCCAATTCCCCGCGGGCCGCCAGAACCGCAATACCGTGATCCCCCAGATAACCTGAGACCAATACTTTATCTCCAGGTTGGGCTTCTGCCCCCCCAATTCTTCGTCCGTCGGGAATCCAACCTATTCCAGTGGTGGTGATGAAAACCCCATCCGCTTTACCTCTCTCAACCACTTTCGTGTCACCCGCAATGATCTGGACACCCGCTTCTTCCGCTGCTGCCCGCATGGATTGGACGATGTTTTCCAGGACAGTCATGGAAAGACCTTCTTCCAGTATGAAACTGGCGGTGAGATACAGCGGCAGCGCACCACTCATACAGACATCGTTAACAGTTCCACAAACAGCCAGTTTGCCAATATCACCACCTGGAAAGATGAGCGGCGCGACACTGTGGGCGTCGGTGGATATTGAAAGCTGTCCTTTAAGCGTTGCCAGGTTGGGTAAACCCACAGCGGCAAAATCGTTTCCGGCAGCCAGGGGGTCGCACTTAAAACGGGGCATAAATATATCCCGGATCAGTTCCATGGTCATTTTACCGCCGCTTCCGTGTCCCATCACAACCTGATCGGCGTGTTGGAGCGGGACAGGGCAAACCGGGCCTTCCAATGTGGGAAGATGATTTTCATTGTTCATGGACAGGCTCCTTTATTCTTCGCCGCGGTATCTGGCATATTGATAATAGGCCGCACAGGCACCTTCGGAGGAAACCATGGTGGCTCCCAGCGGATTGCGAGGCGTGCACTGTGTACCAAACGCGGGGCAGTCATAGGGTTTTTTGAGTCCCCGAAGGATCTGTCCGGCGATGCAAATTTCGGATTCCCGCGTTTGGATGTGGGCAACTTCAAATCGTGTTTCGGCGTTGAATTCTTTGAAGGTCTCCCGCAGCCCCCAACCGCTTTGTGGAATACTCCCTATTCCCCGCCATTGGCGATCAACCGGTTCAAACACACGGTTGATCATCTCCTGAGCTGCTTTATTGCCTTCATAAGAGACCACACGGGAGTAAGCATTTTGAACGTCGTATTGTTTATTCTCAAGCTGTTGCAAAACCATCAGGAGACCACGCAGTAAATCAATGGGTTCAAATCCCGTGACAACAATGGGGACCTTGTATTTTTGCGCGATCTCAGGATATTCCCAATAACCCATAACAGTATTGACGTGACCGGCGGCAAGAAACCCCTGAACGCGGTTGTGCGGAGAAGACAAAATCGCGTTCATGGCGGGAGGAACACGAACGTGGGATACCAGGACGGAGTAATTTGTCAACCCCAATGCTTTTGCCTGAAGAACACTCATTACGTTGGGCGGTGCGGTGGTTTCGAAACCGATTGCGAAGAAAACCACTTCCTTCTCCGGATTATCCTGGGCGATTTTGACCGCGTCAAGAGGTGAATAGACCACTCTGACATCCCCGCCAGAAGCTCGAACAGAGAACAAATCTTTTTTAGAGCCGGGCACACGAAGCATATCCCCGAAAGAGGTAAAAATAACATTCGGGCGGGAAGCAATTTCCAGCGCTTTGTCGATTAATTCCAGTGAAGTCACGCATACCGGGCAGCCTGGTCCATGAACCAGTTCGGCCTGCGGTGGAAGAAGTTCGTCGAGGCCATACCGCATGATCGCATGGGTCTGCCCGCCACATATTTCCATTACCACCCAATTCCGGGTGACCGTTTTGTGAATCTGACTGAGCAAGCCTTTTGCCAGTTCGGCATCCCGAAACTCATCTACATAGCGCATTTTTCAGTCTCCGCTGGAATGTATTTCATCCAGTTCAGCCTCCAGGACTGCCATTTCACGCAATATTTCCAGGGTTTCCTGAGCATCCTGCTCGCTGAGCAGATTTAAAGCGAAACCTGCGTGGACTATGGTGTAATCCCCAACTTTAGCTTCTGGAAGGGTTTCAATACAAACTTCACGGACGACACCGCCAAAGTCAACTTTGCACATGCGCAACGCGTTGCGAAGATATATTTCTGTGATTTTTCCTGGTACTCCAAGACACATGAGAGGATCCTTTTTCACTACCTGTTAATTGAATAATTGGCCGCAATTAATGCCTGCCCCAACGCGATTCCACCGTCATTGGTTGGTATGCGATGGTGGGTAAGAACAGTAAAGTTTTCTTGCTCCAAATTTTTGATTACATGTTCAAATAGATACCGGTTTTGCCAGACACCGCCGCTCAACGCAACATGGCTGCATCCTGTTTCCTGATGGATTTTACGACAAATCTGAAGCGTTAGCGCGGTAACGCTGTTATGAAATCGAGCTGAAAGCACAGAGATATTGACACCTTTGCGCCAGTCACTGATCAAGGACTGCCAGAGCGGCGCAGGGTCAATTTGATGTTCCTGGATATCGAATTCATAGCAGTTGGTTTCATCTGTCGCGGCAAGCGCTTCTAATTCAATAGCGGCCTGGCCTTCGTAATTGATGGATGAGCGGATGCCGAGCAGCGCAGAGACAGCATCAAATAACCGGCCCATGCTGGAGGTGAGGGGTGAATTGATTTGATGCTCCAATTGGGCACGCAGTGATGTCCGTTCTTCATAGCAAAGCGCTCCAACGGCTGGCAAGTCTGCTTCCCATTCCAATCCTGCCTGCCAGAGATGGGCCAGTGCCATTCGAGATGGTTTCCGTACTGCCAGGTCACCACCCGGAAGTGGGGTGTAGGCAAGATGATATTTCCGGGTGTAACCCGTGTAATTACCCAGCAGGAACTCACCACCCCATATCGCTCCATCAGTCCCCAAGCCAGTGCCATCAAAACACAAACCCAGTACCGGCTCATCTGAACCCCAGTTATTATCAGCCAGACAGGCGGCCAGATGGGCGTGATGGTGCTGGACCTGGATCAGCGGAATGCCCTCCTGGTCTGCGCGCTGCTGGGCGTATCGTGTAGCCAAATAGTCGGGATGGAGATCGGCAGCAATCAGCTCCGGCTTTACCCGAAAAAGTCGTTGATAATGTTCAATGCCTTCTTCGAAAGAAAGGAGAGTCTCAAAATTTTCTAAATCGCCAATGTGGTGGCTGAGGAAGGCATATTTCTCTTTGGTGAGGCAGAAAGTGTTTTTTAATTCTGCGCCAGTGGCCAGAATAGGCGGAAGCTGGGTGGGAAGAGTCAGAGGATTGGGCGCGTAACCCCGTGCCCGGCGCAAGATCTGTGTTTTGTTGCGCAAGACTCGCGTGACCGAATCATCCACGCGGATGTGAATGGGGCGGTCGTGCATCAGGAACCCGTCTGCAAGGTCGCGTAAACGGCTGCGCGCATCACCATCAGTATAGGCGATTGGTTCTTCACTGATATTCCCTGAAGTCATCACAAGTGCTTCCGGGTACCCGGGAGCTGGCTCCAGCAGGAGAAGATGTAATGGGGTGTAGGCGATCATGAAACCAAGCGTGTTCTGACGGGGAGCGGTTTCCAGAGCAATGGTAGAGCCAGAGCGCCGCTCAAGCAGCACAATAGGACGCTCCTTTGAGGATAAAAGTACGCGTTCTTCAGGTGTGACAATGCAGTGTTTTTCTAAGCTGGTCAGATCAAAAGCCATCAACGCGAAGGGTTTGTCACTACGTTTTTTACGACGGCGTAATTCGGTAACTGCGGAAGTATTGGTGGCATCACAGGCAAGATGAAATCCGCCCAATCCCTTGATCGCAATGATTTTTCCCTGGCGGATGCAATCGCGAGCCAGTTGGAGGGCATTTTCGTGCTCTGCGAGCCGTGTCTGGTACCTTGTTTCAAACCAGATATGCGGACCACAAACCGGACAGGCAACTGGCTGGGCATGAAAACGACGGTTCAGAGGGTTTTCATACTCATTTTTACAGCGTTCGCACATCGGGAATGCTGCCATGGTGGTATTGGGCCGGTCGTAGGGAATATCCTCGATGATGGTGTAACGTGGCCCGCAGTTGGTGCAGTTAATAAAGGGGTAACGATAACGGGGATCTGTTTCCGTGAAGAGTTCTGTCTGGCAATTTTCACAGATTGTCATGTCCGGTGAGACCGGAATGAATTCTCCGGGTTGGGGTTGGCTGGCGATGATTTCAAAACCAGCATATCCATTGGGCTGACATTTTTCTATGCTGAGTTCATCAATACGGGATAAAGGGGGAGGGTTGTTCTCCAGGGCGCGAATGAAAGCGGTAATTTTATCCGGGGCGCCATTGATTTCAAGCTCAACACCGCTTGAAGTATTCCGCACCCATCCGGTAAGATCAAGATTAACAGCCTGAGTATAGACGAAGGGCCTGAACCCAACGCCCTGAACAACCCCTCGGATCCAAATCTTTTTCCCAACCATTTGCAAGGACATGCTTATTTTTTGTGTTTTTCCACTTTTTCTAAAAGCCAGTTTGCCCAATCCTTAACACCCTCTCCGGTTTTACAGGAAAGCGAGAAGGAAGTCAATCCAGGATTTAGAATTTCAATTCCTTTACGGAAGTACTCCATATCGAAATCGATATAAGGTGTTAGATCAATCTTATTAATGATCAGGACATCGAGACCGCGGTAGATGTTTGGGTATTTATAGGGTTTATCATCCCCTTCGGGGATGCTGGCGATGACCACATTGGCATGCGTTCCCAGAGAAAAACCAGCCGGGCAAATCAGGTTGCCGACGTTTTCTACGATAAGAAGGTCGATATCTTTCAGCGCAATCGCACTTAAACCCCGGCTTAACATTGGCGCATCGAGGTGGCAGGATCCACCGGTATTGATCTGAACGGCGGGCATACCCATAGCCATCACTTTGTCAGCATCAATCGTGACCGGCGCGGTGTCTCCTTCAATCACACCGATCCGGAGTTGAGGGGTGAGCGCTTTAATGGTTTGCAAGATTACACTGGTCTTTCCAGAGCCGGGAGAGGCCATCATATTAAGACCAAACACGCCTGCTTCATCCAATACTTTGCGGTTTTCAGCAGCAACCTGATCATTGGCGTCCATAATTTTTTCGACGACAGGAACGGTTTTTGAAGTCATAAGGGAATTCTCCTGAATTTATTTTTCAATTTCAAGACTGTCCACCAAAAATTCTTCACCAGCAATCACTTTCACCCGGACGCTGTTGCAATTTGGACAGGGTTGCAGGCCATCCGGAATGGTAAATTGATGGCCGCAGTCTCTGCATTCCAATTTGGCAGGGATTCTCTCAAAATGCAGCCTGGCGTTTTCGCATAATGTGTTTTTTGTAATCATATCCCAGTAAAATTGGACAGAATCGTCTATGATACTGGAGAGGTCTCCAATGATTAGGTACACACCGGTTACTGCCCTTGCATCTGCAAGATGTGCGTGCTTAAGAGTAATCTGAAGTATATTTTCAGTTACAGCTAACTCGTGCATGGAGCAATTATAATATGAGTGGGATGTTCCCACAATTAACCTGTGAAATCAGAGGAAGATAGTATGAATAACTTGAGCGTGGCAGTTCAGGCGGGGGGGGAATCAACCCGAATGGGAAGTAATAAGGCTTTGATGCTTTTTTTGGATAAACCGCTGATCCAAAGAGTTTTACAACGTGTTTTGTCCATCTCACAAGATGTGTTTGTGATCACTAACCATCCACAAGATTTGAGTCCGCTGCGTGTACGCTTGGTAACCGATGAAATTCCCGGTAAAGGCGCGATTGGTGGTTTATATACAGCTATGCTGCACGCGAAATGTGAATTCGTTGCCGTGGTGGCCTGCGATATGCCTTTCATATCCCCAGGAATTTTAGCTGAAGGTTTGGATTTATTAATACACCATAACGCGGATGTCGCAATTCCAAGAAGTGAGAAAGGATACGAACCGCTGCATGCAGTTTACCGGTGTGAATCCTGTCTGAGGGCGATTAAAGCAGCAATTGATCAGGAACAACGACGGTTAATTTCCTGGTTTGGTTCGGTCAAAGTTATAGAGCTGGATCAAGTGATTTGTGAACGATATGATCCTTACCGCATGGCATTTATTAACACCAATACGACAGAGGAATTTGAAAAGGCCGAACAGATCGCGCGCAGGCTGGATGAAAAAAATCCCACTTCATTTTGAAGTGGGATTTTTTAGATATATCAAATTAGTTTATTTGACTGCTTCGATGTTGACTGCGGTAACTTTGTACTCTGGGATCTTCGCAATCGGATCAAGAGCAGCTTTTGTAAGAATATTCGCTGAATTTTCCGGGAAGTGGAAATTGGCATAGATCAAACCTTCTGGCACGCGGTGGGTCACCCAGGCTTCGGCAGTGATTGTGCCACGGCGGGAGGTGACTTTCACTTTGGTCACTTCTTCGCTCAAACCTAAGCGTTCTGCATCCGATGGTGACACTTCTATCTTCGCTTCACCATATACTTCCATGATACCCTTAGAACGCCGGGTCATTTCACCACTGTGCCAATGGTAAATTACACGACCGGTTGTCATGACCATTGGATATTCGTCATTGGGCATTTCTGATGGGTCGAGGTGAATAGCTGGAATGAAGAGACCTTTTCCACGGGTGAATTTACCAATGTGCAAAATAGGTGTCCCGGGATGGCTGGCATCTGGGCAGGGCCAGCTCAGGGTTTCTCCAGCATCAAGACGCATATGAGATATACCGCCGTAGCTGGGGGTTAACGCTGCGATTTCCCGCATAATTTCCGCGGAATTCTGATAATCCCATCCTGCGTAAGGGGCGGCAGTCGGTTTGCGATCGCTATTTTTCAGAACGCGTTTTGCCAGATCGGATGTAATCCACCAGTCCTGACGTGCGTCCCCTTTCGGGTCGATGGCTTGATGAACCATTTGCACCCGGCGTTCGGTATTGGTAAATGTGCCGGTTTTCTCGGCGAAAGTAACGCCAGGCAATAAGATGTCCGCATAAGCTGAAGTCTCTGACGGGAAGATCTCTTGCAGTACCATAAATTCAAGTTCTTCCAGACTACGCCGGATATGATTAGTGTCCGGATCGGTCATGATTGGATTCTCACCCAGAATGTAAAGCGCTTTGGTTTTGCCACCTATCGCGTCTGGGATTAACTCAGTAACCGTACGACCTACCTTATTGGACAAAGGTGTGCCCCAGGCTCCTTCAAATTTCTTCTGAGAGGCTTCCGCGGTAACAGCCTGGTAGCCAGGGTATACATTGACCAATGCGCCCATGTCGCAGGCACCCTGGACGTTGTTTTGACCACGCAATGGATTGACACCGCCACCTTTGATACCAAAATTACCTAACAACATCTGGAGATCGGCAAGAGAGTAGACATTGTGAACACCAACAGTATGTTGGGTAATACCCATTGCCCAGAATACGGCCATGGGCGCGTTCTCAACAATGATATCAACAGCTTCGTAAAGTTTCTCTACCGGAACACCGGTGATTTCTGACACTTTTTCTGGTGGGTACAGGAGAACGTTTGCTTTTAATTCTTCAAACCCTTCAGTTCTTTCCTGGATGAAGTCCTTGTTCTCATATCCCTTCTCAAGAATGATATACATCAGTCCATTGATCAGTGGGATATCGGTGCCTGGTTTTTGCTGTAAGTGCAGGGTGGCAAACTCGGTGATGTCTATCTTGCGCGGGTCTGCAACAATGAGTTTTACATTGCGTCGCAGAACTGCTTGCCGGATTTTGGTTCCAAATACGGGATGTTGTTCGGTAGTGTTGGAGCCAATAATAAACATTGAATTGGCGTATTCACATATGTCAGAAATAGAGTTGGTCATTGCCCCTGACCCCAGAGTGGTGGCAAGACCTACGACTGTGCTGGCGTGGCACAGGCGCGCGCAGTGATCAACGTTGTTCGTTCCAATTACCTGGCGGGCGAACTTGTTCATCAGGTAATTCTCTTCATTGGTGCATTTCGCAGATGAAAGAACGCCGACACTATCAGCTCCAAAAGTATCCCGATAGAACGCAAGTTTGTCGGCAGCCAGATTCAGTGCTGTATCCCAATCGGTCTCGACCCACTGTCCACGATCTGATTTGGATGGGCGAGGTTCTCCTTTCAGCAGATAATCACGCACCATGGGTTTGGTTAAACGATCTGGGTGGTCCACAAAATCATAACCAAAGCGACCTTTTACACAGAGATGCATGCCATTAACCGGGGCGTTCGGGTTTGATGTCACACGGACGATTTGATTATCAGCCACATTTAAATCAAACTGGCAGCCAACGCCACAATAAGTGCAGGTTGTGGTAACTTTTTTCTCAACCTTGGGCGCGTCGTCTATGGACATCTTCAAATCTAGTGCTCCGGTTGGGCAGTAAGCTACACAGGCACCGCAGGATTCACAACGTGCCTCCAGCATGGTTTCATCCAGGCCAGCGGCAATATGCGTTTCAAAACCGCGCTCAGCCAGTCCCCATACAAAGCGGCCTTGAACTTCTGCGCAGGCTCGAACACAACGTGAGCACAGGATACATTTATTCATATCCACCCAAACAAAGGGGTTGGGATCCGTGTTCACGGGGTAGCGAGGCTCTTTGGACATTTCGGCTTGTGGATCAACGCCGTATTGTTTAGCCAGGCTAATTAATTCACTGTCTTCGGCATTCACCTGTTTGTAACCAGCATCATGGTAGGCGGATAGAAGCAATTTAAGTGTGGATTGTCGAGAAATGAACAATTCATTGCTCTCAGTCTCAACCTCCATGCCATCATTAACAGGCGTAGTGCAGGAGGTAACTAATCCCCGCACACCCTTAACAGAAACGAGACACATACGGCAGCCGCCATGTGGACTGAGGTCTTTGTGGTAGCATAAAGTGGGGATAGAAATTCCTGCGTTTTGAGCGGTTTCAAGAATTGTCCAGGTAGGCTCAGCCTGTACGCTTTTTCCATTGATAGTAAGAGATACCATAGCTTTTTCCTTTTCTGATAGAAAGTCAAATGAGTTCGCAGATAAAACCGGAGGTTATTCGAGAGCAATGCGTTCAGGGTGAGTGTAGGCCGTGAAACGATCATTTCGCATATAACCAACCAATGTAATATTGTAATTATGAGCAGTTTGCACTGCGTTAAAGGTTGGTGTGGTGCGGGAAACGATGATCGATATACCTGCACTTAAAGATTTGCGGATCATTTCTGAACTCACCCGGCCGCTCAGGAAAACCAGATGAGGAGTGAATGATTTTCCCTGAAGCAGGAACTGCCCCGCAATTTTATCTAAAGCATTATGACGCCCCACGTCTTCAACCGAAATGTTTACATCTTTACCATCACTAAGGGCTGCGCTGTGGAATCCGCCCATTGCCTGATGTAAGACCTGCTTTGAAGTAAACTTCTCGTACAAACGAACGAGTTCTTTAGCGGTGATTCGGTAATCTTTCTGGGGTTTGACAGGGTTGAATGGGTTGTCAAAGGTTATTCCTGTTGTTGTTCGTTGCCATCGATTTGGCCGGTCGGCTTGATCATACAAGTCAACTTCAATGTTGTTAGTGTCAGCACAGATTTGAATATGTTTTACCTGTTCCATATCCGTGATTACACCTTCATTGTACAGGAAACCAACCGCTAATGCCTCCAGGTCAGTTGGTGAGCAGATAAAGCTCAACCACTGCTCACCATTGATCTTGAGTGTGATCGATTTCTCAGTAATGATCTTCCGGTTTAATTTCATCCATGCATTTGTTTGCATGTTGTAAAACCACTGATTAATCGATTCAAAATTTTGTGACATAATTGATCAATCCAACCCCAAAGTAGTTATTACTTCTTGCGTAAATAAATGAACCAGTAAACAACGCCCACCATTACAGCACCGCCGATGATATTTCCGATTGTTACTGGAAGTAAGTTGGCAAAGAAGAAATTTTGGAGCGTTAGATGAGGAAAGTCCTGGGCAGTTTTACCAATAGCCTCAAAGAAAGAAGGCTGGCCAAAGTATTTTACAAACAACGCAATGGGGATGAAATACATATTTGCCACGCTGTGTTCCAGCCCAGCCGCAACAAAGGCAGCGATTGGGGGAATAATCGCCATGATTTTGTCGGTTGTAGAACGTGCTGAAAAAGTAAGCCATACTGCCAGGCAGACCAATGCGTTACACATCATACCCAGAGCAATCGCCGGGACAAACTCCAAAGCAGTTTTAGCTTCGCCAATGTTTAGGATAGTCAATCCCAGACCGCCATTTGCAAAGGTATATTGCTTGGTTAAGAACATAAAATAGGCTGTTAGAACTGAACCAACTAAGTTGCCAAGGTAAACAATTCCCCAATTGCGCATTACCTTGCCAAAGGATACTTTTCCGCTCATGAATGCCATAATGATCAAGTTGTTTCCAGTGAACAACTCGGCTCCACCAACAATGACCAGGATGAGGCCAACGGTAAAGACCAGGCCAGTCAGAAGTTTATTTACGCCAAATGGCAGGGCTGAACCACCTGTTGAAACAGTGGTGGCAAAAACTGCGCCTAAGCCAATAAAGGCGCCTGCCAGTACTGCAAGAGCAAACATCGTCCAAAAATCTAGGCTCGCTTTTTTTACGCCAACATCTTCAGCTTTTTTAGCCATTTCACCTGGAACGAGCGAATCGATGCGAATGTTATTGTCAGTCATGTTTTTTTTCCTCACTTTTTCGATTATGATGGTTGATTATAAAATTCGGTTTGTCAAAAAGTATTGACATGCGCAATAAAAATCATAAATAAGAAGACTGCTTTTCTCCATTTAATTCATCGGACAGACTCCAGCTGGACAGACACCAAGGCGTACATGGGCTTCTACCTCTGCGCGGAAGTGGTGGAGAATATCGTGAATTGGAGTGCCAGCTGTCTGGCCTAAACCACAATTCGACATGACATACAGGTTTTTACTAATCCAATTGAGATCATCTAGGTCTTTTTCTGTCCCTTTACCCTTGGAAATTCTTTGTAATATTTCGTAAGCGCGTTGGTTGCCTATCCGGCAGGGAGTGCATTTTCCACAACTCTCTTTGCGGAAAAAGTTCATCAACACAATTGCAAGATCCACCACACATGTGTCCTGATCGCAGATCAGGAGGGCGCCAGAGCCTAATGAGACACCGGCCCTGGTGAAAGAATCAAAATCCATAGGGGTGTCCTGCAGGACAGCAGGGATGATGGAACCGCTTGATCCGCCGGTCTGGGCCAGCTTGAGCGTGCTGCCTTCTTTCATACCTTTGGCGTAGATTGAAATGACTTCCCGCAGGGTAATGCCCATTGGAACTTCGATCAGGCCTGTACTGTTAACATGCCCTAATATTGTATAGACTTTGGTACCCGGACTGTTGGTTGTGCCGAAACCGCGATACCAGTCCGCGCCGTTGCGCAGGATCGCGCAGATATTGGCAAGTGTTTCGACATTATTTACCAGGGTTGGTTTGCCCCAAAGACCGTGGGTAGTGGGGTAGGGCGGACGTGACCTGGGCTCTCCGCGTTTTCCTTCAATCGATTCGATCAGAGCGGTTTCTTCGCCGCAGATATACGCGCCTGCGCCACTGTGAATATGAATTTTAAAGCTAAAATCCGTTCCAAAGATGCCGTCACCGAGAAAACCCATTTCTTCGGCTTGCTGGATGGCGTTTGTCAGCCTTTCCTGAGCAAGCAGATACTCGCCTCTGACATAGATATAGCCTTCATCAGCACCAACCGCATAACCGGCAATGGCCATTGCTTCAACAATGCTGTGAGGATCCCCTTCGAGCATTACACGGTCTTTGAAGGTTCCTGGCTCGGATTCGTCGGCATTACAGATCACATATTTCTTTTCGCCGGGTGCATTTGCAACAAAACCCCATTTAAGCCCGGTCGGGAATCCCGCGCCGCCGCGACCTTTAAGCCCAGAGTTTTTGATTTCAGCGATAACGTCTTGCGGGGTCATTTGGGTCAAAGCTTTACCCAACGCTGAGTAACCATCGTGGGTAATGTAATCTTCAATATTGGGATCAATAAGCCCTGCTCGTTCCAGAACAATGCGGTACTCAGCGGGCAGGGTCCCTTTACGGGCAGAAATCCAGGCAATTCGGCCACTTAACTCTCTGGCAGCGGCTTGCAGGCCGGCAGCGACACGTCCTTTGTATAAGTGCTCTTCAACCAGGAAAGGTACATCTTCTTCCTTGACAGGGCCATAAACAACTGCTTCCGGATATACGATGACAATAGGAGCAGCATCATTCCGACCCAAATCTCCCACCATGGACAAAGAAATTTCATTCTCCAGCCCAAAAGTTGAGATTTCTTTTTGTAAACGGGCAAAAACCTTTTTCGCGCCGCGTTCCAGGCTCAGAGGGTCGCTTGAGACTAAAACCATAGATCGATAAGCATTCATTAACACACCTCGCTTAGCTGTAACGTGACAGGATGTCTGGGACGTCGCCGGGTTTGACATTCCCATAGATATCGTCATCAATCATAATCACCGGGCCAATCCCACAGACTCCCAGGCAGCTGGTGGTAATCAAACTCCATTTACCATCTTCGCTGGTCTCGTCTGGTTCGAGCCCTAAGCTTTGTTTCAGAGCTTCCCAGACCTCACGTCCGCCAACCACATGGCAGGGAGCCGATTCGCAGAACTGGATAACGTGCCTTCCACGCTGCTTTGTTGACAACATCTGGTAGAAAGTGGCTACTGAGAGCAGCTTGCTGGTGGGAGTCTCAAGCAGTTTGCTGATTTCCGATAATGCCTCCGAGGGCAGGTACCCCAGCTCCCGGTTGACATCATTCATGATGGGAATCAGCTCTTCCCGATTAGTCCCGTGACGATCCACGGCTGCTCGAACGACATCCAATATATTGTTGCTATCTATCTTGCTTCTATCGGTCATACTCCTCCTCCATTGACTACTTTTGACAAATAAACCAAATCATTGATGCGATCTGGGGATGGGAGAAAGTCTCAAGTTACCAATAAGCATAATAATAAGCGAGGTTACTGAATTTCTATTGCGTTGTAATTACAAACCTGGGCGCAAATACCACAGCGGATGCAAATATCCGGATCGATATGATGCGCCATGCGGCGTTCGCCCGAAATGGCATTGACAGGACAGTTGCGGGCACAGACTGTACACCCCGTACAAACATCCTCGAGAATGACAAAATTGATGAGAGCCCGGCAAGTCTTCGCTGGACATCGTTTTTCATAGATATGCGCTTCGTATTCGTTCCGAAAATGTTTGAGAGTACTCATAACCGGGTTTGGAGCTCCCTGACCAAGTCCGCACAGGCTAGCCGATCCGACTTCGTGACAGAGGGCTTCTAATTGTTCGATATCACCATCTTCGCCTTCTCCATTGCAGATTCGGGTCAGAATTTCCAGCATCCGACGAGTGCCGATCCGGCAGGGTACACATTTACCACAGCTTTCATCCTGGATGAAGTCCATGAAGAACCGGGCGATATCGACCATACAAGTATCTTCGTCCATAACAACCAGGCCGCCAGAGCCCATGATTGAACCTGCAGCAGTAAGAGCTTTGTAATCAACGGGAAGATCGATCTGTGAGTAGGGTATACAACCACCCATGGGGCCACCAGTCTGGATTGCTTTCAGCGCTTTATCATTCTTGATTCCACCGCCGATATCATAAATGATCTCGCGCAGGGTGGTGCCAAAAGGAACTTCAATCAGGCCAGTATTTTTTACATCGCCGGCCAGCGCGAAAGTTTTGGTACCCTTGCTGTCTGCTGTGCCGATGCTGGCGTACCAGTCTGCGCCGTTCAGGATGATCTGAGCCACATTAGCGTAGGTTTCGACATTGTTGATATTGGTAGGTTTGCCCCAAAGACCTTTAACAGCCGGGAAAGGTGGACGTGGGCGGGGCTGCCCGCGCTGGCCTTCTATGGAAGCCATCAGGGCGGTTTCTTCGCCGCAAACAAACGCGCCGGCTCCCATGCGGACCTCAAGTTCAAAAGAGAAATCTGAACCAAGGATATTCTGGCCCAAGAGCCCAAATTCACGGGCTTGCTCAATGGCAATATTCAGAGATCGAACGGCATCCGGGTATTCTGCACGACAGTAAACGTAGCCCTGGTTTGCGCCGATGGCGTAGGCGGCAATAATCATACCTTCCACTACGGAATGCGGGTCACTTTCCAGAACACGGCGGTTCATGAACGCGCCGGGGTCGCCTTCATCCGCGTTACAAATCAGGTATTTCACATCCCCAGGGGCGCTTCGAGCAAATTGCCATTTTTTGCCTGTGGGGAAACCAGCACCGCCACGACCGCGCAAACCAGATTTTAAAATTGTGTCAATGACCTCATCTGGAGTCATTTCAGAGATTACCTTTGCGAGTGCGGCATAACCGTCCTCGGCAATGTAGTCTTCGATATTCAGCGGGTCAATTTTACCCAGGCTGTTTCGCAGCACAATGCGGATTTCTTTTGGCTTTGGGGGAGCGACTTCTTCATCTATTGCGACTTTGCTTTCTTCGGCCAAGAATTTTTCAACGGTACGGCCTTTGAGGAAGTGTTCTTCTACCATGTAGGGAATGTCTACTGGGGTCAGATTCACATAGTGAACCCCTTCCGGGTAAACCATCAAGTCCGGTCCAAGAGTTTCCGGATCACCAATGCGAGAGGTTTCCAAAACCTGGATCTCGTCAATCAGTCCTTTTTTTCCAAGTTCGTCTAAAAGAGTGTCAAAAATGTCGTGTGCGCCTTTTTCCAGGCAAACCGGATCGACCGACACCAATATGTGTGAGCGAAAAAACGCCATAATCTCACCTTCTGGAGTGGTATAAATAAATTATATTTTATACACTCAAGCTCCGTTGATTAGAGTTCGAGTGCGTATTCCTTAACAACTTCACCACCAACAACATGGTTTTTCATGATTTTACTGACCATCGCGGTGGTTACTTTTCCGTATGTAACTTTGGGTTCTTCACCAATCGTGATCTGAACAACAGGTTCCCAGGAATCGAGGCCGATGTTGCCGGCCTGCCGGACAACGATGCCTTCCAGATTTTCTTCCTCGATATAATCCAGGATCGCTTTCAAGATTTCGCGGGCTCCTGCCGCAATACCAACAGTGCCCATGCCGACCACAATCTCTTTCTGTCCGCTGGCGGCTTTGATCTGGCGTTTGTTCAGAGCTTCTTCACGTATTCGTTTCAGGTCTTCGAGGGACTTAATCTTATTCATGAGTTTCCTCTCCATTATGGGATGTCAAAGGGTTTATGTTTTCTAATTTTCTTCAAGTTGGATATTGCTGATTCCAACCCCAATATAATCGCGCAAGAAACTGATTACCGCTGGTTCTGTAAGAGAAATGCCATCCAGTTCTTCTTTTATGGGTTTATCATCGAAAATAAATTCATTCTCGTTCACTTGATAGCTTAACAACCAGTAGATATGTGGCGCTCCAATTACCAGACTGAGATAAGTGTCAGCAAGGTTTCCAAGAGGCATGCGGTCGATGTGGCTGCGTTGAAATTCAACCTGTACATGGGTGCCTTTGCCGGGTGTGGACTGGATTTCAAGCCATCCATTGCATGCTTCTGCGGCAGCTTTCAGGAGCGGGATTCCCAAACCAACTTTGCGGGTTGTCCGGGTTGTGGTGAAAGGGTCGGTGACCCTGGCGACCATTTCCGGATCCATGCCCATACCATCATCCTGTACACTCATTCGCAAACAATCCGTTTCAGTATTCTCCTCAACACGGATAGCAATATTTTTCGCCCTGGCCGCAATACTGTTCTCAGCAATATCTAACAGGTGAAGCGCAAGTTCTCTCAAGCGGTGGCCTTCTCAGCTTTATCTTTTTCCTGAATATCATGAATGATTTTCGGGAATTTATTCGGACGTAAACGGCCATAAATTTCTTCATCGACCGTGATGACTGGTGCCTGGCTGCAGGCGCCCACACATCGGCAGAGCTCTAAAGTGATTGTTCCATCTTCAGTAGTCTGACCCGGGTCAATGCCGAGTATTTGTTTAGCCTTTTCGATCAATTGAGGAGTACCGCCCACGTAACAGGCGGTTCCCATACAGAATTTGATGGTGTGCTTCCCGCGTGGTTCAGTGGTGAAAAAGGAATAGAAAGTAACTACTCCATGAACCACGCTGGCAGGAACATTCAATTCTGCAGCGACATAATTTTGAACAGAGGCAGAAATGAACCCAATTTCACTTTGAATCTGGTTGAGCACTACCATTGTAGCGCCCGGTCGATTCTTGTTGCTGAGAATTATTTGATCAATAATCTTCTTCTGTTCAGGATTTGTTAGCGGATCTTGGTTTTTGTTATTCCCAAACAAATTTGCCATAGTGACTCCAATATTTTTCTAAAATTCAGACAAATTGTGAAAAAATACACTATTTGCCCTATAAAAGTTTACACCCGCTTATCTCAAACGGCAATATCCAAATGTCACAGATTTAATAGTAAAAAGTCAAAATGGGGGAGGATCTTTGTGGTCGAAAACGTTCATCTCAATATTTTCGATCACGATCTGATCAGATAATTTGATAGTTTCTCCCTTCTTTATTTTGCAGCGCCAGTCTTAATTCTGAAATGACAGGTCGTTCAAGATAAAAAATCATTGGCCCGAGAAAGTCTGAGAGATAATGTACATCACCAGCCTGTATGAGGGGGTAACTTGCTATTTGAGGAAATTTTTTTCTGGCTTCTTCGGGTGTAATGTGACGTGAAATTTCCAGGACTTCGATAGGGATATCTGGTGGGACCAATCCAAGGTTTTCGATCAAACCAAATGCTTTCCTGTTAATGTGTGCGGGAATGAAGAGCCCACCTAAACCGGTAACATGTTCCCAGGCTTCCTCGATGGTTAAACGGGTTGATGTCAATAACAAACGCTCTTCCCTCCGGACGAAATCGCCTGTTTCATCCACAACAAATTGTTCACCGAATAAATTGGTGTCATTTACGAAAGACGGAAGTGCAGCATCAACAATTTTTTGGAATGAATACGCTTGTTCTATTTTATCAAATAAGCAAACGCAATGCACTTCTTCAACCGTCTGGACTTCCATCCCTGGCAATACTATTAAGTCTGTTCCTTCAGCGGCTTTCTGGACAGACTCAATGTTTGCTGTGGCGTTGTGATCGGTAATCGCAATAAGATTGATTCCCAGTTCAAGGGCTTCCCGAACAATCAATGGGGGAATCATCTCAATGCCTCCACAAGGAGATAAAACCGTATGGACATGTAAGTCTGCCCTATATTTTTTCACACGCCGCTTCTATTTCCTCTGAGATTTTGGCTAACCAGCTTTAATACCCATATCCCAAAGATTACCAATAATGGAATAGGTTGAATCTGTGGTTGAAAGAAGAATAATTTCTTCTTCGTTGGCTTTGGCAATGGTTTTTTCGTCCGGGGTAGCACCTTCGGTAATGATTACCGCGCTGAGGTCGAGCAAAGCGGCCACTGCCACAATGTTAATGTGAGCCTGCAAAGTGATCCACAGGTTCTGGTTCTTCGCACCGGTCATTACGCAGCTCAATAAATCCGATGTGTATCCACCTGTTGGAGAAATTTCAGAAAAATTTTTGGGATTCGTTAATGGCTTGAGTTGAAGCTTGTCAATAATTTGCTGAAGGTTCATACTAACTGGTCTCCTTATTTCTTGATAGTCCTTCTCCAACAGATTCTTCATCCAGGAAGAATTTCATTCGTAGACGGGTTCCGCTTCCGGGAACGGATTCGAGTGCCATATTATCCACACAGCGGGCAATATTGGTCAGCCCCATACCCGCGCCGAAACCCAACTCACGGATTTCTTCCGTGGCGGTGGAGTAACCCGGCTGCATAGCCAACTCAACATTTTCAATCCCCGGTCCATTATCAAACACACGAATGGATATCCGGTGCGGTTCAATCTCTGCTCGGATGATCCCACCCTCATTGGTGTGGATAATGAGATTTATTTCAGCTTCATAAACTGCAATTCCTACCCTGCGGGCCAGTTGAGGTGAAGCGCCAAGACGCAGTAACGCCCTCTTAATATTGCTGGAAGCCTGGCCGCCGTGGGTGAAGTCGCCGGCTTTAATGGTATAACGCAGGATCAGGCTCGTGCGGTCTGAATTAATATCTTCAAAGAGGTGACGGGCACGGTATTTTCTGAGTTCTTCATTTTCATAATCTCTTTGGAGGGCTTTGAGAAAACCGCGTGTGATATCCCCTTTGGTAAGGATCCCGGCTAAATCGCCTTCGAGATTCAGAACCACCAGCCTTCCCACCTTACTGTTGACAAAGGTCTTGAGGGCTTCCACCACCGGTTCGTATTCGTGAACAGAGATTGGGTCAGGGGTCATATACTTTTCTACGGTGGCGTCCAGATCTGATTTACAAAGACAATGGATCAGATCTTCCATACTGACCACTCCCACCAATTTACCCGCTTCAGTTACTACCGGCGCGCCAGAGATCATCTCCTGCCGGAACATCTCAACAGTTTCCCGCATGGTCATTGTGGGATTGAGGCATTTGACTTTTTCAGTCATTACCTCCCGAACTTTAATTTCATACCCCAACTCTTCGACGCGTGTAATGCTTTCGGCAACCTGATCTGTAATTACTGTCGTTCTGCTGGGATTTGTGGGGGACATCTTACCTCGCTTTGATCAATTATTCATCACAGATACATTCATCTTCTGATATTGGTTTTTCGAAACAAGGAAGCCCAGCATTATAGAGCACACCGCAGAGTTCAAACATGCCGCAAGGGGATAAGATTAAAGGGATTTGTTCTTCGTTTGCGAGATCAATGGTTGCCTGGGGAACTTTTTTACCCCGAACCATGATAATAGCAGCAACATCTGCCATCACAGCGGTGCGGACAACCTGAGGGTTGCATAACCCCGTTAATAAAACCGCCTCAGGTTGAATTGAAGCCAACACATCACTCATCAGATCCGCGCCACATCCACCTTTGACCTCCCTATCCAGGTCATCGTAATCATTTACAATCTTGCCTTTGGTCAGTTCAAGGATTTTGCGAATCTTCATGTGCACCTTCGATCTTGATATTTTAGGTAAACGATATAACCTAATAATTTTACCTTAATTATGAATACTTGTGGCAATTTTCACGCAATGTCGATGTTGATGCCTCGCTGATGTGTCGTTGATGTTTTAGAGCCACGGTTTTCTGTGTTAAAATTAAGTTTATTCATAGAAAACAAAAGCAGGTGGCATGAAAACAAAAATACAAACCGTAAAAGGCACTCGAGATTTTTATCCGGAAGAGATGGCCATTCGCAGCTGGCTTTATAAGACAATCCAAAGGGTTTCTGAGTCTTTTGGATACCAGGAATATGATGGCCCATTTCTGGAGCGAATTGATCTCTACGCGGCCAAATCCGGGGAAGAATTGGTTAAAGAACAGTCATTTGTTTTTCAGGATCGGGGTGGGGATGATATCGCGCTGCGCCCTGAACTGACCCCCACGCTGGCCAGAATGGTGGCTCAAAAACAAAACGCGCTCACTTTTCCGCTGCGGTGGTGGTCTTTTGGTCCTTTTTGGCGCTATGAACGTCCTCAAAAAGGCCGGACCCGGGAGTTTTTCCAATGGAATATTGACCTAATTGGCGCGGAAACACCCGAAGCGGATGCTGAGCTGGTGGGAGTCTGCGCGAAATTCTTTGAAACGGTCGGTTTGGGGCCCGACCAGGTACATATTCTGGTCAACGATCGCGAATTGATTGACCGGTTGTTGGCGGAATTGGAAATCTCTCAGGATAAGAAAAGGGATGTGTTCCGGCTGATCGACCGCCGGGAGAAGATGAGCGCGGCTGAATGGAAAGCGTACGCTCTTGCGGATATGGGACTCACTACTGCTCAATTCAGTGGGATTCAAGAAATTCTAAAAGATGGTGATCTGTGGAAGCAATCTCCAAACCTGGTCCGTCTTTTTGCAGCGTTGGAGGCAATGGGGGCGCAGGATTATGTCCGGTTTGATGCCCAGATCATCCGCGGGCTGGATTACTATACCGGGATTGTGTTTGAAGCGAAAGACCAGGATAAGGAAGGCCGTTCCATTCTGGGTGGGGGGCATTATGGTAATCTGGTTGGCGATGTTGGTGGAAACCCGTTGCCCGGAGTGGGGTTTGCCATGGGCGATGTGATGGCCGCTCTGGTGCTGGAGAAGTATGGCTGCCTGCCAGAGATGGCAGTTTCACCGGCGCCCGTGATGGTTACGATTTTTGGTGAAGAGCAGCTCCCCGGTGCTTTAAAGCTGGCGGCAGAACTTCGGTCTGGTGGGTTAAAAGTATTCACGTATCCTGACCCGATAAAACTACAGAAACAATTAAAATACGCTGACAGGATGGGAGCACGGCTGGTTTTGATCATGGGGCCAGATGAAGAAACCAACCAACAGGTCACGATTAAAGATTTAAAGAATCGCACTCAGGAGACAGTAAACCGAGAAATTGTGGTTTCAAAGCTGCGCGAAATGCTTGCGGACGAACATCCATTGTGATAAAATTTAGACCATCATGGTGGCTGTAGCTCAATGGCAGAGCATCGCACTGTGGATGCGAGGGTTGTGGGTTCGACCCCCATCAGCCACCCTAGAAGCTAATTATTCTTTTGTTAAGGTTCAATGTGCTTATAATTGGCTTCGCCGCTCCCCAAATTTTCCGAGAATTTGGGGAGTTATGTTTTAACCATATTTGAAGTGGTAGTATTTTTTCAGTTTGCTGGAGCAGATTTCATTTGAAAAATAATAAAATGATATGTTCTATGGGTTCGAATTCCAGGGCAGGTCGTCGGGGCGGATTCCTGGCGGGTTGAGCCAGGCCAACCAGCCTGTGGAGTGCCGCTTGTGGGGAACCGGCTGGTCAAATCCGATCATGAAGAGACTCCCAAACAATAACAACGCGCCAATCCACTGCATGGGGCTCAGCCGCTCACCCAGCCATACTTGAGCCAAGAAAACAGTCACCAGTAACTCTCCCAGCCCAAGCAACGCGGTCTGCATCCCGCCGAGGTGTTTCACCCCCAGGAAGAGGGTAATACGGGAGAGGAAAGTAATCGCGGCCATTCCAAGAACAGGCCACCAGGGGGTGCTGGCAGGGGGCAAGCCCCGGTCGAATACGGCAAAGGCGATTGACACTGTCAGGGTCATGGATAATAAGGTGTAAAGTGTGACGGTGGGGGCGGGGACCTCATACAATACTCTCTGGTTCACCAGCAGGTGCAGCGCGTAAAGGGTGGCAGACGCGAGCATTAAACCGGCTCCCAGCCAATCCACACTCTGTTGGCCGGCGCTCACCAGCAGGTACACGCCGGGAACAGAAAGCATCAGACGGAAAAATGTCAGGCGGCTGATGGATTGCGAATCCATCCGCTGAAGAAGCGCGACAAACAAGGGATAGAAAGAGTAAATCAGATGCGCGACGCTGGCATCGAGGCGATTCAGGGCGGTGTAGTACAGAATAGAGCCCAGTCCATTTAGAAAACCTGCCAGAACACAGCCTATCAAACCTACCGGGTATATGTAAAAGAAACTTCGCCGAAATACTGCCATGACGGTTATCAGCAGGGATGCGGCCATCGCGGTGCGCAGAGTAACAACTGCCAGGGGAGAAAAACCGGCAATTAATGCTTGCTTACCGAAAATAGGAGTCAGCCCCAGGAATAAAGCTGAGGCCAGGGCAGCTGAGATACCGGTATTTCGTCCATTCTTATTCATGAAACCCCTGTTACCACTAAAACTTCCGCAGAGTGTACTGGGAGCTGCTGCTTAACCCAGCAGAGAGCGCACCTCATCTTCAAGGTCGTTGTTCATAAAATCGCCTTTTTGCATAAGTGATTTCACTCTGCCTCTGAGACGATCCTTCTCCATGGGCGTGAGCTCCTTGGCAGTGACTACAATCACAGGAATCTCGGCAGTTTCAGGTTGGGATTGCAGGGCTTCCAATACGCCAAACCCATCAAGTTCTGGCATCATCAGGTCAAGGATAATCAGGTTGGGTTGTTCTTTTCTGGCAAGTTCCAGCGCCTCACGCCCATTCGCAGCTTCAAACAGGGTGTATTCTCCCTGGGATTGCAAGATTCGACGGATCAACCTGCGTGCTTCGGGGTTATCATCCACAATCGCCACGCGCGGGTAGCGGTCTGAAGCCACATGGCTTAAGGCTGCCAGCAGACCTTCCTGTTCGGTTTCCTGGGCAAAGGAGGAAGAAGCATCGATGTCTTTTGACCAGCCTTCACCAAGAATGAGGCTTTCAACTGGCATGGTGTGGCCGGTGCAGTTGATCACGACCAACTCATCTGGTTTGATGGTTCCGGCCCGTACTAATTTGATCAGGCCAGCAATGGCGACTGCCGCGGCGGGTTCTATGGAGATACCTTCCATTTTGGCCATGAAGTGAATCGCGCGGAAGGTTTCTTCATCCGTAACGCTCTCAAAAATACCACCGGAAGCTGCCAGCATTTTCTCTCGCAGGAGGGTATATGTGCGCCCGGGATCGCCTGTCGCGAGGGTTTCAATATGCGTGCGGGGCGCGCGCACGGGGACAGCAGTGGCCTGATTCTGCTTCCAGGCGTGGACCATGGGAGCGCAACCCTCAGCCTGGATAATGGCGGCTTTGGGTATCTTACCAATAAAGCCCATCTCCTTGAGTTCCGCAAAGCCTTTTAACACTCCCAATGGTCCCATACCGCCGCTAACAGATTGGATGTACCAATCCGGGCTTTGCCATGGGTGACTTTGAGCGGCTCCGAGGCGTTGCGTGAGCTGTTCTGCCGCTTCAAAAGCGATGGTTTTCATTGCTTCAACGCAGGGGATGCTGCGCGCGCCGAGATCATAAAACACGCCGCGTTTTTGGGCAAACTCTGAAGCGATTTTTTTGGTCTGGTCGTAAGATCCGGTTACTTTGACAACCTGGGTGCCATAAAGGGCCACCTCACGCATCTTTTCGACTGGCACGCGGCTGGTGAGAAATGCCCAGAGCTTGATACCAGCACGAGCGGCGTAAGCAGAGTAAGAAATAGCAACATTCCCTGTAGAAGCGACCACCATTTCGGTGATACCGACTTCCTTTAGAGCGGCTATCGTTACTGCCGCCTGACGATCTTTAAATGACGCGGTTGGCCCCTGCCGTTCATCTTTGATGTAGATATTGGAGCTCCCTAACATCATGCCGAGGTTGTTGGCTTTGAGCAAGGGTGTGCCACCTTCGCCAAGAGAAATATCCGGCAGTTTGGCCTGCGTAGGAAGAAGTTCGCTGTAGCGCCACAAATCGAAGGCACGATTTCTTAATTTCTCTTCCAACTTTTTAGAAATATCACGATAGGCGTATTGGGCCTCTCGCCATTCTCCTCCGCAAAACGGGCATTTATGCGAATCGGGGTCATAGGGTGCTGTTTTTCCGCAATCCAGACATTTCGCATTGATGGTTATTGGCATAAATTCCTCTGTGATTTATGAATAATGGGCATTCTTTCTTTGCCTATCCGTGAATTCGTTTTAGAGCGGTTTCCAGGTAATTTAACAATTCCTGTTTGCGTAAGAAACCTTTTGAAAGCAAATGTTGTCCAAACTCAGATAGTTGTTGGTGTTGTTCGGGAGACAGGTCAGCTCCTGTAAGGATCAGGACGGGCAACCCTCGCAGTTCTGGGCTTTGGTTGATATTCTCTAATATTGTGAAGCCATTCATATCTGGCATAAAAAGATCGAGAATAAGAATATCTGGTTTTTGTTGCTGTATCTTATTCCATCCGTTTTCACCACCTTCGGCGAGTGTAACCTGATATTTGCCATGTTCTTCCAACATTTTTTGAACAAGGCGAAGGTCAGCCGGATTGTCATCGATGATCAGTACGTTTTGCAATTGCCCGTCCCAGTCCAGGCGGTTGATAGCATGGATCAGGTCATCCTGAAGGAAAGGCTTCACAAGGTAATCGGCAGCCCCCAGATTGAACCCCTTTTCCTCTTCTTCCAGGATGCTGCAAATGATTACCGGGATGTCTTTTGTTTCCGGATCATTTTTCAGGTCCTGTAAAACACGCCAGCCATCTTTCTCGGGCATCATAATATCCAATGTGATGGCAAAAGGTTTAATCCGTTTTGCTTCTTCTACAGCATTTTGAGGTTTGGTTAAAGGCATTACCTGGAATCCCTGCTGGCTAAGGAAGCGCTGATACAGTTTGATGATCTGGATTTCGTCGTCAATAGCAAGAACAATATCTCTCTGTCCGTCTATTTCCTGTTCAGCATCAATAATAGGATCTTCTTCCGGGAGTGGTAAGGTGAAGAAGAAGGTTGATCCTTCGCCAACTTTGCTTGAAAGCAGGCCGATCCGTCCGTTATGCATTTCAATCAAGTGGCGCGAAATTGCCAAGCCAAGACCTGTTCCCCCAGTCTTACGGGTAGGTGAATCATCCACCTGAGAGAAGGCCTGAAAGAGTTTGTAGCGATCTTCATCCGCAATTCCCAGGCCCGTATCCACTATGGTTACAAGAATCTCTTTACCTCTTTGTGGACTGGCCTGGATCTGGGCTTTGATGGTGATGGAACCTTCATCCGTGAATTTTGCCGCATTTGAAATAAAGTTCAGCAACACTTGCCGAATGCGTGTATTATCTGCTTTAACAACAGGTATGTCTTCCGGAATATCCTGAATCAATTTGACAGGTTTATCTTTTACCAAACCGCTTGCGGTGGACATAACGCTGTTTACAAGATCTCCCAGGTGCAGATCCTCAAAAGCAAGGGTCATCTTGCCAGCTTCAATCTTCGAGAGATCAAGGATATCATTGATCAGGCTGAGAAGATGTTGGCCAGAATTGTAGATCGCGCTGAGGTCCTGTTCCTGGACCTTATTAATAGGGCCATCAATCCCTTTGATGATCACGCGGGAAAAGCCGATGATCGAATTCAAGGGTGTACGCAGCTCATGGCTCATATTAGCCAAAAACTGACTTTTCATACGATCAACTTCCCGCATTTCTTCGATGGCTTTTTGGGCAAGCTCATAAGCGCGGGCGTTCTCAATAGCAATGGCTATCTGGTCAGAGAGGATCTGAAAAACGGTAAGATCGTCTTTGGAGAAAGCATTTTCGTGTGTGGATTGAATATCAATCGCGCCAATCACCTTATCGCCGAGGCTCAGGGGGATTCCCATTTCAGAGCGGGTATCAGGCAACAGGGGGTTGCGATAGTGAGTTCTGCTTTTATAGACATCGTTGACGATTACGGGCTCATTTTGTGCGGTTGCCATGCCAATAATGGATCGAGACCCCACCGCCAGCTTGTGCTTTTGGGAAAGCATTTCTTCTCCAGCTTTACCGGTAGAAGCACGCACTACTGCGTTTTCGCCACTTTCGTCCAGAAGGAAAATTGAGGTGTGGTAAAAGCCAAAACGTTCGCACAACAAGTTTACGTTTTGATCAAGCAATTCTTCCAATGAGAGGGTTTGTGTGGTATCTCTGGCGATTTCGGCTGCGGTTTGCAGCTCCAAAGCACGGCGCTCCGCTTCCTGAAGATAGCGCTGGCGTTCCGTCGCGACAGCCTCGATTTCAGAATAAAGCTGTGCGTTTTCGATAGCCAGTCCAAGTTGGTTCGCTACTTCCTGTACAAGCAAACGCTCATCTTCATCCCAATCGCGATGAAGTGTCTCATCCAGAATTTCAATCACGCCAGTTCCTTGTTCGCCAATTCGAAAAGCCATTGCCATAACAGCCGGAGTATCATCCTGACCGGTCTGGATAATTGTTTTAGAACTGGAAATGCTTTGCCAGGCTGCCTGTGTCCAGGGTTGAACTGTAACATTTGAATGATGCATATCCAGAGGGAGAGTTTGAGCAAAGCTCTTTTGAGGAGGAGCAGGTCGGGATTCGGTTCGGACAGGCTCAGGATTGACAACTTTATGGTCTGTTTCAGAGAGAATCTGGTTGAAACCACTCCACCCGGTTAGTTCGCCATCTTGTTTGTTTTGAGACAGCACATTTACGCGAACTTTTAAAGATTTATATGCGGTATTGAAGTTTAAAACTGCCTCAACCGGGTAAGAATCAGATAGAAGCAATTCACGAAAAATTGAGGCATCCTCTTCTTCAAGGCAAAATGAGAATGATGATTTGCCAATTATTTCTTCTGTATGCGCTTTCAACAAACCATAGACTTCGGGGCTGCATGAAGTATAAATCCCATTCGCGTCAATCTGCCAGGACCATCCAGAGTGGGAGAGAATCGGCTCTGGACGCGCATGAGCGGAAGATTGTTCTATGTTTGTGAATAAATTTTCAAGCCGGTTGAAGAGTTTTTGTTTCTTCGACATACTTCATAATCTCCTGTGCCAGCGCCCGATATTGCGCCGCAGCCCGACTGCTGGATGCATGATGAATGATTGGAGAACCCGCAATGGCGCTTTCACGCAGTTTGGTATCGACATTAATGATGGTTTCGAACATTCCGGTTGGAAAATTGTGTTGGAGTTGTTCGCGCAGCACGCGATGAATTTTGTTGCGTTTGTCAAACAGGGTGAGCAGTAAACGGTAAGTAAGATGGGGGTTGATCTTTGCGCGTATTTGCTTGATCCGATCCATCAGATTCCGCAATGCATAGATTGAGAAGAATTCTGATTGGGTAGGGATGAGTAAAATATTGGCGGCCGCAAAAGCATTGGTGGTAACTGAACCCAGGTAAGGTGGGCAATCCATAAGAACATAATCGAAAGCGCCATTTTGATTTGCGAGAGCGTTACGCA
>ENA-OSEO01002294-OSEO01002294.1-sediment-metagenome-genome-assembly--contig:-NODE-2294-length-27901-cov-4.568682_pt1 | contig 27901 bp, 24 predicted proteins | sample MGYA00237883_ERZ534232 | MGnify/ENA metagenome assembly ERZ534232
TGGCCGGTCATCGCCCCGGACGCCTTCATCGACCCCTCGGCCCGGCTGATCGGCCGGATCGAGATCCAGGCCGGAGCCAGCGTCTGGCCCGGGGCCGTGCTCAGGGCCGACGAGGACCGGATCGTCCTGGGCCCGGGCAGCGCGGTCCTGGACCTGGCCCTCCTGGAGGCCCCGGCCGGCAAGCCGGTCATCGTCGGCCAGGAGGCCCTCATCTCCCACCAGGTCTGCCTCCACGGCGCCCGGGTGGAGGCCGGAGCTCTGGTCGGCATCGGGGCCATCGTCCTGGACAGGGCCGTCATCGGGGCCGGGGCCCTCATCGGGGCCGGGGCCGTGGTCCCGCCCGGGCTGGAGGTGCCGCCCGGGACCCTGGTCCTGGGCCAGCCGGCCAAGGTCATCCGCGAGCTCAAGCCGGCCGAGCGGGAGAACATCAGGGCCCAGGTGGCCGAGCTGGCCGCCAAGGCCGAGCGCTACCGCTCCCTGGCCGGCGGCTGAGCCGGCTTCCGCCGGCTGATAAACTGATAGAGTACGGGCAGGACCAGGAAGGTCAGCAGGCCCGAGACGGCGATGCCCCCGGCCGAAGCCAGGCCGATGCCCGTCCTGGTCTCGCTGCCCAGACCGCTGCCCAGGGCCATGGGCAGCATGCCCAGGACCGCGGCCAGGGTGATCATGACGATGGGCCGGAACTGCTCTGTCGCGGCCCGGACCATGGCCTCGCCGGGTTCGAGCCCTGCGGCCCGGTGCTGGTTGAACCCTTCCATTATCAGGATGGCGTTGTTGACCACGATGCCCATGAGCATGACCAGGCCCAGGAGGACGAAGATGGAGATGCTCTCCCCGCTCAGGTAGAGGGCCCAGAGCATGCCGATCAGGGCCAGGGGCACGGTGACCAGGATCAGGATCGGCTGGCTGAAGGACTCCAGGATGGCCGCCAGCATCAGATAGGTCAACAACATGGCGATGAGCATCACCTCGGCGAACTCGGCGGTGGACTCGCTCAGGGCCTCGTACTGGCCCATGAATCGATAGCGGTAGCCGGCCGGCATATTCACCTGCCGGTCAATTAGGCCGGACAGCTCGGCCACGGCCGTGCCCAGGGGTTTGTTGTTGGCCAGGTTGGCATAGAGCTTGGCCACGCGGCGCTTGTCGACCCTGGTGATCTGGATGGGGGCCAGGCTCTCCTCCAGGGAGGCCAGGTTGGCCAGCAGCAGCGGCCGGCCAGGCCCGCCAGGGAAGAGGAAGCCCTCGATCTGATTCTTGCCCTCCTCCTCCTCGAACTTGACCCGGATGTCGTAGGTCCGGTCCCCCCGCTTGAAGGTGCTGGCCTCGAGACCCTCCAGATTGGCCCGCAGGGCCCGGCCGAGATCGACCGCGGACATGCTCAGGTCGGCTAGAACGGCCCGCTTGGGTCTGATCCGGATCTCGGACTTGCCCACTCTGACCGTGGCGTCCGGATCGACGATCCCCTGAACTCCGGTAGTCAGCTCCTTGACCTTTTCGGCCAGGCCGTCCAGGACGGCCAGGTCGGCCCCGGAAATCTCCAGATCCAGCGGTGAGGCCTGCCCCCCGATTACGGCCGGTATGCTGGCCGTGACGATGACGCCCGGCTGGTCGGCCAGCCTCCGGCGAACCTCGGCCAGAAGGTCGTCGATGGTCTCGCGCCGCTGGGTCTTGCCCACGAACTTGAGGAGAACCTGAGCCAGGTAGACTCCCTCGGAAGACTGCCCCAGAATGCCCTCGACCTTGCCCAGGGTGGTGTAGCGGTGGAGCAGGCCCGGCAGGCCGGCCAGGCTCTCCTCGGCCTCGCGGACTCGGGCGACGGTGTGCTCCAGATCGTAGCCGGTCGGGTACTCCAACTTGACCGCGATTTCGCCCCGGTCGCTGTCGGCCACCATGCTGAAGCCCAGAACCGGGGCCAGCCTCAGGGAGGCCGCCAGCAGAGCCAGGACCGCGGCCAGGACTATGACGGCCGCCCAGCGCCGCCGGCCCAGGAAGAGGAGCATCCGGCCGTAGCCCCCGGCCACGGAGCCCAGCAGCCTGTTCTGCCAGCCTTCCAGGCGGCCCAGGAGCGAGAGCCGGCCGCCCCGGGTCTTGGGCTTGAGCAGGAAGCGGCACAGAATGGGGGTCAGGGTGAAGGAGACGAAGAGGGAGACCAGGGTGACGATGACCATGGTCACGGCAAAGGGCTTGAGGAAGCGGCCGACCATGCCGCCCATGAAGGCCACGGGCAGGAGGACGACCAGGTTCGTCCCGGCGCTGGCCAGCACGGCCACGGCCACGTCCCCGGCCCCCAGCCGGGCCGCCTGGCCGGGGTCCGGCGAGGTCTCCAGGCGCTTGATGATCCTCTCCAGGACGACGATGGAGTTGGTCACCAGGACCCCGACCGAGAGGCCGATGGACAGGAGGGTGGACATGTTGAGGGTGTAGCCCAGGTAATTGAGGAAGAACAGGCTGATGACGAAGCTGACCGGCATGGTCACGGCCACGATGAAGGTCGAGCGGAGGTTGAAAAGGAAAAAGAAGAGCACGGCCGCGGTCAGGAGGACGCCCTGCCAGACGCTGCTGGTGGCGCTGTCCACCGAGGACTGGATGAAATCCGCGTCGTCGGTGAACCAGACCAGCTCCATGCCGCCGGGCAGCTCGCTCCTGAGGCTATCCAGCTCCTTCCTGACCCGTTCGACGACCTTGACCGCGTTGGCGTCGGCCTTCTTGACCACCCGGATGGCGATGGCGGGTCGGCCGTCGATGAAGGCGGCCTGGCGCTCCTTCTCGGGGATCATGGCCACCCGGCCCAGGTCCTTGAGATAGCAGCGCGAGCCGTCCTGGTTGGCGATCTCCAGGTCGCCGATGTCCCTGAAGTCGAGGTACTGGGAATCGAACTTGACCGAGTACTCGCTCCCCTTCTGGCGCACCCAGCCCGAGGGTACGGTCTGAATGCCCTGCTGGATCCCCTGGACCACGTCCAGGCTGGTCAGGCCGCGGGCGGCCACTCGGGAACGGTCGAGGAGGACCTGGACCTCCAGCTCGGAGCCGCCGATGAGCTCCACCTCGGCCACGCCGGAAATGGACGAGAGGCGGTCGGAGAGCTCGTTGTCGGCGTAGTCGTAGAGCTGGCCCAGGGAGAGGTCGCCGGTCAGGGCCAGGTTGATTATCGGCTTGGCGTTGATGTCGTACTTGAGGATCTTGGGCAGCTCGGCCTCGTCCGGAAGGTCATTGACGATCAGGTCGACCTTCTCGCGGACGTCGTCGGCGGCCACGTCGATGTTCCTGTCCAGCTCGAACTCCAGCAGGGTCTGGCAGACGTTCTCCATGCAGGAGGAGCTGACGTGCTTGAGGCCGTCGACGGCCCCGACCGCGTCCTCGATCTTTCGGGCGATGTCGGTCTCGATCTCCTGGGGGCTGGCCCCGGGGTAGGTGGTGACGATGGTGATGTAGGGCACGTCCACCTTGGGCATGAACTCCAGGCCGAGCTTGCGGAAGGCGTTGAAGCCCAGGCAGACCAGGGCGACGATCAGGCAGACCATGGCTATCGGCCGCCGCAGGGAGCCGTCGGAGAGGAACATCAGTCCGCCCCCTTGCTGACGGTCACCGGAGCGCCGTCCCTGAGTGTGGTCTGGCCCTCGGTGACCACCGGCGCGCCCTTGACCGGGCCGCCGGCCTTGAGTTCCACCCAGCCGTCGGTTTCCAGTCCGGTCTCCACCCGGACCAGGCGGGCCGCCGCCACCGGGGCCGGCGGGGAGGTCTGGGCCGGCCCGGGCTTGACGACCTCAATGGCCGCCTGGCTTTCAGGCCCGCCCTCGATCTTGATTGATTTTCCCGCCGCACTCTCGACCACGAAGAGGGCCTTCTCCCCGCCCCGCTGGAGCACCGCGGCCAGGGGCACGCCCAGCCCCTCCCTGACCTCGAGGAGGACCTCGATCTCGGCCATGGCCCCCGGAGCGATCCGGCCCTCCGGATTCTCCAGGGCTGACTTGACCTCGAAGGTGCGCAGCTTGGAGTCGATGGTCGGGCTCTTGTAGCTGATGGCCGGCTGGCCCAGGTCCAGGCCGTAGACCTTGACCCGCATCCTGGTCCGGCCGACCTCGATCCGGTTGTAGTACTGGGCCGGCAGGAAGGCCGAGACCTCTATGAGCGAGGTGTCGTCGATGCGGACGACCGTCTTGCCCACGGCGCCCGCCTCGCCAGGCTCCTGGAGCCTCTGGCTGATCCGGCCGCTGATGGGGGCCAGGACGACCGCGTCGCTCAGGTCTTTCTGGGCCATGGCCAGCGAGGCCTCGGCCTGGCGGACCTGCTCGGCGGCCAGATCGATGAGGGCCAGGGAGTGCTTGCGCTGGGCCAGGAGCTGCCGGTTCTTTGACTCCTGCTGCTCCAGGGCGTCGGCCGAGACGGTCTGGCGGGCGTAAAGGGTCTGGTAGCGCTTGTAATCGAGCTTGGACTTGTCCAGGTCGGCCTGGACCTGCTCCAGCTGGGCCTGGCTCTCCCGCAGGGCGCAGCGGGCCACGGCCAGTTCCCGCCGCTTGATCTCGACCGCCCTTTCCAGGTTGAGGGAATCGGTCTTGAACAGCCTGGTCCGGCCGGCCTCAACGGCGTCGCCCTCGCTGACGTAGACGGCCTCCAGGGTGCCGTCGCATTTGGCCGCGACCAGGGCGAAGTTCTTGGCCTCCAGGTTGCCCTGGACGGCCAGACGCTCCTCAAAGGTGCGCGTCCTGACCGGCGACAGGGCCACGACCTTGGGCTGGAGGCTGACCGCCTCCTTTTTCGGCCTGGTTTCGGGGGAGGACGAGGCCCGGCCCTCGCAGCCCGCCAGCCCGCCCAGGCCGGCCAGGAGAGCGAGACCAGCCAGGCACAGAACACCGGCCCGCCGCTTCCCCGAGGAGTAGGACCCAACCACTTTCATCTCATTCACTCCCGACGGCGCTGGCGGCCTGATCGAGCCTTGCCTCACCGCTCCCGATCCAGACGGAATGGTCCACCAACCCGAATTCCTTGAGGAAATTGGCCAACCTCAAACCGACGGCGCTGCCCCAGCGCTCGGGGTAGCTCACGTTCCACAAGAGAAGGACGCAGACGTCCCCGGAGAGGGAGGCCTGCTGGAAGACCCCCATGGCGTCCAGGCCGGGCGCTTTCCTGAGCCGGGCCAGGAGCTCGCCGAGTTCGGGTTCAAGAGCTCGAGCCTCGTCAAAGGAGGCTTGCAGCTTGATGATCTCCAACCACTTCATCCACTTCATCCCGGAAGCTCCTCTGGTGGTTTTCCTGGCCAACCTATTAAGCCAGAACCGTGCCTGATATAATAAACCATTATAATAGCCATATAACATCAGGCGCTTCTTAAACTGTTCCCAGGTCAGGATATAACTGGACTATGGCGCGGAACCGGAGTAAACTGCGCCATAGTACGGACAAACAGGAGGTGGGGGCGTGAGCGCGTCCTTGGACGAGAACGAATTCTTCCGGCAGGCCACCCTGAGAATCTGCGGCAGCCTGGAGATCCAGAAGGCCCTCTGGGCCTGTCTGGTCTACGTCCGCGACTTCATTCCGGCCGACGAGATGAGGCTCCTTTTCCTGAGCCCGGATCAGGCCACGGCCGAGTTCGTGGCCAGCGCCACTCCCGGCGGCGGCAGCATCGAGGACGCCCACCTGTTCATCCCGGCCGAGCATCGGATCGAGGGCTCGGAACTGGGTACGCCTCAGATCCGCATCTTCAGCGACCTGAGCACTGAACCCACGGTCCCTCCCGCGGCCCGGGCCCTGGGCCTGGCCCAGGGTTCGGCCCTAATCATGAACCTCACCGTCGAGGGGGTGCACGTGGGCGTCTTGTTCCTGCGGGCCAACGGGGTAGGCCGACACACCGAGCGGCACGTCCGGCTCCTGTCTCTGCTCAGAGAGCCCTGGACCATCGCCCTGGCCAACTGCCTGCGCTACCGGGAGGTGAACAAGCTCAGGGAGCGCCTGGCCGACGACAACCGCTACCTGCACGGCGAACTGCAGCGCCTGGCCGGGGAGTCCATCGTCGGGGCCGACTTCGGGCTGAAGAGGGTCATGGAGCTGGTCCACCAGGTCGCCCCCCTGGTAAGCCCGGTCATGCTCCTGGGCGAGACCGGCACGGGCAAGGAGCTGATCGCCTCGGCCATCCACAGCCTTTCCCCCCGCCGGGACGGCCCCCTGATCAAGGTCAACTGCGGAGCCATCCCCCAGTCCCTGATGGACAGCGAGCTCTTCGGCCACGAGAAGGGGGCCTTCACCGGGGCCCTGAGCCAGCGGCGGGGCCTCTTCGAGCGGGCCCACGGCGGGACCATCTTCCTGGACGAGATCGGGGAGCTGACCCCCGAGGTCCAGATCAGGCTGCTGCGCGTGCTTCAGGAAAAGGAGATCGAGCGGCTGGGCGGGGCCAGACCGATCCAGGTGGACATCAGGGTCATCGCCGCCACCCACCGGGACCTGGAGGCCATGGTCAGCCAGGGCGACTTCAGGGAGGACCTCTACTTCCGGCTCCAGGTCTTTCCGGTCCTGATCCCGCCCTTGAGGGAGCGGATCAATGACGTACCGGCCCTGGTCCAGCACTTCATCCACAAGAAGGCCCGGGAGATGGGGCTGGCCGGTTTATCCGCCCTGGCCCCGGGGGCCATGGACCAGCTCATGGCCTACACCTGGCCGGGCAACGTGCGCGAGCTGGAGAACGCGGTGGAGCGGGCCCTGATCGTCAGCCAGGGGCAGCCCCTGACCTTCCCCGGCCTGTCGGCTCGGCCCGAGGCCAGGCCGCCGGCCGGCCCGGCCGGTCCGGGCGGGGACGTCCTGACCCTGGACGCGGTTTCCGCCGGCCACATCAGGCGGGTCCTGGAAATGACCTCCGGCCGGATCGAGGGCCAGTCGGGCGCGGCCAGGCTCTTGGAGGTGAACCCGTCGACCCTGCGCAAGAGGATGAAGAAGCTGGGCATCCCCTTCGGCCGCGGGGCCGGGCGGGAAAGGATCACCGGTCCGGCCGGGGCGGCCCGGGGATGAGCCCCCTCAGGCTTCCTCTCCCCTGGCCCGCCGCTTGAGCCAGCGCAACCAGCCGATCAGGCCCAGGGTCCAGGCCAGGAGGATGATCAGGAACCAGTTGTAGTGGGTCACGCCCAAGTGGTGCCTCTTGAGCAGGACCAAGAGGGCCGCCGTGGCTCCCAGAGCCAGCCAGCCCAGGACCTTATCCCTCATGGTCCCGCCTCCTGAAGCCCCCCGGCCGGGGCGGCTCTGCGCCTCTGGATGACGTACTGCTGGACGACAACTATGGCCAGGAGAACCCAGCCGCCCAGGTCGGTCAGCAGGGCCGGGTGGAAGAGCATCAGGGCGCAGGCGGCCATGACCAACCGGACCGGCCAGCCGACCCGGTCGAACATCCAGCCCTCGGTGGTCACGGTCAGGGCGTAGATGCCGCCGAAACCGCCGGCGATGCCGGTCAGGATGTGGAACCAGTCGCCCTCGAAGAGCATGCCCGGCGTGTAGACGAAGACAAAGGGCAGGATGTACTTGGCTATTCCTAAGCGCATGGAGTGGAAGCCGGTCTGCATCGGGTTGGAGCCGGCGATGCCGGCCGCGGCGAAGGCGGCCAGGGCCACCGGCGGGGTGATGGCCGAGACCAGGCCGAAGTAGAAGGCGAACATGTGGGCGGCGATGGGCACGACGCCCATCTTGACCAGGGCCGGGATGACCAGGGCGGCCAGGGTTATGTAGACCGCGGTAGTGGTCAGGCCCATGCCCAGGACGAGCGAGGCCAGCATGGTCAGGATCAGGGCGATCCAGAGCTTGCCCCCGGCCAGTCCGACGATGAGGGTGGTGAACTTGAGCCCCAGGCCGGAGACGAAGACGCAGCCGATGACGATGCCGGCCGCGGCGCAGGCCACGCTGACCGAGACGGCCGAGCGGGCCCCCTCCTCCAGGGCGCTGAGGATGTCGGTCGGGCTCATCCTGGTCTCGGGCCTCAGGGAGCTGAGGATGAAGATGGAGATGATGGCCCAGAAGGCGGCGAACATGGGCGTGTAGCCGATGACCATGAGGACGATGATGACGGCGATGGACAGGAAGAGATGGCCGCCCCGCTTCAGCTCCTCCTTGAGGTCGGGCAGCTCGGCTTCGGCGATGGTGGCCAGATTTCGTTTGCGGGCCTCGAAGTGGACCATGACGAAGATGGAGAAGAAGTAGATCAGGGCCGGGAAGAGGCCGGCCAGGGCGACGTAGAGGTAGGGTACGTTCATGAACTCGGCGATGACGAAAGCGGCCGCGCCCATGACCGGGGGCATGATCTGGCCGCCCGAGGAGGCGCAGGCCTCCACGGCCCCGGCGAAGTGGGGCCGGTAGCCGATGCGCTTCATCAGAGGGATAGTGAAGGAGCCGGTGGTGACCACGTTGGCCACGGCCGAGCCCGAGACCGTGGCCATGAGGCAGGAGGAGACCACGGCCGCCTTGGCCGGACCGCCGGTCCGGGAGCCGGTCAGGGCCAGGGCGACATTGATGAAGAACCGGCCGGCCCCGGAGCGGACCAGGATGGCCCCGAAGAGGATGAACAGGAAGATGTAGGTGGCCATGACCATGAGCGGGATGCCGTAGATGCCGTTCTCGCGCATCCAGATGTAGTCGACGATGTTGAAGAGGTCGTTGGGCGGCCCGTAGAAGAGGCCGAAGAAGTAGTCGGAATAGGCAGTCTGGATCAGGAAGAAGCCGGCGATGATGACCATGGCCCAGCCCACGGCCCGCCGGGTCGCCTCCAGGAGGAGCAGGATTGAGGCCGTGCCCAGCCAGATGTCCCAACTGGTCAGGTCGCCCCGCCGCAGAATGTAGGCGTCCATGTCCCAGAGCTTGTAGACCTGGATGGCCGCGGTCAGGAGGATAAGGCCCAGGTCGATCAGGAACCAGCCGTTCAAGGGGGCCATGAAGTGCTGGCGGCCCAGGGGCTTGATCAGGAAACAGAGGACCATGACAAAAGCCAGGTGGGTCGAGCGGAAGGCGTGGGCCTCCAGGGAGCCGGCGTAGGAGACAAAGAGGTGGTAGACGCTCAGGGTAATGGCCAGCAGACAGATGGACAGCTCCAGGGGGTGGTTGAGGACGCCCTCCCGCCGCTCCAGAAGCCACTCCAGGACGCTCTGCTTCTTTTCTTCGCGGTACTCCACCTGCTGGCGGCCGGCCATCATAGGTTCTCCTGGCCATCGGCGCCGCTGGGCTCAGCCGCGGCGGCGCGAATTAAAGCCCGGGGCCGACCAGCCTGCCGGTCGAGCCCGGGCCTGTGACGGCGTTTATTTGGCGATGCCTTTTTCCTTGTAATACTTGAGCGCGCCGGGATGGACCGGGACATTGGCGCCCAGGAGGGCCTTCTGGGGGTCGGACTCCTCGATGGCCTGCTTCTTGACCTGCTTGAGGTCCTCCCAGTGGGCGTAAAGGGCCTTGACGATCTTGTAGGCCACCTCGTCGGGCACGTCCTTGTTGATGACGATGTTGGTCACCGTGCCCACGGTGGGGACGTCCTTGTCCAGCCCCTTGTAGGCCGCGGCCGGGATGACCGTGGCCATCAGGCCGGGCTCCAGTTCCTGGACCTTCTTGTAGTGCTCCGCGTCGATGGGCAGGAAGCGGACCCCCGGCCGGAAGTTGAGGTCGATGATGGTCGACTGGGGGCAGGAGGTCACGGCTATGTAGCAGTCGGAGTGGCCGTCCTTCATCAGGGCGGCCGCGTCGGCGTAGCCGACGAAGCTGACCGAGCCGCCGCTCTTCTTGATGCCGTCAAAGGTCAGGCCGTAGGCCTTGAGGACCAGCTCGGCGATGGACGTGCCGGTGAAGCCGACCTTGCCCGGGACGATGCGCTTGTCCTTGAGGTCGGCCACGGTCATGATCTTGCTGCTCTTGGGCACGGCTATCTGGAAGACGCCGGGGTAGAGGGACATCAGATGGCGCAGGTTGGTCAGCTTCTTGTCGAACTTGTCCCGGCCGTTGTAGGCGTTGTAAGTCGTGTGGGTGTAACTCCAGCCCAGGTCGGCCCGGCCGGCGTCGACCACCTTGCAGTTGCCCTCGCCGCCGCCGGGGCCGTTGGAGGACGAGATGCCCAGTTCCTTCTCCACGATGCTCATCATGGCCGCGCCCAGGGGATACCAGGAGCCGCCCTCCGGCCCGGAGACCATGCGCAGGAACTTGGTCTCGGCCGGGACGGCCGGGGCGAGAAGCAGCCCGGCCAAACAGAGCGACAGCGCCAGAAAAGAAATCCTTCTCAACATAGACACCTCCTCCTCTCTCCAGGTGACGATAAAGCGAGCCAACCGCGATCGGACTGCCCGACCGGCAATCGCCTGAATTGACCCACTTAGTCAGGCCCCGACGGCCTTTTGTTGGGAAACGACCCGTCTGTGTTCGGATTGTAGCCGATCGGGTCGCGGTCAGGCAACCTACATTTTCGTTCCGGCCCGAGCGGGGCACGGAGCTTGCAAATTCTCATTCCAGATGATAGGACCGGCGGCAGCGGTTTCGTCCGGGGTCGGGGCGGTCGGAGTCACAGAGGCGGCAGGTGCGAATCCGGCGGCGGGTTAACTTCAAGAATAATAATTACTTGTCTCCATCCTGGCTCAGACGTCCGAGCCCGGTCCGGCTGGTCTCTTTACTGGCGGCGATGTTCATCCTCGGGCTCGGCCCGCCGGTCCTTCCGGTCCGGGCGGAATCGTCCTCCCAGGACTGGACCGTCGTCGAGAAGGTCGAACGGGATGAGGCCGAGTCCCTGCTCCCGGTTCTGGCCGGCGGCCAGGAGGACATCCTGGCCGTCAGGGACTCCGGCCCGCCGCTCAAGCTGGCCCAGTTCGAGCACCTCTCCTCGCCCAGGGGCTTCCCGCAGATCATCTACCACCTCCAGCCCAGACCCGAAGGCTCGACTCCGCCTGGCCCGGCCCTGTCCTTCTCGGCGGGCAACTCCCTGCTCCTGAACCAGCGCGGCTTCTTCCTGACCGCCCTTCACTGCGTCGGCGACCTGGACGGCGATTCCGTACTCCAGGCCCCGGGCCGCGACCCCCTGGTCCTTTACGGCCCCCGGCGGGCTCTGGTGGCCCGGGGCCGGGTTCTGTCCTACTCAGTAAGCTCTGACCTGGCCCTGGGCAAGGTTTACCTGCCCGAGGAGGCCCGGGTCGAGACCGTCCAGGTCTCCCTGGCCAGCATCCAGCCCTCCCAGGTCCTCTACGCCAAGAGGTACAGCAACATCGCCTACATCAGGCAGAAGCTGTTGACGGCCATCCTGAAAATGGGCTGGCTCAAGCGGGCCGGGGCCGGCGAGCCTGCCGATCCGCCGGGCCGGAAGGCCGACCCGGCCTGGAGCCAGGGGCTGGGCTTCGAGGTCTGCGTCGGCCAGACCATCGAGTTAAAGCTGCCCGACGGCCGGACCATCCTGGGGCTCAAGCCGGGCCAATACTTCCTGATGACCGGCTCGCGGGAGACCGTGGCCGGCCAGTCCGGCTCGCCGGTCTTCGGCCTGAACGGCGACCTGGTCGGGATCGTGGTCCAGGTTCCCCGGGCCAGGGAGGCCCTCAGGAGCCCGAGCGGCCGGGTCTCCCGGCTGGCCTACTTCACCGGGCCGGCCCGGATCAGGGCCCTGATCAGGAACTACCTGGACCACTGCCTCTGAGGGCGAACCCGGCGGGCCCGGGGCGCTTCAGACCGCCCCGGGCGGCTCGACCTCCCGGACCCGCTCGGGCTTGGTCTCGGCCACGAGGTAGAGAAAGCTGGCCACGAACTTCTCGAAGTCGAGCAGGCCCCTGACGGTCATGTACTCGTTGGCCCCGTGCTGCCTGCCGCCGTGGCCCAGCCCGCCCGAGACGACCGGCAGCTTGAGAATCCTGGAGAAAACGAAGTAGGGGGCGGCCCAGGTGGCCATGGGCCAGACCTGGGGCTCCTGGCCGTGGCTGCGGTAGGCCCGGAGCATCTTCTGGACGATGGGCTCGTGGAACTCGGTCTTGGACCAGGTGTAGCTGTCCCTGATCCTGACCTCGATGTCGTCGAAGCCGTGGTCGAGGAGGTGCTTTCTGAATTTCTCGGCCACCTCCTCCGGCTCCATTCTCGGGCCGAAGCGGACGTCCACCTTAGCCGTGGCCCGCCGGGGCAGAACGGTCTTGGTCCCGGGCCCGGAGTACCCGGCCCGGATGCCGTTGATGTTAATGATCGGGTAATAGAGCCCCCGCTTGAACAGATCCACGCCGTGCTCGTCGTACTTGAAGCGGAGACTCTTCATCTCCCGGAGAAAGGTCTTTTCGTCGAAGACCCCGACCAGCCGCTTGAGGAGCTTGAGGTCGGCCCGGCTGGGCTTGGCCACGTTGTCGTAAAAGCGCCTGATCTTGATGTTCTCCCGCCGGTCGGTCAGCGAGGCCAGGGCGTTGACCAGGCGCCAGACCGGCGAGGAGATCCAGGCGCTGACCGAACCGTGGAGCGAGGTCTCGGTCGGCCCACCGTCCTTGCTGCTGCGGCAGATGAGATCCAGGTAGACGATGCCCTTGAGGCCCAGGTGCATCGAGACCCGGCCCTTGGTGTCCTGGGAGAAATCGAAGTCGACCGCGCCGTCGCCCTTGAGCTGATCCTGGTTGGTCCGGATGAAGTCCTCGAACTGGAGGCTGCCCATCTCCTCCTCGCCTTCAATGGTGAAGATGAGGTTGAGCGGCAGGGCGGCCGTCTCCTTGATCGTCCTCAAGACGTTGAAGACGCCGCCGAGCGCGCCCTTGGAGTTGACCGCCCCCCGGGCGACGACGCACTCGCCCAGCCCGGGCAGGTTGTGGATCTCGGCGGCGAAGGGCGGGCTGAGCCAGTTGGGCTCCTCGGCCGGCTGAACGTCGTACATGCCGTAGATGATCAGGGTCCTGGGCGCGCCCTGGTCCAGCCGGCCGAAGACGATGGGAAAGTCCGGGCTGCCCCACAGGGTCGCCCGGCCGCCGATCTCCTCGACGTAGGACTTTATCATTTCGGCCGTCTCGGGGATGCCCTCGCCCGTGGCCGAGACGCTCTTCTGCCTCAGGAAGTCACGGCATCTCTCCAGGTGGGCGGGAAAGTCGCGCTCGATGGCCGCCTGGACTCTCTTTTGGGGGCTCAAGGCTCTGGAACCTGGCTGGAACACGGGCCACCTCTCTGGGCCGGCCGGGCCGGCTCCGGACTGCGGTCTCAAGTCGGGCCGACCCCCCCTGGGGCGCCGGCCCGTTAAAAAGCATAGGCCAAGTCCGGCCGCGGCGCAAGCCCGGGCCCGGACCGGGAAGGTTTTGACTGATCGACGCTTCCGGTCCGGCTGGGCCGGGCTCGAGGGCGGCCGCCTCCCGGAGGAGGCCCGCTCGAATCCGAAAATAGACGCGGGCGCGCCTGGGCCGCCTGGGCTATACTGTTCCTGGACCAGACCCGCGGCCAGCCCACTGAAAGGGCATTCCTTGTCAGACAGCACGGCCAAGACCGGCCCGCCGGCCGGGCCCAACGACCGCCTCTGGGGAACGACCCTCCTTTCGGTCGGCCTGTTGACCGGCATTTTCTGTTTCACCTTCCTGGGCCGGATCATCTTTGGGCCCCTGCTCCTGGAGATCGAGGCCGACCTGGGCCTCTCCCACGCCCAGGCGGCCCGACTCCTGCTCATCATCGCCGCCGGCTACGCCGCGGCCCTGCTCTGCTCGGGCCTGGTCTCCTCCCGCCTGGGCCACCGCCGGACCATCTCCCTCTCGGCGCTGGGCCTGGGCGCGGCCCTGGGGGCGGCCTCCCTGTCCCGGAGCCTGCTGAGCCTGCAGATCGGGCTGCCCTTCCTGGGTATGGCCGCCGGGCTTTACCTGCCCTCGGGCCTGAGCACCCTCACCTCCCTGGTCCGGCAGCGGCTCTGGGGCCGGGTCATGGCCCTGCACCAGATCGGCCCCAATCTGAGCTTCATCGGCGCCCCTCTCCTGGCCCAGCTGGCCGCGAGCCTGCTGTCCTGGCGGGGGCTCCTGCTGGCCATCGGCCTCTCCAGCCTGGCCCTGGGACTGCTCCACCTCCGCGCCGGCCGGGGAGGCGACTTCCCCGGCGCCGTGCCCAGGCTGGCCACCCTGGGCGCGCTGCTGGCCAACCCCTCCATCTGGGCCATGATGGGCATCTTCGGCCTGGCCGTGGGCACCCAACTGGGGGTCTACTCTCTGGTGCCGGCCTATCTGGTCAGCGACCAGGGAATCAGCCAGGCCGCGGCCAACACCGTCCTGGCCGCCTCCAGAATCTCGGCCCTGGGCGTCGCCTTCCTCTCCGGCTGGCTGGTGGACCGCTGGGGGCTCAAGCGGTCCCTGGAGGTCTTCTGCCTGGTCTGCGGAGCGACCACCATCGCCCTGGGCCTGGCCCCGGCCTCCTGGCAGCTCGTCCTGGTCCTCATCCAGGCCCTGGGACCGGCCTGCCTCTTTCCGGCCTGCTTCGTGGCCATGTCCCGGGTGGTCAGCCGGGAGATGCGCAATCTGAGCGTGGGCCTGGTGGTGCCGGTGGGGCACTTCCTGGGCGGCGGGGCGGTCCCGGCCGTCCTGGGCTGGCTGGGCGACCGGGGCCTGTGGGGGCTGGGCTTCCTGGGTCTGGGCCTGCTGGGCCTGGCCGGCGCCTTCCTGGCCCGGGTCCTCCGGCTGACCGACCAGTAGGCCGGCCGAGGTCTGATCCGGCGCCCCTCGAGCCGCGGCGGCCTCCCCGGAACCGGGGGCCGGGAGAAGGAGCTTCCTCCCTGCCCATCCGTCCCTCAGGGCGCGACCCTGCCCCGGCCGGCCTCCCGGCTCCAGTCCAGGCGGCTGCGCAGGGCGGCCTCGGCCTCGGCGAACTCCTCGATGTCGGTGTAGTAGATGGCGTTGGAGCGCAGGCCGCGCTCGTCGATCAGGGCGGCCATGGGCTTGTAGCTGGGCAGACCCAGGCCCAGCCAGGCTTTGAGGCCCCTGGACTGGCCGTCTGAAGGCCCCGGACCGGTCCTCGGTTTTGAGGCCGGGGGAGCCCGCCTCTGACTCCCTGGCCAGGGACGGACTCCTCCGGGCCTCAATCACTGGCCACCCGGATCGAGCAAACACCTCGAGCCAGGGCGGTCCGCTGAACTGGTCCGCCCCGGCCCGATTCGAGTCTTGGCCTCGATTTCAGGCGGCAACAGGGCTCCGCTTACTTGACCTCTTCGAACGCCTCGACGGTCAGAGTCTGGTTGCCCTTGTCGTCCTTGCCGGCCTCGCCGGTGACTTTGACCTGCTTGCCGACCAGGTCGGCCAGCTTGTCGGCCTCGAGCAGGGAGTAGGTCTGATCGCCCGCCTTGAGAGTCAGGCCGGCTTCACCCTTCTCGACCAGGCCGGTGACCGAGGCCTTGTCCGCGGCCATCGCCACCGAGCCCAGAACGAGCAGGCAAACGGCCAACAGGCCAATCATCATCTTCCAACCTTTAACCCTGAACATTGAACCTTCCTCCTTGTTGCCCCCGTCCTCGGGGGCGATGGTTGTTCCGGCTCTCTTGAGCCGGGACTAGGCCCGGCCGGCCCGGGGGATCGAGCCCCCTATTTGACCTCTTCCATGGCTTCCACGGTCAAGGCCGGGTTGCCCTTGTCTTCCTGGCCGACCAGGCCGGTGACTTTACGCTGGCGGCCGGATAGGCCGCCCAGATCCTCTTTCTGGATCAACAGGCAGGACGCGCCGTCGGCGACGGCGAGGCTGAATCCGGCCACTCCCTGGCTGAGTATCCCGGTCAGGGTCGTCTTCTCCGCGGCGCCGAGGGGCACAACCGCGGCCAGGAAGACGGCCACGACGGCCAGGCAGCCAACGGCCATCAGCGGGCCTCTGGTTCTGGACATCTCGTCCGCCTCCCCGTCGCCTCGCCGCCAGACCGATTCGAATCAGCTCAGGCCCAGGGCCTTGAGGGTCTGGGGGCCGACCCGGCCGTCCACCCTGAGCCCCTTGGCCTTCTGGAACTTCCGGACCGCGGTCCGGGTCTGCTTGCCAATGACGCCGTCGGCCTTGATCTTGTAGCCGGCCTGGACCAGGGCCTCCTGGATGGCCTTGATCTTCTCCCGCTGGGCCTTGACAGCCTCCTGGGAGAGCCCGGCCTTCTTGACCTTGGCCACCGCCTGACCGGCCGGTTTGGCGCCCTCCTCAGCGGCCAGAGTCGAAGTCACCGGCGCGGCTAAGAGCAGGCAGCCGCAGGCCAAGGCCAGGGCGGCCTTCCTCAGGCCGCTTGCCTTGGGGCGGCCGGCCGCCGGGCTGAGTTGGATCCCCCTGTGCCCAAGAACCACTCTCATCTTCAACCTCCTCATTGCCCTCGCCCCGCCAGGAGCAAGGATGACCATCCCTCTGAAGCCTGCCCCCACCTCATCCGGCCTTGAATCCGGCGCTTTTCTCTCGGCGGGCCCAGGCTGGCCCTCGCCGGGGGCTCTCTTTCCGGCGCAAAGAACGGCAATCTCTGTGCCATAACAATAATTTAGCCACATAACGTGTTAAATATAGAATGCCGGTCAAAGACCGGAATCGGGATTTCCGGTGGCCGCCGGGCCGACCGGCCCGGCGGGGTTCGGGTCGAGGCGCCCGGAAAGAATTGGAATCCGAGGCCCGGAGCGTGTTGGGAAGCCGGATTTCTCGGCCGGATGGAGCCCGGAAGTGCGGATTCCGGTCCCAGGGTGGGAGGGTCGGGCCGCCCGGCCGCTTGCCCCGGGCCGGGGGCTGGTGTTAACCTCGTCTCCCGGAAAACTTTGATTCAGGAGGATCAGCCGTGCGGGTCAGTGAAGCGCTCGTCAGAATGCTGGAACAGGCCGGGGTGGAGGTGATCTTCGGCCTCTGCGGCGACACCAGCCTGCCCTTTTATGAGGCCCTGGCCGGGTCCGGGCTGAGGCACGTCCTGACCAGGGACGAGCGCTCGGCCTCGTACATGGCCGACGCTTACGCCCGCCTGAGCGGCCGGGTCGGCGTCTGCGAGGGGCCCTCCGGCGGGGGGACGACCTACATCATTCCCGGCCTGGCCGAGGCCAACCAGTCCTCGGTCCCCCTGGTGGCCTTCACCTCGGACATCGACCTGCGCCACAGGGAGAGGGGCAGTCTGACCGAACTGGACCAGGACGCCCTCTTCAGACCGGTGACCCTCTGGACCAGGACCCCCACCTCGGCCGAGGAGCTGCCCCGGGCCGTGCGGGAGGCCTTCCGGCGGGCCGTCAGCGGCGGGCTGGGGGCGACCCACCTGACCCTGCCCCTCAACGTCCAAGAGGGCCAAGTCCCGGACGAGGAGGTCTTCATCGACCCCAGCCTGTCGCGCTATCCGGCCGGCCGGACGGCGCCCCGGCCCGAGGCGGTCCGCCAGGCCGCCCGCCTGCTCCGGGAGAGCCGCTCCCCGGTCATCGTCGCCGGAGCCGGGGTTATCCGGGCCGAGGCCTGGCCGGAGCTGGAGCGCCTGGTCCGGCTTCTGGGCTGCCCGGTGGCCACCTCCATCAGCGGCAAGGGGGCCATCGCCGAAACCGATCCCCTGTCCCTGGGCGTTATCGGCAGCAACGGCGGCCTGGCCTGGCGGCACCAGTTCGTCCAGCGGGCCGACCTGGTCTTCTACGTCGGCTGCCAGGCCGGCTCGGTGACCACGGACAAGTGGACCGTGCCCCGGAACCGCTCAACCGCGGTCATCCAGCTGGACGTGGACCCGACCCATCTCGGGCGCAACTACGAGATCAAGGAGGGCCTCCTCGCCGACGCCAAATTAGGCCTGGCCGCCCTGGTTGAGGAGCTGGAGGACAGGTTGTCCGGCCGGAGCCTGGCCAAGGTCGACCCCGAGTCCATCGCCCGGGAGCGGGCGGCCCATCTGGCCCGGCTGGACGAGTTCCACTCCGAGGCCAGACCGATCCGGCCCGAGCGCTTCCTGACCGAGCTGTTTAAGGTCCTGCCCGAGGAGGCCCTGGTCCTGGCCGACCCGGGCACCCCGACCCCCTACCTGGCCGCCTACTACCGCCTCCCCCGGGCCGGGCGCTGGTTCGTCGCCCCCCGGGCCCACGGCGCCCTGGGCTACTCCCTGCCGGCCTGCCTGGGCGCCCACCTGGCCCGGCCCCACAGCCGGGTCTGGAGCCTCATGGGCGACGGCAGCTTCGGCATCTCGGCCGGCGAGCTGGAAACCATCGCCCGGCTGAGCCCGCCGGTGGTCCTCATCGTCCTGGCCAACTCCTGCTACGGCTGGATCAAGGCCGGCCAGAAGGCCCGCGGGGACGATTATTTCGGGGTCGACTTCTCGACCACCGACCACGCCCGGGTGGCCGAGGCTTACGGCCTCAAGAGCCGGCGGGTGGAGGATCCCGGGGACCTGGCCAAGGCCCTGGCCTGGGCCGCGGCGGCCCAGGGGCCGGTCCTCCTGGACGTGGTCGTCCAACCCCTCCAGGAGAGCAAGGCTCCGGTGGCCAAGTGGATCGCCTGAGCCGCCTCAGGAGCAGACCGGCAGGCTGATCCGGGAGGGACAGGCCGGGGTGTGCAGGACGGTCTGGGTGGCCGTCCGGGCGGCCAGGGGTCCTTCCTCGCCCAGGCGTCCGCCGGTGTTCAGGTTGCGGTCCCACGCGGGAAAGTCGGACGAGGACACGTCCAGGCGCAGCCGGTGGCCGGCCGGGAGGCGGACGCCCACCGGCCCCAGGTCGATCCGGTACTCGTAGACCCGGCCCGGCGTGATCGGGCTGGGCTCTGAGAGAGACTCGCGGAACCTGGCCCGGACCACGCCCTCCTGGAGGTTGGTCGACCTGCCCTGGGGGTCCACCCGGCAGAGCCGGGCGGTGAAGTCGGTGTCCACGGCCGTTGACGCGGCGAAGAGGGTCAGGCTGACCGGGCCGAGCAGGGACATCTCCCGCTCCAGGGGCGGACTGGTGTAGGTAAGGACCGTCCTTCCGGTCTCAATGGGCGCCTGGTCGGCCGGACCCATGGGGGCCATGAAGGGCCGGCAGCAGGAGTGGCCGCCGGCGCTGAGCACGGGCAGGTGGGGCGAGTAGGTGAAGACGTCCGGCGGCTCTTCCCCGGGCGGCTCAATCGAGAGCCAGCCGTCGCCCAGAGCCGAGTTGGCCCGGCCCCGGGAGTGGAGGAAGAACTCCCGGGGCCGGCACTGGCTGGGCGGCCAGCCGTCCAGGTCCCGCCAGCCCCGGCCCATCTCATAGACGGTCACCGGCGCGTCCAGGACGCCGTTGTCCCGGCCCTTGAGGAAGTGGTCGAACCAGCGGATCTGCCAGTCGTCCACCAGGTTGGCCCCGGCCCGGCCGTCAAAGGGGTCGCCGCCGAAGCCAGCCAGGGGGTGCCAGGGCATGTGGTACCAGGGCCCGATGAGGAGCTTCTGGGATCGCCGGGCGGCCTCGTCCCCGGCCCCGGCCCGGAGGCCCAGGAAGTTCCTGACCGTGCCGGAGAGGAAGACGTCGTACCAGCCGCCGATGTGCAGCCCGGGCGCGATTAGCCGGCCGTAATCGGCCTCGATGGACCAGGGGGCCCAGTAGTCGTCGTCGCTGGAGTGGGCCAGCCAGTCGGCGAAGAATGGGGCCCGGCCGTCTTTGAGGGGCGGGAAGTCCCGGAGGGGCAGGGTCCAGAAGTGGTTCATGGCCTGGCGGTAGCCGGCCTGGAGATCGGCCAGGGCCGCGGCGTCGCCATTGCGCATGGCCGTCTCCTGGGCCAGGAGGGTGGCCCAGCCGGCGGCGAAGGCCAGGGCCAGGGCGCCCTGGTTGTAGAGGCAGCCGTCGTAGAACTGGGAGGGGGCGAAGCCGGGGCAGAGGCAGGCCAGGCCGGGCGGCCTCAGGGTGGCGGCCAGGAGCTGGGTCAGGCCGCCGTAGGAGAAGCCGTACATGCCCACCCGGCCGCTGGAGCCCTCCAGCCGGGCGGCCCACTCCACGGACTCCCGGCCGTCGGCGGCCTCGTGGCGGAGGGGGTAGAACTGGCCCTCCGAGGCGAAGCGGCCCCGGACGTCCTGGGCGACGACGAGGTAGCCCTGGGCGGCGTACCAGGCCGGGTGGGCGAAGCCCAGGTTGGCCGCGGCCTCGGTCTTGTCGTAGGGCAGCCGGGTCAGCAGGACCGGCCAGGGCCCCTTGCCGCCGGGCCGGTAGACGTCGGCCCTGAGCCTGATCCCGTCCTGAAGCCTCAAGCTGACGTTGCGCTCGACTCTCAGGCCCGGATAGCCGGGCAGGCTCTCGGTCACGCTCGACCCCCCTATCTCAGCCGTTGAAGGCCAGGTTCAGCCCCAGGGGCTCGGCCAGCTCGACCAGCTCCTTGGCCGTGGCCCCGGCCAGGGGGATGCCGCTCTTGAGCCTCTCCTCGGCGCAGCGCTGCTCCGGCTCGCCGGGCATCAGGATCTCCTGGCAGCCCCTGGCCTTGCCGCTCCGCTTGACGGTCTCGATGTAGCGGTCCATGTCCCGCTTGAACTGGTCCCGGCCGACGAAGCAGTCCGGGTCCAGGGCCAGGAAGGAGTGGCAGGTGCCCTGGATCCCGGACTCGTCGACCTCATAGAGGCTCTTGATGTTCCTGGTCAACTTGCCCCCGGTCAGGATGGCGGTGAGCATCTCGTGGGCCAGGGCCAGGCCGTAGCCCTTGTGGGCGCCCAGGGGGGCCAGGGAGCCGCCGCCCTCGTAGCCCTGATAAGGGTCCTCGGTGGGGGCCCCGTCCTTGTCCACGGCCCAGCCCAGGGGGATCTTCTCGCCCTTCTTGCGGGCCAGGATCAGCTTGCCCGAGGCGACCACGGTGCAGGAGAAGTCGACCACCACCGGTTTGAACCGGCCGGCCGGGAAGGCGTAAGAGAGCGGGTTGTTGCCGATGATCCGCTCCCGGCCGCCGAAGGGGGCCATCATCGGGGCCGAGTTGGAGCAGACGTAGCCGATCAGGTCCTGCTCGGCGGCCATGAGGGGAAACAGGCCGGTCACGCCGAAGTGGCCGCTGTCCCTGACCGAGACCCAGCCCAGGCCGTGCTCCCGGGCCTTGTCCGCGGCCCGGAGCATGGCCTTGTGGGAGACGACGTGGCCCATGGAGCCGTGGGCCTGCCAGAAGGCGGTCGGGCCCTTGTCCCGGAGGACCGTTATCTGGCAGGCGGCCCGGACGTATTTCTTCTGGAGGCGCTTGATGTAGATGGGCAGCCGCATGACCCCGTGGCTGGCCACGCCCCTCAGATCGGCCCGGGCCAGGAGATCGGCCACCACGGCCGCCTCGTCCTCGGGCACGCCGACCCTGGCGTAGGCCTGCTGGCAGAAGGCCCTCAGCTCCTCGAAGGCAATGATTCTGGTGTCGTCGTCGGCCATGTCAGTCTCCTCCGCTCCGGCTCGGCCGGCCGGGACTCCGGCCGAGGCAGGGCTAACAGAAGTCCATGATTCTCTTGTACAGCTCCGGACGCCGGTCCGGCCAGTGGGGCTCCATCTCGGCCCAGGCGGCCAGCCGGTCCCACTCGGTCTTGACCACCAGGGTCCCTGGCGCGTGGCCCAGCTTGCCGGCGAAGCTGCCCCAGGGGGTCATGACGCAGGAATTGCCCAGGCCGTAGAGGAAGTCGTCGTTGCCGACCCGGTTGGCGCTGGCGAAGTAGACCTGGTTCTCGAAGGCCCTGGTCCGGCAGTAGCCGTGGTAGATCCCGGTGTCGTAGCCGTACTTGTCGAAGTCGGTGTGGGCCAGCCAGAAGGTCGAGTGGGTGATGACCGTGGCCCCCATGGTCGCCAGGGCCCGGATAAACTCGGGGAAGCAGGCGTCGTAGCAGATGGTCACCCCGATGGTCCCGAACTCGGTCTCCACCAGGCAGGGCTCCTGGCCCAGCTTGAAGATTTCGTGCTCGAAGGACCAGAGGTGGGTCTTGCGGTAGCAGGCCACCAGGTCGCCCCTGGGCCCCAGGACCGCGGCGGCGTTGTAGAGATCCTGGCCGCTCTTCTCGACCAGGCCGAAGATGACGTAGGCGTTGGCCTTCCTGGCCGCGGCCCCGACCGCCTCGGTGGCCGGGCCGGGCACGGTCTGGGCCGCCGAGCGCCAGTCCTTGAGGTCGAACATCTCCCCGGTCAGGGCCACCTCCGGGGCGACGATCAGGTTGGCCCCCTGGCCGGCCGCCTCGGCCGCGCCGTTCAATATCTTCTCCAGGTTGCCCTCCAGATCCTTCATCTTGGCGTGGATCTGCAGCAGGCCGATGGACATGTCCTTCAGACCGGCCCGGCCTCCCTTGGATTTATAGCCCATTATCCGTCCTCCCGGAAAGGGTGAGAAAACGAGCCCGGGGGAGCCCCTGAGCCTGAAAGGCCCCCCCGGGTTATTTTCGAGGCCCCCGCGGCGGGGCCCTTCCTCCGGCCGGCCCTCAGGCCAGCTTGCAGCCCGGGACCAGGGGCTCGACCTGGCCGAAGCGCTCGATGACGTCGATCATGCCGTCCTTGCGGCCGCGGCCGGCCACGCAGTTGCTCCAGATGTGCTGGTTCACGCCCGAGATGTGGATGTGGCCCTGGGGCGCGTCCATCTCGATCTGGGAGATGGCCTTGATGACCTTGTCCGTATCGGTGCTGCCGGCCTTCTCCACCGCCTTGGCGTAGAGCCAGACCGCGTCGTAGGCCGGCTCGGCGAACTGGGTCACCAGGGCGCCCTGGCCGTACTTGGCCTTGTACTTCTTGAGGAACTCCTTGTTCTCGGGCGTGTCGATGGTCATCAGGTAGGCCGAGGTGCTGATGGTCCCCTCGTAGAGGGGGGCCACCGGCATGGACCAGGCCTCGTTGAGGTTCATGCTGACCAGCTGGGCCTTCATGCCCAGGCCGTTGTACTGCTTGGTGAAGCCGTTGGGATCGATGAGGGCGTGCCAGATGATGTCCGGGTTGGCCTTCTTGATCCGCTGCAGGGCCGGGCCGTAGTCGGTAATGTCAAAGGGGAAGAACTCCTCGCCGACGTACTTGCCGCCGTGCTTCTCCAGGGAGGCCTTGACCGCCGCGGCCGAGCCCCGGGGCCAGATGTAGTCGGCCCCGGCAAAGTAGACGCTCTTGCCCACGTTCTTCATCAGCCAGGGGACCAGGGGGTCGATCTGCTGGTTGGGCAGGGCCCCGGTGACGACCAGGTACTTGCTGCACTCGCCGCCCTCGTAGTAGGTCGGGTAGATGAGCAGCTTCTGGGCCCGCTTGGCCACGGACAGGGAGGCCTGGCGGGCGTTGCTCATCAGCAGCCCGATGAGCACGTCGACCTTGTCCCGCTGGATCAGCTTGCGGGTCTTCTCGGTGGCCGCCTGGGTGGCCCCCTGGCTGTCCTCGACGACCCATTCCAGCTTGCGGCCGCCCACGCCGCCCTTGGCGTTGATCTCCTCGGCGGCGAAGACGCTGGCGTCGCGCTGGAGGATGCCCTGATTGGCCACCACTCCGGTCAGGGCCCAGAGGAAGCCGATCTTGATCGTGTCCGCGGCCCTGAGGATGCCGGGGAAGCCGAAGCTGGTCGCGGCCGCGGCCGCGCCGAGGCCCATGGTCTTGAGGGCGGTCCTCCGGGTGACTGTCTTCTTCTTCATAACCCCTCCTCCTTCTCGGAATGCCTTGAATGGTGATTCGCTTTATTAAATGGCCAAATACTTCTTGACGACCCTTTCGTCGCCAAAGTCCTCCGGGGCGCCCTGGTAGACGATGCGGCCCTTCTCCATCACCAGGCAGCGCCGGGAAACCTTGAGGGCCAGGTCCAGATTCTGCTCGACGATAAGGACCGAGAGGCCTTCCCGCCGGGCTATCTCGGGGATGAGGACGCTCAGCTTCTGGACAATGGTCGGCTGGATGCCCTCGGAGGGCTCGTCCAGGAGCATCAGCCTGGGCCGGCCGCAGAGGGCCCGGCCCAGAGCCAGCATCTGCTGCTCGCCGCCGGAGAGGGTGCCGCCGGCCTGGTCGAGCCTTTCCTTGAGAATGGGGAAGAAATCGAAAACCTCCCCCGGGATCGAAGCGCCCTTGACGCCCTGGGCCCTGGTCCCGACCAGGAGGTTCTCCTGGACGGTCAGCCTGGGGAAGATGCCCCGCCCCTGGGGGACGTAGCCCACCCCCAGGCGGGCGACGCGGTGGGCCGGCAGGCCGGTCAGATCCTGGCTGGCCAGCTCGATCCGGCCCCGGCTGGGCTTGAGCAGGCCGATGAGGACCCGGAGCAGGGTCGTCTTGCCCACGCCGTTGCGGCCCAGGACGGCCATGATCTCGCCCGGTCCCAGGCTGAGCTCGACCCCGGCCAGGACCGGGACCGGGCCGTAGGAGGCGTGGAGATCCGAAACCCGGAGCACGCTCACTGCCTCCCCAGGTAGATGTCGCAGACCAGGGGGTCCTGCTCCACGGTCGGGAAGTCGCCGTCGCAGATGATCTGGCCCTGGTGCATGACCACGGTCCGGCTGCCCAGGGTCCTGACGAACTTCATGTCGTGCTCGATGACGATGACCGAGAACCGGCGCCAGCCCAGGAGCATCTCGGCCAGCTTCTGGGTCTCCTGGCCGCTCATGCCCGCGGCCGGCTCGTCCAGGAGGAGCAGCTTGGGCCGGCACATCAGGGCCATCCCGATCTCGAGCCATTGCTTCTGGCCGTGGGCCAGCTCCTCGGCCCTGACCCCCTCGGCCTGGTCCTTGAGGCCGATGAGCTCGAGGATCTCCTCGACGCTCCCCTCTCCGGACCGGCCGTCGCTGACGCCCAGCCGGGCCACCTCCAGGTTCTCCCGGACGGTCATCTCCTTGAAGACATTGGGGATCTGAAACTTCCTGACAATGCCCAGGCGGGCGTACTCGTGCAGGGGCCGGCCGACCATGGAGCGGCCGGAGAAGGTTATCGTCCCGGCCAGGGGTTTCAGGTCGCCGGTGAGCAGGTTGAGCAGGGTCGTCTTGCCCGCGCCGTTGGGGCCGATGACGCAGAGGAGCTCCCCGGCCTCCAGGTCCAGATCCACGTCGCGGACCGCCCGGACGCCGCCGAAGCTCATCTCCAGGCCGCGGACCGAGAGGAGAGCCTGGCTGGCCTGGCTCACCGCGCCGCCCCCTGCCCTCTCCCGCCGCCCGGGAGCTTCAGGGAGCCCAGCCAGCGGGCCAGGGTCATGAGCCCGCCCGGGGCGACGAAAACCACCAGGACGAAGAAGGCCCCCAGAATGAGCGGCCAGAGGGTCGTGCTGACGCTGCTGATCTCCTGGCGCATCCTGACCACCAGGAAGCAGCCGATCATCGGCCCGATCAGGCTGCCCCGGCCGCCCACGGCCACCCAGACGATCACCTCGGTGGCCAGGATGGGCCCGATCAGCTCCGGAGTGACGATGCCCTGGACCGAGGTGAAGATCGCCCCGGACAGGCCGGCCAGCGCGGCCGAGACGGTGAAGGCGATCAGGAGGTGGCCCGCGGCGTTGTGGCCCAGGGCCTGGGCCCGCTGCTCGCTGCTCTGGATGGCCCGGAGGATCTTGCCGTAACTGCCCCTGACGGCCAGCCAGAGCCCCAGGAGGACCACCGCGGCCAGGCCCAGGGCGAAGAAGTAGAGGGGCTTGTCGCCGCTGAAGGTGAACTTGGCCCCGTTAAGCCCGAAGCTCAGGAAGGGCAAATCGATCAGCCCGGCGTCGCCGCCGGTCAGCTCGGCGAAGGAGAGGATGATCTGCTGGCCGATGAGGGCCAGGGCCAGGGTGACGATGGCGAAGTACTCCCGCCTCACCCCGGCGTAGATCAGGAAGTAACCGACCAGGAGGGCCACCACGGCCGAGGCGGCCATGGCCGCCAGGAGGGCCGTCAGGGAGCCGGCCCCGGCCTTGAGGGTCAGCAGGGCCATGGTGTAGGCCCCGGCCCCGAAGAAGGTCGAGTGGCCGAAGCTGAGCAGGCCTGTCTGGCCCCACATGAAGTCGAGGCTCAGGGCGAAGACGCTCATGATCAGGGCGTCGCGCATCACCGAGAGGCCGTAGGAGTCCCCCCAGAGGGGGTAGAGGAGGAGCAGGAGGAACAGGCCGGCCGCCGAGACCAGGAAGGCCCCGTCCCGGCGGCTGAGGGGACCCTGCCTGAAGAGGACGACCGCTCGGCTCAGGCTCACGGTCCCTACCTCCTGACCAGGCCCTGGGGCCGGAAGCGGAAGATGACCACGGCCAGGATCAGGACCAGGGCCTGGGCCAGCGAGGAGTGGATGGTGTAGTTGAAAAAGGTCTCTAGGAAGCCGATCAGGGCGCTGCCCGCGGCCACGCCGGCGATGGTCCCGGTGCCGCCGACGATGACCACGAAGAAGGCCTTGCTCAGGAAGGTGACGCCCATCCAGGCGTAGACCGTGACCAGCGGGGCGACCAGGACCCCGGAGAGGGCGGCCAGGCCGGCCCCGATGGCGAAGGCCAGGCTGTTGGTCCGCCTGATGTTGATGCCCATGGCCGCGGCCATGTCCCGGTCCTGGATGACCGCCCTGAGGTCCAGGCCGAAGCGGGAGCGGCGGAAGGCCAGGAGGCAGAGGGCGATGACCAGGCCGGTGAAGGCGACCAGGAAGAGCCGGTAGGCCGGGCAGGCCACGCCCAGGATGGAGACGGCCCCCTCAAAGGGATTGAAGACGGGCTGCATGTCAGAGCCGAAGATTATCTCCAGGAGCTTCTGGATGATCAGGCTGACGCCCCAGGTGGCCAGGATGGTCTCGAAGGGCCGGGTGTAGAGGTGCCTGATGACCAGGCCCTCGATGAGGAAGCCGAAGGCCAGCCCGACCAGGGGGGCCAGGGCCAGGCCCAGCCAGTAACTGCCGCCCAAGGTCTGGATGCAGGACAGGGTGAAGGCGCCCAGGGTCATGAACTCGCCGTGGGCCAGATTGATCACGCCCATCATCCCGAAGATGATGGCCATGCCCAGGCCGACCAGCATGAGGATGCTGATCAGGGTCAGGGCGTTCAGGGCCGCCGGAAGAGCCGTTTCCATGCCAGGTGAACCGCGTCCTTTCCGCCTTTGACCGGGCCGGATCCGGGGCGGCCGGCCCGATCAGCCGGGAGGCCCGGCCGCGAACTCGAACGGTTCCTTAAAGCTCAACCTTCTGAACTGACATCCGTCAGCGGATCAGTCCAGAACGGCGATGGCCTCAATCTCTATCTGGGAGCCGCGGGGCAGCTCCTTGACTCCGATGCAGGTCCGCGTCGGCGGATCCTGGGGGAAGTACTCGTTGTAGATCCCGTTCATCTCCTGGAAGCGCGCCATGTCGGTCAGAAAGACCGTGGCCTTGACCACCGCGGCCAGGCTGGCCCCGGCCGCCTCGACGATGGCCTTGAGGCTGTTGAGGACATGGCGGGCCTGATCGGCGAAATTCTCGGAGACAACGGTCATCTTGGCCGAATCGACCGGCACCTGGCCCGAGACGAAGAGCAGGTTGCCCACCCTGATGGCCTGGGTCAGGGGCGACTTGGAGACAAAGGCCTTCTCCGTGGTTATGCGAGTCCGTTTCATGGCCCTATCCCTCCAGATTCAGACCTTTTTCAACTCCCGGATCAGCTCGGCCAGGAAATCCGTGACCGCTTCCAGGACTTTTTCGCCTTTGTCCCGGCTGGCCTGGAGGGCCCCGCCGATGACTCCGGATTCGGTGAACTGTTTGAAGTCGGAGATGGTGGCCAGCTCGACCGGGTAGTCGGCAAAAGTGACCGCGGTGGACTTGTTGAACTTGATCCTGGTCCCGGCCAACTTACCCAGGACGACCTTGTCGGCCTTGTTCATGTCCACCAGGGTCTCGTTGATGGCCAGCATGCCCGAGGTCTCAATGTCGGCGGCGTGGCCGTCGGGCAGGTTGCCGCCGCTGAAGTCCCAGAGCTCCTTGGTCAGCCTGCCCCCGGCGATCCACCAGGGGACGACGAACATGTAGACCTCCTTGTCCTTCTTGAATTCGTCCATGGCCGTGGCGATGGTCGGCCCGTTGTGGCCGTGGCCGTTGATGAAGATGAACTTGTCCACGCCGTGGGCGTAGAGCGAGGAGCAGATGTCGGTGATGACCCGGGCCAGGGTGTCGCAGCTCAGGGTGACGGTCCCGGGGAAGGACATGTGGCAGTGGGAGATGCCGAAGGGAATGACCGGGACCAC
>ENA-OSEO01002295-OSEO01002295.1-sediment-metagenome-genome-assembly--contig:-NODE-2295-length-27898-cov-8.350886_pt1 | contig 27898 bp, 23 predicted proteins | sample MGYA00237883_ERZ534232 | MGnify/ENA metagenome assembly ERZ534232
AGAACAAGTTGCGAAATCCTGTGCTGAATTCATGCTTCCGGTCAAGATTTGTTTCATTTGACCTTCTCGGAGGACGGAGAACCGTTGACGGCCAACGTGGTTTTCATTAGCGTTCAGCGTTCCCTAACAAGCGGCTCTTTCCACCTAACGGTGGAGCCTAAGAACGAATAAAAGATCCTCTCTATGTGACTAAGAACTATCGCTTTTTGCAGTATGCAACCCGCTATTACGCAATACTAACGGCCTTCATACTTCCGGAGGACCGACGTTGATCGTAAGCCAGTAGTCACCGATGGCCCTGGCTACCACTAGAAATTCATCGAAATCGACGGGTTTGACAAGATAGGAATTGACTCCGCTGTCATAGCAGATCATTCTGTCGCCCTCTTCACGAGAGGATGTGAGAACAACAACCGGAATCCTCCTCGTGAGTTCATTGCTCTTCATTTCATGCAATACCTCGTGTCCCGAAATCCCTGGAAGTTTAAGATCCAGCAATACAAGATCAGGTACGGGGAATGCTTCTCTATCTTCGAATCTCCCCCTGCCAAACACGTAGTCCAGCGCCGCCTCTCCGTTCTTTGCAATCTCGATTCGATTCGTGAGTCCTACCTGCCTGAAAGAGTCAAGAGTCAACTCAATATCCATCGAATTATCTTCAACTAAAAGTATTATGGCTTTTTTCAAGAGCTCGCCCCCTTGATTTTAATTGTGAATCTTGCGCCTTTCCCTGGCTCCGATTCGAGAGATACATCTCCCCCCATAAGAGCAACTGATTTCTTCACGATTGCCAGTCCGATTCCGGTTCCGGGATATTCATCTCCGGTGTGCAATCTCTGGAATATATTGAATATCCTTTCATGAAACTTGCTTTCTATTCCGATGCCATTGTCTTCAACAGTCAGGTTCACAAAACCGTTCTGTTCATCTGAATAGACTTTTATTACGGGATGCTCCCCGCTCTCGTGATAAGTGAGCGAGTTCTGAAGCAGATTGGTCAATGCCCTTCTAAGCAGCGAGTGATCCGCGTAGACATCGGGCAGATCTGAGAGGACCTTTACTTCGGCTTCTTCATCAGCTATCCTGCTTTCAAGCGTCGAGATGCAATCGCTGACAAGATCCTGCAGAGATACTACTTCTCGTCTCAGTGCCGCTTTTCCAACTCTTGAGTATTCAAGAAGTCCTGTGATCAGCTCCGACATGTCCTCTCCGGCCTTGACAATGAATCCGAGATAGCGACTGCCTTCGTCCGGGAGAAGAGACGAGTAGCGATCGGACACTATCTTTGAAAATCCTCTTATCGCTCTCAGGGGAGCCTTCAGGTCATGAGAAACCGAGTACGCGAAAGATTCGAGTTCCCTGTTTGCTTCCTCGAGCTCCTCTGTTCTCCTCACAACTCTCCTTTCTAGCTCTTCCAGAGTCATTTCTCGCTGCGTTACATCTTCAAATACGACTACAATCTCATCTGCCTTGTGCCTATAGATGAAATTCTCGGCCCAGAAAGTCAGCCTCCCATCGTGATACTCTTTAACAGGATGATGCTGCGAATATCCGCTTTTCCATACATCAAGTATCCGATCATATAGCCCTAAGTTCGTTACACCCGGAAAGATTGCTCTGACGCTTCTTCCAAGTATCTCCTCGCGGTTTACACCCGTTATTCTGCAACCTGCCGGATTCATGTCTAGAAAAACTACGCCGTCACCGTCATTGACCACTCTGTAAATTGCCACGCCGACATTCATATTCACATACAGCTGTCTGAAAAGAAGCTCGCTTTCATTTAGGGCCAGCTCCATCTTGTGCTGTTCAGTCACGTCCTCAAGTATTCCGAATAGACCCGCAAGATTTCCCTTTTCATCGCGAATCGGAGCGTTATATACCTTCACGACCACTTTCTTTCCATCCTTCCTGTGCCTAACGAATCGAGCTCCTCTGACGGGCCATCCTTTGAGAGTCTCTTCATTCATCTTCCGATGCTCTTCCCTATGGTTCTCATCAATATATGGTAAGGGCTTTCCAATTACTTCCGATTCCTTCCAGCCGAAAATCTTCTCGGCTGCCTCGTTCCATCCCGTTACGTTGTAATTCAGATCTATTGTGACTATAGCAATCGGTGAAGTTTTCACTATCGTCGCCAGTCTCTCGCTCATTACAACGAGCTCTTTCTCGGCCGCCTTTCCTCTCTGCCTCGCAATCTGGTCGGTAATTGCCCATCCGACGACCATTGTCGCCAAAGGATAGATAATCATTACAGGCAGGGCAGTTATCGAGAAGAAAGTTTCTCTGCTATGCTGAGGCAGGAAAAGCATACAGATCAACATAAAACTGTGAACAACGACTCCAAGAAGGTACAGTTCCAGAAGAGAATGATCTCCGATCTTCTTCTTGACTACGTATCTCCAGAAAAGTCCCACTGAAACCGAACTGATGATCGTACCAATTCCAGGAAGGGCACCTTCGCCACCCATTAACAGACGCAGAACAATTGCCATCGAGGCGGCGATCGCAGAAGGAAGGAAGCCGAAAAAGAGCCCAATGAGACCTAGGACAACAGTTCTCGTGTCGAACACTACCCCGGGCGAAAGCTGCCAGGAGTTCATCATAACGGCCAGCGTTACTAAACCCAGAAGAAGGCCGGAGATGATCTGCCTGGAAGCCAGTCGGCTCGGAATTGATTTGGTATAGAAGACGCTGTACAAGACAACCAGAGTGATGAGCAACGCCGCATTGTTCATCAGAGCGGTTAACGCTTCTCTTCCCATTTAATTCCCTCCAAAAGGAGTCGCTTCAAGTAGCCCCTAAATTAGTATAGCCTCTTGGCATTTCAAATAGTTCGATCTGAGAAAGTATATCCTGCGACTGTCTAACCGATTAACAAATGAATTAGAAGTATTACCTTTTCGAAATGAGGTGCCTGACGTGCTATCATTTATTGTGTTGTATGGAGGTGATTATGACCAAAGTTCCGGTAGATAATGAGCCCCGTTATGCAACGGTTAAGATACTTCTCGTTGAGGATCTGGAAAGCGATGCAGAACTTGCAAAGCTAGAGATCTCGAGAGGGCTTGCAGACTGGTGCGATTCGCTGGAATTTCGGAAGGTCGATAACAGGAAGGATTTTCTCGATGCGATCGAGGACTTCAAGCCGGACTTGATAGTCTCCGATTACATGATGCCGCTTTTCAACGGCATGGAAGTAATAACCCTTACCCTGGAACATACTCCCGAGACACCAATTGTGATTCTAACAGGTTCTATGAATGAAGAAACTGCTGTCAACTGCATGAAGGCCGGTGCGGCAGACTACGTGATAAAAGAGCACATGACCAGGCTTCCCTTCGCGGTCAAAGAGGCTATCAACAGAAAGAAAGAGGTATTACTGAGGGCCGAAGCGGAAAGGGCTCTGGAAGAGAGTGAGAAGAAGTTCAGACTAATAGCGGAGAAGGCCAACGATCTGGTCTACAGGTATGAACTTTATCCGGAGCGGAGATTCTCGTACGTAAGTCCCTCAGCCACGAAAATAACCGGCTACACTCCTGAAGACCATTACTCGAATCCGAATCTTGGCTTCGAGCTGGTTCACCCTGACGATCGAGAGGTACTTGCCGCTCTCACGCAGCAAGTTGGTGAAGCTCCAATTCTACTGAGATGGATAAAGAAGAGCGGAGATGTCATCTGGTGCGAGCAGATGAACGTACCCGTTTACGATGACGCAGGTCAGCTTATAGCGATCGAAGGTATTGCAAGGGACGTAACAGAGCGTCAGAAAGCGAGCGAGGACCTGAAAGCCGCATTTCATTCAATAGTTAGTGTTCTTTCCGACATGCTGAATCTTAAGGATCCCTACACTCAGTTCCACGAGAAGAATGTGGCAAAGCTTTCCCTTGAAATAGGCGCGGCGATGGGCCTGGACGAGTTTACACTTGAATCTATTAGGGTCTCGGCGATGGTTCACGACATTGGAAAGATTGTCGTCCCCACGGAGATACTCTCTAAACCAGGAATTTTGAGCGATATTGAGTTCGAGATGATAAAGAGACACCCTGAAACGGCATACGAAATCCTTCATAAGGTGGACCTGCCCTGGCCGGTCGCGGAAATAGTGTATCAGCATCACGAGCGTCTTGACGGTTCCGGTTATCCCAGGCATCTGAAGGATGGAGAGATCTTGCTGGAAGCAAAAATAATTATGGTCGCCGATGTCTTCGAGGCAATGAGCTCTCACAGACCATACAGGGCTGCTCTGGGCTTCGAAGCGGCACTTGAAGAGATAAATAAGAATGCTGGAAAGCTTTACGACCCAGAGATCGTAAAAGCCTGTTCTTCAATAATCGAATCAGGCTTCAAATTCTGAGATTCTTTCCCTCGACTCGATACTCCTAGAGCAACTTCCGTCTTCCCTAACCAGCGCATCGATTACCTTCTCAATTGTGATTCTGAGACCACGGACTCTGCTTCCATCCGGAGCAAAGGGATGTATGCAGGAATCATAAGCGAAAAAAATAGAAGCCGCCTCTGATGGGCGGCAAAGAATAGAAGATGCTTTCGTGAAAATAAAAGGCGTTCAAAATTATGATATCATCTGCCGGCCCACAAACCAATCAATTGTAGAAACCAATTGATTAAAAGATCAATAAGAATTGATTATGCTTTCCGGAAGGCTCTCTCCTGATTCACCCCTTCAGGAGAAGACTTCACCCCTCCATAAGAATTAGAATATATTAGAGTATAATAGAATAAGTTAGTGTGAATTGGAATAGGAGGGAATAGAATGGTTGAGATGGGTGGAACGAAGTATTACGACACGAAGGAAGTTTCGGAGATTCTAGATTGCACTCCCTGGACGATTAGAAAATGGATTAACGACGGAACCCTAAAGGCCTCGAAGCTAGGCAGGCGATACTTCATTGACGAATGGACATTACAGAAAAAGCTCGACTGGAGAGAGAAATCCGGAGAAGGTCTTTCATCCGGGCAAACTCCAACCGTGAATAAGAGAAAGCGCATGGATGAAATGAGGAACTCCGGCTGGAAGACTGCAAAGTTTGAAGAGCTTCCCGAAGGCAAGTACGCAATCCTAGATGAAGATGGAACTCGAATCGGAACGCTAATCAGAGAACAGGACTGAAACAATCCGTTGAATGATGGCTCGACAATCTCATCCGGGTCAAATTCAGACACAGAATTATCAACTCCTAATCCTTCATGGATTTTAGATTGCATGAGACATCTCCTTGATCTGAGGAGAAGGTTACTGAGCTTTCGAGCAGATGATGTGGGTAATGATGAGCAGAAAGACCTGGTGCCGTTGTTGATAATGGCGACTATGTTAGGGTAAAGACAGAGTGGGATGATATTGACGACTGCTGCTACCTCCGAGACATGAAAGTTCTTTACCTTCAAAACTATCTGGCTACGAAAGACAAGAAAAGTGACCGGATTTCCCCGTCTTCTATATGCCGGCGCTTGCTTATGAGTCATGGGATAGAATGCAAGAAGCATCGTTTATATGAGAATCTGTCGAAGAGTTGGTCCTTCTCTTTACGCGGGCGGCGTGCCAGAAAGCATAGCATAAGCCAAACTCAATGAGACGGCTGAAACAGACATCGGAAAGTCTCGTTTCAATGGTGAGAACAAAGCCTCGAGCAGCTCGCTAAGTCTTGATTGTAAGTGACACTATCGCCGCAAAGCTATCAAATACAACTGAAACTAAACGTGATGAAAAAACATACTCTGCGCTCCACAATAGTGGAATTGTTTCCTCTTCTAATCGCAAAGACGATAAGACGAAATCCCTCTTCTTGTTAAACTACTGTCTATGCAGTTCTTTTAGTCAAATGCTCATTCTCCATGAACAGTCGCGATTTTCGAACGAACAGGGATATTCACAGAGTCCGGCCCTGGCGTCTGGCCGCGCAGATCGAACTCGAGATTAACCCCGGGCCTGAAGATCAACACATGAGTCGATCCGCCGAAGTGGAACATTCCAAGCTGGTCGCCCTTATCCACATGTTGGCCTTCATAAACAGTGATTTCATTCGAAGAGACTTCCGCCATTCCGATAAATACTATGCACATCAGGCCTATATCGGGATTGTCAGCCTCGATGAAAATCAGCGCCCTGGAAGCTACTTGCGCTATATACGCCTGTGATTCATTGGGACTTGCGGAATCGAAGCCTGCCGAAAGAGCAGAGGCATAATAGGAACCGTCGATCAGGCGAGTCTTTACGATCCGCCCGCTGACCGGACTGTGCCAGCGATGATAGCTAAGGGCGCTCAAGAAAGCCTGGTAGATCGTTCCGCCCTCAAAGAGCTCCGTCAGAGGATCGTCTGCAAGCATATGGTTGAGAGAATATGGCTGTTCTTTTATCCAGAAGCGATCCTGGAGTTGAATATCGGTCGCGATCTTGTAGGGCGCCGATTCGCAGGCGTTGACAATCACCGAGTCGTCGTCGGGGCATTCCACAGGGCGCCTTCCTTCACGATACTGTCGGGTAAAGAAGTCATCCCAGGAAGCGAAGCCATAATATGGAAGCTCCGGGTCACACTGGAAATCCTCCACGAAGTTGGGCATGGCCTCCATAGCATCCCGTCCAAACCAGCCCTTCTCGGGATCCTCGCTCAGCACATACCTCGAGTCGGGGGAGCCGAGAAAGACCGCCCACTGACTTAGGATCTTCTTCAACTGCTTATTCACTTTCTCGTTCAGGAAAGCTGTGGTTCCAGCAGGGGTACCCATCGCCCAGTTGATCACCGCATTAATGGGAAATCCGACCAGTTCACTCTTGTTGAACTCCGGTGCCTGAGTCAGAACTTCGTTCATCACGTTCAGCATTTGCACGTAGCTTCTTATCTGGGGATTTCCTGCCGGGTCCGTTTGAAATTCCGGTGTTGATGGAATCTGTTCGAACATCTCGTTGAAGAGCATGAAAAGAACCGGATCCTCTTCTATGATCTCTTGAAACTCCTGGATTACTGGATGAAAGGTAGTAACAGAAAAAGTGAGCGTTGCCAGGATAAGAACTACGCATACAGAAATTGCACGTCGTTTCAGATTTCCCATCATTTAGATACTCCTCCTTCGTGGAACTCTGCTGATGCAAACAAGTCTTCTGCCGACTGCGACTTGAATATCATAGACTCAACTTATCCAGTAAGGACCATTCACTATCGGGAAATGCCTTCTGCACAGCCGCTTCACGAAGACCGATTTCAAATCTCTTTTCGCACAACTGGACACAACCGCTATAAAGAACCATTGGTGAATCTGAAGTCCACATTCCCTCTTGAAGATCTCGTCGCTCAGAACTATACTTCTAACCTCTTTCTTCGATTGTTCAATCCATTATAGAACTCTGTCTAAGCAGAAAGATCGAATCTCATGAGAGAAATGCTGTATGCTGAAAGACAAGTTGCAAGAAAAAAACGAGGTTAGAGGTTGGTGGTAGGAGGTCGGAAAGAGCAAAGTAAAACCGGTCCAAGGTTGAATGGTTTTCCGTTAGCCGAAAAGATTAATAGCGGATGCAAGTTGCAGGAGCAGAAGCTAAACTGGTATCACAAAATAGTGTCTGACCCTATTTATTTCCCGGTCTTACAATATGGAAGGATTCCTAACAAGAAGAGCGAAACTCACACGCTTGCGCATATGAATAGAAGAAGATAAATACCTTTTGCGACAGCATTAAGCACTATCCCCATCGTATTTACAGAATGATTCTATGGGATGATTCAGGGTAATCGCAATTTCACTTTCAGAGTCTATTTTAAGCCATTCTCCTGTACTTTATTTGGAAGAGAACCGATGTTTTACACTTCGACTGAATTTGATACTTGAGATGGAAGCAGCAGGATTGCTGGTTCGTTCTGAGAAGTTTGTGAATGCTAAAATCTACTTATAAGACAAGATATACCAGGGGTGAAAAGTTTTGAAGAAAGAGAACGAGAAAGTTGAATTCAAGACTAACTGGCGAGACGAATGCATGAAAACACTTTGCGCTTTTGCGAATACCGATGGCGGTAAACTGATTATTGGCATGAACGATTCTGGTAAACCTGTTGGTGTTAATAGAGCAGATAGACTTCTTGAGGATATTCCGAACAAGGTAAGAAATTACCTCGGGATAATTCCACAAGTCTCGCTGCTATCGGAAAGTGGAAAAGAGTTGATTGTTGTTGAGGTCCATCCCTCAGAGAGTTCAATATCATTTAAGGGATCCTTCTATGTGAGGAGTGGGAGCACTACGCAAGAACTTACTGGAAGAGAACTAGAGTCATTCCTTCTTGCGCGGTGTGGTAGGACATGGGACGCTCAAACTATAAGTGATGCATCAGTGGATGATCTGGATGAATCTACTATAGAAAGATTCAGACTTCTATCAGATAAGCGGTTGCCGTTTGCTTCACGGACAGAAGGATCTATAGATTTGCTTAGAAAACTAAATCTTGTCACTGATGGAAGGCTCAAGCGAGCCGCGATTTTGCTTTTCGGCAAAGAACCACGAAGGTTTTTTCCTGGGGCCTTTCTGAAGATCGGTGCATTTACTAATGATACCAACCTTATCAGGACCGATGATGTCGATGGGAATCTTTTTGTCCAGGTTGAAGAGGCTTTGTCGTTGCTAAGAACAAAGTATATCTTCTCGAGTGTTTCTTACGACGGTATTTACAGAAAGGATGAAATGGTCTATCCAGAGAAAGCATTGCGAGAGGCCATAACAAATGCTGTTGTTCACAGAGATTATTCGGCTTATCATACCCAGATAAAGGTTTTTCCAGACAGGTTGGTTCTTTGGAATAACGGTGGTCTACCAAATGGGATATCGATTGAGGACCTTCTGAAGAATCACGTTTCCCAGCCAAGAAATGAACTACTGGCAGATGTCTTCTTCAAGGCAGGTCTTATTGAGACCTGGGGGAGAGGAACTGTCTTGATGATTGAAGAGTGCAGGGCACATAAACTCCCTGATCCAATATTCAGGGAAGAATCAGGAGGATTCTCGGTGAGTTTGTTCAACTCATCTTATATAAGTGAACTGCAGATACCGGGTCTTACACCAAGGCAGAAAAAAATTGTAGGGTTTGTCATAAAAAATGGAAGCATTACCAACGAACAATGCAGAGAACTTACGGAAGTTTCAAAAGCAACTGCGACAAGAGACCTTGCTGATCTTGTTAAAAAGGGCGTTCTTGATCAGAAAGGGAGTAGTAGAAAAACCTCATACTACACTATGATGAGCCGTGATGAGTCATAGGTGAGCCATAATGAGCCATAAAATCTGAATCTCTGAAATCGAACATGATGTATAGATAGTTTATTTTTTGCTAGACCTGAAGAGATCTACCAAGAAGAAGCGTAAATAGTTATCCTTAATCCGACGTTCCATGTTTAGGTTCTTGGTTCTTCTTTCGGGATTCCGTCTGAACTTGATATAGCATCTCGATCTAAGATCAGTTGTAAGTTGTGGTGTGCCAAGTTGCAAGCATAAGTGACGAGGTTCGGGGTTGGTGGTTGCGGGTTGGTAAGAGCAAAATATCAGTTCCAAGTTGGAAGCTAAAAACCCGAAAGCAAAAACGCCACATCCCGTCATTCTGAACTGGTTTCAGAATCTCGATACTCCTAAGAGCTGGTGGCCTCTGTTGAAGACCACGTTGCAATAGCTCAGCGAGAATTAAAGAATTCCGAAAGACATCAGTCGGACAATCAATGATACATACATGTGATTCATTAAAATGATTATTTTTAACAAATCAATCAAGATATGCGATAATTGCTTCGTACAGTTGCAGTATCCGAATGGTTAGCGAAAGGAAGGAAAGTATGGCAAACCGTGAGGGAAAAAAAGAGACTGAACGAAGAGGGCCAGACAAAGCATTTGCAAGAAGATTTTCGATGGGTATTGTGCTGAAGCTTGTGGTTGTGATAATCTCGCTGGTATTCTTCATTTCACTGCTCGGGTATATTCTCTACAACAACGTTTATGACCTCATCGTTCAAGAACTGGGAAAGAATGCTGTAGATCTTGCGACAAGCGTGTCTCGATTCATAGAGGAGGATGTTGAGTCATTTATCGCTCTAGCATCAGTGACTGACTATGAAAACGAAGAGTTCGATACCGAATACTATGAGAGAATGCAACAGGTCTTCCAGGATATAAGAGAGTCTACAGGAGTAAGCTTCATCTTCGCAGAGAAGATGCTCTCCTCTGAGGAAATAGCATACATTTTCGACGGAGAACCCTCAGACAGCGGCCTCTTTTCCCCGATAGGTTCTGTTGATCAAATGGGTGAGCTCGAGCTGAGAGTTTTCAAAGAAGGAATAGCAGAAGCCACTGGCGTAGTAGACTGGCAAGACTGGGGAAAGTTCGTCACCGGCTATTGCCCTATAACGGCTGACTCAGGCGAAGTTGTTGGGTTGGCAGGGGTTGACTTCTCTATTGAATATATCGGAACCCTTCTAAACAGAGTGAGGATCTTTGTAATTATAACGTTTGCCACAATCATACTATTGAGTGTGATTCCCGCATGCAAGATGCTGCGAGACAGGGCAATCGCCTTGAATATAGACTTCAAGACCGGCCTTCATAACAGAAGATACTTCGAATTCGTTCTGAAGTCCTGTGTTTCGCATGCTCGCAAATCGAGCAAACCTCTTTCACTAATGATTCTTGATGTCGATATGCTGAAAGTCATCAACGACAGACATGGCCACAGTATCGGAGATGCTGTGCTTAAGTCGGTATCGGAAAGGATCCGGTCCAGCACAAGGAATACGGACATTTGCTGCAGAATCGGGGGAGACGAATTCGCTGTAATCCTTCCGAACGCTGGCACAGACAAGGCAGAAATCGTAGGAAAGAGAATCCTTGAGAGCGCCAGCGTTGCTGATGTTGTGAAAGAAGGGGATTCTGAGGTGGCTATCGACGAAACGCTGAGTATAGGTGTTGCTGAGTTCACTTCAGATATGAAACTGCAGGATCTCAAAGAGGCCGCAGATTCGGCCATGTATGATGCTAAGAGCAAGGGCAGAAATACCATGGCAGTTTCGAAGCCTTCTTAGGTGCGGTCCTTTATTACCATGCAATCTCCATGATTATATCCATTAGCCTTTCAAGGTCGAAGCTAAACATGAATTTCTGACGATAAAAGAGAAGTACGCTTATCGCGCCTTTTCGTAAGATATTTTCAGGCAAGAGAAGCTAATCCGCCAGCGCAAGAGCTGAGAACAATGATGCTAAGATGCAAATAATCGAGCCCGTCACGGAAGACAACCTTCCTCCGTTCGCAATGAATTAGATCTAGTTCTTGCTCTTTTCTCTTGACGAACCACCAACCTCGGCTCTTAGAACAGTTGCAAGTTCTCAGCTCTAAGTTGCAGGATAAAGACGCGAAAGCAAAAACGCCACATCCCGTCATTCTGAACTTGTTTCAGAATCTCGTTCCTTCGATTTGTGGATACGGGATGATTTGTTCAGTTGCAGTGATAACCTTAAATAAGGAGCCGGTCCTGTTGACCAGACCCTAGGTCCCGGACCCGTCAATAATTCCGCAATCCGAACTCCATTCAGCATCTAGCCCTCAAGGTTTATTCGGACCCGCAGTCACGTACCTGCAAACTCGTCTCGAGACCCTCTCAATTCAGTAACGATCTTCTAAAAAATAGACATTAACACATTCCTCGCGACCCCTTTTTCGCGAGCAATCAGCGCAAAAGTTTCAGTTCTGAATCGAGGTATCCTAAATGATGAACTGAGTATCTAAAGCTTTCATAGTTTTTGTCAGGATTCAGTCATTCGAAAACACGAACTCGCCTGTTACTGAGTTGAAGTTCACGAAGCCACCATCTTCTATTCGGAACTTGTATTCCGGATGATTGTAGTTCGGATCAATCGGGAGATGGAAATACATTCTGAGACACTTCAGAAACGGATCGCGGTTGCTAATGATGTTTATGGCGTCCTGAATGTCATAGACTATGTAAAACGGGTCTATTAGATACGCATCCTCCATCCAGATGCCGTCGACAATGATTGAGGACCATGATTCATCCCTGCAAAAGACTTCAACACTCTTGGCGAGATCGATATCCGAGAAGATCAGTCTCCAGTATGCCAGATCATCTGCTTTGTCAAAAGGTTCCGGAACCTCGTCTGTACTAGCATAGACGGCGAACAGCTTCAAGTCGAATTCGGGATGGTTCTGCGCCAGATATTCTCTTGCTCTTGAAATCATTATCTCAATAAGAGTGTCATGCGTAAATCGTGGCAGTACGCATCCACCAAGAACAAGAACAATCATAATTGCCGTTATCAGCAATGTGACAAGCTTCGTTCTCTTTCCCATAAAATTCACCTCCATCGAAAGAGCACAGGCACCTAAGCGAAACCAACCCTTAAGCGCATTGCCGTTAAGTCAGAAAGCATATTATGGCCCATTAGACAGTCTTAAAACATAAAATAGTACCACATTCTTCGAGTATCACAGTCTTAAATCCACAGTCGGTTTCATTCGAAGAGATCGACTTTCGGTTTCGCAGCCAACTCAGCCGTTCTTTGCGAAAAACGGAGTCTGACCCCACTTAGTTCCAGCCCTTACACTCCATACCCAAAACAGTAAAGACACGTAGTTTTCCGGCTGACTTCACAGGAGTAATAGATTTACGCTGAGCACTTTCAAATAAACCAGCCAGGAAGGTTCTCTTCCCGGCCGGATATTGCTTCACTCCTTCCAGATACCCCAGGCTTTCCAGAGTTCATCCGCTGCCGCCGAAGGGATAGGATTTGGAAAGTGTACGTTGCCCTGATACGCATATAGGACATTCGGCGAATGTATGTAAATGATGGGCTGGTATTGAGTAAATAGAATCTGGAACTCTTCAAACAATTCATATCTCTCATCTTCTGTCGCTGATGTCTGGAGCACAAAGATCTCGTGAATCCTCTCTTCCCATTCCGGGAGGTAGTACATTTCTTCGGTTATGTAATCGCGATATCCTGGAGGATAGTTCCAAAAGTGACTTGGTCCGTCGATACGAAAGACTCCAGTTCTAAGTTCAGGATCTATCGTACCGTTGAAAAACCCTGACAGGAAGGAATCGTATAGAGGTTCTCCCATAAGTGGAACTCCTGTCAGGCGAACCAAATTGATAGTTATTCCCAGCTCCTTTGCATCAGAAGCGATCATGTTCCCAAGAGTAACAAACGCTGGTGAGACCTCAAGATTAAACTCTACGGGATTTCCGGCTCCATCGATCAGCTTCCCTTCAGAGTTCCAGCTGAATCCTCCCAGCTCAAACTCGCTTTTCGCCTTTTCCACGGAAAAGAAGAACGGATCTTCCTCTACCTTTTGAGAATAATATGGACTCTCTACGCTCAGTGGCGAATACAGCGGCTTTGAATTGCCCCCGTAAGTTGTATCAATTATCTTCTCCCGGTCTATCAAATAGGCAAAGCCACGCCTAAAATGATCGTTTCTGAACCACTCCCTTTTCACCGGATCTGGCGCATTGAAGTTCAGAAGAAGTAACTGCACGTAATCTCTTGAACCTCCCTGCCCCGCAACCCAGTTATGGTCCTTTTGACTTAAGAGAGTTTTCAAATGACTTGTCGACGGCGAAAAGAAGTCCAGATTGCCGGCCTGAAATGCCCACATCGGATTGCTTCCGGTCATTATGTGGATTACCACACTGTCCAGATATGGAAGTCTCACACCTTTCGAGTCGAACTTCCAGTAATTCGGGTTCTTTTTCAAAACCACTTTCGCTCCCGGAACATACTCTGAAGGAATGAACGGCCCCATTCCTACTATCTGATCAACTTCGTCCAGAGACCATATCTCATTAACCGTTCCAGCTGCAATTGCAGGTTCAAAGACGTGTTTGGGTAGTATCCGCATGTTTGCTGCAACTTTAATGCCCAAGGTATTTGGCACAGTCCAGGTGAGAGATATCACCGAATCATCTATCAACTCAATAGTCGGGAGGTTGCCTTCTGCATCAAGAAAACCCGAAACCCCCGTCTCCACAAGCAGGCTGAAGCGCCAGTACACGTCATCGACAGTGAATGGTTCGCCGTCTGACCATAAGATTCCCTCTCTTATTTTGAAGAATACGGTCAGGCCATCCTCGGAGAGCCACCAATCCGAGGCTAGTTCGGGAATCGTTAGATTTCTGTTGGTATCGAAGCCGAGCAAGGAAGAAGAGAACAATCCGATTACCTTGCCCGAATAAATTTCAGATGCAATGAGAGGATTAAAGGTCGCAGGATCTAGATTCATCTGGAGATTCAAAGTACCGCCGGGTTTTCCGTCGAAGTCCTCGATAACGTATTCCGGAGTTGAGAATGCAAATGAAAAGACCATAAGCGCTACAATTACCAATGCCAGTTTCTTCATCTTTTCGCCCCCTTTTATTTTGTGAGAGCGACACGGGTGATTCGCAGTAATCGTCACATCATGAGAATCATATTTTCGGCAGTGATTCTCTGAGCAATCGCTTGATGAGTCAACTCCGAATACCTTAATCAGACCTGGCTGCCGAGATCATCCCCCAGGGTACGAATAGTATCTAAATGATAGAAAATGGAGTTCTATAACCCGAGTTTGAGAAGTGAAAGGCACAAGAAGTTCAATTGATTAAGCCAGCCCTTACACTCCATACTTCAAATCAGTAAAGACACGTAGTTTTCCGGCTGACTTCACATGGGTAATAAATACCTGCGTCTCATTAACAATAATCATTCTAGCCTTAATTGGAGATAATGCGTTTATTCACAATGAGTCGATCAGAATGAAAGATGTAAAAATTAACAGCTGTATGAGTTTCTCTATTATTTACTGAAATCAATTGATTGATAATAATGTAACCAAAGTGAATGCATTCTCTCTCAGAAGACAATACCTTAGTGCACGACTTAGAGCTGGTGATAGCAAGATTATCCACAACTCATATCTCGCGATCTCTCCTGATGAACCGCATTAATTATGACCCAGTTCTATCCGCTGGACCTATGATATTCGGTTTTCTAAAATAGCTGTCGGCTAAAATCCTTTGCGAATTCACTAATCACTGAACTTGTAGTCAATGAAAAACCGGTATTCAAATCAATCGGCATAATAACTCTTTACTGAAGACTCTTATCTGAAATCTGATTCGCATTAACCATCTTCCAAGAAAAGCGGGCTTTCGCCCGCTCTTTGCTGAAAAAAACTCTTTGTACTAGAAAGTAGGGACGATCGAGCCTTCAAACTTTTCCAGTATGAATTCCCTGACTTCGTCTCTTGTTATAATTTCCGCCAGACTCTCTAGCCACGCGCTGTCAAGGTCTTCTTCGCGCACAACAATGAAATTGGCATACGGCGAACCCTTTCCCTCAACGAAAGTGGCGTCTTTCTGAGAGTTCAAGCCGATCGAGAGCGCGTAATTGGTGTTAATGACGGCCCCGGCAACTGTTGTGTCTTCCTTGAATACTCTCGGAACGAATCCTGCCTCCATCTCGAGCAGCACTATCCCTTTTGGATTTTCTTGAACGTCCAGTACCGTAATATCTGCCTTGCCCGGATCCTTGAGGGTAATCACTCCATTGTTGTGAAGCAGGAGAAGGGCCCTTGTCTCATTTGTGGGATCGTTTGGAAGAGCGATCTTGTCCCCCTTTGAAAGCTCTTCGTAGGGCTTCTTCATGTAGAAACCCATTGGAGCGATCAAAACGTTTACCGCCGCCACCAGACCTTCTATTCCTCTTTGAGACGTAAAGGATTTCAAGTACTGGGCATGTTGAAAGAAGTTGGCATCTAGCTCTTTTGAGGCAAGCGCCAGATTTGGAAGAACATAATCGCTGAAAACGACTATCTCCAGATCTATTCCGGCCGCCTCAAGTTCAGGTCTTATGAACTCGAGTATCTCTACGAAGGGAACAGGCGTAACTCCGATCCTTAGCTTTGTTTCTCCAAAGCTTACAACTGCCAGAACGATCACAAGTACCAGTAAGAGTCTTTTCATAGCACACCTCCCGAAGAAAATAAAAAAGGGTGTCTCCCGACACCCCGTATTTTTCATAGCGACAGAAACCCTGTCACCTGAACGGGGTTTCCCTGCACATCACCATACCCACAAAAATCGAATAAAAACAAGAGTTATTCAAATAAATCCCTCCACGACATTGCAAGGATTATACATAGAAATACATTGCAAACCAAGCAACGCACTGTGAAGTTTCCTGTGTATATGAGAATAATTGAAGCCGTCCTTGGATAGGATAAGGAAAAGTTGCAGGTTGACTGTTCCAAGTTGCAAGCTCTTAAGGAAAGAAACGTCCCTCGTACTTCGTCCAAGATCGTGGACCCGTCCTTCGATTGGATCGGAGATCCCGGATCAAGTCCGGGATGACGGTGTTAATTGATTGCGAAAACGTCACATCCCGTCATTCTGAACTTGTTTCAGAATCTCGATGTTCCTAGGAAGCGCTGTACGCTGCGAGAAGCGGTTCACCGTTGACCGTCCCGGATCATGGATCCGTTCACCGATAAGATCAAAGACCTGATCCTGATCAAGAACACATCAGGATGGCAAATTGAGTTGGTTCAAACAAGTTGATATTCTTCCGCGGGTGATTGCTGTCTTCTCTTCCTTAAGCTCCAACCAACCACCAACCACGGCTCCTAGAACAGTTGTGTGTTCCAGTTATAAGCATAAGAACCGCTGGGCGCTGTGAAGAGCCGTCTTTGGTCCTTCGTCCAAAACCATGAACCCGTCCTTCGAAGAGCGATTCTTCGTTCCGACGCCGCGCTCCAGGTTTTTCGTTCTTGGTAAAGAATTCTGTCATGACTGAAAATGAGGTCAGTTCTTGATGTGCACACACCCCGTCGACGATAAAGCCGTCGCCACCCCTCTCGAGAGGGGATTAAAGAGCTTTTCAATATCGCGGAAACTTACCTGCCCTCTATGTTTTTCCCTTCTCCCTACTCTTTGAATAATGGTTTGACCAAGAACGGTTATTCCGAAAACGCCCAATTCCGTCATTCCGACAAAGCTCCTGGGCGGAATCTTGATGCTATTGCTTCACGATTTTGACCAAGAACGAAGAACAGATTCCCTCGTCTAACGGCGAACCAGTTACTTCGCTCTTTCCTGCGTACAGCGTCTCTTAGCAAGCGACCAGCGGATCTTTTCGGAGAACGGAGAACCGCTCAGCGGTCAACCAGTTTCTTTTGCTCTTACGAACCTCCAACCACCAACCCCGGCCTTTTTTTTCGAAGCCCATATCCTTAACAGGAGCATTTCAGGATGACAAAATAAGTTCGTTCTAATCAGATTACTTTAGTTTGCTCGCTCTTTTTCTTTGGTTTTTGCCTCCTGGTGCGTGAGCGCCAGCATCACTTCCCCGGATGCCCTTCCGGGCATCACTTCCTCGCGCCAGCGAGCATCACTTCCTGCCGGAGGCAGCATCACTTCAGATCTTGATGCCACCAACCTCCGACCCCCAACGCCGGTCTCACAACTAACAACTAGCATCTTGGAACTGATCCTTTGCTCTTGACCAGCCGCCAACCTCGGCTCTCTAAAAAAGCGAGTATGTCACGAAGAAATAATGTACTTCAGTATTTTCAGATAACGGAGTCTTGCAATCTTTCCAGCTCGAAGAAGAATTCCACGCCATCGGGAAGATTGACAAATCCGTAGTTCTTGCCATCCAGATCGCAAATGGCTTTGACTATCGAGAGCCCTATGCCGTATCTCTCCTCTTCCCTTGTTCTGGCATTGTCGCTTCTATAGAAGCTGGTCCAGATCTTCTCGCTCTCTTCCTCGGGTATGTTCTTGCCCGAATTGAACACCCGCACAAGCACAGAATTCCCTTGAATATCTTTTCGAACGCGAATTTCCTTTCTCTCATCAACATGGTGCATGGCGTTGTCCAGGTAGTTGGTGAATATCTGCTCCGTCCTGAAAGAATCGGCATAGACAACCGTCTTTTCACCCTCGGCATAAGCTAACTCGATTCCATTTTCCAGAAAGACCTTTTCGAACTTTCCAGTCACTTTTCTTATCAGCTCATCTATACAGAACTCCCTCTTGTAGAGCGTAAAATTCCCCGTTTCCAACATCGAGAGATCGAGGAGATCCTTCACGAGTCTTCCCATTTTTTCCGTCTCTTCCCTGATCACCGAGCAGTAGAAATCCCGCTTCTCGTCGCCCGAAGCGATGTTTAGTTCCAGTCCTTCAGCGTATCCCTGAATGAGCGAGAGGGGTGTCTTTAGTTCGTGCGAGACGTTTGTGATAAACTGTTTCCTCATTTCTTCGACCACTTTTTTGTGTTCTATCTCTCTTTTGAGCGCCTCGTTCTTCTCACCGAGTTCTCTTAGGGTCGAATCGAGAGATTCCGAAAGATCGTCTATGCTCCCCGCAAGCTGCCCGAACTCGTCTCTGGAATCTATTTCACACTTTTCCGAGAAGTCGAGATCCTTCATCTTTTTGGTGATTCTGTTCATGTGAAGAATCGAGCCGGTGAACTCCCTTGAAATGATAAAAGCTATTATAAGTGCCAGTAAAGAAGATATCAGGGCGACCACCATTAGAAAGCCGTTTACAACCGAGACACTGCTCTCGATGGAGGACACGGGGATGCTCATGTGAAGAGTGAAGCCATTGTCTAGTGCAGACTTCAGGCTAAGAAACCTCTGTTCTCCCGTTTTGTCGATGGAGAGTTCGATCTCTGTGCCGGAATCGATTATTTCGCTGTAGATTGTTTCAAGAGGTTTCCTGGATGGAGGTATCCTTCTGGTGTCGATTCCGGGGATGAAACCACCGGGCTCCTGAGGAATATTGTGCGTTGTATAGACCGGGATACCGGAATCGTTGAAAATTAGAATCATGGCGTTGAGTTCGTTGCCCAAGTCGACAAGGAAATCGACTTTTTCCCCGTAGTCCGAGACTCCGAAGGAATTGATGGAGTTCCTTGCCTTGATCAGCTGATCCTTCTTGGTTTTCATGTAGTAAGGCTCCAGGACGAATGTATTCGCAAGCCACAGCGCCGAAATGATAAAGAGGATCACAAGAAGAATCTGCAGGAAGAGCTTCCTTCGTATTGAACTCATTAGCGGACTCCGAACCTGTAGCCATAACCCCTGACAGTCTCAATGTACTCACTCGCCTCCTGCAGCTTTGATCTCAACCTGTTTATGTGAGTATCAACTGTTCTGTCGGTGCCCTGGTAATCGTATCCCCACACACTGTCGAGAAGCTGGTCTCTTGTGAGGGTAATTCCGCTGTTGGAGACAAAACAGCTAAGGAGGTCGAATTCGGTGCGACTGAGAGCAATCCTATTATCGTTGACGTACACTTCCATACTGGAGGGCTTTACATATAGAACTCCGATCTTCGTTTCGTTCTCCATCGAATAACTCCGTCTGAGTAGCGCATTCACTCTAGCTACGAGTATTTTAGGACTGAAGGGTTTGGATATATATTCATCGGCGCCATACTGGAAGCCTTCCAGTTCGTCGGTTTCAGCCGATTTCGCGGTAAGCATTATTACGGGGATATGGCATCTCTCCCTTATCTCTTCGAGAACTTCTATACCGCTCATGCGTGGCATCATAATATCCAGAACGACTAGAGACAGATCGGGGTTTTCGCAGAACTTCTGGAGAGCTTCCTCGCCATCGGCAGCCAAAAGCACCTCGTAGCCTTCCATCTCGAGAAAATCGGCCACCAGTAACCGCATGTTTTTTTCATCGTCGGCGAAGAGAATCTTCAACATACAACCTCCTGTCCAGTATGGCTTAATTCTAATATCAAAATGTCACAAATCGATCACACCGGCTCTGTGATAATTCTGTGACAGAGGCTCTCTAAAATCGATCGACAATGAACAGGAGGAATTACATGGAAGATATCAGAGGAAGGCACGAACTCAAGTATTACATAAGCTATTTCGATTTCCTCTCTCTCAAGAGCAAGATCAGACACGTCATGGAGGTCGATCGAAACGCTGACGTTCACGGCGAGTACGAAATAATCAGCCTGTATTTTGACGACATATACAACTCGGCTTTCCGCGAGAAGATAAGCGGTACAAACAACAGAACGAAATACAGGATACGGATCTACAACTTCAGCGATAGCGTAATTAAGCTACAGAAGAAGGCCAAGAGCGGGGATCTCACTCAAAAGGTGAGCCGCATCATTTCCAGGGACAAATATGAAGAGATAATGAAAGGCCGGGCTTCCTTCCTTCTGGAAGAGAGACCGCACGAGTTCATAGACTTCTACGAAGGAATGAAGAACAGAACTCAGAAACCAAAGGTACTGGTTCGCTACAATCGCGAGGCCTACTGTCTGAGAGCAGCCAACCTGAGAATTACCTTCGACAGAAATCTATCGACGGGCAACAACAACCTGGATCTCTTCGACAGAAACGGTTCCTTCACATGCCCCGAAAGCAACCTCATGATACTCGAGATCAAGTACGACGGATTCTTCCCCTCTCATATAAAGAGTATCGTTCAAAGCAACGCGAGGATAAGGAGCAGCGCATCAAAATATGTACTTGGAAGAAAATTCAACTATTTGTATTAGTGTTTAGGAGGGTAGGTATGGATACATTCAAAGACATTTTCAAGAACAGTTTTCTGGAAAACTTCTCGGCATCTCAGATATCGGCCGCCGATACGGCGATTACACTGCTAATTACCTTTCTCATAGGCATTTTCATCTTTCAGATATACAAGAGGTCATTCCAGGGAATAATGTACACCAAGAGCTTCAACGTATCTCTGGTTATGATAGCCATGGTTACCTCTCTTGTAATTATGGCCGTGACGACAAACATCGTGCTTTCGCTTGGAATGGTGGGCGCCCTGAGTATCGTGAGGTTCAGGACCGCGATTAAGGACCCTATGGACATAGTCTTCATGTTTTGGGCGATTGCCGTGGGGATAGTCACAGGCGCCTCTTTCTATCTGCTAGCAATTATCGGCTCGGTTATCATAGGCATAATCCTCCTCGTTTTCGCCAACTTCAAGTCCCAGACTTCACCCTACATACTTATGCTGGACTATGGGAACTCAGAGGCAGAGAAAGCGATCCTCGAAAAGCTGAAGGATAAGGCCAAAAGGTACAACATTAAGTCGAAAACGGTCACGGGGGAAAATATCGAGCTCTCTGTGGAATTGCGAATCAAGAGCGGAGAAATCGATTTCGTCAACGAACTCAAATCAATCGACAGCGTGTCAAACGCAGTTCTAATAAGCTACAACGGTGATTACGCTGCATAGCGGGGTGATAATTATGAGAAAGTTTCTTAAGGTGTCGGCACTGGCGTTGCTTGGTGTATTGACAGTGGTCTTCTTCGGCGCCTTCGAGGGAGATTCGCAGACTGTCAGAAACCCGACGGACGCCGTTCTTTTCCCTCACGACAGAGTTATAGAAGTATATATAGAGACAGACGAGGCCGAGCTCCAGAATATGTTCGATCAGGCGCGTTTGGAGGAATACATCGTGTGCGATGTTGTTTATAACGGCTACCGCATCGAAAACGTCGGGATCAGGCCCAAGGGCAACTCCTCCCTTTCGCAGGCAAGGAATTCCACTTCGAACCGTTATAGCTTCAAGCTCGACTTCAATCAATTTGTCAAAGGTCAAAACCTTTTCGGAATAACCAAGATAAACCTCAACAACGGATTCTCCGACCCCACGTTCATGAGAGAGTACCTGACCTACGAGATCTCTGAAATGCTCGGTCTCGAAACGCCGAGGACGACTTACGTCGCGCTGCATATAAACGGCGAGTACTTCGGGCTCTATCTGGGGGTCGAAAACATTGACGAAAACTTCCTGCGCGATCACTTCGTTTACGGTTACGGAGACCTTTACAAACCCGAAGGCGCCGGGGCCAACCTGGTGTACATAGACGATGATCCCCAGAGCTACCCCGGTCTGGCCCTTCAGACCAACGAGAAGACGAGCGACAGAAGATCTATAGTAGAGATGCTGAAAGTTCTCCAGGAAGGCACATACGAAGAACTTGAAGAAGTGCTGGACATAGACTCCTTTCTAAAGTATTACGCTCTTTGCGTAGCCGCCGGGAGCATGGATTCTCTACTGGGCGGGATGAATCACAACTACTATCTATATGAAAACGATGGACAATTTGTGATTCTGCCATGGGACTTCAACATGGCCTTCGGTGGCTTCGGTGGTTTCGGCGGAGACAGAGGAAGCGGCGGCAACCTCTATATAGATTCCCCGGCCGTCAATATGGCCTCGCTCCCGATTGTCAACAGATTGCTGACCCGGGCCGAGTACCTTGAGAAATACCATGACTATCTTCAGCTTATAATAGATGGCTATCTGAACGATGAATTCTTCACAACCCGGGTTGAAGAAGTTGCCGCGATGATCGATCCTTACGTCAAGAGTGATCCCACGGCGCTGTATTCTTACGAGCAATTCCTGGCCTCCTTCAATTCCACGGATGGCCAGAGCACGGGACTGATCGGCTACAACAGCGCCAGAGTCGAAGCAATCTCGAAACAACTTAGTGGGGAGCTTCCATCGATAAGCGACGGATCCGACAGCAGTGTGAATGCTTCTTTTGGAAGAGTGCCAGTGGCCGTCAACGAGGGCTGGAACGGGCCGGTTGACGCTATGCCTGTTAGAAACAACAGGAATGCAGAAAATGCCGACCCCCTTGAGATGTTTCCCGAAGAGGTACTTCTGCAGTTGATACAGGAATGGGAAACTGCCGCTTCCAGTGAAACAGTAGACGCGACTAGCCCCGAGCTAGTCTATTCTGAAAACATAACGCAAGAAGAAAACGTCACCGTTGTAAGGGGCCATGAAATCACCACGGAAATGAGGGAATGGATCCTCCAGAAAATGGAAAGTCAGATGGCAGACTTCGCATTACAGGATCGAAACGCTCAAAACCCCAACGCAATGCGATTCGGCAACCAAAGGGAGGAAGGCTTACAAAATATGCAACCTCCCGGAGAAATGCCCAATCTCGCTGCGGCGGGCGGAGTTGATGCGAGAGCAAATATGCAAACCCCGGCGAATATGGCCGACGTTGGCATAAGAGATTGGGCTAAGGGAGAAGTCGAGCAAATCCCCGTAAAGGAGTCCGACGATTTGACTAGAAGCGATACCATCACAATATACGCCTCCTTGCTTGCTCTGGGATTATCTATTACGATCCTCAAGTTGAAACGGAAAATCTAGACTGAGCGATCGTTTTTGTCGCCACGAGCAGAGGCTGGGAAGAGCGAAGGATAGGTTGCAGGATGCAAGAACAAAAGCGGAATTAAGATCGGGTCTAGGGTCTTGGGTCTAGGGTTTGGCGATCAAAAGCGGTTCTGAACCATTAGCGGTTATCAGTGCCAGCGAAGGCTTCATCCAGATAGTGGCTTTCAAGAAATACGTTACGTCTCGCTATTTGCCCTCTTTCGGGCAAACCGCCGTTCGCCCCTACAAAAGGCGCGTGATTCTGTATCGGATCACAGATCAAAAAGAGCGGATACCGGCTCTCCCCCTTCTTCCTGGCACAAAAGCGCTAGCATCACTTCCTCGCGCCAGCGAGCCTCACATCCCAACATTTACCGGCGGCTTTTGTCGGAGGACGGCTGACCGTTGACGGTCATCGTTGTTTTTCAGCGCTCAGCGTCTCTTACTAGGCGTCAAACGCGAAACTTTCTTTCCTACGGTCAGCGGGTTCTCCGCTTTTAAGCGCACAACGGTTCTTACGCTTACAACTCGGATCTTGGCACTTGCAACTGTTCGCGTTTTTCGCGTTGAGATTCTGAGCAGGATCATCTCAGAATGACTCAATGCAAAAGAAGACTGTCATCCCGTATAACCTGTCCCAAATTCCTCTGTTTCATGCTCCCGTTCAGGGTCATCCTGTGATGCAACTGCACAGGATCTGGGTCTTTGACCTGATAAACTGCCACTCCTTTTCCGTTATCATCACTACGGTCAACCCCATTCATTGCACTCGAAGCCTCAGCAAAATTGGAAGAACGTAAAAAGGCTAATGTGTAATCAAGGCGCCGTCCTTGCAATACGGAACCCCAGGTCGCAGTACGTGTCAGTGGGCGAGCCGATGCCGCGATTCACTACCCGCGCGTCCGCCGCACTGTAGAGCCAGCTATCACCACGAAGCACCCGGTACGAACCAACTGTACTGTTATACGGGTTGGTCTGCGCCGAACTGGAGTAGTTTCCATACCAGTCCGAGCACCACTCCCAAACGTTTCCGGACATATCGTAGATCCCCAGCTCGTTGGGAGCCTTCTTCCCGACTTCCTGAGTCTTGCTCCCTGAATTGTCTCTGTACCAGGCGACGTCACCAACGTTACTGCTTTCAGCATACTTGTAACCCTTGCTCTTGCTACCCCCTCTGGCGGCGTATTCCCATTCCGCTTCTGTTGGCAGCCTTTATCCGACCACCTCAGATGGATCTGTCGTTATCCTTCCGTCTTTGTCCAACAGGTTTCCGTTGCTGTCATAGGCTTTAGGAAGTTTTTCCTTGTCACTCAGCCAGTTGCAGTAAGTTATAGCATCGGTCCAGCTTACATTGATTACAGGTCTGCTTCCCCTCCCGCAGCCTTTGTCATCTGGTTTGACTATGCCAGTAGCCTCACAGAAGACGTCGTACTCGTCGAATGTGGTTTCATACTTGCCTATATAGAAATTGTAGGTGAGCGTCACTTTGTGTGTGGGTTTTTCATTGTCGTACCCATCGCCCCAGGTGTCTCCCATCGTGAAGCTGCCCTTTTCTACCAGTACGAATTCCCCACTTCCTGCCAGCCCAAATGCCGCCAGCAACATAACGCAGAGTGTAAGAAATATCGCTTTCTTCATTACCTCACCTCCATTAGTGAGGCTTCGCACTTAAAGTAAGTACGTGAAGACTAAGGAAATATACGGCAGGTAGTGCAACGCGCTCATATGATCAATATAGCAGTTTTTCCATCATAAACGAATGAATACTCACTTGTGAAAACTTCCGTCTCGAGGATTGCTTTTCGATTCATAAGCCTGGCTAATCTCTCTATATCATTGCTCCAGTCCAGCACTCACAAAAGGCTGGTTCGGGATTGACTATGAGCATGGGAATGAACATTGTGAATATGGAAAGAAGCAATCCCGATTATTCCGGCAAGAATCAAAACGAATCTGACGTAACGATATTTCCCGCAAAAAGGGCTTTCGTAATTGGTTTTCTTGTCTTGTAATCGTTTTTCCTGCGGTGTAGTAAGTGCATAGAGGTTCGTCCGTAATTATTTTTCTTGACGTGTGCTAAAATATAACAATAATTCTTGGATTGTAATCATTTTTCCGGAGGACGCTATGGCTGAAAACGATCAGGATAGATCAACTGAAAGACTCGCGGGGTATGCGACACTTATCGAGCGATATGACTTAGATGTTATTCCAAATTGGCACAGGTCACTGGTGACCACGAGTGGAATCCGCCGGATCGGCTCGAGCGAGGGCATAGTTGAGGAGACATATCCTTCTAAGTACTGGCCAGGGGATACTCTGGGCAATCATCTTGAATTTGCGCTTAAATATGACGGGACGAATCTCGCCATACTCGCCAGCCTGTTTCGGGAAGCTTCAGAGGAAGACTTTCTTCAATATGTCCGCTCAAGACCAACCGGAAAATACGCTAGGCGGCTGTGGTATCTTTACGAGTTTCTTACCGGGAAAATGCTTCCTCTCGATGACTTGAAGCAGGGTAACTACATTGATCTGCTTGAGCCGGATGAATACTTCACGGTCAGCCCGGCCCGCCAGATTCGTCGCCAGCGAATCAACGACAATCTACTGGGTAACTCACGCTTTTGCCCAATTGTTCGCCGAACTGAAACCCTTCGAAGCTTTGAAACAGCCGATCTTGCCGGGAGATGCCGCAGGGCGGTGGCTGGCTATTCCCCGGAGTTGCTGAGGAGAGCACTTGGCTATCTGTACACCAAGGAGACAAAATCCTCTTTTGAGATCGAAAATATTAAGCCCACGTCGACCAGAACCGAGCGATTTGTAGCGTTACTTCAGCTGGCCGAGCAGGAAGATTTTTGCAGAAAACCGCGCTTGATCGAACTTCAGAATCGCATTGTCGATCAACGGTTTCGCGATTACGATTACCGGACGTGCCAGAACTACGTCGGAGAAACAATCGCCTGGCAAAAGGAAAGGATACATTTCATATGTCCAAAGCCTGAAGATCTGGCTGACATGATGGAGGGTCTAATTACTGCCCATAAAAGCATGGACGATAGCGATGTGTCGCCCGTGGTTCACGCCGCCGTTATTTCCTACGGGTTCGTTTTCTTGCACCCTTTCCAAGACGGCAACGGCCGAATCCACCGTTTTTTGATCCACAACATCCTTGCCCGCCGGGGTTTTACACCCAAAGGCGTCATGTTCCCCGTATCGGCATCAATGCTGAAGAACCCTGCCGACTATGACGCCTCTCTGGAAGCGTTCTCACGGCATATTATGGCCCTGGTGGAATACTCTCTCGATGAAGAGGGCCGCATGACCGTTCACAACGATACCGCCAGGTGGTACCGCTACATCGATATGACGCCCCAGGTGGAGGCTCTCTTCAAGTTCATCGATCAGACCATTGAGGTCGAACTAACCCAAGAATTGGCGTTTCTAGCCAATTACGATGAAACAAAGAAAGCTATCCAGAAAATCGTTGATATGCCCGACCGGTTGATAGACCTCTTCATCCGCTTCTGTCTGCAAAACAATGGCAGGCTTTTAGCACAGAAACGCAAGAGTCACTTTGACTTTCTGTCAGACGAGGAAATTACCCATATGGAGCAGGCGTTTCTTGCAGCCTACGGCGACATGACCTCGAACGCAGATTGATGGCGCCCCCACGAGACTCCTAACGCCGGCGACACTCATGTCGATCCGGCGACCTTCTTCACAAATCATGGACTGGTCCTTCGAAGCGCAGTTACAAGATGCTGGTTAAAGATACGAAAGCAAAGATGCAGCATCCCGTCAAGCTGAACTTGTTTCAGCATCTTGTTCTTCCTAACCCGATTCTCATAACCCGGTTTTCTAAACCCGTTCCTAGTAACCCGAATTTCCTAATCCGTTCTTTTGGGGGACCTGCACTGGCTCTCGCATCTAAGAGCCGCTTTACGCTGCGAGAAGCGGTTCACCGTTGACCGTCCCGGATCATGGATCCGTTCACCGATAAGATCCAAAGACTAGATCCTGATCAAGAGTACATCAGGACGGTAAATTGAGTTGGTTCAAACGAGTTGATATTCTTCGCCGGGTGATTGCTGTCTTCTCTTCCTTAAGCTCCAACCAACCACCAACCACGGCTCCTAGAACAGTTGTGAGTTCCAGTTATAAGCATAAGAACCGCTGATCGCTGTGAAGAGCCGTTCTTGGTCCTTCGCTGTCCCAATCATGACGCTTCCTTATCCAGTTCCTGATGGAAGAGAGAGTCTCTGTTCTTCGCGTCGTATCGCAAGATAATGTTTTGCAGGAGGAGAAAACCTGCCAATTCCAGCACTAAGAATAGTGTTTTGGAGATGCAAATAATCGAGCCGTCACGCATTTTGTCCGGATTTGCAGAAGAACCCTTACCTGGGATTTCAGATAGAGTAATCTGAGTTGCTGTTGAACCCGAGTCTAACGAAGCCTTCCATGATAAAGGCTATGATGTTATTCACACTATTTAAAGTGTTAGACACCCATATAATGCATTGTATAATCTTGTGTCCAATAAAAGAGCTTTCCGCAAGCAAATGAAACAGAATTCAGTAACCGAGGAGGTAGGAAAATGAGAAAAGTCTCAATTCTTTTTATCTTGTCCTTGGCCGTAGTTCTTTTTTCCAGCGATAATTGCTTCACACAGGAAAGCGTCGAA
>ENA-OSEO01002297-OSEO01002297.1-sediment-metagenome-genome-assembly--contig:-NODE-2297-length-27873-cov-3.526802_pt1 | contig 27873 bp, 21 predicted proteins | sample MGYA00237883_ERZ534232 | MGnify/ENA metagenome assembly ERZ534232
CGCTCTTACTGTTGTAGACGTAGATCTTGATGGGCCGAGCCGGTGCAACACCGATTTCCTCGGAGATACGAGCCAGTGCGGTAGTCGCCGTATCCAGCAATTGCTGCGCCCGTGACTGTGCAGCGCCATAATAAAACAAGCGAACTTTGCCAGCGTCCAACTCATGCCAGTCGAAACGTTCATCGTTGTAGTTGAAGATTTGCGGCTCGGTTTTGAGCTCTTCTCCGGCGGCATTCTTGATGATCCAGTAGAACTTGATTTCCGCACCCACCGGCACTTCTCCAGGCAGGAGATCCCAGGTGTATTGGGCATCGACCTTCTCCCCAGGTGTGAATTCGGGGTACGCGCGGTTTGTGGCTGCCTGCAATGTATCGCGGTAAAACAGGATCACCTCGGTGATGGGATTACCACTTTCTGCCTGAAGCGTGAAAACAACGTTGACGGCAAAAGTGGGTTCCGCCTCACTGCTCAACACGTTGATATCGCCTTCAGCGACAGCAGGCATGACTAACAACGACAGAACAAGCAGTAGTATTCCTGCACGCAACAATCTGTTCATTATCAACCCCCTTTACAAAAAACAAGACCACCTTATTCGCAGCGCGTTTACCTGCATGAAACCACGCGAATGCGTTCGTCCAATCCTGGTAATCGATGTGTGGGTGGTCGGGTCTCTTTTCAATTGGAAACACTCGATGTGTCTGTGACGCTATGGATTCCCCAGATCAGCGACGGAGACGTCTACATACTTGTCACCCTCTTCGATCAACATGACCGGGATGTCATCGCGAATGGGATATTTGCGCCGGCATGTGTCGTTTTGACAGACCAACCAGGCCTCTTTCACCAGTTCGACCTTCGTCTTGCACGCCGGGCACACCAGGATATCCAACAACTCTTTGTTGAGCATATCTACCTCCAAGACTGCGTTGGTTCTTCTTCTTTTGAAACAGTTCACACATTCCGATCAGCACATCGGAATGGACGTGACCAAAACCATTCCAGGTCGCTCGACCGAGCAATCACGATACCTTTTCCATTATAGCATACCGTGTCAACACCCTCAATTGCGCGTCCGCACCCACGACCAACCAAGCGCCAGAATGCAGCAGAACAGGCCCCCCCCTGAAACAATCGCTCCTAGCCATAGGGATGCGGGCATGTAATACACCACGACACGATGTGTTCCAGCAGGAATGGGTACGCTCAGCAGTACCGCATTAGCGGGTACGAGCGATACCGGTACGCCGTCGAGTTGTGCCTTCCAGCCGGGATAGTACATCTCACTCAGGATCAGCAAGCCGGGCGCAGCACTATCTGCCTCGATGACGAGGCGATCCGGCTCGCGGGTGATGACACGAACCACATCTCCCTCGACCGGCTGCGCAACCACGCTATCGAACCTTTCGACAACTGCCGAACGGCGCAAATCGAAGTCGTCCCTATTCAGCAACGCATACACGGCTTCATCACCCGCAGCGACCTGGACGTCGTGCACGATCCAGGCCCAATCGAACGGGTCGGTCATCTCATACGTTTTCAGATTCCCCTCTTCGTGAACACGCCGCAAGCCGGGGCCATCCAAATCGCGTGTGTCCAGGACATACCGCACATTCAGCAATTGCCACATGCGCCATTCGCCCATCTGGGCGAGGAACTCCTCGAATCCAGCCAAATGCAGCGGGCTGTTTCCAGTGATATCGCGGATGCCATACACCGCGCCCGCACTGCTTCCGCCTGGGAGCAGACCTGCGCCGCTGATTCTGAATCCCTTCGGGCCGGCATCTGCCTGTTGGCGAAGGAAACTGATCGTACTGGTTTCGGGGAAGAAACCGGTTTCCGGAATTTCGTGCGCGTGGAACTCCCAGTTTACGGTAAACAGATTCAAGGCAATCAAGCCAATCGCTGCACCTTTCCACAAGAAGCACTCACGCGAAGTACGTGGGCGCAGGGACAGCCAGACGATAGTCCCTGCCAACAGCAGCAGGCCGAACAGATGATGCCGCAGCACGCCGAGGAAGATCTCCCCTGACCGGGCCCAGCCGTACAGGAACAGAGCCGTGAGCACGAGCATGGCAATGGTGAAACGACCGATCCCGCCGACCAGCAACCGCCACGTCTGCGCTGCTGCCCCCTTGGTCTGCTCCGCCAGAACGTTCGCTCCGTAGCCCGCCAGCACTGCCAGGCTGAAGGAAAAGAGAAACACGATTCGCTCCTGATCGCGCACACTCTGGAACCCCGGCACTACGTTATAGAAGAAACTGAACAGAAACGTGTTCCCACCGAGCGAAAGCAACAGGGACACGACAGCAACCGCCAGCCAAAACGCTTCACCGCGCCGCCAGCGGGGCGGCGCAAAGATGGCTACTGCGACGAGGATCAAGGGCAGGATACCGAGATACTGCGGCGAATTGCCACTGTAGCCCGGATAGATCAACGAAACCAACTCGTGGATCGGCAGACCCCACGAGACAACAGGATAGCTCAGCTCTGCACGGGTCGAGTGCCGGATGAATTCCATCGTCGGCACTAACTGGACAGCCGTTACCCCAACCCCTATCAACGGCACCAGGACAAACGGAAGTAGCCACCGCACTCGTTGTCGCAGTCTCTCCCACCCAGCTAATGAAGATGGCAAAGTGAACAGTCGATAGACCACATAGGCCGTGCTGCAATACGCAACGTAGAGTGACGTCTGAGGATGTCCCCCCAGAATCGAGATCCCCAAAAACAGGCCGGCGAGCGTAACGGGCGCCAGCCAGGGCACGCGCCGGCCAGGGGACTCGTCCCATACACGCACGGCGGCAACATCCAGCCAGAACAAAATCAGGGGCAGCCAAACTCCCACACCCAACATCGTCATTTGGCGAATGGGGAAAGAAGTCATGTACCCACCAAATGTATAGACGATTGCGGACACTACGGCAGCGAAGCGGCTGCCCGTCAACCGGCGCACGAACAGAAAGGTGAAAACCGCTGCAAGTGAAAAATGGAGGATGACCTGGATTTCGAGTGACCAGACCGTAAAATGCGCCTTGCCCAACAACACGGCCTGCAACGTATTGAGCGGATAACACGCAGCCGACTGGATATCCGCGAGGGCCGGCTGTCCACCGTAGATGTACGGGTTCCATAGAGGCAATCGCCCTTGGCCAATTTGCTCGGCAACGAAATAGCGCAGGGGATAGTATTGTCCGACTAAATCGCCGCGCGCGAACGTGACCCGATCAGCCATGTTTGGGGTCACAAATCGCCAGAAGAACAGGAAGGGAAGCAGGAACAGGAGAGTGGCGATTCCGGCGTCCCCCAACCAGGACGACCACACGCGTCCGCCCGTTGTCGGTTTTCGCTCGATAAGCGACGGCCTGAGCGGCATGCCCAGGCCCAATTCGGAAACCTGCTTCACGGTGTCCGGACCTCTTTCCGTGCTGTGCTAAGAAGGTGCGCGCCGGTTTCGGCTCGCACGCTGCACTTTGCCGCCATCCGGCTGCCTTGGCCCACGATAGCTGGGCGCGGCGATAGCAAATATCGTGCAGCGCATTTCATCCAACATCCGCGTCAGCAAACGAGGCTCGATGTCGTCCACGCGATCCAGTGTCGTGATCACGGTCGGCAGCCGAGCGTTGTAGCGATAGTTGAAGATCTGAAAAAGTTTCTCTTTCGCCCAGGGCGTGGCACTTTCTGTCCCCAAGTCATCGAGGATCAACAGCGACGTTTGTCTGATATCCTCGAAGCGCCGGTCGTAGTTGATCGGGTGGTTCGGATTGAACGTCGCCCGCAGATGATCCAGCAAATCGGGCACCACGACGAACAGTGGTGGGGGATTCCCCTTCTCAATCTGGTAATTGGCAATCGCGGCGGCAAGATGCGTCTTACCGCACCCGTACGGTCCGGAGAACACGAGCCACAAGCGGGGGTTCTCCGCGAAGTCTTTGGCCGTTTTGAATGCGCGCTTCAAGTTTTCCCTGTCTTCTACACTGATGTCTTTGCGATTCACGTTGAAGGTCTCAAAGGTCTGATCCTCGTGATGATTCAGGCTGCTCAGTGACGTCGCTGGTGACAGAGAGACCCCGCTTCCCCGGAAATCGGGAGCGAGAATCGTCACGATCACCGCAAGGTCGGGATCCACCATGCGCGACCGGAGACGCCCATCGATCGTTTCCAATTCACGGTTGCTGGTAATCACGGTCGGCATGCGCGCACTGTAGCGATAGTTCAAGATCTGAAAAAGCTTCTCCTGAGCCCACGGTGTCGAGCTCTCCGTCCCCAGGTCATCCAGGATCAACAGCGGCGCTGAACGCACCTTCTCGACCTGTTCATCGTAAGTCACTGCGCTCTGTGGCGCGTAAGTCGCTCGCAGGTGATCCAGCAGATCTGGCACCACGACGAACAGGACCGATTCTCCTTGAGCCAATCGCGCATTGGCGATGGCCGCCGCGAGATGAGTTTTGCCACAGCCATATTGGCCCAGTATCACCAGCCACCCGGCAGGGGCCTGGGCAAAAGCGCGCGCGCGTTCGTAAGCAAGACGCAAATTGGCCTGTTTCGTTTTGTCGAGTCCAATGCCCTCAGGGATGAAGTTGTCGAAGGTCATACGCGCGAGATGACCGATGTTACTCATTTGCCACAATTGCTCGCGGTAATGTCTCTGCAAGGTGTCACGACGACAGACGCAAGGTATGAGTTTTTGAAAGTCGGGATGCCCCACGGGCACATCGCGCACGATAAAGCCGGCGCCGCCACACAAAGGGCACAGACTTCCCGCCGGGGGGCGTTCATCGTCAATGCTTGATGAAGTCCGCATATTTCCCGGTGAGATAACTCCGCCCATCTTCTCGATAATCTCGTCCAAACTCTTCATTGCCCTTGCCCTCAGCTTGCCAGCGTTCCAGAATGGCGCGGATGTAACGCCAATTCCGGACATTCCTCTCCACCGCCAACTTGAACGCCTCCTCAATCCAGTGTGCCGGGTAGAGGTTCTCGGCTTCCGCCAATTCCTCTGCGATCAATGGCTGCAATAGACCAATGTTTTGTTCATATAGAATGAAGATATTGGCGCGGTCTTCCGGGATAGCAACTTCATCCGGCAATACCGCACCGCCCAGGTCAATTTCGCCGCGCCGCACCCGGTCGAGCAACACGCGTCCGCTTTCGGTATTGAGAAAGTACCACTCCTCCACGTCATCCGCGCCCTGGTCCGTCTTCAGCCGCAGCAGCGAGCCCCGTTCGACGGCGTGCCGCAATGCCGCGTTCAGCACAGCCAGCGCGGGTTCTGCCCCGGCAGGGAGCGCCCGCAGGAGCACGTTGTCCTTGCACAATTCGCGCAACGCGATTCCACCCACCTGACGTTTGCGCTCCGCGATTCGCCAGAACACATGGAGCGTCACTTTGAGCTCCGCCAGATCGTCGATTGCAGGCAGCAGCTCCGAAAAGAACAGGGTTGGAAGCGAAACCGCCTGCAATCTGCCCGCAGGGAAACCGGAGAACCGCTCTTTTCTGCCTGTCACCCGTTCACTCCTTTGCCTTACAGCTCTTCGCGCTCGAACTGGACCGCGTGGAATTGCGCCAGCTCTTTCCTGAAAAACAGATGCACACGACCAGTCGGCCCATTGCGATGTTTCGCGATACTAAGCTCCGCAATGTTCTGCATGTCGGTGGTCTCGTTGTAGAGCTCGTCCCGATAGACGAACATGACGATATCGGCATCCTGCTCGATACTGCCGCTTTCGCGCAGATCCGAGAGCATTGGCCGTTTATCCTGCCGCGATTCGACCGCCCGCGAGAGCTGCGATAGCGCCAATACCGGAACATTCAGCTCGCGTGCCAGAGATTTCAGGCCGCGTGAGATGTCCGAAACTTCCTGTACGCGATTCTCGATCCGCGTCGACCCGCGCATCAGTTGCAGGTAATCGACGACGACGAAATCGAGCCCGTGTTCCGAGGCGAGCCGGCGCGCTTTGGTCCGCATTTCAAGGATCGACACCGCGGGCGTATCGTCGATGTACACGTTGAGCTCCGACAGCAGTCCGGTTGCCTGCATGAACTTCGGCCATTCGTGGTCCTGAATCATGCCCAGCCGCAGCCGCTGCGAATCGATGCCGGTTTCGGCTGATACGAAGCGCTGGACGAGTTGTTCGCTGGACATTTCCAGGCTGAAGATCGCGATTTTTTGATGGTATTTTTTCGCGGTGTTCAAGGCAATCGAAAGCGCCAGGCTCGTCTTGCCCATGCCGGGACGGCCCGCCAGTATGAGCAGGTCGGAGCGTTGGAAGCCTCCCAGCAGCTTATCCAGGTCCGTGAAGCCCGTCGGCACCCCAACGGGTTCTCCCTGATGCTGGCTGAGATACTCCATGCGTTCGAAATAGTCGCCCACCAACTGATTGATGGGAACCAGGTCACGGGCGATGCGCCGTTGCGAAACTCCGAACAGCACCTGCTCGGCCCGGTCGAGCACATCATCCACATCTTCGGCTTCTTCGTAAGCCAGGGATGAGATCTGCGTCGCGGCCTCGATGAGTCTACGCAGAGTGGCCGTCCGTTCAACGATATGGCCGTAATACTCAGCATGAATCGACGTCGGGACCGCGTTGATCAGATAGGTCAGATACGATGCGCCGCCGACCTCTTCCAGCTCGCCGCGCCGCGCCAGCTCATCCGACACCGTGATGAAGTCGACCACCTCGTTGTGCTCGTGCAGACTGAGGATGGCGTTGTAGATCGCGCGGTGCGCTTCACGATAGAAATCCACAGCCCTAAGCAGCGCCCCGATGCGCGTGACCGCATCGGGGTCGATGAGTAAACTGCCCAGCACAGACTGCTCGGCTTCGATATTCTGCGGAGGCAATCTATCTATGGCCATAGGCAGCCCACCAACCCTCCCCGTGAGCAGGACAATAGGAACTCAAGCCAAGGGGAACTCCGCCCACGAAGCGAACCTGGACAGAACCACCCAGCATTGTGCTTCCGCTAAGATTCACTCTGATTGTCGAGATCATCCAGGTCGAGAGTCTCCAGGAACTCGCTGAAAACCGAGAGCCGATTTTCCTCTTCCTCACTCAATTCCGTGAGATCAATCCCTTCCTGCGGCGTGACGGACGCCACTTCCATAACTGATTCCGCCACGAAGATCGGAGCACTTACCCGAACCGCCAACGCGACCGCGTCACTTGGTCGAGCGTCTACCTCCAGCGTCTTTCCATCGTGCTCCATAATGATCCGGGCATAGAACGTCTCATTCCGGAGATCGTTTACCAAGATATAGTTGACCCGCAAACCGACTGCGATAATGACGGAACGAAGCAGATCGTGGGTCAGCGGTCGGGCGACTTGCACACCCTGCAGCTCTACGGTGATCGCATCGGCCTCGAATGGCCCGATCCAGATAGGCAAGAAACGCTCGCTCTTCATGTCCTTCAGAACAACCAATCGATGCTGCGTCAACAGACTCATCCGCACACTTTCGATTTCCACCTGAATCATCGCATTGTTCCTCCCGGCCAGGGTTCAAGTAAACCGGCCCCCTACACGAGCCAATCCCGATCATACCGCCGGTTGTTACCGGGACCGGGTAATCGAGCAGCTTACCAACGTACCCTGCTTAGCATTATAAATGACAACGCAGGGGAGAGCAAACCCACACGAGAACAGCAGGGGAAAGGCCTCGATCGCCCACACGACCGATGCGGAGATTGGCACAGTCGTAGGCGTGAAGGCTGACTGGGCCAATCTTTGACGAGCGCGTGCGTCAGCCGGAGCGGTGGAATGCGCCAGACCGTACGCTGCGCATAATCGTGATCAATTGGCCCAGTCCAGACCAACCAGACGAAGGAGGTGCCGCGGGGCTGCAGCCCCGCGCTAAGGATACGACGTCCTGCGGATTGGGACAGTCTGCTCCAGTGGGCATGCTCTCCAGCGCATTGGTCGTGTCACAGGCGCTACACTTGTCGCCAAAAAATCCTGACTGCCCCCGTGGCGCAATCAAACCTTGAAATCTTTCCGTAGAGGTGTTATAATGGAGAATGTTGGTCACCACAACCTGTTCTCAGAACAGAGTTTCCCATGTTGCTTTCCGCATGATAGAATGATATTCTCATTGGAAAGGAGAGTTGAAGTGAAACGCACAATTGGATTCATCGGTCTGGGCATTATGGGGCGTCCTATGACGAAGAGGTTACTCCAGGCGGGATATCCGCTGATCGTCTACGATATCGTACAGACTTCGGTCGACGAGATTGTTGCAGCGGGCGCCAAGCGTGGTGCATCGGTCAAGGATGTGGCACAGCAGGCCGATGTAGTGATTACGATGTTGCCGGATTCTCCGGATGTGGAAGCCGTCGCGTTCGGACCTGATGGGGTGATCGCCAACACCCGGCCGGGTTGTACTTACGTCGACATGAGCACAATCTCTCCGACGGTCTCGGAACGGATCGCAAAGGAGGCGAAAGCCAAGGGGGTCAAGGTACTGGACGCACCGGTGAGTGGCGGAGACGTCGGCGCGATCAATGGCACATTGTCGATCATGGTTGGAGGCAACCAGGAAACATTCGATGACATCCTGGAGATATTCGAGGTCTTTGGGAAGAAGATCGTTCTCGTTGGAAACGACGCCGCCGGTCAAGTCGTCAAAGCATGCAACCAGATACTCGTTGGCCTCACTCTGGAAGCCGTTGCAGAGGCGCTCGTTCTGGGCACCAAAGCGGGCGTGGACCCGGCCAAGATTGTGGAGGTTTTGGGCGGCGGTCTGGCGCGGTGTGGTGTGCTGGAAAATCGTGGCATGCGTATCGTCAACCGTGACTTCGAGCCCGGATTCCGCGTTCGCCTGCATTACAAGGATCTCGGCATCGCCATGGCCGCAGCGAAAGCCTACGACGTACCCTTGCCGGTGACAGCGCTCGTTCACGAGATGTTCAAACAACTGAAGCTGTCGGGAAGGGGCGAACTGGATCATTCGGGCATCGTCACCCTGATCGAGGACATGGCCCAGACCCAGGTCAAGAAGCACGATTAGGGAGTGATCGCTCCCGGTGCCAGGTTCCGGTCAATCAGTGCGGGACGGGCAATAGCTCGGTATGAGTGAACATATCCGCTTTCGGTCATTGAACGAGCACGGTGATGGCCGCAAGCGGATTTGTGGCTAACTCCAGGAACCACCTGAAAGGAAAGAAAAGCGTACATGGAGGCGATTGTGAATCCTCGGATCTTCAGAGAATACGACATCAGGGGCCTGGTCGGTGAAGACCTGACCGATGCCGTCGTTGAGCAACTCGGTCAGGGGTTCGGTAGCTATGTGGCGTCTATGGGAATCAACAAAATCGTTTTGGGGTACGACATGCGCCCCAGCTCCGCGCCATTCTCCGAAGCCATTAGCCGCGGGGTCCTTTCCACAGGTGTAGATGTAATCACAATTGGGTGTGTTCCAACCCCGCTGGTCTATTTCGCGTTGTTCAATCTGGACGTAGGTGGTGGCATCATGATCACCGGCAGTCACAACCCGCCGGAATTCAATGGGTTCAAACTGGCCGTGGGACATGCAACGATTTACGGCGAAGAGATACAACGGATTCGCCAGATCATCGAAACAGGCAATTACGCAACCGGACGAGGCACGCTGTCTCAGATGGATATCGGAGCCGCTTACACACGCGATGTGGAGCAACGCATTGGGCCTTTCTCCCACAAACTGAAGATCGTCGTTGATGCCGGCAATGGGATGGGCGGTCCGTTCGCTCCCCCTGTGCTGCGCTCGCTGGGCGCAGAAGTCATCGAGTTGTTCACGGAACTGGACGGGACATTTCCCAACCATCATCCAGATCCGACTCTCCCCAAGAACATGGAAGCACTCAGCGCGCGGGTCTTGCAGGAAAATGCCGATCTCGGCGTGGCATACGATGGGGACGCCGACCGTTTGGGCGTTGTCGACGATCAGGGACAGATCTTATGGGGTGACCAGTTGCTGATTCTGTTCTCTCGCGAGATTCTCGGGAAACGGCCAGGCGCCAACGTCATTTTCGAGGTGAAGTGCTCGCAGACGCTGGTGGATGATATCGCAAGACACGGTGGTAACCCGATCATGTGGCGCACGGGTCATTCGTTGATCAAAGAGAAGATGAAGGTGGAAGGGTCGCCCCTGGCGGGTGAGATGAGCGGTCACTTCTTCTTCGCCGACGAATACTATGGTTACGACGACGCCATCTATGCGTCGTGCCGCATCGTACGGCTCGCCGCGAATTCGGGGCGGAGACTCAGTGAGCTGTTGGCCGATGTCCCCAAGTTCTACTCCACGCCAGAGACGAGAATCGATTGCCCTGACGAGAAGAAATTTGCGGTCGTCCAGGAGCTCAGTGAGTTCTTCCGAGCGAACTACGACATCATCGACGTCGACGGAGTGCGTGTATTGTTTGATGGTGGGTGGGGATTAGTCCGCGCGTCCAATACACAGCCCGTGCTGGTGGTGCGTTTCGAGGCGAAGACGCCAGCCCGCCTGGAAGAGATCAAGAACATCATGATGGGGAAATTGACCGAGACTCTGGCTTGACGTGAGCGGTCCTGTAGCACAGTCCCCACGGAAAGGGAGACGTTGACCCCCCATCCGGATTATGCTAGAATGACGTGACCTTCGTCTTGGTATACCCGGAAAGGATGTTGTGACCGATTTAGGTATCGTCATCGTCAACTACAATACGCGTGATTTGTTGCGAGATTGCCTGGCTTCTATCTACGAGAGCTGGGGCGAATTTTCTGCTCAGGTCTGTGTCGTTGATAATGCATCCGCGGATGGCAGTGTCGAGATGGTCAAACAGCAGTTCCCCCAGGTTCACGTGATTGCCAGTGCGGAGAACAAGGGATATGCCTACGCCAACAACCTGGGGTTGCAAGCCCTGGGCTTTGGAGCGGCACAGGACGCGACGCCGAATACCGCCCCCTCTTATGCGTTGTTGCTCAATCCCGATACCATCCTGACTCCCAAGGCCCTCACTGGCATGTTGGAGTTCATGAACGCGCGCTCCACGGCCGGCGTCGCAGGTCCGCGTCTGCTTCTACCAACGGGCGAGCTCGACAAAGCTTGCCGGCGGAGTTTCCCTTCGCCGGAGATCTCATTTTACCGGCTGTCCGGCCTCAGCAAGCTGTTCGCCAAACACCGCCGGTTCGGCGCCTACAACCTCACCTTCCTCGACGAGAATCTGGAAGCGGAGGTCGATGCCGTGGTAGGTGCCTTCATGATGATCCGCTCGCAGGCGATTCGCGATGTGGGTCTGCTGGACGACACGTTCTTCATGTATGGTGAAGATCTGGACTGGTGTTATCGCATTAAACAAGCCGGCTGGCAGGTCCTGTACAATCCAGACTGTACAGTCCTCCATTATAAGAAGGCGTCGAGTCGCCACAGCCGCAAGGCATTGCACGAGTTCTACCGGGCGATGATTCTCTTCTACGAGAAGCATTATGCGGACACCACTCCATTTGTGGTACACTGGGTTGTCATCGGAGGGGTCTATGCATCTGCGGGACTGGCACTGCTAAACGACAGTATCAGGCGTACATTCACACGTAACTGAAGTGTGGAGGCGAGTTATGAGACGGAAAGACAAGGCGATTCTGGGCATCGCGTTGGCATTGACTGACGCTGTAATGGTGGCTCTGGCCTTCTATGCCAGCTATCACCTGCGGCTGAGGACCGAGCACGTCAACATTGGTCCATTCCATGATTACCTGGGGATGATGATGGTCAACGTCATCAGCGTGCTCCTGGTCTTTTTCACCGCCAAGATGTATCACCGGCAGCGAGCGATTTCCCACGTGGATGAACTCTATGCGGTTTTCTCCGCAGTAACGATGGGGACCATCGTGGCAATCGCCGCAATTTCCTTCCTGTACAGACAGGACGTAAACTACCCACGGCTGATGATGGTCTACTCCTGGATACTGACGTTCTTGTTCGTAGCCGTCGGCAGACTGGTTTACGCGCGCGTCCGTTGGACGCTGCAGGAATACCAGGTGGGGCAAGATCGCGTCTTGCTCGTCGGCACCGGCGAATTGGGCAGGATGATTCACCAGAAGATTCTGCAATCACCCGGCCTCGGCTACAAGGTCATCGGCTACATTGAGAGTGGCGAAGGGCACAACGGACACGATCTCGTGCACGAACAGACGGAGCCTGATGTGCTGCAAGACTCTGCGCTCATTTGCGGCGTGCCTGTGCTCGGCACGTTGGACGATCTTCACGACATCGTCGGCGACTTTGAAGTCGATGAAGTTATCATCGCCCTTCCTGAGGCGAACCAGCGAGAACTCGTCGATATCATCGTGCGCGCGGAGCGCGGCAGAGTCAGCATCAAGGTCTTCCCCGATGTGTTTCAGATCATGGCTTCCGAGGTCAGCATCGACGACCTGAATGGGCTGCCACTGTTGACCATCCGGGACGTCGCGCTGCGTGGCTGGAAGCTCACGCTGAAACGAGCGGTCGATATCGTAGTTTCGGCGGTTGCCTTGATCATCCTGTCACCGCTGCTGCTATTCATTTCCCTCCTCATCAAATTGGACTCACCGGGAGCAGTATTCTACTGCCAGCAGCGTATGGGCCTGGACGCCAGACCATTTTGGATGCTGAAGTTCCGCTCGATGCGTAACGACGCCGAAGTGACCACGGGGCCAGTGTGGGCGACGCCCGACGACCCCCGCCGCACGCGGCTGGGTGCGCTCATCCGCCGGTTCTCCATCGATGAAGTCCCCCAATTGATCAACGTGTTGTGGGGAGAGATGAGTCTGGTCGGTCCTCGCCCGGAACGCCCAGTATTCGTGGAGCAGTTCAAACAACAGATTCCGCGCTACATGGACAGGCACCGCGAAAAGGCAGGGCTCACCGGCTGGGCGCAGGTCAATGGCTTGCGCGGAGACACGTCCATTATCGAGCGAACCAAGTATGACCTCTGGTACATCGAGAATTGGTCGCTCAGTTTAGACTTCAAAATCATGTTGCGTACACTGTTCAGGCTCCTTACAGACAAAAACGCATACTAGGTCCGCTGGCCCGGCGCTCGCGGGAACCGCGCCCGGATTGCTCCCAGTTATCGCACATTTTGACAATGCCAGGATTTCATGTTATTATTTGGGTTGGCACTCTTCACAAGAGAGTGCTAACTTGTCGTGTGCCGCCTTGCATGGAGAGTTGTTGTGGAAAATCTGACATCTCGGCAACAGGCCATACTGGCTATAGTGGTGCAAGAATATATCAGAATAGTCAAACCGGTTGGATCGAAGACCATTGTTGACGGGTACGGGCTGAAGATCAGCCCGGCGACGGTGCGGGCCGAAATGGCCTTTCTCGAAGAGCAGGGTTACCTGACTCACCTGCATACATCGGCAGGACGTGTCCCGACCGAAAAAGGGTACCATTACTTTGTGGAACGCCTGATGGACGAAACCACGCTGTCACCGATCGAACAGCGCATGATCCGCCATCAGTTCTCCCAGGTGGAGATCAACATGGAGGAGTGGATGAAGTTGGCTGCCGCGGTGCTGGCACGTACAGCCCTGGCAGTCTCGATTGTCAGCTCCCCAAAGGCGCAACGTGCGCACTTTCGACAGATCGATTTGATTCCCGTCCAGGGAGCGATGGTGCTGCTGGTGCTGGTGCTGCAGGGTGGCGTCGTCTTGCAGCGGATGCTCTCGCTCGACCAGCCGGTGGCGTTGGATGAGTTGCGCCAGATCGCAGCGCAGTTGACCGATCTGCTGTCTGCGGCGACTACCGGCATCATCCGGGCCAAGTTGGGCACGCTGACCCCGCTGCAGAGTTTCTTTGCCGGCGAAATCTTCGACATGATGGCGCGCCTGGACGACCGCCACGCGACCGAGTTGTATCGGGACGGGCTGTTGAACATTCTAAGCCAGCCTGAATACGTCGAGTCGGAGAACGTCCGGCAGGTAATAGGTATCCTGGAAAGCAACCGCTTCCTCGAGAATTTGCTCGCCGAGGCGACTCCAACCCACGGCGTGCAGATACTCATCGGTGGCGAAGGGCGTTGGCACGAATTGAGCGAGGTGAGTGTTGTCCTCGCTCGCTACGGAATAGCAAACGAAGTTGTGGGTTCGCTGGGCGTTTTGGGGCCACTGCGAATGCCCTACGCTCGCGCGGTGTCCAGCGTGCGTTACGTGGCCGATGTGTTGAGTGAATTGGTTTGCCAGCTCTATGGCAGCCCCGAGTAGCGAGACACGTGCCCGCCCGAAAAGGGTTCGCAAGCGAGTTACACTGGCGCGGACGGCTCGTTGATTGTCCAAAATAGCCCTTGTATGTTACACTACGTAGCATGTGCGTTCGACTTAACATGATAATGAAGTCGCGTTGAGTGGGTAGATTAGCGCGGCTTTCTGCGTGTTTCCATCTCTCAAGGAGGAATTTGTCATTATGGTACCTGAATTAAACGGATCAACGGAGGAGCCGGGTATCCCTGTGCACGATGATGCCGGGACGCGACCCGAGCTCATTGGGGGATCCGGCACAACCGAAGAAGAAGACACGGATACTCTCAAGAAACGTCTTGAGGAATGTCAGACCCAGTCGGAGAACTATCTCGACCAATGGCGCCGGACTGCGGCCGAATTCGCGAATTACAAGAAACGCAGCGAGCGTGAGCAAGCGGAAGCAACCAAACACTGCAACGCACTGCTCATCACCCGGCTGCTCCCAGTCCTGGATGATATTGACCTGGCTTTTGAAAATCTTCCGGAGAACCTCAAAGAGCAGCCCTGGGTGGAAGGCATGGCTTTGGTCCAGCGCAAACTGCACACCATATTCGAACAGGAGGGGGTCCACGAAATCGAAGCGGAGAATCAGGCATTCGATCCCGCCCTTCACGAAGCGATCACGCATGAACCCAGTTCCGCCATTCCCGAAGGGAAGATTATCGGTGTAATGCAGAAGGGTTATCTTCTGAACGATCGTGTACTCAGGCCAGCGAAGGTGCGTGTCTCAGCAGGTCAAGGCTAAACCTTAATTCTTTTTTTGCATAACACAGATAGTTGACATCTACAGCACCAAATAGCTGATGATTGTCGTGTCAAGGAGATAGATAGAGCTATGGCAAAGATTATTGGAATCGATCTGGGTACAACGAATTCGGTGGTTGCGGTCATGGAAGGCGGTGAACCCATTGTCATCACCGGGTCGGAAGGTTCACGGCTGTGCCCGTCCGTGGTTGCGGTGAACCCCAAGACTCAGGAACGACTGGTAGGTCTTGTCGCCAAACGGCAGGCGGTTACGAACCCAGAGAACACCATCTTTTCGATCAAGCGCTTGATGGGCCGGAAGAGCAGCGATGCTGAGGTCGAGAAGGCCAAGAAAATTCTGCCCTACAAGATCGTGGCGCGACCGAACGGGGACGTCGCCGTGCTCATGGGAGGGAAGGAGTATTCACCGCAGGAGATTTCGGCCATGATCCTGCAAAAGCTGAAGGCCGACGCGGAAGCATACCTTGGGGAGACGGTCACCGAAGCGGTCATCACCGTCCCCGCCTATTTCAACGATTCGCAGCGACAAGCCACTAAGGACGCCGGCAAGATTGCCGGGCTTGAAGTCCGCCGGATCATCAACGAGCCGACTGCCTCCGCTCTGGCGTATGGCCTGGATAAGAACATCGACCAGCGGATCGCGGTGTACGACCTGGGCGGCGGAACTTTCGATATCTCCATCCTGGATGTCGGAGAAGGCGTGTTCGAAGTCAAATCGACCAACGGGGACACGTTCCTCGGCGGGGACGATTTCGACCAACGGATCATCGAGTGGGTGTGCGACGAGTTCAAGAAGGACCAGGGGATAGACCTGCGCCAAGACCGTATGGCTTTGCAGCGCTTGAAAGAAGCCGCAGAAAAGGCGAAGATCGAGCTGTCCACCGTCATGCAGACGGAAATCAACCTCCCGTTCGTTACGGCGGATGCCTCCGGTCCCAAACACTTGCAGATCACCCTGACACGCTCCAAGTACGAACAGATGGTGGATGATCTCATCGAACGTTCCATCGGTCCGTGTAGGCAAGCATTGGCGGATGCCAATTTGAACGTCTCGGACATCAACGAAGTCGTGTTGGTCGGTGGAATGACGCGCATGCCGGCGGTGCAACAGGCTGTGCAGAAGTTTTTCGGTCGAGAACCACATCGTGGGGTCAACCCGGATGAAGTCGTAGCAGTCGGCGCTGCCATTCAGGCAGGCATTCTTGGTGGTGACGGGAAAGACATTCTGCTACTCGATGTGACCCCGTTGACTTTGGGTATCGAGACACTGGGTGGCGTCGCCACAGCGCTCATCGATCGCAACACAACCATTCCGACGCGCAAAAGCCAGGTCTTCTCGACGGCATCCGACGGACAGACCAGTGTCGAGATTCACGTCGTACAGGGCGAACGCCCAATGGCGGCTGCGAACAAAACGCTCGGGCGTTTCATTCTGGACGGCATTCCACCCGCGCCGCGTGGCGTACCCCAAATCGAGGTGACGTTCGATATCGACGCCAACGGAATCCTGCATGTTTCAGCACAAGACAAAGCAACGGGACGAGAGCAGAAAATCACCATCACTGCGTCCAGCGGCCTCTCCAAAAGCGAGATCGAGCAGATGGTCAAGGACGCAGAGGCCCATTCGGCTGAAGACCAGGCCCGAAAAGACGAGATCGAAGTCCGCAACAACGCGGATTCCACCGTCTACATGGCGGAGAAGCTGATCCGCGAGCAGCGAGAAAAGATTCCTGCCGATGTGTGCAGTGAGGTCGAAGGCAAGATAGAGAGTTTGAAAGAAGCCCTGAAAGGGAACGACACGAACGCCATCCGGCAAGCCGTAGAGGACTTACAGCAAGCCACCCAAAAGGTCGGAGCCGCCATGTACCAACAACAACCGGGCACGGGCTCAGCGACACCCCCACCGGATGGCGAAGATGACCGGTCTTCCACTGGTGAAGACGAAGAAGTCATCGACGGAGAGTTCACTGAAAAGTAGGGTCAGATAGGACAGGCAGATGAACGGCAAACATGACTATTACGAAACCCTGGGTATCAATCGCGGTGCCAACAAAGAAGAGATCCGGAAAGCCTATCGCAAACTGGCTCGCCAGTATCACCCTGATGTGAACAAGGCTCCCGACGCGGAGAGCAGGTTCAAGGAGATCAACGAAGCCTACGAAATCCTGTCGGACGACAACAAACGGGCGCGATACGATCGCTTCGGCCATGCAGGGGTAGGCAACGGGACGGGAGATTTTTCAGGTTTCGGGGGTTTCGGCGGTTTCGACGATATCTTGAACGACCTGTTCAGCGGCTTTGGCACGGGCTTTTCATCGAACGCCTCAGCGGCACGTCGTGCCCCGCGCCGTGGAGCTGACCTGCGCTACGATTTGACCATCTCTTTTGAGGAAGCCGTCTTCGGCTGCGACAAGGACATCGAGGTCTCGCGGCATGAGACCTGTTCGCAGTGTAACGGCACGGGAGCGGAACCGGGGACCACGCCGGTGCGCTGTGCGCAATGCAATGGCACGGGTGAGGTACGGCGCGTCCAGCAATCCTTCCTGGGAGCCTTCGTCAACGTGAGTACTTGTCCGGCCTGCCAGGGCGAAGGCGAGGTAATCTCAACCCCTTGCCACGTGTGTAAAGGCAAGAAACAGGTGCGTAAAGCACGCACGATCAAGGTGAAGATCCCACCCGGAGTCGACAACGGCACGCAAATCCGGTTGGCAGGCGAAGGGGAATCCGGAACCAATAACGGGCCACAGGGCAACCTGTATGTGGTCCTCAACGTCAAAGAACATGCCTATTTCCATCGCGATGGAAACGATATCGTGCTAGAGGTCATTATCAACGTCGCCCAAGCCGCACTGGGCGATGAGATCACTATTCCCACGCTGCATGGCGAAGAAAAGTTGGTTATCCCGGCCGGCACGCAGTCCGGAGAAGTCTTCACCCTGCGAGCCAAAGGTGTGCCCTATCTGCGTCGCAGTGGCCGCGGTGATCAAAAGGTAATGGTCCGGGTTGCCACTCCAACCGAGCTGACCGAACATCAACGGTCGTTGCTACGGGAATTGGGGAACACGCTGGGCAAAGAGATTGTCCCGCAGATAGGCAAGGGCTTCTTCGATAAGGTCAAAGATGCGTTTGGCGTCTGACCGGTTTGTGAACAAACAGTCTGAATCGCTTGAAACAGCCAGCGGCTGACTTTTCGGGGGTACTGGAATAGATATGGATGGAAGTTGGCTCGAGGTCAGCCTGGAAACAGATGGAGAGGCTGCTGAAGCGGTCAGTGAGGTCTTCAATCGCTTGGGACGGGGCGGGGCGGTCGTGGAGGTGACGTATCCTCCCGACAGCCCGTATCACGAGGACGTGCAGCCCAGCGTTCGGATCAAGACATATCTCAGTGTGGACGACGCAGAGACGAAGCGCCAGATAGAAGAGGCGGTCTGGCATCTGGGGCGCTTGTACCCCATGCCTGACCCGACTTTCGAGGTGCTGACTGAAAATGATTGGGCAAATGCATGGAAGAAGTCCTATCAGCCCCTCCGTATCGGCCGGCATCTCGTCGTGGTCCCGTCGTGGTGCACTTTCACTCCTGAGCCTGGCGATGTCTTGATCGAGCTGGATCCGGGAATGGCCTTCGGGACCGGTTTGCACCCGACCACGCGTGGTTGCCTGGCCGCTCTGGAAAAATACGCCGCCGTAGGACAGGTGGTTCTGGACATGGGAGCCGGGTCAGGCATACTCAGCATCGCCGCCGCGAACCTGGGCGTTGGCTCCGTGTTGGCCATCGAGAAGGATCCACTGGCGGCCAAAATTGCCGCAGAGAACGTGGCCTTGAACGGCGTTGCGCAAATCGTGTCAGTAGAGACGGGTTCTCTGGAAAAAGTGATGGGCACGTTCGATCTGTTGTTGGTCAATATTCTGGCGGATGTAATCGTTTCGCTGGTCGAGGACGGGCTACTCTCTCATCTCAAGGGCGGGGGGCATTTCATTGCCTCCGGTATCATCGAAAGGTTGGAGCCGCAAGTTCTGGCGGCACTGGAAGCCCGGCAAGCAACGGTGATCGAACGGTTTGAAGAGAACGACTGGATCACACTCGTGGGGACAGTCGGCCCCGCGCCCTGCACGCCTGAGACAGCAAGAGGTTAGGGAGAGGGTCAGAGGAGTCTTATGCACCGTTTCTTCATACCCGCCGATTGGGTCCAGGAGGACAGAGTCACTCTGGAGGGCTCGCTCGTTCACCAGATGAGCCACGTGCTGCGTTTGACTACCGACGACCGCATCATCGTGCTTGACGACTCCGGCTGGGAACAAGAAGTGGCATTGGTCCATTTCGGTCCGGACCGTATCCTCGGGCACGTCGTCGAGAAACGGCTGTCTCAGGGTGAGCCCCGCACCAAAATCAGCCTGTATCAGAGTGTGCTGAAAGGCCAGCGTTTCGAGTTTGTGCTGCAGAAAGGGACGGAGTTGGGGATTGTGGAATTCGTCCCCGTGATCGCTGCGCGCTGTATCATGTCGAGTCTGGATGATGTCGGACGTAAAGCTGAGCGCTGGCAGCGTATCATCCTGGAAGCTGCGGAACAGGCCGGTCGCGGCAGGCTGCCTCGTCTCCGGTCCGCACTGATGTTTTCGCGGGCCTGTAGCAGAGCGAAACGTCAGGGTGGTTTGTCGTTGATCCCTTGGGAAGAAGAACACCAGACACCGCTGCGCCAGGTCATTAAAAGTCCGTCCGGAGACGGTACCCACATCCATGCACGCCCCTTTTCCATCAATCTCCTCATTGGGCCAGAAGGGGGGTTCAGTCAGGAAGAAATCCAAATTGCTCTGGGCTATGACCTGATTCCCGTGAGCCTCGGTCCGCGCACTCTACGGGCAGAAACAGCCGGTCTTGCTGCGGTATCGGCCATTCTCTATGAACTAGGGGACATGGACTGAGCCGTACCGGCGGTCAAGCAGAAAAACCCATTCCAAAATTGCGGATGCGCTCGTCCAGCAAAGTGGCGTAATCAACACTGGAGCGCACGAGTCTGTCCGATTGGCCGCCCAGCAGGGCGATGCCGACCAACGCGTTTTTGCGATAGAAGATGACCGCGTACACCGGGATCCGATCGTGCTCTGTAAGCAAGGTCCCCATGAACGCACGGGCGCCCTGTCCCATTGGTGGACGGGAATTGCTCTCTCTCTCGAATTTCAGTTGTCCATTTTGCGGGAAACGGTCTGCGAGCAACGATGTGTTGTCGGCAAGGGCACGCTCGGCGTTGGTCTGACTCTCGTAGATCTCCGCGAAATTCAGAATTCCAACGCTGCGCAACTGACTGGCTACGGGATCCTGGCTCATGAACACCGTCTGGAATCCGTTCATTCTGCCGGTATCTTTCAGGGTCCGCTGCATTCGATCAGGCTCTGCGCTGCCGGCAATCAACTTGGCATTGTCTACGTAGCGTGTGTAATCGGTGGCGACGATCATATCCCGTGGCACATCATGCTCATCCAGGGCCACCAAGCGCGGGTCTGTCACAGACAGGCCATTCCTTGCCACCTCAGTTGGCACAGGTATCACGGTAAGCCTTGGTTCCGGGATGGGCATATCCACCAGCGCTTGCGCCGACCTGGTCGGCATGCTCAGGTTGATTTCGGCGGGCTGGGAGAAGTCGATGAATTCAGTGACCAGCAACAGGCTCAGGAGGTAGAAAGTGGTGAAGACACTGATACCAAGCCCAATCAGGACGGCAATGTATCTTGCTTTCATGGGTTCATTCCCCTCTCATTCTGTTCAAGCTCATTATACTGAGCCTGCACGCGTTTGTAAAGAGTGGCGCTGAAGCAATATCGTCGCTCGAATCGACCGGGTGCGGTTCTGTTGAGTGTTTGATTTTATGCAAAGTCGTGGTACAATAGGGGAAGACGATACGAGTCGTGTCTCTGGCTTAGAATCACAGAACAAGGGGGGCCAGGGCAAGCACAATGACCCTGGAAGGAGATGAATAATGCTAGCGAGAATCGACGATTTCTTGAATTTCTTGACCGTAGAAAAGGGCTACTCGAGAAACACCATAGATGCTTATCGAAATGACCTCGTGCAATTTTCGAAATTTCTAGAGGCGCAGCACGTAGACGATTGGTCAAAAGTCACGAAGGATCATCTGACCACGTTTATTTTGGACATGAAACAACGGGAATACTCTTCCTCTACTGTGGCCCGCAAGGTAGCCGCGGTCCGGGCCTTTCTACATTTCCTGGTAAGTGAAAACATCATTGGTAGCGACCCTTCCGAGAACCTGGATTCACCATCGGTAACCAAACGCTTGCCCAGACCAATCTCGCAAGAGGAGATTGAAGCCCTGCTGGCAGCACCGGATACAGAAAAGGGTATACGCGGTATTAGGGACAAGGCTCTCCTCGAGTTGCTTTATGCAACCGGCATGCGGGTCACCGAAGTCGTCTCATTGGATGTCGAAGACATCAACCTCGCTTCTTCAACAATCCGTTGTCTGGGGAAGGGTGCCAAAGAGCGCATCATTCCGATCTATCCCAAGGCAGTGAATGCCCTGGAAGACTACCTGGAACACGGGCGGCTCACGTTGATCAGAGATGCCGATGAAAAAGCGCTGTTCGTGAACCACCGGGGAGAAAGACTGACCCGCCAGGGCCTTTGGCTCATTATCAAGCGCTACGTCAAGCAGGTAGGGATCAGCGAAATGGTGACTCCCCACACCCTGCGTCATTCTTTTGCCACACACATGTTGAACGGCGGAGCGGATCTGCGTAATGTCCAAAAGCTACTGGGACATGCCAATATTTCCACCACGCAGATTTACACGCAGGTGACGAACAAACATCTGCGCGAAGTGTACGACGACGCTCACCCACGAGCCAAGTGAAATGGACGTGCAGTTTCGCGCCGGGGTGACTTATCCTCTGTTCTCAATTGCCGTTGGAAAGCGGGTGCAGTGTTGACATTTGAGAGTTTTTCACGAGATCAATATGAGGAGGCCGTTGTCGCGATCCGGCGCTGCAGCGCAGAAACGCCCCGCGTGGGATTGGTCCTGGGCTCGGGGCTGGGCAGCCTTGCCGCTGAGATCGAAAACCCGTGTGTGCTGCCTTACAGCGAGATCCCTCATTTCCCACGATCCACGGTCGAGGGCCACGACGGTCAGCTCGTGTTGGGCACACTGGCACGCCAACCCGTCCTGGTGATGCAGGGGCGTGCCCACTTCTACGAGGGTCACTCGCTACAGCGTGTCACCTTTCCCATCCGCGTGATGAAGATGCTTGGCGTAGAGGTCCTCGTCCTGACCAACGCCGCCGGAGGTCTGAACGCGCAGTACCGGACTGGCGATCTCATGTTGATCGTCGATCACATCAACCTGCCGGGGATGGTGGGCGTGAACCCTTTGATTGGGCCAAATGACGAGTCTTTCGGTTCCCGCTTCCCGGACATGACCATCGCCTACGACCCTGAGTTGCGGGACATCGCGCGGGAAATAGCGCAGCGAGAGGGCATCCCGTTACACGAAGGTGTTTATATCATGCTGACGGGACCGACTTTCGAGACCCCTGCCGAGATCCGGTTTCTCCGTGGCATCGGCGGGGATGGTGTCGGCATGTCCACTCTGCCCGAAGTCGTTGTTGCACGCCACTGTGGATTGCGGGTCCTGGCGATCTCGGGCATCACCAACGTAACGATCTCCACACCGGCACCTGGACAAGTCGTCAAACACGAGCACGTGTTAGAAGCAGGCAAAATCATCACGCCACGGATGGCGCAGCTCATTCGCGGCGTCTTGCAGCACCTGCCCGGACGATTTCACGACTGACGTCGCGAAATCGTTCGTCCTCACGCCGTGATGCGCCTGTTGTGGGGCAAATCGGTCGGATTTGTGTATTGGTCCGTTTGCGAGTATCATACGGGCTTGTGATTCGGTATGTTGATACCGTACCCGCCTGGAGCAGGCTGCTTGGGTGCCAGGCATGTTGGTGACCATTTAGGACCCCCTGCCCAGTACAGTCAATCTCTCTCGGGAGCGCTACTTCGGTCATGAAGGTCTTTCTGAAAGCTATCGTCGATTATTCGTCGTGGTTCTACATTCTGGGTATATTCGGAATCCTGCTTTGCCTGCGGGCAGCGTTTCTTGCCCGCCGGGAGCGAGGTCGCGCCATCTATACCCTGGAGAAAGAAGCGGCGACGAGCAAAGAGCTTCAAGTATTGACGATCGGCATCGCAATCGGGGGAGCAATGGGTGTCGTTCTGTTTCTGTCGACGGCAGTTGCTCCGCAGGTCACGTTCGTCGAGGCCAACATGCAGGATGAGACTCCGGCCGCATTGGTACTACCCACTGTCACGCCGACCCGCCCGCAAACAACACCTACCTTCACACCGACACCCACGCGGATTCGCCCGACACCGTTGCCCTATGTCACTCCGACGTTTGTCATGGAGGTCGCAACGGTAGCATTGCCCACACCCACTCCGCTGCCACCGCAATGTCCGAACCCGCTGGCTCGTTTCACGGCACCGTCCCAGGCAGCGGTCGTCTCCGGAAATGTGCAGGTCATCGGCACGGCGAATCTGGACAATCTCGACTACTACAAAGTCGAGCTATCCGCTGCTGACAACCCCGGTCAATGGAGCGTGGTCACCGAGCTGCACCACAACGCCGTAGCCAACGGCGTGCTTGATGTGTGGGACACAAACGCATTCCCCAACGGGTCGTACCGGCTGCGCCTGATCGTCGTGGACAATACGGGCAATTACCCCGAACCCTGCGAAGTTGGTGTAGTCGTCAGCAACTGAGACCGTGCGCCCAGCGGTCGAAAAGTAGCGGTTCGTTCTCCTCGTGACAGGCTCCAGCTAAACGCAGTTGTTTTCAGGTTTCTTCTCGATTTGGTTCCACTCCGGCTGCCGACTATAATACGCGAGGGTATAGACCTGTTTGGACCACACAGGGGTCCGCCCGTTCCGTGTGCGCATGGGACGGGGAGTCCGGAATTCGGCACAAGATAGGAGTGTCATATTGAGACGGACACTTGTTCCGACCTTGTTTCTGATTATATTAACGATCGCAAGTTCTGCTTTCGATGCACGCATCGCGGGCGCGGAGGCACCTTCCGAAAGCCTCGAACACGTCAGTGTGAACCAGATCGAGCAACCCGGCAGCCTGATCGATGTGCAGAACGAGACAGGTATGGAGACGGTCCTGCAGAGCACGACGATCCCGGAACGAGATCTTTTGGACCTGGCAATCCGCCTCAAACGAGCGCCCCATGATACGCCACGAGTGGTTCGCACTGAACCGTTTCCCTATGCCATCGGGGACCAGGCGACATTCTGGGTATCGGATCAGGGTTCTCTCAGCTACTTTCAGGTAACAGCCACGCTGCGTTATTCCACGCCGCACGTCTACATGTGGGCCGAGAATGGCTACAACATCAGCGACGAAGCGCTTCGGCTATCGGGTGATCGTTTCGAGAATCAGATTTATCCGTTGACACGCCAGTTGTTCGGGAGCGAGTGGTCGCCGGGGGTCGACGCCGATCCGCACATCAGCATCTTCAACGGCTATGTGCCCGGTGTGGGGGGATACTATTCGAGCGCGGATGAGTTCTCCGGCCTGATCAATCCGTACAGCAATGAAAAAGAGATGTTCTACATCAACCTCGACAACGCATCACCCGGACAGAACTACTACGACGGCATTCTCGCTCATGAGTTCCAGCACATGATTCACTGGCACAGTGATCGTAACGAAGAGACCTGGATCAACGAGGGCCTGTCCGAGCTCTCCTCCCAACTGAACGGATTCGAGACCAGCGGTTCGGTGGTAGCATTCGCCGGAAACCCAGACGTGCAGCTGACGAGCTGGCCCGATCTGCCGGGGCAAGCCGCTGCCAACTACGGGGCCGCTCATTCCTTCATGAACTACCTGTTGCAGCGTTTCGGTGACGGCTTCATTCGTGATCTGATCGCGGACAGAGAGAATGGGATGAGTAGCATCGACCAGGTACTCCGTTCGCGGGAGATCGATACCACCGCCACCGCGGTCTTCGCCGATTGGGTGATCGCGAACTATCTCGGTGATCCGCAGGTCGGTGACGGGCGTTATGGGCATCGCCTCCTGCAGACAGCCGCAGCTCTGGATGCGACACATTCCGATTATCCGGTGGAACGGAACGCCGACGTCCATCAATACGGCACCGATTACATCGAACTGCGCGGCACCGGAGACCTGTTGGTCGGTTTCCAGGGCCCAACAGAGACGCGGATCACGAACAACACCGCCTATCGTGGAGAATACGTCTGGTGGAGCAATCGCGGCGATGACAGCAACATGACCCTCACGCGCACATTCGACCTGTCCGCTCTGGACTCGGCGACACTGGAGTTCTGGCTGTGGTATGACATCGAAACGGGTTGGGATTACGCTTATGTGGAAGTGTCCAACGATGGGGGACAAACCTGGGATACCCTGCGTGGCGCTTACACCACTGATCAGAATCCCAACGGAAATAGCTTCGGCTGGACCTACACTGGACTCAGCGGTGGAGGCGATGTCCCTGTCTGGGTCCAAGAACGGATTGATTTGACACCCTATGTAGGGCAAGAGGTAATGGTCCGTTTCGAATATGTAACCGACGACGCGGTGAATCATGCCGGTGTTTGCCTTGATGACATCTCTATCCCCGAGCTGGGATTCCTGGACGACGTCGAAAGCGAACGCCCCGATTGGGAAGCACGCGGTTTCGTGCGCTCCAACAATAGGTTGCCGCAGCGCTTCTTGTTGCAGCTCATCGAAATAGGTCCGGAAACCCGCGTCCGCCGCCTGGGTGAGTCGTTCGAGGTACCTGTGCCACTGGCAGCCGCACCGGTCGCAGCGCCGGCGCCACGTGAACTTTCACCGGAGACCGTTGGCGCATTAGCACAACTCGAATGCCAGCCGTACGAAGTACAGGCTCACGACAGCCTCTGGAAGCTGGCAGAGCAATTCCTGGGCCAGGGGTCCGCGAACGAGATATTGGTCGCTGCCACCAATACCCAGCATCAGAAAGATACGCGCTATGCGTTTCTCGACAACCCGCGGATGATCAGAACAGGAACGACCATCTGTGTGCCGGCAGACGAGCAGAGCAAACAAAGCATGTTGGCACTACTGCATGAGGTTGGCTCGTTGGCGCCATCTCCCGCCGTTCCTGCCGCCCCACTGACAAACACCGAGGAACTCGTGACCGGCTCGTACCAATTTGTGATCCGTGGTCTGGGTACGGACATCAATCGGGCAGTTTTGGCGATCTCTGCCATTGCGCCGGTCACAACTGAGGTCAGTCCTTACCATTACACGATCACTCCCCTACCCGCGACGTATGACTCCTGACTCCATATCCAGACGATAGACCAATAACCGCGTCTCCCCTCCACTGCGTGAGCGTGGGTGAAGGGGAAACGCTTGGACCCGCAACACCACAAACGTCTGTCCTGTTCCCATTGCTGTCTTGTTGATTCTATGATATACTGCCCGCGGGTGATCGAAAGTCTTGTCAAGCGGAGGGAAGGGTCCCATGAAGTTGGTCAACGTCGAACAGATGCGTGAGCTGGAGAAAGCGGCCGATACGAGCGGCCTGTCCTATGCCACCATGATGGAGAACGCCGGACGCGCTGTCGCCGAGGTCATCAGCAAGCGGCTGCAATTCGATGCGCAGCTGCCTGTTCTGATCCTGGTCGGCCCGGGCAACAATGGGGGTGACGGTTTGGTGGCTGCACGCTACCTGGCGGAGATGGGCTACAAACCCGTCTTATACATCTGGGCCCGCAATGTGGAAAGCGACGAGAACTTCCATTTGACAGAGCAAGCCCGCATCCCCGCTGTCTGGTCAGAAAAAGACAGGAAACTCGACCGGCTGCGTAAACTGCTACGAGAAGCCCCTGTCGTGGTGGACGCTTTGTTGGGAACAGGAGCGTCCCGTCCCATCGAGGGATTGCTGGCAAACATCCTGTCCACCGTGAGTGCGATCCGGCAGGAACGGCAGCATCCCACACCAACCGTCCTCGAAACGGTGAATCGTATACCCGACTCACGCGAGTTGAGCAGCGCAGCTCCGTGGGTCATTGCGGTGGACGTGCCCAGTGGTTTGAACAGTGATAGCGGAGCCGTCGACGCACACAGCGTGGCGGCGGATATTACCGTGACTTTTGCCTATCCCAAGGTGGGGCAATTCACGTCTCCTGCGTGCAACGTGGTTGGGGAGCTGTTGGTGGCAGACATCGGCATATCTCCTGACCTGGCCAAGAACTACCGGAGCGAACTCATCACACCTTCCCTGGTAGCGAACCTGCTGCCCGCCCGACCCAGGTACGCGCACAAGGGCACATTCGGCAAGGCGTTGATCGTCGCTGGTTCCAGCAACTACACGGGGGCAGCCTGTTTAGCGGCTGGAGCCGCCGCACGTACTGGCGCGGGATTGATCACTCTCGGTATCCCCCGAATCCTTCATTCCGCAATTGCTGCGCAGATCAGTGCGGCGACTTACTTACTGCTGCCACACGATATGGGTGTGCTCAACACGGATGCCGCAGCTCTGGTACTGGAAGCGTGCGGGAAATACGATGCACTGCTCATCGGTCCCGGTCTGACTGCAGAGGAAGAGACGATATCGTTCGTGCAGCGTCTGTTCAGTGCGCGCCCCAAGTCGCATAAGCAACACATCGGCTTCCTGAAACCCGCCGATCCGAATTCGGAACAGAGGGCTCTCCCGCCGCTGGTTGTCGATGCGGATGGACTGAACGCGCTCGCGCAGACGGAGCAGTGGTGGACATCCCTGGCCCCGGGGTCTATCCTGACACCACACCCCGGCGAGATGGCACGCCTGTTGGGCTGTTCGGTGGGGGACATC
>ENA-OSEO01002298-OSEO01002298.1-sediment-metagenome-genome-assembly--contig:-NODE-2298-length-27871-cov-4.090343_pt1 | contig 27871 bp, 21 predicted proteins | sample MGYA00237883_ERZ534232 | MGnify/ENA metagenome assembly ERZ534232
AGGCTGAAGGTGAATAGGCTGAAGGCCAAAAAAAAAGCTGTTGAGCTGTTAAGCTGTTGAGCTGTTAAGCTCTAGTTTCTGGTTGATAAAAATAATTGCCAAGCCCCCGCATATAATCATCCCACCTGGGATCCCGTTCTTCGAATCTTTCCTCTACAAGATTTATTGGAAGAGAGGAGAGTTCCGACAGGGCGTAGTTAAAGAAATCTACCTTAGTATTGAACCAGGAGATAACCCCAAACCCACCCTGCTCCAAAGAGGATATTGTTTCTGGAGTGTGTTGAGATTCGGTAAGGAAAAGAATCTTGTAAGCCTTCCATTCTTTATCTGAGGAATAGAATTGCGCAGAATTATAATTATACAAATTCAGGAAAAAAATAACTAAAAGAGAAATCGGTATTAATAAAAATGGAGATCTCAATCCCTTTGCAATAGGCATAGTGTTTGTAGTTTTACTATTGCCCCCCCCTTTGTCAAGGCCAACCTGGTTATGGTAAACTAAGGGGAATGAACAGAGTTCTTATTACCCAGATTAATGATGATAACAAAAGGATAGATAAGATTATTCGGATCCTCTTCCCTGGGATTCCGGTTTCTGCCCTATACAGAGCAATTAGACTTGGTAAAATCCGGGTTAACGATAAAAAGATTGATCCATCTTATAAGGTACGGACCGGGGACAGGATCACTCATTCCCTTAAGGAAGAGGAACTTTCCGCTCTAGCAGTAAGACCCAAGGACTTAAAAAACAAGGTTCCTGCAGAACTTAAAGATTCGATACTTTTAAGGAATGAAAATCTCCTTGCCCTTAACAAACCTCCCGGGATTCCGGTTCACGGTAATCACTCCCTCTGTTCCCTGCTCCAGCCTTACCTGGATTCTCTTGCCTCCCCCTCCCTCTCCTTCAAACCCGGTCCCCTACATCGTCTGGATAAGGATACAAGCGGGATCCTTTTTTTCGGTCTTTCCCTAGAGGGTGCCCGGAGTTTTACCGATCTTCTAATAAACAGGATTTTGGAGAAATGTTATCTGGGTCTTCTCCTGGGAGACTTAAAGGAACCACTCTTGTTGGAAGACCGGCTGCTAAAAAACAAAGAGGGATTGGTTACAGTGGATGACCAGGGGAAAAGGGCCGGGACAGCCCTGTATCCCCTTATAAGGAATGGGAAATACACCTTTGTGAGGATCAGGATTTACACAGGAATAAAGCATCAGATCAGGATTCAATCCGCCCACCATGGGTTTCCCCTTGCTGGTGACATTAAGTACGGAGGCAGGGACAGGATAAGACCATACCTTCTCCACGCCTACAGCTATTCCCTTAAGGAGGAGATCCCTGCCTTGGGTTTTAATAGGTTGACGGCACCTCTGCCGGAATCTGCCTTAGTTAAACTTAAAACTGCCTTTCCCGAAAGGAAAGAGAGTGATTTCCTTAAATTCTTAGGATATAATGGGGTTAATGATGCTCTCTGATTTCAAACGATTTTACAATCATGTAGCCTGGATACTCAGAGGGGTAAAGGTATTTGCCCTGATAGGAAGAAGTGGAACCGGAAAAAGCTTCAGGGCTCAGCTGGTTGCCCAGAAGTATGGCATAGATCTGATAATTGATGACGGGCTTCTTATAAAGGGACAGAAGATTCTGGCCGGCAAATCTGCAAAAAAGGAAAAAGCCTTTCTTACTGCTATAAGAACTGCTCTTTTTGATGACCGGAGACACAGGGAGGATGTAAGAAAAACCCTGGAAGATGAACCTTTTAAAAAAATCCTGATAATCGGCACCTCGGAAAGGATGGTTCACAAGATTGCAGAAAGACTGGGATTACCCACCATCACAAAAGTTGTTAAAATTGAAGAGATAGCCACGGAGGAGGAGATCGAAACTGCCATAAATTCCAGAAAGAACGAAGGAAAGCATGTAATTCCTGTTCCTGCGGTAGAGGTTAAAAGGAATTACTCCTCCATTCTCCTGGATACTGTAAGGGTCTTTTTCAAAAAAAACATCGGTTTTGTATTCAGTAAGGATAAGGTCTTTGAAAAATCCGTGGTAAGGCCGGAGTATGGTAAAAGGGGAAGAATAACTATCTCCGAGCCAGCCCTGACCCAGATGGTTCTCCACTGTGCCGACGAATACGATCAGGCAATAATTATTAAAAGGGTAATCGTAAAAAATGATTATAAGGGATATAAACTGAAGATCCATATACATATTCCCTTCGGATCCCAGATTTCCGGTAATATTCACGAGTTTCAATCCTATGTAATAGAAAACCTGGAGAGATACACGGGTATAATGATCGCGTCTCTGGATATTATTGTGGATGATATATCCACAAACATCTAGATTTGACAGATTCTAGCACTGCTAGTACTATTAAAAAGGGAGAATATAGAATGAAAAGAGTATTTATTTTACTGATGATCCTGGTAATACCCTTTTTCGCTTTTGCGGAGGATATGTTTCTGCAGGAGAGCGCTCACTACAGGATCTTCTCCGACAAATCGGAGGCAGATGCGGCACAGTTAGCCCAGAGGATGGAGGCGTATTACAGGCTTTTCAACAACCTGATCCACTTTTCAGATACCAGTCTGCCTGCGAAGATGACCCTGAAATCCTTCTCCTCCAAAAACCTTTTCGACGAATACCTGAAACGTCTTATACCCCAAAGTAGAAACTCCTTTGTCTTTATACAGTATCGTGATCCCTCAAAATCGGAACTGGTAATTTACCTTGATGAAAATAAAAACCTGTCGGAGGAGATGCTGATCCATCATGGATTTATACAGTTTTTTAAAACCTTCATACCCCAGCCTCCCCTTTGGCTTTTAAAGGGATTAGCCCTGTATCTAGAAAAATCCCAGTACTCCCCCACAGAAAACCGGGTTATTTTTAAGGACAATCATGCCTGGGTACCCTATATTAAGGAATTATCAAAACTTGAGACCCTGGGAGATGGCCAAAGCCGGCTACTCTCCTTTGAAAGGCTCTTTACTCTGGAGACAGACACGGCAAATGTCCAAAGTTCTGTTTTTTATCCTCAGGCTTGGGGATTCCTTCATTTTCTTCTTTCTGAAGAAAATTCCAGATACAGCAGAATCCTTTGGGATGCTCTTAGCGCCCTGGACAAGGCTAGGGGGTTGGAAGAAAACAGTCTTACCGCCTACAACAGAACCATCCCCTGGTATAACCAAGAGATTCTATTGCACGACTTCTTAAGACACATGGATTCCATTATGACCTTCTCCGATTATGTAACCCAGGGTGTGGAAACCTACAAACTGGGGGATCTTTCTACTGCCAAGGGGTTGTTTCTGGAGGCTCAGGGTTTGGAAGAGAATAATCCTGTTCCCTATTATTATCTGGGACTAATCGCCTATTCAGAAAAGGAATATACCGGGGCGGAGTACTATTACAATTATGCCCTAAACCTTGGAGCAGAACCAGCCCTCTGTCTATATGCTTTGGGGATCAATGCCTTTGCAGACAGGAGAATGGAGGATGCCCTTAAGTATTTGGTAGAGGCCATGGAAAAGGATCCTAGCGGATATGAAACTAAGGCGAAAGAATTGATAAGCATTATAGAAAAGGAGGGAGCGGGAGGCAATTAGGGATTAACCCGCTCTCTTATGTCCCGACTCCGGGGATGACCTTTTTTTATACTTTCCAGGAAGCCTAGGCAGTCTTATCCCCCTTGACTTACACAACCAACGAACCCCCTCCTCTATATCCGCATTGGGGGGGGTAAGGGGATGAAGAATCTCCTTTCCCTTTTTAAAAGCCTCCTTTACCAATTCCTCTGGAGCAGCCTCGTTTTTACGAATATCAATAAAGGGACTGAAGAGAAAGAAAAGAATCCTTCCCTTGCTTAACTCCTTTTGATTCTCTTGAACCGAAAGATCTAGAACCTTAAGAGAGGACCAAAAAGCCTCCCTAAGAGCCTTTCCAGTGTTGGGCTTTATCTTGTTATTCACCCAGGGCAAGAAATATTGAAGAAGGTCGTAATTCAAAAGGGAAATAAACATCTCTCTGGAGTAACCGGATTGTAGTATTTTTAATAGCTCCTCTGTCAGTCTGGAGGGAGAAATCCTTTCCAGAAGAACAGCCTCCCGTTTCATTTTACGCTTGAGGGGAAAAGGGATAACAAAGCCAGAGGAAACAGCATACTTGACTGCCCGAATCATTCTTGCCGGATCCTCCTGGAAGATCATGGGGAGAGGTATAAGAGATCTAAGTTTCCCCTTTTTTATATCCGAGAAACCTCCCACATAATCGAGGATGTACTGCTCCTTGGGGGAATAGTACAAGGCATTGCAGGTAAAGTCCCTTCTTTTTACATCCTCTTCCAGGGTTCCATAGATATTGTTATCCTCCCCTGTTTCTCCAGATCGAAAGGTGGAGACCTCTAGGATCTTCTTCCCGTACTGCACATGTACCAGGCGGAATCTCTTTCCAATTATTCTGGAGTGGCGGAAGATCTTTCTTACCTTTCTAGGAAGAGCATTGGTGGCTATATCAAAATCCTTAGGTCTCTTTCCAAGAAGAAGATCCCGGACCGCTCCTCCTACAATATAGGCTTCAAAACCCTCCTGATTAAGACGATCTGTGATTTTTAGGGCCTCTGGATCTATCTTGTCCCGGGTAATCCCGTGCTCTGAAACGGTATATATATCCGCCACCTTAGCATGGGCCCCATCCTTTGTAGTACCGTAACGAACAAGCAATGGTGTTCTCACTTTGCAGAAAAATTTCGGGTAAATCTAACCCTCTTAGTATATTAAATACCATGGATTAAAAAAAATGTCAAAATCGGTAATTTATCCTTTCCATAAACCGGATTTTAATTCATATTAATAAATTATGAGTGATTTAATTGAACCAAGGGTTCTCAAGGGTTTCAGAGACTCTCTACCGCAGAAAGAGATTGCCAAAAAAGAGGTTGAAGCTATCCTGGAAAAGGTGTTCACCTCCTTTGGGTTTGTACCCCTAGACACCCCTGTACTGGAATATGCAGAAATTCTTCTGGGAAAGGGGGGGGGAGAAACGGACAAACAGGTCTACCGTTTCTTTGATCATGGAAACCGGGACGTTGCCCTAAGGTTTGACCTTACCGTTCCCTTTGCCCGGTTTATAGCAACCCATGAGTCAGAGCTATACTTCCCTTTTAAGAGATACCATATAGCAAAGGTCTATAGGGGAGAAAATACCCAGCGGGGCAGATACAGGGAATTTACCCAGTGTGATTTTGATATTGTGGGATCAGATACAGTCTCCAGTGATCTGGAGATTCTTCTTGTAATGGAAAGCTCCTTTAAGGCACTGGGAATCGAAGATCTTACCTTTCGATTCTCCCACCGAGGGGTCTTTAGCTACTTCCTTTCCAAACTTGATATAAGCAATAGAACTGTAGAGATCCTCCGTTTGGTGGATAAACTACCAAAGATCGGAGGAGAGGCGGTACAGGAACAACTTTCTGAATTGACAGATCCGGAAAAGGCAGAGAAGATTCTTACTTTCATAAGCAGAGAGGAGAACAATGAAAGGACCCTGGAGAAGCTCCAAGACCTAAGCGGAGGAACCAACCCTGCCCTAGACAGGCTCCGGGATATCTGCAGGCTGCTTTCTGAGGGACTTTCCAGGAGTTCCTTTATCCTGGACCCATCTATTACCAGGGGATTGGATTACTACACAGGAATAGTGTACGAAACCTTTCTTAAGGATCTACCGGAAATCGGATCCGTATGTTCCGGAGGAAGATACGATAATCTCGCCTCCCTCTATACAAAAACCAGAATGCCTGGTGTAGGGTCTTCCATAGGATTAGATCGACTCCTTGCAGCCCTGGAGGAACTAGGCAAAATTGGTAACAAACCCTCCAATACAGATCTGATGATCCTCTGTCTTGAGGAGGAACTTACAGGATACTATCACTCCCTGGCAAGAGATTTTAGAGAGAAGGGTATCGCTGTTGAGGTTTTCCCGGAAAAGAGAAAGATCGCCGGTCAGTTCTCTTTTGCCGAAAAAAAGGGAATCCCCTTCTGCCTTATCTGCGGGTCCGCGGAAAAGGAGTCAGGAAAGGTGAATCTGCGCAGGCTTTCCACCCGGGAAAACCTCGATTCTCTCTCCCTGGAACAGGCAGCCGGGATCATTACCCAAGGGCATGCCCCCAAGGACTGATATGGAACCCCACCTTCTTCCGGTATACAGACAAAAGGACAGGATCTTAAAAGCTCTGGAGAAGAGCCAGGTTATAGTGGTAGAAAGCCCCACCGGATCCGGTAAAACCACCCAGATTCCAATAATTCTCTATCAGGCAGGATACGCCAAGGAGGGGATCCTTGGTATAACTCAGCCTAGAAGGATTGCCGCAATCTCGGTTTCCGAGTACATCACCCGGTCTCTTAAGCAAAGTCCCTCATCCCTGGTGAATTATAAAATAAGATTCGAGGATCATACTACCCCGGAAACAAGAATCAAGATAATGACGGACGGTATTCTTCTCCAGGAATTAAAGCACGATCCTCTGCTTTCTGCTTACAGTGTCCTTATGATAGACGAAGCCCACGAAAGAAGCCTTAATATCGATTTTATCCTTGGTCTTCTTAAACAGATTTTGGATAAGAGGAAGGATCTTAAGGTAATTGTCTCCTCAGCCACAATAAATGCCGAGGTTTTTTCCGAATATTTTGGAGAATGTCCCATCCTCCGAATAGAGAGCGAGGTTTATCCCGTGGAGTTGGTATATGATCCCCCAGCCCTAAAGGATAATTATGAGGAATTGATCAATAAGATTGCTTCTCTTGTGGAAGGTAGAAAGAAAAAGGGGATTACAGGAGACCTGCTTATTTTCCTGCCCGGAGAAAGGGCGATAAAGGATTGTCTACAGGCCCTCTCCTCCTTAAGCGATGCCGGGAATCTGCACCTTCTGCCCCTTTACGGCAGGCTGGGGAAGGAGGAACAGGAAAAGGTCTTTCTGCCCACCCCGGCCGGAAAGACAAAGGTGGTGGTGTCCACAAATATTGCAGAAACCAGTGTAACCATAGATGGAATTACCATGGTAATAGACTCGGGACTGGCAAAAATCAACTATTACAGCCCTAAGAGTTTTACAGAGGCTCTGATAGAAAGCCCTATATCCAAGGCAAGCTCCAATCAAAGAAAGGGTCGGGCAGGGAGAACCCAGCCAGGAATCTGTTACAGGCTTTACGAGAAGGAGGATTTTAATTCCCGGCCCCTATTCACCTTAGATGAAATCTACAGAACTGATCTGTCCGAAGTGGTTCTTAGAATGTCGGAACTGGGAATCCGGGACTTTGAATCCTTTGACTTTATCTCCCCCCCCAGCAAGGAAAGTTTAAGAAGTGCGGTCAAAACCTTAAGGCTTCTAAAAGCCCTGAGTCCTGACAACAGTCTCTCGGAGATTGGTGTGCTCATGGCCTACTTTCCCCTGCTCCCTCGGCTTTCCAGAATGATTGTGGAGGCAATATACAACTACCCCACTGTTATAAAGGAAACCATTGTAGCCTCCGCCTTTCTTTCCACCCCCTCTCCCTTTCTACTGCCCCAGGAGGAGGAGATCGAGGCAAGAAAGGCTCATCGCTCCTTTTCGGATCCTCTGGGGGATTTTGTTTCTTATCTTAAGATTCTGGATGCATTTAGAAAGAGTAAGGATAAGGAGAAATTCTGCCGCAGAAACTACCTGGATATAAAGGTTCTTACAGAGATAGACAATATCTCCCTGCAGCTTGGAGAGATTGTCTCCTCCCTAGGGGTACCCCTTACCTCCGGGGGAAGCCTTGAGGATTACCTCTGCGCTGTTGCAGGCGGACTCCTTCAGTATGTCTGCATTCGTCAGTCCTTTGGTGTTTACAGAAGCTCTACGGCTCAGAGGATTTCCATTCATCCTGGTTCAGTGCTTTTCCGGGAAAGCCCTCAGTACATTGTGGCGGGGGAGATAGTAAAAACCTCAAGAATGTATGCCCGGAGCGTCTCCCCCCTAAAGAAGGGCTGGATTCCCAGGATCTCCCCCTGGCTGGCAGAAAACCTTCTGGGAATGGCCGGAGAAATAGAAAAGGCAAAGGGTAAGCCCAGGGAGACAAGGTCCAGGGAAACAACTCCCTCCATCACCCTGGGAAATATGAACTTTGAACTTAGGAATCTTAAGGGAAAGAAGAAAGCTGTAATCCTGCCCCTGGAGGATCTCTTCCTTGTGCTTAAACGATACACCTCCCGGGAGGGAAAACGCTTCAAATCTCTGCGAACAATTCTTACTTATAAGGGAGAGGAGCTTTTAACAGGGATAAAGCTGCCAAAGGCTCTGGCTATTGCCAGAAGGCTTTATTCGGAGGATAAACCGTTTATCGACACACCGGAGGAGATTAACAAGAAGTACAAGGCTCCTCAGGATATTCTAAAGATCCTTGGGAAACTGCCCCTGCTTCTAAAGATCTCTCCCTTTCCCGGCCCCTCGAAAAAAGCAGGCTTTGTATCCCTGGAAACGGACGGACAGGGTCTTTTCTGGCTTTCGGTTAGGAAAAACTTCTATCAAGCCCTGGGAGTAAGCATTGCCTCCCTGGAAATTCTTGGGGAATCGGAAGGGGCTGATCCGGTAATACGAAGGAGAATCAATAAGGCATACCGGAATTTCACCGAATTATTGGAGGTTTAGAACCTCCAGGATCTTTTCCTCCGGAGGAGTAATAATTATCGTATGGCCGAAACCCTCCTGGAGTACCACCTGAATCCTGCCTCCCCTCCTCTTCTTATCCCTCCCCATGGCCTGAAGGATCGCTGTGGAAGGGTAATCGGGATACGATAAAGGGAAACCGTAAGCCTTTAAAAGATCGGTACCTTCCCGGACATAATCCTGTTTTGTTATTCCAAGAAGGTGACCCAATTCCAAGGCTTTTTTAATGCCCCAGGCCACGGCATAACCATGATGAATTCTGAAACCGCTTACAGTCTCCAGGGCGTGAGCAAAGGTGTGCCCAAAATTTAGATGCATTCTGGAATCTGATTCCCTGAAGTCACTCTCCACATACTTTATCTTTACCTTGCAGGCCAGGGTTATCATCTCCCCAAGGAGTTCCTCCTCCCGGGAGAGGATTCCATCCTTCCTCTTCCAAAGCAGCTCCAGCAAGTCCGAATCCCCAAGAAGGGCGTGTTTTATAACCTCCGCAAGACCGCCTAAAAAATCCCTGTTTGGAAGGCTTGCAAGAAGTTCGGGGCACAACCTTACCTCCTCCGCTGGATAGAAGGTTCCAAGCAGATTTTTAAAGCCCTGGTAATCCACTCCAGTTTTCCCGCCTAAGGCAGCATCCACCATAGCCAGAAGGGTTGTGGGAACCAGAACGAGCCTGGAGCCTCGCATATACAAGGAGGCTGCCAGGGCTGTCATATCGCAGACTACCCCGCCCCCGAGACCTAGAAATAGTGAATCCCTTCCCAACCTATGGTGTACTGCCCCATCAAATATCTTTTCCAGGGATTTCCAGTTTTTGTATTCCTCTCCTGCGGGAAGGATAATCCTGAACTTCGGCAGAGAGGGTAGAAGCTCCTTAGTATTCTCATCGCACACTAAAAGTGTTTCCTGAAAGGACTCAATAATCTCCTCCCTAGGGTAGAAAGCAACCTTTGTTGTAGAACCGCCCAGATCTATCTTCATCCCCACTCCTTTGTTTGGCCTTTAATATTCCAGGCTCCCAAGGCACCACAAGTCAACCTTGACCAGGAAAAATAAAAGCTGGTACTATCCAGTAATGGAACCAGGAAAACCTAGAGCCCTTATTATAATCATCTTCGCAATTGTATCTATACTTTTTTTAAGCCCTTCTCTCTTCTCCCAGGAAGAGCCCTCCGCTGAACCGGGATTTGGATTACAGCCCACAATTTTCAGTTCTGTAAGGAGCCTCTCCTCGGATTATACTAAGAATTTTTCCATACTCTCCGATTATCAGCTGACCCCAGGGGACGAGTTTACCCTGTATCTTAATCTTGGCGTGCAGTCAGACCTATACAGGTCCCTGATATCCGAATACAGGGTGTATCTTACCAGGGATTACACCCTCACTGTACCTTTCTTAGGAAAAATTAGCGCGAGGAATATGAGTCTGCAGGAACTTCAGAATCATGTAGTTTCCCAGATAAGCTCTAGGATGCCTGTGGAGTATGTAAGTTTTATCCTCACCGATCCTGCCCAGTTCAATGTTTTTGTTTATGGTGGGGTGAATCTTCCAGGTATGATCGTCGCAAATCCTCTAGTCCGGGTTATCGATGCCCTGGGGATGACCAAGGGTTTCAAACCCAATGCCAGTTACAGAAAGGTGCATCTTCTCCGGGGAGACACCACGCTAGTTCTGGATATATCTAGATACTACAAAGCTGCAGATTTTCAAAGCAACCCTCCCCTTCAGCCGGGAGACCGTATCTTCGTGCCTACAGCCGATGTAATCACCACAATCTCCGGCGCTGTGGAGTATCCCGGGATCTATGAACTTCTGGAAGGTGAAACACTTCAAGATCTGCTTAAGCTTGCGGGGATGTTCAAACCAGGAGCCAACACCCAGGCCGTGGAGATTGCAAGGTTGGATGAAACCGGAAAATCCTTCCTCCTGCAGGTTCCCTATTCGCAAGGGGAGCCCTTTCCCCTTAGAAACGGGGATACAGTGATGGTAAGGTATTCCTCGGAAAACCGGGAGATGGTTACACTTGAAGGAGCTGTTTTCGGAACCCGTACTTCGGGTAATTCTCCCCTGGTTGCTCCGGTAGAACCCAGAAGGCTGGAGATACCCTACTTTCCGGGAATCTCCCTTCTGACTGTCCTGGATATGACCGGAGGCCCTACCCCCTATGCAAGAACAGAAGAGAGTTATCTTATTAAAAAGGGAGAGGAAGAGAGGCTTCCCCTTCCCGTAAGAGAGCTATGGGATACCAGGGATCTCTCCCTGGACAGGGAACTATCACCGGGGGATTACATCAGCATTCCCATTGAAAAACTTACTGTTTTTGTTACAGGCATGGTGGTTAAACCCGGCGCTTTTCCCTACAGGCCGGACTACCAGGTTTGGGATTATATTCTCCTTTCCGGCGGTATAGATGAAAACAAGGGGAGGCTCTCTGGAATCTATATTGTTGATGAGGGGGGGAACAGAACAAAGGTCGAAGCAGGGAAGATCCCGGAACCGGGAGATGTTATCTATGTGGATAAAAAAGCTCTTTTCAAATCAGACCAAAGTATGCAGAATTTTTTCATAATTACGGGATGGGTATCTACCTTGGTTGCTCTGGCCACAGCCATAATGGAACTGGTAGCACTCTTTATACCCTAGGAATCTTGTAAAGACAGATATTTATACGGATTTTCCTAATTCTAGAAGCAGGGATTTAACAAAGGGATCAATTATTGAATAGATTCTCTTATTCCCCTGTACCTCCGAGGCAACTATCTCCTTTTCCTTTAATACCGAAAGGTGCTGGGAAATAACAGGCTGGGAGAGGTTTAGACATTTCCAAAGTTCCGAAACACAGGTATCCTGCCTTTCAATAAGACAGAGGATTTTCAGCCGCACAGGGTGTCCACAGACCTTTAATTTTTCTGCAAACAGATTAATAAGTTCGTCCGGACAACATTTTTCTTCTGTCATAGTTGCAAAATATACCCTTTCCACTCATTTTGCAAGTCCTAAAAGGGCAAAAAAATAATTTTTCCATTCTTATTATTTACATTGATATGGATTGATGAAGTGGAGGATACAATATAATCTGGAATGATAATGAATCCTATTTATCTCGACTGGGCAGCCGCTGCGCCGGCAGAAAAAGAGATCTTAGATCTTTACTATGAGACTGCTCTAAAGGTTTATGGAAATCCCTCCTCAAAACATCAAGCTGGGAGAGAGGCTAGAGAGCTTCTTTCAGGATGCAGAGAACGGTTATGCCGGCTTTTCGGCCTCAAGTCTCACCAGATAATCTTTACCTCCTGCGGAACGGAGAGTAATTGCATAATCCTTACCTCCCTGCTGCCCCGCGGCGGGCACATGGTAACCACCGCCTTTGAACATGCCTCCCTTTACGAACAGGCAAGGCATCTTGAGGGATTCAATCTGAACACCTCCTTTGTAAGGGGAAAGGAGGGCTTTCTGGATCTGGAAGCCTTTGAAAAATCCCTCAAGGATAACACGGTTCTAGTTTCCGTTATGGCTGTAAATAATGAGACAGGCACTGTGCAACCTTTAGAGGTTATAAGAAAGATAATCGATGAGAAATACCACGGAAAAAGGAAACCCTTACTCCATGTGGATGCTGTGCAGGCAGCGGGGAAAATTCCCCAGGAGGAGTGGCTTCCGTGGGGGGATTCTTTTTCCCTAAGTGGTCACAAACTATCCGCCCCGCGAGGGTGCGGCCTAGTTTTACTTAAAAGACCGATAAGTCCCTTGTGGCGGGGAGGGGGCCAGGAGGGGGGCTTTAGACCTGGCACCGAAAACCTGGCGGCAATTACAGCCACAACAGAGGCGTTAATAAGGGCAGTAGAAGATCTGGAAAACCGCCGCACCCTCGCGGGGCGGTGCAAGAGGCTCCTTTTAGAGGAACTGGGCTCCTTGGAGGAGGTAAGAATCCTTCCCTCGGTGGAAGTGGCCGCATCCAACCGATCCTCCCCATTCATACTATCCCTCTCCCTACCTCCCCTGCCCTCCGAAGTAACGGTAAGAATCCTCTCCGAAGAAGGCTTTTATATAAGCGCCGGTTCTGCCTGTTCCTCTAGGAAGGAGACCGCAGAAAACCGAGTTCTCTCCGGTCTTGGAGTCTCTCCAGATCTTGCCTTTTCCGCTGTAAGGATCTCCTTTTCCCACAAAACCACTCAGGAAGAGATCCACCGGTTTATCGAAGCTGTTAAGAGAAGTATAATTCCCATGATAAACAGACTGGCTGGAGGAAAATCTAGATAATGCCTACATACCTCATCAAAATAGGAGAGCTTTCCCTCAAAGGGGGGAACAAACACATCTTTGTAAAGAGTCTTAAATGGAATATAAAAAATCGTTTGAAGGGGGGTTCCCGCTTTTACGGCGGTTTTGGACGTTACTATCTTGAAACAGACCTTCCCAAGGCGATGGTTGAGGAGGTTCTCTCCTGCACCTTTGGGATAGTGGGCTTTGTGGAGGTAGTAAGAGCAGAAAAGGAGATGTCCGCCATACAGCAGGAGGCCTTGATAATTTCAGACCAGGTTCAAAGGGAAAGAGGGAGGAGTAGTTTCAAGGTAGAAGCCCGAAGGCAGGATAAATCCTTCCCTCTCCGCTCCTATGATATTGCCTGTGCTCTAGGAAAAAGCATTTCAGAGGCCTTTCCGCTTTTGGAAGTCAAGGTAAACAAGCCGGATTGGATCCTCTCGGTGGAGATCCGGGAAAAAGCCCTTATCTACGGCCCACAGAAGCCCGGTCTTGGGGGTCTTCCCGCAGGAACTGCAGGGAAGGGGCTGCTCCTTCTCTCCGGCGGAATCGACTCTCCGGTGGCAGGATACCTTATGGCAAAAAGGGGACTTGGGATAGAGGCAGTCTACTTTCATACTCCCCCCTTCACATCCCAAGAGGCAAGGAAGAAGGTAGAGGATCTCTGCAGAATCCTGGCCAGGTATATTCCCGGAATTACACTTCTTGTGGTTCCCTTTACGGAACCGCAGCTTTTGATAAAGGAGAGGGCAAGAGAATCAGAGACAACCCTTCTTATGCGGGCAGGAATGATGACCTTGGCCGGGGAACTGGTTAAAGAAAGGGGTCTTGGGGCATTGATAACCGGAGAGGCCTTAAGCCAGGTGGCTAGCCAAACCGTGGAAAGCCTCCGGTTTACCAATAGTTATGCAGAGTATCCTGTTTTTCGTCCCTGTATTGGCCTTGATAAGGAGGAAATAATAGAGATAGCCAGGAGAATAGGTACCTTTGAAACCTCAATCCTTCCCTATGATGATTGCTGTACCCTTTTTGCACCTCAGCGGCCGATGATTAGACCGGAGTTTAAAAAAATGAGGGAATCCTTCCAGGCTTTGAATCTCATGGAGTCCCTGGATAAGGCAAAAGAGAATTTGGAAGTAGTATCCTTTGAAGGGGAGCTTTAGATCGCGGTCCTTTAAACCGCAGTTTTTGTTTTACTGCTTTTTTCAGGAGAACTGCTCTTGCTCTTGGTCTCATCCTTTACAGCAGGTTTTACATCTGCGGTGGGAGTTTTTGTTGCATCATCCTTTTTAGCTTCTGTTTTGGAAGGAGCCTTTTTTGTTCCGTCCCTTTTGTTATCCGTTACATAGAACCCGTTTCCCTTAAAGATAACTCCAAGCCCGCCTCCTATAAGTCGTCTTACCTCGTTAGCACAAAGCGGGCATTCCTTAATAGGTTCCTCCGACATGGATTGAAAAACTTCGAAGGTGTGCCCACAGGTTTTGCATTCATAATCGTATGTCGGCATCCTCATAACTCCTTTGTAGAAATATACTAAAAATCTCCATTAAACGACAACTGAATCAGTAACTCTAATTTCAGTGGTTCAAAATGCGAAAAATTATAGCGAAATGGTTCAGTCCCTTCTTACCGGGATACCTTGGGAAGAGAGATACTCCTTTATCTCTCCCAGGGAGTATCGCCCGAAATGAACCATGGAGGCAATAAGGGCAGCATCCGCTTCTCCTTTTGTTAAAACCTCGGCAAGATGGGCTGGTGTACCGGCTCCCCCAGAGGCTACCACGGGAATACCCACAGCCTTGGAGATAAGCTTGGTGAGATTACAATCGTAACCCTCCCCCACACCATCCATATCTATGGAATTCAGCACTACCTCCCCTGCTCCCAGGGATTCTGCTTTTTTAACCCATTGAAGGAGATCCAGATCTGTTTTTGTCCTTCCGCCATTTATATAAACCCTGTAACCACTAGGCAGAGTGTTATCCCTCTTTGCATCTACCCCGAGGACTATACACTGCCTCCCGAACCTTTTGGCTCCCTCTCTTAGGATCTCCGGATTCTTTACAGCCTGGGAATTCAGGCTTACCTTTTCTGCTCCTGATAGGATTGCCTCCCGGATATCCGCAAGGGATCCGATCCCACCCCCCACTGTAAAGGGAATAAAAATCCTCTTTGCTACATCCCTAACCACCGGAAGAAAAAGTCCTCTATTTTCCACCGAAGCAGTGATGTCGTAGAAGACCAGCTCATCCACCCCCTCCCGATAATACTGATATGCCATCTCTACGGGATCTCCCAGATCCAGATTATCCTGAAATCTGACGCCTTTGGTGGTTTTACCATCCCGGACATCGAGACATACTATTATTCTCTTTTGAAGCACCAGGATCTCTCCTTATATTTACCGCTCCTGTTATTTTGGAATCAGGGATTCCAGGTTAGGAAATTTTCCAATATTTTAAGTCCTCCCCGGCCGGATTTTTCCGGGTGGAATTGAAAGGCGGCAACATTCCCCCTGGCAAAGCCCGAGGGAAAGACAATACTGTATTCGGTTTCACAGAGCAGGGTTACCTCTTTACTGGGTTGGGGATAGTAGGAGTGCACAAAATAAAAGGAACCCTGATCCTCCACTCCCTTAAGCAGGGAATGGGAATTTAATATCCTTATCTGGTTCCACCCCATATGAGGAACCTTGTATCCCTCTTTCCGCTGGAATTCGAGGACCTCCCCCTCCAGTATCCCCAGACAGGGGGTATCCCCCTCCTCGGAATGGGAAAGAATTATCTGGCATCCCAGACAGATCCCTAAAAAGGGACTGCCCTGGGCAATGAAATCCTTGAGCGCCTCCGGAAATCCCTTCTCCTTTAGGTAGGCCACCGCCGATGAGGCCTCTCCCACCCCGGGGAAGAGGATTTTATCACAGTCCCTTATCCCCTCCGGTTCCTCGACCACTCTGTAGCTTGCCCCAAGGTACTGTAAGGCAGTTTCTACGGATTTAAGGTTTCCAGCCTTGTAATCCAAAACACCGATTAAAGGACTTCCGGGTCTATCCATCAATTCTCTCCCTGGGATTCAGAATCTTTGGAGGTCCTTGGAGCAGGGGTCATAGGAGAGGCAAGGATACCCTGTAAAACCTCCTCCTGGAGGGAAAGACCCTGCACAACAACCGAAGAACCGACCTGATTTACCTCCGCCCGGGCAAGGGAGAGGGAATCCCGGGATCCCTCCTCCTTCCTCCTGTCCGCCAGAACCGCAAAGCGCAGCAGGGCGTTCAAAGCCTTTGCCTCCCGCTCTGTATCCATTTGGAATTCCACAACAAGTTGGTAGTTTCCCTCGGCAACTCTTACAAAGGAGGCTGTAATCTGTTTTGTTTTGATTCTTCCGGGATCTACCTTAAGAAGACTGGCGAAGGATTCTGGAAGTCTTGTTGCCACCACCGCCATATCCGCGGTTTCAAGAAGAATCAAGGTTTCCGGAGAAAAACCTGCCTCTGTGCCCTTAAGATACTTGGTTATCATCTCTGGCATGCTTCCATTGGAGACCAAAAGTAGCCCCTGTTCAGGAACCGATACTTCCAGGCCCTCCTCCCGGTGCCGAAACACCTTTGGATTACCACTTGGATTCTCCCATTCCCGGTTGTTCCTTAAGGCAATATTTATGGAAACCCGGGGGTATGCCCCCAGGGCAGCCAGGGAGAAACTTGAAAAACCTGGTGGATTTTCGCTGTAGGATAGGTACACCCTTTCGGTTTTATCCAGAAAGGAATTACCAAAGGGTGTGCCGGAGAGGAGGGGTAAGAAGAGAGATTCTGCAAGACTCCGGTTACCCTGGATACCAAGAGAGAGGTACAGATCCTGCTCTCTTGGAAGGAGATCCGGAGCCTCGGGAACTAGGGATTTTTCCGGCAGGGTGGCACAGGAGAAGAGTATAAAAAGGGGTAAAAGTAAGAGAGATATCCCTTTTAAAAAGAACCTCATTCCATAGCCTTATCTAGGGAAACATTGCAGGACTCTTCTCCGCTTTGAATCTCTACGGAGTCCTCCCTCCGTTTCCAGGTCCAAGAGACTGCCAGGGTTTCTTCCATAAGCCTCTCCTCGAAGGAGCTGACCGCCTCCTCTACCCCTGGTGTACCGGAAAGATACAGTTCTATCCTGTCCGTTACGGAGAGGTTCCTCTCCTTGCGGAGATTCTGAATTCCCCGGATTATATCCCGCACAAGGCCCTCCTGTTTAAGTTCCTCGGTTATCTCCGGATCCAGGGCAAGGGTAAGGGAACCATCATTGAGAACCTTTAGGTTCTCCTTTTCCAGACGTTGCACAACCACACTCTCCAGATCCAGGTCCAGGGATTTATCTCCAAGATCCAGGTAAAGGGTAACTCCCTCCAGGAGGGTTTGTATTTCCCGCACCGAGAGTGCTTCTATCCTCTCCGCTGCAAGCTTCATCTCCTTGCCCAGCTGTTTTCCCAGAACCCTGTAATTGGGTTTTACCTTGTATTCAACAAGATCCTCTTCATTCTCCCGGAAGAGGACCTCCTTTACATTCAGTTCCTCCCGGATAATATCCTCCATCTCCCGGAGTATCCCCTTTTCCTCGGGATCCCTGGTAACCAGATGGATTGCCCGGAGGGGCTGCCTTATTTTTAGGGAGTGTAGAATCCTTAAGGCCCTGCCCATGGAAACGGCCTTTCTTACCACTGCCATCTTCTTTTCCAGTTCCTGATTCCGGAACTCTTCACTATAAACAGGATAATTGCACAGATGAATCGATTCCGGAGACTCCTCCGGTTTGATATTTCTGTAGATCTCCTCTGTTACAAAGGGCATTATAGGAGCGGCGATCTTTACCAGGGTCATCAGTACGGAGAAGAGGGTTTCATAGGCTTCCCTTTTATCCAGGTCGTTTTCCGACCGCCAAAATCGTCTTCTGGAACGACGGATGTACCAGTTGTTTAGGAGATCGATGAAATTCACAATGGGGGTTATGGCTTTTTGGAGATCGTAGGCCTCCATCTGTTCTGTAACCTCAAAAACCAGCCTCTGAGCTTCGGACAGAACCCAGCGGTCCAGGGGATTTTGGGGATTCGCGGGCCCCTTTACAGGTTTGATGTTATCTATATTCGCATAGGTAACAAAGAAACTATAGGAATTCCACAGGGGAATTATGATGCTTTTAAGCACCTCTCTTACCCCCTCGTCGGAATACCGTAGATCCTCCCCCTTTACCACCGCCGAATGCATGAGAAATACCCTGAGTGCATCAGCTCCGAATTTATTCATTACCTCGCTGGGATCGGAGTAGTTCCTCTCCGACTTGGACATCTTTTTTCCGTCCTCCGCCAGCACCAAACCATTTACTACACAAACCTTGAAGGCGGGACTGTCAAACAGGGCAGCAGCAAGAATCGTTAGGGTATAGAACCAGCCTCTGGTCTGATCGAGACCTTCGCATATAAAATCCGCAGGGAAGTTGCTTTCAAATCTCTCCTTGTTCTTAAAGGGATAATGATTCTGGGCATAGGGCATGGAACCAGATTCAAACCAGCAGTCAAGAACCTCCGGTATCCTCCTCATGGTGCCGCCGCAGGAACAGGGATAGGTAATATCATCCACAAAATGCTTGTGCAGGTCCCGTACTTCTTTTCCGCTCCTCTCCTCCAGCTCCTTCCTGCTTCCAAGACATTCCTTTTGGTCACAGGTGTCACATTTCCAGATCGGTATGGGGTTGCCCCAGTAACGGTTTCTGGAGATTGCCCAGTCCCTGGCCCCCTCCAGCCAATTCCCAAAGCGTCCGTCCCGGATATGCATAGGTACCCAGAAAACCTGTTTATTTGCCCTGATCATGCTCTCCTTTATCTTTCCTATGTCCACAAACCAGGAGGAGACGGCCCGGTAGATCAGAGGACTCTTGCACCTCCAACAGTGGGGATAAGCGTGGAGATAGGAATCCCTTTTTATAAGTTTTCCCTCTTCCTTAAGTTTTGCGATGATTCCCTTGTCCGCATCCTTGACAAACTGCCCCTGGAAATCCGTTACCTCCGAAGTAAACTGCCCCTCGGCATCCACAGGACAGATTGTCGGGATTCCCGTATCTTTTAGGGTATTGTAGTCATCCTCTCCGAATCCTGGAGCAGTATGCACTATTCCGGAGCCATCCTCGGTGGTTACATAATCTCCTAAAAACACCCTGAATGCCCCCTGCTCCTCCAGTCCTGCAAAATAGGGGAACAGGGGTTCATAGGCGAGTCCTTTCAGTTTGCTTCCAGGAAACTCCTCCACAATTTCGTATTCCGAGGGAGATTTATAATAGGCGGATAATCTCTCCTTAGCTAAGATATAAAAATCGGCACCATCCCTTACCTTAACATACTGGATCTCCGGACCCACCGTAAGAGCCAGGTTGGAGGGGAGGGTCCAGGGAGTAGTGGTCCAGGCAAGGATGTAGTTATTATCCTGCCCCTTAACCTTGAAACGGACGGTTATGGCGGGGTCATGCACATCCTGGTAGCCCCCAAGATTAAGCTCATGATTCGAAAGGACAGTGGAACACCGTGGGCAGTAGGGGAGGATATAGTAGCCTTCGTACATCAGTTCCTTTTCCCATAACTGCTTTACCACCCACCAGATAGATTCCATGTAATCCGGTTCCATGGTCTTGTAATCATCTTCAAAATCCACCCAGCGGCCCAAGCGTGTAACTATGCTCTCCCATTCCTTGGTGAAACGAAGAACTATGGAACGGCAGGATTCATTGAAATTGGCTATGCCGTAATCCTCTATCTCCTTTTTCCCAGAGATTCCCAGTTCCTTCTCCATCTCATATTCCACAGGAAGACCATGACAGTCCCAGCCAAAACGGCGCTCAACCTTTTTCCCTTTCATGGTCTGGTATCTTGGAAAAATATCTTTAATAGTGCCTGGCACAAAATGTCCGAAATGAGGGAGACCTGTAGCAAAGGGAGGGCCGTCGTAAAAAACATACTCTTCCGCAGCCTTTCTCTGGTCTATCGATTTTTTGAAAATATCCCTTTCTTTCCAGAAGGCGAGAATTCCTTCTTCCATCCTGGGGAAATCAACTTTTGAATCTACGTGTTTGTACAAAATATCCTCCTGAATAATGGGCAATTCTAGATAATTTATTAAAAAGGTGTCAAGTCTTGCCGGAATAAAGAATTGTTTTTGCCCTAGGAGAGATCCCGGATATACCTGCTTATCTTCTCCATCCTTTCGGTGAATTCGGCAAGTTTTGCTCTCTCCTTGTCCTTTATCTCCTTAGGGGCCTTGGAAAGGAACTGTTCATTGACAAGCTTCCCCTCCTGGGCATTTATAAGACCCTCCAGCTTTATTCTCTCCCTCTCAAGCTTCTGTACCTCCTTAGGCACATCTATAAGCTCCCTCATAAAAACAAAGGCCTCAAACCCGTTTCCTGCTACTGGAACCGCTCCCTCTCCCTCCGGTTTAACTGTAGAGATCTCCAGGGCTGAAGCATTTACAAGAAGAGTAACCAAATCGCTGTTACGGTGGAGGAAATCGGAATAGGGATACCCTCCATCCAGCTTGATCCTCAGGGAGATCTTCTTTTCCGGGGGGACGGTGAACTCGCTCCTTAAGGTTCTTACAGCCCTTACCAGTTCCTGAAGGGAGGCAAAGGCAGAGGCTGCCTCTTCCTGTACCCTCTCCTCCAGCACCTTGGGGTAGGGTGCAGTGATTATGGCAAATTCCCGGGTAGGGAGTTTCTGATAAATCTCCTCGGTTATGAAGGAGAGGAAGGGATGCATGAGCCGCAGGGACTCGTCTAGGATATGACAGAGCAGGGATATGCAGCGGCTCTTCTCCTCTTCCGAGGAGGAGAGGGAAAGCTTAGAAGCCTCTATATACCAGTCGCAGAAATCGTTCCAGAAGAATTCATACACTGCCTGGGAGGCATCGTTGAATCTATAGGTTTCCATGGCCTTGTTAACAGTCCTTACAGCTTCGTTCAGTCGATGGTAGATCCAAAGATCAATGTCCTTCCTGGGAAGATCCTGCAAGGGCCGGATCTCCACTCCCTGAATATTCATTAAAAGATACCTGGCAGCATTCCAAACCTTGTTGGCGAATTTTGAACCGATTTTAAAGGTTTCCTTGTCCAGAGGAATATCCTGTCCCTGGGCAGCCAGAAAGGCTAGAGTAAATTTCATGGAATCGGCACCATACTCTTCAATTATCTCCAGTGGATCGATACCATTTCCCAGGGATTTGCTCATCTTTCTTCCCTGGATATCCCTTACAAGACCGGTAATGTAGACATCCCGGAAGGGCTCCTGGTTAAGAAACTCTTCGCTGGCCATAATCATTCTGGCAACCCAGAAAAAGATTATGTCGTACCCTGTTACCAAAGTGGAGGAGGGAAAATATCTCTTAAGGTCCTCCGTCTCCTCCGGCCAGCCGAGGGTGGAGAAGGGCCATAGCCAGGAGGAGAACCAGGTATCCAGAACAAAATCATCCTGTCTGATCCTTTCGGAACCGCAGGAGGAGCATTTAACTGGATCAACCCTCTCCACCATCATGTTGGAACACTCGTCGCAATACCAGACAGGAATACGGTGGCCCCACCAAAGCTGACGAGAGATGCACCAGTCTCGGATGTTGGAAAGCCAGTGAGAATAGGTGTTCTCCCATTTTTTCGGGAAGAACCTAACCCTGCCCTCCTGCCAGGCCTTGAGGGCCTTTTCCGCCATTCCCTGCATTCGTACAAACCACTGTTCCGAGAGGTAGGGTTCGATGGCTGTATCACACCGGTAACAGTGTCCTACCTGGTGGATATGTTCCTTGTCCCCAAGGAAGAGTTTTTCCTTTTTGAGATCCTCTACCACCAGTTTCCTAGCCTCCTTTACCGAAAGCCCCCGGTACTTCTCCGGGACATTCTCATTCATGGTTCCATCGGGATTCAGGATATTTATCTTTTCAAGACCGTGTCTTTCTGCAATGGCATAATCATTGGGGTCGTGGGCAGGGGTAACCTTTACAGCTCCAGTTCCGAATTCCCGATCCACATAGGTATCCGCCACTATGGGAATCACTCTACCTGTAAGGGGGAGATGCACCTTTTTCCCCACCAGGGCTGCATATCGGGGATCCTCGGGATGCACTGCCACACAGGTGTCTCCCAGCATGGTTTCCGGTCGGGTGGTGGCTATCTCTATTGCACCCTCTCCCTCTGCCAAGGGATAGAGATACCTGTACAGTTTGCCCTTCACCTCCTGATGTTCCACCTCGTCGTCGGAAATGGCAGTACCGCAGGAGGGACACCAATTGACAAGGTAATTGCTTTTATAAACAAGTCCCCTTTCGTAGAGGGAAACAAAAACATGCCTAACTGCCTGGGAAAGACCTTCGTCTAGGGTGAACCGCTCACGGGACCAGTCACAAGAGGCGCCTAACTTCCGAAGTTGTTTAACAATTATGGAATGGTGTTCCTCCTTTACCTTCCAGGTCTCTTCTATGAATCTATCCCTGCCCAGCTCATAACGGTTGGTGCCCCTTTTTCTGAGCTTCTTCTCCACCACATTCTGGGTGGCAATCCCTGCATGATCTGTTCCTGGAAGCCAGAGAGTAGGCCTTCCCTGCATCCTGTAGTAACGGATCAGGAGATCCTGCAGGGCATTGTTTAGCCCGTGACCCATATGCAGGACCCCGGTTACATTGGGAGGTGGCATGGTTATTACATAGGGTACCTCTGTCCCCGAATTCTTCGGTTTAAAAAGATCATTATCCAACCAGAACTTGTACAGGCGCTCTTCAAAATCCTTTGGATTGTAGGCCTTTTCCAGTAATTGATGCTCCATAGCCTTGCCTCTCCCTATAGAAATAATTGGCATACTACCAAAAAAGAGGGACCTAGACAACGGAGGAATAGGAAAAGCAGAATAGAACAAGCAGCATCGACAATACTCCCATATCCTGATACAATCCCTTGAAAGTGAAAAAATTTGCTGTCTTTCTCCTAATTTCTTTTTTTTCTCTTTTTACATTGGGAGCCCAGCAGAACACCCTTCTCCCCTTCCCGGGCGAGTCCCAGGAAACTTTTCGGCAGAGGGCTCTTGCCATGGATAATTTACGCTCCCCTGGTTTTTTTTCCTCCCCTGTTGTGGAGAGGGCCTTCCGCTCCGTTCCCAGGGATCTTTTCCTTCCTAAGAATATGCAGCCCCTGGCTTATCGGGATATACCGGTTCCCACCTTTGGAGGTTCCACGATTCCATCCTTTACTACCCTCGCCCTGGTTGTACGAAATCTGCAGATCAATAATTCCTCCAAGATCCTAATTTTAGGGGATGGTACTGGTTATGCCGGGGCAGTTCTTTCCAGACTCGGAAGCCAGGTCTTTATTCTGGAGGGAACAGAGGAGAACTATGCCCAGGCCAGGACAATCAATGAGAGGGGAGGTTATACCAACATCCGGCTTCTCTATGGAAGGGACTCTAGACTCTTTGCGTCTGAGGCTCCCTTTGACTGCATCCTTATCCATGGTGCCTTAACAGAGGTTCCCTCCTCGTTGACAGATCTTCTTGGAGAGGGCGGGAGGATGGTGGTTTCCCTGCGCGATCCCCAGGGCCTGCAGATGCTCCTTCTCCTGGAAAGGGAGGGATCTGCTCTCTCCTTGAGGAGCCTGGGCACAGCCCTTTTTTCCCCCCTTAATCCCTGATCTCCTCCATCCTTTCCCTGGAAGGATTGAAGTAGCCCAGGAGAATACCAGGATGCTCCTCTCTGATTCTTCTTACCCATTGGTAAAGGCCCAGGGTTTTTGAGGATCCGCGATCTGGTAAACCGATCTGCCGGGGATAGATTTCAGGATCGTAATTGAAATTCCTCGTCTGGATCATATCCACTTTGTAGCGGGTAATCAGAGATGAAAGAGCGGCATATTCCTCTTCCCAATCGGTAAAACCTGGAACCATGAAATAGTTCAGAGAGATCCAGATCTTATGCTCCCGTGCAATTTTCATGCTCTCCAGTACCTGCGTAAAGGTGTAGCCCTGGGGATTGTAGTAGGCGGTATAAAACTCACCTTGAGCGGAGTTTATACTCACCCGGATACTATCTAAGCCTGCCCTGCAGAGCCTTTCCACAATCTCCGGAAGGCTTGCATTGGTATTCAGGTTTACTATTCCTCGGTTGGTTTTTTTTCTTAAAGAAAGGATTACCTCCGCAAGCAGATCCCCCACAAGAAGAGGCTCCCCTTCACAGCCCTGTCCAAAGCTTATCACAGCCCTTGGGGCATCCTCCAGATGAGGCAGGGTGAATTCTACAACCTCCTCCGGCTTGGGCACAAAGTTTAAACGGTTTTGGGAGGAGGGTATTCCGCTCTCCTCGGGCTGAAAGGAGAGGCATCCCAGGCAGCGGGCATTGCAGTAAGGGCTTGTGGGAACCGGCGCCTCCCAGCGGTTCAGGGCCAGGTTTCTTGCGGCAGGGCAGCAGTAGCGTCTTATGCAGTTATCCACCAAGTGGCGGATCAGCCTGTTCCCGGGATACCTTTTAAGGAGCCTTTTCGCCCCCCCTTCAATAGTCCTCTCCTTCATGTTTACAAGATCCTGCCGGGTATCAGGATCAATCCTTACTGCAGGAACCTGGAAAGACCCGTTCCTCCAGCCCAAGGCAGTGTAGCTGTAAAGGGGGAGGGTCTCTGCCCCGGGGTCTGATTCAAAGGCTGCACCAAGGTACTGGAGGTAAGCCGGAGCCATAAAGGCAGCTGCGGCGGTTACCGGTCTTCCCCGGTATTCCTTTACTACCCGGATCTCTTTTCTTTTACGGTCGTATCCCACTGCCTTCCTTCCGGGAAGGAGAAAGAGGTTGCTGCCGTAGGGGAGCTGGATGATCTCCTCCTCCCTGGGAAGTCTTGGAACCCCCAGGGAGGCACCAGTCATAAAATAATCCTCAATCTCAAAGATGTTTCCCTCTTCATCCCCTACCACAAGAAAGGGCAGATCCATAACTCCTAACCTCCGTATAAGAAATTTTCTAGATCCAGTAGAACCCTGCCCTGCTCTTTAATGCTTGTTCGCGTTTCCGGCAGGGATTTGATGAAAAAGGAGCCATAACTCTTCCTGATAATCCTGGGATCCAGAACCAATACAACCCCCCGGTCGGAGGATCTCCTCATCAGTCTGCCAAAACCTTGCTTAAGTTTAATTACCGCCTCGGGCAGGGAAAGTTCGAAAAAGGAGTTGCCACCCTTTTTATCTATCTCCTCCATTCTTGCCATTAGGATCGGATCCGTAGGCACCTTGAAGGGAAGTTTGCAAAGAACCACTACAGAGAGGGATTCACCGGGAGCATCCACCCCCTCCCAGAAGGAATCAGTGGCAAAGAGTACGCTTTTGGTATCCTCCCGGAAGGTATTAAGGAGCCTTGCCCGGTCATCATCCCCCTGCTTTAAGCAGAGTATCCCCTCCTCTGCCATTTTTGGAGAAACCTCTGTAAAAACCTCCCGAAGCATTACATAGGAGGTAAAGAGTATAAGGGCTCTACCCCCAGACAGATCCAGGGTTTTAATCAGGAACTCAGTTACAAAGGGGGTAAATCCCTCGGAAGTTGGATCAGGCGCATCGCTGGGAATGCCGAGAAGTACCTTTTCTCTGTACTGAAAGGGAGAAGGAAAGATCCCTGTGCAGAGGCGCTCCTCAGAAAGGGAGTCAAGACCAATCTTATTCCGGAAATAGTTGAAGCCGCCCTTTATGGTAAGGGTAGCGGAGGTGCATAGAACGGTTTTCATGGGTTCATACACCGCCGATTCCATCATGGGGGCGATCTTGAGTGGAGACTGGATGTATCTTGCCGTCCTTGCCGCTTCCTCTCTTCCTGTAGTTTCGATCCAAAAAACCTTTTCTGGGTATTCTGCAAAGGCGAGGAATTGGCTGCAGAGAGCGGCAAAGGAGGAGAGCCTTTGGAGGATCACCCGGGTTTCGTATACTGCGGGAACCTCCTCCTGCTCCTCTTTGATCGAATCCAGAGCCTGCCGGCATAATCCTGTAAGCAGGGTTATACGGTCCCGCAGCTCCTCTAGCAGAGGAAAAATCTCCTCCGTGAACTGGGTCTCCTTTTCCGTTACCCGGAAGGAGATTTTAACCCCCAGAATTCTGCAGGTTTGATCATCCAGAGCCCTGGCGCTCTCTATAAGATTCTCCACAGCAGGGGGTATCTCCTTAAAAACAGAACTTTCGGAAGTATACTTCTGAAGAGTCAGGGCAAGACCCAAGGCTTTCCCCTTTCTGAATCTGTACAGCCTGGAAACCTGCTTAAGGAGAGAGTAACTGGAAAGGGTTTCGGAAAAGAAACTGGTGGCGCTCTTTTCGATATTATGGGCTTCGTCGAAGATCAGCCGGGAAAAGGGGGGTAGCACCACCGCAGAATCAAACCCCGCCCCCCTTATCCGCGCAGCGAGATCGGAAAAGAGAAGATGATGATTCACCACAAGGATAAGGGCTCCGGCGGCATCCCGCCGCAGCCGGAGGATGAAGCATCTTTCCCTGTATCGGCACTTGAGACCCATGCAGAGATCCGCCTCGGAACAGACCCTGCTCCAGAGGCTCTCCTGGGGCAGAAAGGGAAGGGTTGCCCTGTCTCCAGTATCCGTGATTCCTGCCCAGTGCCTGAGAGCAGATAGTTCCTCGTCCGCTTCTGCAAAAAGGCTTTCCTCCTCCAGAGCCTCCTCCAGTCTGCGCAGGCAGAGGTAATTCCCCCGGCCCTTCAAAAGGAGGGAAGATACCGGTTTTCTCAGTATCCTTTCCACCAGGGGGATATCCTTCTCGAAGAGCTGCTGCTGTAAGTTTATGGTGGCGGTAGAAACCACAACCCTTTCATCATTGGAGAGGGCCCAAAGGGCTGTTGGAATAAGGTAGGCAAGACTCTTGCCTACCCCGGTTCCAGCCTCCATCAGTCCCAGCAGGTTTTCATTGAAAAGCCTGGTTACCTCCCTTACCATCCCGATCTGGCTTTCCCTGTTTTCATAATCCTTGGAGATCTTTGCCAAGGCTCCACCGGGTTCTAAAAAGGAGGCAGTCTCCTCCTCCGAAAGGGGTGTAACAATTTTTTTCTCTACAGGTTCGCTTACAGCGTAGATTCGCTTTACAGGATTATCGATTATGTAGAATCCAATACCCCTGTTTCCCAGCAGGGTAGCAACGGAGAGATCCTGGCCGCTCGGTTTCAATATCCCGGAGGGATGGTTGTGAAGAACCACATCTCCCTTTTCCATAAAGGGCATAAGGGCAGGCACAGCCTCTTCGCTGCCCCTGGCGGCTGTAACAATAGAAGAAATTATCCCTTCCGCGTTTACCCGGCCTATGAAAAGAACCTCCTGGCCTTCGGCATCCTCAATCTGTTCACGCATCAGGATCAGTACTTTTTTTGAAATTCTTTCTTCACTCTTCACGGAGTAAAACTATCTCCTTTGTTATTTTTTTGCAATGAGGTTGTTGCGGACTTGAAGGTAGTGTAGTTTGTCGAAGCTTGTTGTAACTGATTATATATATAAAATGGGGTATTTGAAAGTTCTCTAAGGCTCCCTTATTCCGGTAAAACCAGGGAAAGTTCCCCATTAAATATAAGAATTGTTTAATATTAGAGGCCGCACAACAAGGTTCGGAGAACTACATAAAATTAGAATTGCTGACCGTTGACAGGATAGGGAAAAAATGGTAAAGCCATAAACAACAATTTATGCACGGGTCAATAGAGGCGCGGCAGCCAAGAGTAGATCGGCGGAGGGAACAGGATCCCTGGGATACCGATACAAAAGGGGCAGGCCGCCGAAGGAATATCTCTTCCTGAAGAGTTACTCCTGGCTTTGCGGGCTAAATCCCCAAAGCTGTCACTGGTAATGGTGGAGCGCTATTGATCGCCTACCCTACGAGAACTGGTCTTACTGTTCAGTAATCCCGTATGATCCGCGCA
>ENA-OSEO01002299-OSEO01002299.1-sediment-metagenome-genome-assembly--contig:-NODE-2299-length-27862-cov-10.957063_pt1 | contig 27862 bp, 20 predicted proteins | sample MGYA00237883_ERZ534232 | MGnify/ENA metagenome assembly ERZ534232
TCTTCTTCTTTTTCGGAGGACGGAGGACCGTTGACGGATAACGTGGTTCTTAGCGGCGTTCATCTGCTCTTTCCCCGCGAAGCGTAACTGGCCTCGGCAAGCGAAGCTTTCACTGGCGGCGATGATTCTCGCTTTTTAACTTGCCTCGGTTAGCAGACTGGCCCCTTTTTGCCTCCTGCGAAGCAGCCTCACTTCCCCGGACGATCCTCCGGGCATCACTTCCGCCGGGATCTTTCGGCGCATCACTTCCTGAGATGCTCTTCCCAGCATCACTTCTTGAAATGTTCTAGTCCAGCCTTGCGTCCACTGATGCTCCTCAGTGCATTGCGTCCGCCCATGTTCTTCGGCGCCTTGCGTCGAGTCTTTTGTTCTTCTTCTCGCCTAAAGCTTGTAACTGCTCTTCCCAAAGGACCAAGGCGGTTTTTCCTTAATTATCCTGACGCCTCTGACCTTCAGGTTGATTTTTTCCCTTCACATGAATCTCGAGTATTCGATAACTCCGGATATCAATCCGGCGAAGACCTCTAGAAGCTCTATGTCTGCCCTGCTCCAATCAAATTGGCCGTTAAGCCTTTCAAGTCCGACAAAACCTACGGGCCTCTGACGAGAGAAAATTGGAATGACGACAAGTGAAACGATTCCCAGCTGCGAAAGAACTTCGGCTTCTCTGCTTGCCTCCTCAGGGAGATCACTGACTACATAAGAATGTACCCCGCCTTTTTTCATTTCATTCATCCACCACGAGAAATCGTCGAACGGCATGTTCTGAAGATGGGGTTTGGCGCTCATTACACCTTCTCTACACCATTCGTGGGTGTTTCTGGTAGAATTAGTTCTGTAGTCCAGCAAGAAGACATTGGACCTGTCTGCAGAAGTGAGCATTCCAAGTTGTCCAAGCGCCTTTTCTATCGCGTCATCTATGTTCTCGTACTCCTTGAGTGCTCCGGAAACCTCTGAAATGACCCGTTCGAAATTCTCTCTCCACTGAAGCTCTGCCGCTATCTTCCGGTAGGCGCTTGTGTCTCGAGCCACAACCATTGTTACTATGGAGTTCTGCAAGTCGAGAACCTTCAGGCAAATCTCAACTTGAAGCTTCTCGCCACTCTTCATCGTAAGAAATGAATCCGTCGTACACATTCCCTTTATCTGAAGATCTGCTCTGATCTTCTTCATCTCATTATCAAGATCGCCAGCCACCGAATAAAAACTCATCTCAAGAAGCTCTTCGTAAGAAAATCCAAGCTTCTGAACCACGCTGTTATTGGCTTCGACTATTCTACCGGGCCTCAAAGGATCGTCAAGGCTTACGAGAAAGATCATGTCGTCAATCAAGCTGGAGAAACCTTCATACTTGCTCTTTAGATATTTGTTCAGTGTATAGAATTGATTGGACCTCGAGGTTTCTCCGACAAAGGGATCTTCTGAAACCGTTTCTATGTGAATATTCCACCTCAGTTTGGAAATCCGTTCAGATAATGTCTTGATCTCCTCCGTACCGTTGTCAACGATGTACACTTTAATTGGCTCCACACGACCCCTCCATTACTGGGTAGAAAGAAATCCTACTCAGGATTGAAACACTGTCTTCCCATTCAGAATGGTTTCCCTAACACAAAGATTTTCATCCAGTAATACCATATCTGCGCGATAACCCTCGGAGATTCTTCCGCGATCCTTTATGCCAATAGAATTCAGAGAATTGAGGGAGGATACCATTGCAAGCTCCTTCAGTGAGCATCCTGTGAATTCTCTGAAATTTCTTACAGCTCCGCTGAAGACAAGTACGGCCGCGGCAATTGTTCCGTCCTCAAGAGTAGGTCTTCCATTTTTCAGAATGACCTTCTGTCCGCCCAGTTCATACTCTCCATCGGGCATGGCTGTCGCATCTATAGTATCGGTGACTATCATAATCTTCTTCGGGCCCTTTATTCCGAAGATTAGCTTCACAAAACCCGGCAAAGAGTGAATTCCGTCAATTATCATCTCTACCGAAAAAGGCAGCGAAAGAACAGCTCCAACGCAGCCCAGTTCCCTATGATGAAGAGTGTTCATCCCGTTTGGAAAGTGGGTTATTCTATCGCAGCCTTGGTTATATGCTTTCTCCATGTCTTCGTAAGTTGCATCGGTATGTCCCAACGAAAGAGTTATACCGCGCTTCTGTATCAGTTCTTGCGCGTGTGAGAATCCCTCGAGCTCCGGGGCCATAGTAATGAGCTTCACCGATTCGATTAGCGTCTTCTCAATTTCCTTAAGGTCTATGCTTCGAATGAGTTCTGGATTCTGAGCTCCCTTTCTTTTCAGACTCAGGTAGGGGCCTTCATAGTGAATGCCCCCAACTGAAGTCATACTGTTATTCTTTATGTAATCTCTTACTACTCTAGCAGCAGAAAGGATTGCCGAAGGAGTCGATGACATAGTAGTAGGCAGGAAATAAGTTACTCCCTGAGTGTAAAGGAAGTTCTCCCACTTTTCTAGATCTTTTTGATTCATGGAAAGAGTGTCCACACCTACTGAGCCATGAGTGTGAGGATCGACATATCCCGGCATCAGTATTCTCTCGAATTCTTGAGCCCCTTGAATTCGCTCAATTCTCGAGATTACGTTTTCTTCAGTTTCAACACTTCCTACAAACTCTCCATCTATAGGATCAACAACCAGTACATTCTCGAATCTCATCTGCCTTCAATCCTCCCTGTTATGAAAAAATCATGGCCAGGTTATTTGATTACCCGTTGACATCTTTCCTCTTCCCATAAGGACCCTCTCATCGAGATCGAAGATGCCCCTGTAGTACGCCGAATATACTGCGAACCACTGGAGAGGGATCATCAGAAGGAAGGGGGCGAAGAGTGGATCGAAGTCGCCATAATCCTTCACATCAAAGCGTATTATCTCTGCACCGTTAGATTCAGCGATTTTCATGACCCGTTCGCTCATGTCTCTAGATTCGTCGCTCCCCACAAGGAAGACCATTAACGGCTTGTGACCGTCCAGCATTTCCGCAGGTCCGTGCCTGAATTCCGACGTTTCCATGAATGAAGCATTGACTCTCATGTTTTCCATGAAGACAGTCAGTCCGAACTTATAGCCTATAGCGTAGGCCGCTCCGCTTGCTAACACGTAAAAGAGATCACTCTCCTGATACTTCCTGGCTAGTCTGTAAGCTCTTGATTCCTCTTCCTTGTATATTCTGCCCAGTAGCTCAGGCATCATCTTTATCTGTTCGTATAGCTTCGAAACGTCTCTCCCTTTTAGCCTGGCTATTTCAAGACTGAATATGAAGGCTCCGGCGAGTGGAAGTATAAACAGTCCATTAGAATCGTAGACTATCGATTCGTCAGCTTCCCTTGCCAAAATGCTGTCGGGTTTGCTTGTAAATGAAATTGTTGTCGCTCCCTTTTCGTTGGCAAATCTAAGTGCTGCCGCAGTATCTTCGGTATTTCCAGAGAAGGAGGCCAGTATTACCAATGCGTCCTTGTCAAGTCTTGAAGGATTCGTCCATATGAAATCATAACTCTTGAAGTAATTAGAGGGAAGATCCGTCATCTTGTTGAGTATATAATCTCCTGAATAGAGATTACACCAGGAGTTCCCGCTACCTACCCAGTAAATCTGCTTATAGCCTTTATCTAAAGCAGTCTTCGCAAGATTCTTGATCCTTTCTGTATGCTCTTCAAGGAAGGCGGAAAGATCCTTCTCAAGAGAAGGGGCAGTAAAGAGTACGCTTTGTTTTGCATCAGTCAAAAAATCTTCCAGTGTCAATCCAAACACCTCCAAATATCTATCAAGAAGTTTAATTAGTCTCTTGGTGAGGTACATGATTCTCTTATGATCAGTCGTGTAGGCAGTCTGGTTAGCCCCTTTTCATATCGCTGACCCTTCATGTTCATCAATATTCTTTTTGCGGCTATACTGCCGATTTCTCTCGTATCCTGAGCCACTGATGTTATTGGAGGATTACATAGATCAAACCAAACAATATCATCGAAGCTTATGACCGATAGATCTCGCGGAATCTCAATTCCCATGTCCTTCGCAGCAAGAAGGAGTCCCGCCGCCATATAGTTGTTTGTTGCTATTACCGCTGTAATATCTTTGTTCTGACCCAAGAGAGAGACTCCGCTCTTATAAGCTCCCTCAACCCTGAAGCCGCCAAGCTTGACCCACGACTGCTTTTCTTCTATGCCGTACCTTAAAAGGGCTTTGCTGTATCCGGCAATCCTATCGTAGTTTGTGCTAATGTCAAGCGTATCCGAAAGGAAACCGATTCTCCTGTGACCAAGCTCCAGAAGATATTCAGCTGCCTCAAAGCCTCCGCCCACGTCATCGCTGACAATCATATCAACATCAAGATCTTCAATGATTCTGTCAATTAGCACTATGGGAATTTCGGACTTCACAAGATCCTTCAGATGATCGGAATTGCTACGAGAAACCGGAGCGAGAATCAAGCCATCTACCTGCTTCTGAAAAAATCGATCTATAGATGTCTTCTCGACCTCCACTTTTTCGTCGGTACTTGTGACAATCAAACTGTACCCTTCTGGGACAATAACATCGCTTATCGCTCTCGCTATCGTAGAGAAAAAGGGATTCTGAATATCGCCCACAATCAAACCTATATTTTTCGTCTCACCGGTAGCCATGCTCTTGGCAATGTAGTTTGGCTTGTAGTTAAGTTTCTTTGCAGCCGCTATGACCTTTTCTCTCGCTTTCTTGCTGACGTATCCATATTTCCCGATCGCCCTCGCTACCGTTGCCCTCGAGAGGCCCGTCTCTTTCGCAATGTCATCCAGCGTTGCTGCCATAACTCATCACCTGCTCAAATGTCCGAATACATGGTTCTTTATGATACCGCTATCATATTTCATGTCTATTCTATCTCAAAATCTAATATTATGTCAAGTTTTTTTAATGCTTCGAATTAGCTCATAGATAGATGTTCAATTTTTTCGAGTTTTGTGTTATATAATTGATTTACGATAACTATGATACCGCTATCATATATTTCGATGAGTTTTGTGTGATTATCTCGCTCATTTCGATTACGGAGGTGCCCCTTTGGAAAGGATTGACAGATTCTCTAAAAGGTTCGACAGTACGCTTCTGAAAGCGACCGCTACAATAAAAGAGTCAGAAGTCTTTATAGACGATAGCGTATCTTGTAATTTCAGGGCGATTGTTGTTCCGTGGTATTTGATGGACAGAGTGGTTAAGAAGGTCAGAGGTACGGATATCTCGGCGGCCTGCGGGTCGGGTTTTCCTTTCGGGTTCGAGACGACAGAAACCAAGGCGTATATGATTAGAGAGTCTCTTAGGCTCGGTCCCGAAGTGAGAGATATCGATATAACGGCCAATATCTCCGCTATGAAGTCCGGAGAATGGGATTACTTTGAAAGGGAGATCTCTTATCTTTCCGGTCTCCTGAAGGATGTCACCTGCAAAGTAATTATCGAAGTATCTTATCTCGATACAGTCGAAATTGAAAAGGCTTGCTCTATTCTGATGAAGCTTCCTTACGTCGATTTCGTCAAGACCGGTACGGGCTACGGTTCCAGAGCCACCACGGTAGAGGATGTCAAGATAATCAAGAGAGTTGTTGGAGATCAGAAAGGAATAAAGGTATCGGGAGGTGTGAAATCTCTCTCTCAGGTTGAGGATTTCATGGCTGCAGGAGCGGATATTTTCGGTTCCAGCAGTGCGATAGCAATATACGGGGAATTTACCGAAAAATACCCTGGAATAGCCGATCTTAAATGAAAGGAATATGAATGGAGGCATAAATGAGGCTTTTTATAGATGATGGAAATGTACAGGCGATAAGCGAACTGTTCGATTTAGGTTTCTTTTCCGGGATAAGCACTAATCCAAGTATTTTGAAGAGAACGGGAAGAAAACCGCTCGAAGTCATAAAGGATATGTTGAATAGGTTCACGGGCTCTCTTTTTGTCCAGTGTGCCTCTAGAGGTCACGATGAAGTGCTCAAGGAGGGACAGGAACTCTTCAGGCTAGATCCCGAAAGGATAATTCTCAAGATCCCCTTCTCGCGAACGGGCATTAGGGTATTGAGAGAATTCAAGAAGATGAATATCAATACTTTGATTACCGGTGTTTTCTCCGTTCCTCAAGTGCTGATGTCTGCAGAAGCCGGTTCCGACTATGTGGCGCCATATGCGAACAGGATCGAAAACCTGGGAATAGATCTCTCTGTTGTCGGTAGTATGCAGAAAGTCTTGTCCAACGGTGACTACGAGACGAAGTTGATTGCCGCAAGCTTCAAGACTCTAACTCAGATATCCAAGATGGCCGAGCTACCTATTTACGGAATGTCGCTTCCTGTAGGTATGTACAACGAGTTTTTCTCACACAGCGGCACATTGAAGGCGATCGACAATTTCGAGGCCGATTGGGATTCTATTGAAGACCGTGAATGGGTTCCTCTGAGATCATGAGATACCATTCTCTCTGAAAGCGAGGTTTTTCCTTGAAGTACATAATGGCACATGACCTGGGAACAACTGGAGATAAAGCGACTTTGTTCAGCCAAACAGGCTCTCTCGTCGCTTCATCCTTCGCCGGTTATGAAACCTTCTACACCGGACCCGGAATGGTTGAGCAAGATCCCGAGGAGTGGTGGACTGCCTTCTGCAAGACAACTTCCGAAATCGTTCAGAAGGCAGAAATCGACAGAAAAGAAATCTCTGCACTCAGTATTAGCGGCCAGATGATGGCAGTAGTGCCTGTAGATAGATCGGGCGAAGTGCTCAGAAGGTCAATGATTTGGGCAGATTCGAGAAGCACCGAACAGGTAGAAGAACTCCTAGAGAAAGTTCCGGCAAGCAATCTGTACAAAATAACCGGTTCCAGGCTCTCACCAACGTATCAGGGGTTGAAAATAGCCTGGCTGAAAAAGTATGAACCCGATCTCTATGAAAGAACTTTCAAGTTTCTTCAGGCAAAGGATTACATAAACCTTCGCCTGACAGGTAAGTTTGCGACAGACTTTTCCGATGCCGTCATGACAGCTCTATTTGATATCTCGAGGTTAGAGTGGTCTAAAGAACTGATTTTCGCTCTCGGAATTGAGAGCTCAAAACTTCCAGATGTACACGCTTCCATTACCGACCTTGGAGAAATAAAGAAAGAAGTGGCGGCTGACCTAGGCCTTCCAAGCTCATGCAGAGTAATACTCGGGGCAGGAGACGGTTGTAGTGCGGCCGTGGGAGCAGGCGCCGTTGAAGTGGGCGATACTTACCTTTATCTCGGGTCATCGGCCTGGATTTCCACAATTGCTGAAGAGCCTCTACTTGAGAAGGAAATGAGAGTATTTTCCGGGGCGCATGCAGTAAAAGGCCTCTACTTTCCGTCCGGCACTATGCAGGCCGCCGGAACCTCATACAGCTGGATTAAGGATACTATGTACTGTGATGGATCCATGAAAGAAAGCGATCGTGATATCTATTCTTATCTCGACACCCAACTCTGCCAATCTCAACGTCATAGTGAATCAATATTATATCTTCCGTATCTGCTTGGAGAGAGAAGTCCGATATGGAATTCCAATGCAAGAGGTACTTTCATAGGATTGTCGGCCTCCCACAAGAAGGTCGATATCGTGCGAGCGGTAATCGAAGGCGTTTCTATGAATCTGAAATGGATTCTGGAAAGTCTGGAAGAATCCTTGCCTATAGGTAAGATCAGGGTCATTGGAGGAGTAATAAAAAGCAGAATTTGGAAGCGTATGATCTCAAACATTCTCGGAAAGACTATCACCATTCCGCAAAACGTCGATGAAGCTACTTCTATCGGAGCGGCCATGATTGCCGGAGTAGGTGCCGGTCTTTTTAATTTCTCCGCGGTTCGGAATTTCGTCGTTGATGTCGAAGAAATCGAGCCGATCGGGGAACAGCAAGAAGATTACCTGAGACTCTACGAGCTGTTCAAAGAATCATATCTTGCTCTAGAGAAGACATTTGAAGGGCTTAACGGAGTCAGAAGGGGTTAGGCTAACGTTACGGGAGTTGTACTGAAACAGGGTGTCGCGGATCTTTTAGCATAATGGCTGCGACACCCTGTTCTTTTCTTCCTTCTGGAAACCTTCTTCAAAAAAGCCCTCAATGTAGGGAAATTCTTTTCCTGAACAAACCTATCTTTTGAACATACTAAGTTCATAACCCTTGTTTTTCGACAGGAATCACCTTGAAATGGCTTCCCACGCATGTTCAAAAGTGTTGCCTCCTAGGTCAATTACAGAATCATTTTGCTCCATTTTTCCCTTCTGCTAACCTCGTTTTGAACATCACTGCTCCACTAATTCTCAACAATTAATGAAGACTATTTGTGTATCCAGCCATCATGGCTAATTACAACTTATACGCTTTTGAACAACCCCAAAACTCTCTTCTAAACAGCCATCTCAAGGTTGTCTACATTCAATGTTCAAAGCGAAAAAGTTTTGAACATGACTCCAAACACTTAGCAGAAAAGAAGTCTGTAAGTTTTCGACGAGTTTTGAACATACCTAATTATTATTATCTATAAAGATATATATAATAAGAAAAAGACCTAAATACACTCCATCGAAACCACCCACATTGAAAATCACTCACCATAATCAATTACACAAATCTGAAAAATATAGTAGACTTTCAGCCAATCAAAAAGCATCTATGACTGAAAATTCTTTATCCACAATTATCGACTCATGCTCACTTCCATCAGAGAAATCAACCTTATTTAGATCTACAAGAAACAGAGTGGAGCAATCATAAGACCTGAAATACAACTTGAGGTTCTTATTATCCTTTATGGTAACCCACTGAGTGTTCTCGAAAGATGCAGGTCCATCTCCTTCTCTTTTTGAAACTCCGGCAGGAATATCCACTGTATTTAGAAGATGAAGGGCAAGCATTACTCCTTCCTCTTCCGTTTCAACGGGATTTGAAAACTCTCTTAACAGAGCTATCCTAACGAATCTAGAGGGAGGAGTTCCATCACCGGGAATTCCAACGTATCCACTACCAAAACCCATTCCCTTATATGTTATTCCGTTTATTTCACCTTCTTTCATATATGGACTAAGATTAACGTAGTTTCTCAGATTTTCGAGATGCCATGAAAGCTCAGGAGCATTTGTAAGAACTGCATTTGGATTATCGTAGATTTTCATCTCACCATCAATGAACTCGACAACCATGCTTCCACCAAACTTGTCATGCAAAGAGAGGTGAAGAGGGGGCACTTCACCGAGCAGTTCATTTTCTTCACCCCAAATTGTCATACTTTCAAGAGCTTCTCTTACTGATTCAAGTCTGTCAAAGTTTCCAAGAATCCAGGAAGGAAGATCGAACAGCTCTATAACCTTTGTAGGATCTGATTCAGGAGAGACCCGTTCATACTCTGTTCCTGGCAACCACAATGCGCTCAAAGACAATCCCATTTCATTCAATCCATCTGAAATTGCTGTGGGAATATCAAAAGCATTCAATCCCACAAATCCATATTTATTTTCCCACGAGGCCGCTTCAGACCCATCGGGCATATGACTGCTAAAACTGTCACCCCTGTTGAAGAAGACAACTTTCGAGTTCAGAGGATATGAGAACTCCATACTTCTACCTGAGATAACTAAACCATTGTTTTTTTCAGGCGAAAGAAGAAACTCAGTACATCCAAGCGAAGCGGAAATAAAAGCTAACAAAAGAAGAAAGACCAATGCGATTTTTCTCACCTAAATACCTCCTTTTTGCGGCAAATCTGACAACTGCAGTAACGATATGACCATGAACTCCATGAGAGGTTTCCAGAAATCAAATGCAGAAAACAAGAGTGTGACTATGAAGTATAAACTATATCAGGAGCCATACATAACCATTATACCCGAACTGGAATTTCTCAGCAGTAAAAGAGCAAAAAAGAAAAGATGGGATATAGATTGATGCATCCTTACCCCATCTCTAATTCAAAGAACTCATCCAGTATTAATTACTAAGAAATCGCTTCTTCTATGCAGACTCCTTGCCCATAAACGCTAGAACAATGTGGTTTACACCAAAAACAAGGAGAGTTATCCCAATCATTACGGCAACCGACAGACCGGCAATGAGCGGGTGTAGAACGAGTATTATTCCTCCAAAAAGAACAAGAACATTGAAGACAATGCTCAGAAAGTAGATTCCCTTTCCCGCAGGTTTCAGCCGATCGGCGTTTATCAGGTTGTTAATGGCATCCACAATAAACCATATCGCTATTATGAAAGCAAATACATTTGCGGCAAAAAGCGGTCTGAAGAGAAATATTACCCCCGTAATAGCCAACAATATTCCTAGAATTAGCGCGAAGAAAACCTTAGCTCCGGTTCGGTTTTCAAGTTTGAAGAAGGCCACTATCAACATGATTCCACGAACAAGAACAACGATACCTAACATTATTGCAAGGGTAAGGAACGTTGCAAGAGGATTGCTCAGAGAAAAAATACCTCCAATTATGAGCACGAAACCTACGAGAAGAGAGATCCAGTCGAACTTCTTTGCTTCTGCCATGCTATCCACCACCTTCACCCGTTAGCATATAACGGGTCTATTGTAAATCAATTGCTCTTCGTAAGTATCAGACGCCACTGTGTTCCATGAAGCCCAACCGAACTCCACTTGACTTCTTTCACAACAACCGTATCCATTCCGCGTGAAAAGAATCTGTACTCTCCCCACCCGGATTCCTTTTGAGATATCTCACTACCCAATACTCTTAGCTCCTCAAAGGGCTCGTAAAGCTGGTCAGTAAAGAGGTTCCTGCCCATTTCCATTTCATCCTGATCGTAGAATATCAACCCATCTGGCTGCATTACCCAAAATTCATAAGGTTCATAGTTTTTCGGAATTATTAGGGGTGCAAGGAAGGTTTCCGGCTTTATCAAGAAACTTAGAGAACCGGATAGTTCACCCTCCTTCGTAAATACTGGCCATTCAAGATCAAGAGCAGGGAAACCCTCAACAGCAACAAAACTCTGGCTCAATACAGGTAATCCCCTCCTGTGGAGTTCAACTACCTGTTCTTGATCTCCAATCCAGTCTCCTTCAACATAATCGAATTCATCAGGGTATATATACTTCAAAACACCTTCTATGTCTATGAAAGATACGTTTACAACCTGAGGATTGTTTGAGTACAGATCTTTCAGAATTTTCCTTATGCCGGAAGGGTCCTGAAGAACGCTCCTTATCTCTTCCGCTCCCTTTGCAAGGGAACTGTCCATGAGATTGAACTGCTCCTGAATGCTTTTCTGTACACTATTTAGAATGAGATCCATGTCCTTCTCTTCTGCAACATCATTTATCGGTTTGGATATCACAAATGTCCAACCGCATTGTGTTGATTTCTTGAAGTACGCAGCATTCAAGCTCTCACCGTCCGAATAGATCAAACTACCATCTTCCGTTGAGAGTCCTCCCAATCTTTCGCTTAAACCGACCACCGGGTAGTCAAGAGAACCGAGGAGAAGTGCGGTATCGTCTGTCATAGCAAGTGAATTCTGTGCATCGAAGACGTAGAAGTGAATATCTGGAAGCAGAACTAAACGTTCTATCAATGAGAAATTCCAGTTTTCAAAAAAGGCAGACAGACCTACGAAAGCCGAAATCTTACCGTTATCCATAACAGGAACTGCGAAGACTACCGATCTCTTTCCCGTAGATCGACTAAGTACCTGATAGCCCAGAACCTCTTTTCCTTCCAAAAGATCCGGAAAGTAACCGCGATTCGACAGATTCAACCCGGTCCAGTCTCTCTGAACGGTATAGTATCCACCATCGGGGAGGATATATAGAGCAAGCCCTTCATAGTTAATGTTGAATTTTTCAAGCAGGGGTCGGATTAGTGACCAGTCTCCAGACTTAACTTCAGCGCAGGATGCTAAAATCCTCAGTGAACTAATAATTCCTAACAGCCGCTCTTCAAAAGACGTCATGATAAGGTTCAGAATACTCTGAGCTGGGATCGACCAGTCTGTGATAACTTCATCAACTATGTCGGTCCAGCCAACATCTAGCTCTATATTCCACATACTGAGAGCTTCGGTATTCAGAAGTGTTTTCGGATTCTTCGAACTCTCTATCTCGATTTCTGATGCGGAACTTCCCGAGAGGATCCTGGATGCCAGAATCGCTGCCTGTCTTCCCTCTTCGAAACCAGAATTTACGACTCCCCCGACAGCTCCGTCTCGAACAATGAAGTCAGATACACCGAAGACTGGACCAGAGGAATTTTCCACCGTCCACTGTGTGATATCGTGAGCGCCGATTGTATTGCCAGATCTGTCTTCTATAGTCCTGACTGATAGAAGCACTACCGCTTCGCGAGGGGAAACTCCTTCTATGTAGTTTTTCCAATCCTCGAAAACCTTGAACCCTTCTATCTCTACCGATGTATCTCCAAAATCGAGCCTTTGTATCTGTTCCTTCATTCCTTCAAATGTCTCGCTGTCATCTCCGATAAATCGAACGGATTGTATTTCTGGAAAGAGTTCAAGGATCATAGAGATTGTTCCATTGGCGAAGATTGTCTCTATTACACCAGTTTGATTTGCGTTGGCTGAATAATGGATCGAAGGATCGAGATTTACACCGCAAAAGACAACCGGCGCATCATGATAATCTTTTGCGAAGTATTCCATCGCATTGTCATCACAGACAATCAATATGTTCGGTTTGAATGCAGACGCCTCTTCTGAGGCTAAGACTCCAGACTTGATCTTCCATTCTTCCGAAGTCTGAAGGCGGGTATCCATGTAAAAGACTTTCCACTCGTACGAAGGATCGGACAATACGGTTTGAATACCATCAAGAAGCTCTCTAGACCAGCTATAATCGTTATCGTAGCTCTGGACAACCATTATCTTAGTAGCTAACATATGAGAGCAAAAGAGAATCGAAATAATCAAAATGACCAATGGTACTTTTCTCACTAAGAATCCCCCCGTAGAAATTATTGGAGCCCAAACAAGTGGATTATATGATATACGAGTGCCAACTCAAGGCAGTCTAGAGTGTGTGGTACCTCAGCAGATGAAAAGATTCAGAGTGCGAAATCTACCGTGAAGCAAAGGAAAATCGGTCATTATAAAGCTTCGTAATCTGAAGTCTTAGTTTGCTTCTTCCTGAAAAACTGTACTACGGCAAAATCATTTGTCACCATTGCAAGCGTATCTAACCTTCTCCCTGTGTACATCCAGGGCAGAAGAAAGAAGATCACCTGGGCCGGAGGGATGTTGAACGGAAGCACAACCATCGAGATAGTGAAGAGGTCTAGTGGGCTGGGAACGCCAATCGATGCAAATACGGCAATGATAGATGAAAACATTATGTACAGGTAATCTCCAGCGTTCAAAGACTTTCCGAGAAGCTGCATGTTGAAGATAGCTACGACCACAAAAAGGGAAACCGTTTGAGGCTGAAACATAACCAGAAGCAAAGGAATGACGCCTTTCTGATTTTCATCGTTGAACTGTTCGCTTTTCTCACATGTCTTCACCGCTTCGGGAATAACGGCAACCGAAGAAAGAAGGGCGAACAAAAGCATCATCGGCTTCTTTATTACTCCGAGGTACTTTTTCGGGGAGAGAGAAACCTTCCTGGCTCCAAGTAATGTTCCGATGAGGAACCAGATAATGAAACATACGATTTCACATACTATGAGCATTACTAGAGCTATCAGCACTTCAGTATCTCTGATGAAGATCGAGGCCTGCCCAAGCATGAGACTGAAAATTCCTATTGGAAGAACGTAGTAGGAAAGCCTGAAGAGAAAGAGGAAGGCATCATTTATTGTCTCTACTGAATTTACGATGCCGGTTCTCTTAGAAGATTGAATATACCTCACTGCGAAGGCAAAGATTATTGAAAAGAAGACAATAGTCAGAGTTCTGTTCTCTGAAAATGCCTTAACCACGCTATTACCAATCATATTTGAAGGTAAGGCCCAAATTATGGAGCCTGCCGAGAGATCCACTTCTTCATACGGATCTGTCTCTCTCATCGAAGAAACGAGAGCTTCCTGAGCTTCGGTAGGGATTCCAACGCCGGGTTTCAGGACTAATGCCGTAAGAAGTCCGATTGCCGCCCCAATGACAAAGAAGAAGATCATTACCATAGCGAATCGTTTAATGAAACGCGCTCCATCTGATCTTTCAATGAGCTTTAGAAAGTTTAGCGTAACGACGCAGAACAAAATCGGAAGACCGCAGAACAGAAGATAATTGAAAAAGAGAGTTCCGATGGGACTTAGAAAATCAATTATCTCGGGAAATGCGCCACCCACATAGAATCCCAATACCATTGAAAAGAGAATTGTCCATATATTCAGTAGCCAGTGTGGAATATCCTCAGGTGATTTATTTCTTCGTAGCTTATTTTGGCTATTGTGAACGACTACAATGGAAAAAACGATCAGCAGAGCCAGAATTATCCATCTGTATGGATCGCCTACCAGTAGAATCTCCTCTTTTTTGTCAACTGGATCGTATAGCTTCGAAACGAGATCGAAGTCAATGTACTTAGAGACAAACTCTTCTGTCCGGTTGTATTCGCTGCTCAAAAACCTGTTGATCCACTCGAGAAGCTCCGGATTATTCTGGCTTACACCGATTACAATCTGATCCTCGTTAGGTAATAGATAAAGAGAGTAATGGAGGAGAAGAGAGGTGTTTCTGACGAGAAAGGACTCAGTCCAGAGATTGTTCAGGAAGAAAGCTTCTTCCGTTCTCTGAACTAACCTTCTTGAAGCTTCTTCGGTACTATCTACGGCCGTTACTCTTGCATTTGGGAAGTACTGTTCGGCAAGGGATTCGTATACCGTGTCTGCTACAGTCATTATTGAAACCACTGGTCTGTTAAGAGTCTCGAATGCTTCTTCAACGGACATTTCAGGATCGTTCTTCTTGATCTCTTCGAAAAGCTGAGTGTTGACCAGCACGGAAAGTCTCTCCGTAAGATAGGCACGTGACAGGAATATCTGTGATGCTCTGCGGGGCGAATATGAGTAATAACTGAGAATAATATCGCCCTCACCGGTACGAAGGTTTTCTGCAAGAGTCTCATGACCTGAAGCAGTTCGAATGAACTCAGCTTCTACGCCCAATTGAGAAGCGATATGTCTTCCAAGTTCTATGTCGATACCCGAGAGATTGCCGTCGCTGTCAAGATAATAGAAGGGATACCAGTAGTCTTCTGTCTGCAAAATCCGTAATACGCCGGATTTCTTAATCTCTTCGATGCTTCTGAACTCTCGTGCGTAGATAATTGCACAAAGCAAAGCAAAAAGAAGTACCACCCCGATTCTCTTCATGGAATTCCCCCGCAAAGCATTTGAGAGATTATATCATTCTCACGGAAAAAGGCATTCCAACATCAAGACATTATCAAAGGAATTGCAGAACTAACTAGCCAAGAGCTTTCTCCACCCTGTCAGCAGCGAGTTTTGCTGTAATAAGGCATACAGGAAGACCGGCCGGATCGAAGCTCCACTGACCTACTTGAAAGAGATTCTTCACCGGCGTATTGATCGATTTCTTCATCTTCATGAAGTCTCTCAAAGGAAAGGTCTCGGAAGGATGATAATTCCATCCAGTAATCGAACCACCGCTGTTCAAGGTCTTCTCTTCCATCGTGAAAGGAGTAGCGACGATCCTGAACTCAACTTTCTCCTTAAGTGAAGGGTATAGTCTAAAGAAGTTGGCCATTACATCATCCGCCACCTCTTCTTTCGTACGTTCATATTCCTCCACAGAAATCCCCTTTCCCCAGCCGTTCATTGCCTTTTGAGTCGTATTCAAGTTCAGAATTATTCCTGTCTTGCCTTCTGGAGCAAGAGACGGGTCTCTAAGGCAGGGAATGCTGATCTCCATTCCCGCTGTCTTGAAGTAATCTGGAGATTCATAGTCGCAGTATTTTGCAGCGACGGGAACATAGATTATGTGTTCTACAGGTTTATCGAGATTCTCCGGAGGTGTATCAACTCCCATAAATACGGAGAAGACAGAGTCGGAAACCTGCGCTCTGTTGAGTCTTTGCATGAAGTCTTTGTCGAGGGTATTCTCAGGAAGCAGCCTGTTGTACAAACGCTTAGCGTCTGCAGCGTTAACGATGGAGGATGCCTTCAACTCGTCACCGGTATCTGTAACCACCCCGACCGGCAAGTTGCGTTCGAGAATAATCTTCGTAACTTCGGTGTTTGTAAGGACGGTCCCTCCGGTATTTCTCACGAACTCTGCAATTTCGAGGGGTATCCTTTCTATCCCACCTTTGGGGTAGAAGTAATCCCTGAAGACAGTTGGGTAGGCGAGACCGAAGAATGCAGGAGTCCCGTCGAAAAAGGGTTCATCGATGATACTTACCAGCTCGTCGTCGAGTATTCTGGCTCTCAAGAAGTCCCTGAACGGCACATTGTTGTATTTGAGTTTCTTCAAGAAGCCTAGAAGCTTCTTGCCGTTCTTGAAAAACCAGGGAATTGATTTCAACTTAGTCAGAAACGTAGTCTTTCCATAAAGCGGTCCCGACATTCCCGATAACGAACCCATGAAGCTGTTCAGTTCTTCCATTTCCTTAAGTAGATCCTCTATGCCGGATCTGCTTTCGGGGAACCGTTCGCCGAGGAAGTCGAAGTACGCCAGAAGGCTTTCGTCAGACTCCATAGAAAATACTTTGTCCTCGAAACCAGCGTACACTCTGTTCTTTACGAAATCCAGCTTATCCATGATACCGAAGTTCTCGAGCATTGGAAATAGAAGCCCAGCGTTTTCCACCGCCTTGATTCCGCTGTCGAAATGGTAACCTCTGTACTGAAATGACGAGAAACAGCCGCCGGGTTTTTCCGCTCTCTCAACAAGTGCAACTTTCTTTCCCGCCTTGGACAAGAAGGCGGCACAACTGAGGCCAGCTATTCCCGCACCGATAACAATACAGTCGAATTTCATACAATCACTTCCTTTTCAAGCCAGCTCAAGAGCCTTTTAATTGGTACGGGCTTTTTATCGAAGGAAAGTCTCTTACAGCTTTTCTCACAGAAACCGGCGCAGTCTGAGCAAAGTGTGCCGATTGTAGTCTCAAGTAACCGCTTCTTAGCACCTATGAAATTGCCCGCTTCGAGACGCCTGAGAATTCCTCGAATATCCTTTCCATCGGGGCACTTTAATGTGCAATTCGGAATGTCGCAGAGCTGACAGGAACTGCTAATCAATGGAACGGTCTCTCTGTCTAGAACTGTATTCTCAAGATCTGCTGGAACCCTTTTCTTTCCTGCAGTGTAGTGAACTCTCTCGACTTCAGGCTCCCTGTAGCTGTATTCCTTCATCTTTAGCTTTCTAAGAACAAGATTTGCAGCTCCGATCCCGGAGACCGTAACTGCAGGTGTCCCCATTCCCATAACTGTTGAATCTCCGCATACAAACAGGTTTTCCCATTCGCTTTTGGCATGTAGTCTCTTCAGCAATTCCTGACCTATGGATTGCTTCGGACCGCCAACGCGACCTTCGTTCTTGAGGGTATATCTTTCGATTGTAAGCGGAGTTGCCGACTCCAGATGTTTCAAGGACTCTCTCAGTTTGGGGAATCTCTTTTCTATCAGTTTAATAACCCGCTCGGTCTCGTCCTCTTTCATCACACGATATTCCTTTGTGCCGCGAGGCGGCCACCTCTTCTTTGAGGGAGCTATCATTGACATCACGTGAGTTCCTTCTGGACATATAGAGGGTTCGTCAATCGAAGGTATGTATACTGTGACATCGCTTTCGGCTATTTCGTCAAATTCCTCGACAAACATTTCCACCGGATTCGTTCCAGCCGGGATAGCAGAAGAGTCTACGGCGGCGTACACGACCATGGCGGGAAAAGTCGGCTCAAGGGACTCCACCCATTTAACTCTTTCCTGACTAACATACTCTTTGGGAACGATTCCTCGATAGAGATTCCAGACCGTTCCCCCGTAAATCACGAAGTCAGATCTTATTTCGCTCCCATCTTCGAGCCTTATCCCCGATGCCTTCCCATCATCAAAGAGTATTTCATTAACGCGATTTTCGTAAAGCATGTAACCGCCGTTCTTCTCGATCGCCTTTTCAAGTTTGTTCGGTATCATCTGAGAAGAACCTACGGGATAGAAGCCACCTCCTTCGTGATTGTCAATAAACATAGTTACGGCCAGGACGCCGGGGGTTTCCTTTACAGTCGTATAGCAGTAGGTGGAAGTTAGAACATCGAAAAACTGATAGAGTTCCTTCGCTTCCGGGTCTATAAAACTGCTCATAAGTTCTTCAGTGCTTTTGAATAGAAGCCTGATCATTTTGGCCTGTCGTACAGGATGCTTCAGCAGAGATCTGAGACTGTCGCTTCTCTTTATTTCAGTGGGAGGGACAATTACAGGATCTGCAACAATCACGTTATGATATAAGTCGGCTAGATAGTTGTAGAACTTTCTTAGCTGTTCTTCATAACCTGGAAAGTTATTTCCAAGCTCCTCAATAAATCGGTCGAGATCCGGCCAAAAGACGATTCTCTTCTCTCCAAAAGTCACAGTGTATAGGGCCTCGTGTCTTACCATTTCAATGTCTTCACCGATCTCGTTGAAAACAAACCTGTGAGAATTGAAGCCGCGGTTTCCAAATCCGAATACCATGCCGACAGCAGAATCAAACGTGAAGTCATTTCTTCTGAAGATCGAGCAACATCCTCCGGGAAGATAATGCTGCTCCGCAACGAGCACTCTTAGTCCCTTATTAGCCAGCAGAGAGGCAGCCGATAAACTTCCGAGTCCAGATCCAATTACCGCAACGTCGTATTTGCTTTCGGGAAAGAACTTACCGTTCATATACACCCCCTATTAATCCATACATGTTATCTATTAGAATTCCAAATTATTGGAATGCCCATCTCCTAGAGTTTAATGCAGCTTCGTAAAAGTAGATTGGCAGAGGATAAGGAATAGTAAAGGCGGAGCAAACGCTCCGCCTGAAAGATCTGCTTATTGCTTGATAGTGGTACGAGGTTAACTTTAAGGAATCATCACCGTATCTATTACGTGGATTACGCCATTTGCCGCAATTATATTCGTTAAAATTATCCCAGATCCTTGAATCTTGACTTCGGTTGGGTTTATCATCAGCTGACCGCCATTAAGAGCAGTCAAAGATCTCATACCTAGTACATCTTCAGCCAAGTATTCTCCCGATACGACATGGAATAGGAGGATGTTCTTTAGAGTCGGTATATCCTTGAGCAACGATTCGATAGTCCCTTCGGGTAATTTTGCAAAGGCTTCATCATTTGGAGCGAAGACTGTGAAAGGCCCATCACCCATAAGCGCTTCGACTAGACCGGCTTCTTGAAGTGCTGTTACCAGTGTTGTAAAGGAGCCCGCATCGATAGCAATTTCAGGGATTCTCCTTGTCTCTCTTTCCGGGGGAAGGATGACCGTGTCAATAACATGAATTACTCCATTGCTTGCCTCAATATCAACTGCCGTTATCATTGCATTACTGACGTAAACCTTTCCTTCTTCTACTTTTATTGGTATAGAGCTGCCTTCTACTGACTTGAGCGATTCAAGAGAGACCACGTCTGAAGACATGTACTTTCCAGGAACCACATGATATGTAAGAATTCTTGTAAGTGCCGGTATATCGTTTAGGAGACTTTCAACAGTTCCCTCCGGAAGCTTTGCAAATGCTTCGTCAGTTGGAGCGAACACAGTAAAAGGTCCATCTCCTATTAGAGTCTCCACTAGACCCGCCTTTTCAACTGCTGCTACGAGTGTACTGAAATTGCCTGCTGAAACCGCTACTTCTACTATGTTCTTGGAGAAACCAGTGAAAACTAACCCTATTAAAACTAATACCAGAAAAACCTTTTTCATCACAATCACCTCAATCAGAATTTTTTGTACTACATTTTTCAAAACTAAATCGTTGACAATTTGATTTTACTCTGCCAACTTAATCGTTGTCAATAGGGTTGTGCACAATGAAAAATCATTGACTTTGATTTCTCTTTGGCTCTTCGAAAAAGCAATACAAAATAATCATACGAACGCTTAACTAATTCTTAATCTATGCTTTACTTCGATGATGATGGTTATCTTGAAAGATTAGTAGTTGACAAGAGATAAGCAACTTTGGAAGTGAGATTTAAAAAGACATTGATCGGTTCCTCAAATTGGCAATCACATACGGGTAGATCTCAACTCGAAGGAGCCCTCTTCGGTAAGCTTGAGGTGTCCTTCGTACTCGGTTATCAACATTTCCTTATCTAGCGCCTCGAGGGCGGTTTTAACTATCGATTCGTCAGACTGCGAACCGGAAATTCCTAAGGCTCTGAGTGGTTCTATATCTTGATAAGCCATAGATGCCTTTGCTTCGCACTCGAGCTGATCGCGAGTCTGTATCTTCCCTTGATCGATCATGAAAAGGAACCAGCGCTTTAGCTGTTTCGCTCTGAACTTGTTGAAGAGAGAAAAGCCATATCTTTCGAAGTCGATGGCCTCTCCTCTGGCAGATCTTATAAGATCTATCAGTAACTCTGCCGCCCCTTTGAGAATCAGAATAGAAACGATCAGCCCTACAATCGCGTCGGCGTAGGGAATCCTCATGAGAGATACGATAAGGCCAATTGCTACGCTAACGGCTACTAGAACATGATTTCTTGAATCCGCCGACTGGGTAATCAGCGGGAAGGATCGGTTCTTGAGGCCTGAGTACTTCTGATAGAACCACAAGAGAGCGCAGACTATTCCCGAAATTGCCACTGCAGTAAAAGTAAGGAGATCAGGAGAAGGGATATCACCGGAAATGATTCTGAACATAGCCTCTATCAATGAAAAAACACCAGTTACTCCCATAAATAATAGAAGAATTAGGCTGACCAGATGTTCATGGTTTTTCTTCACTCCCCAGTACACGAAGACACTTGAGATTCCGTCCAGAAGAGTATCGAATGAATCATTTAGAAGGCCGACACTGCCAGAAAGAATAGCGGTGGGAAGCTTCAAGGCAGCAAGGATGAAGTGAACTACTATCGTTACTCTCGAGACAGTTTCGGCTCTTGTCGCTTTTTCCAGAAGTCTGCCGCTATTCTCGAGTTCGGCGAGCATCTTCCTAGCCTCAAACTCTCCCCTCTCAGTCAGTTCAAATGTGTCGCCATTCTGAATTAACCACTTATCTTCTTTCATGTCTTCTATAGCGGAATCCAGAAATGAATCTAGCTCAGTGGCTTCATGCATCCTCTTGCCATAGGGGAAGACCTCGAAGAAAATGCCGAACCTTCTCCCCATCACTGAGAAGTGCTCTTTCAGTAATTCCTTCGTATTGCAGCCTCTGAGAACGGCAGCGGCCACATTCCATTCATGTCCATAATGCTTAGAATGAACTCTTCGTAACAAACGACCCACCCTCCGGCAAAAAAAGATTCTCTGCTACTCATTTTTGTTTGAATAAATCCGATCGACCCCTTTGAGTATATTACATTGAGAAGCCTTATCGTACTTCCTCACTTAGGATGCTATTTAAAGAGATTTCGACATTAATAGATACTTTATGGAGAGTACCGAAACGAAAGAAACGTGACGTATTTTGATTCGCATAACTGCGGTTACCTCCATTTAGCAGAAGATGCTTAATTTGATCTCTTTTTCGGTGATATTATCTCCCTTGGTGATGATCGGAGGTCATTCTCAGTGCCCAATATTTCAGCAGCTATTTATAAGACTATATTGAACAAGCGTTTTATTAAGAGACATCTCGTAAAGGAGATGATGTTCTGGATATCTCTGCTATTGGCTTTGATGACATCGATAATTATTCCCCCTCGTATTGAAAGCATTGACTGGCGAGTAATTGCCGAGCTCTTAAGCCTCATGATAGTTGTTCAGGCTCTTAAGGAATACAAGGTTCTAGAGAAGATAGCTACTATCTCGCTCTCAAATCTAAGAAGCGCTAGAAGCATCGGATCCGTAATTGTAATTCTAACGGCTTTCATGGGGGCTTTGATTACAAATGATGTTGCCCTTATCGCACTTGTTCCACTCACATTGACAATAGCTGAAAAGGCGAAATTCGAGCCGATGTGGATTGTAATTATTCAGAGTCAGGCCGCTAATATTGGCAGCGCACTGACGCCGATAGGAAATCCGCAGAATCTTTTTCTCTTCGAAAAGTACGAAATTGGTATCTGGGAATTTGGCAGCCTCCTGCTGCCATTTGTTGTCTTTGGTGTTTGCTGGACTCTCGTGATGAATCTTCTGAACACCAAGAGGAAGATTGTTTTCGATGTTCCATCTTCGGAGATCCGTGAACCTATAAGGCTTGGTATTTTCATTGGTTGCTTCCTTGTTGTTATGCTTTCCGTCTTCAGAATCATCGACTTCAGAGTGGGACTTGTACTCACTGTGGTAGTTACTTTAGTTCTTGAAAGAAGGTTCTTTCAAAAGATTGATTACTTCTTGCTGGGTACTTTCTTGCTGTTCTTTGTCTTTATTGACAACATCTCAAGAATGGAGATAATAGCTACTATGATGAAGTCTGCAACAAACGGTGAGATTAGGACAATGACCAGCTCCGCTCTTCTATCGCAGTTTATCAGCAACGTGCCTGCAGCGATTCTCTTTTCATCATTTACCGGGAGCTACAAAGGCCTTCTTCTGGGCGTGAATATTGGAGGCAGTGGCACAATTATTGCCTCTCTGGCTAATCTGATAGCTTATAGAATCTACGTCAAAGATAGAGGTCAAAACTTGAAGTATCTCACCATCTTCATGGTTTCAAGCGCAATAACACTTCTGCTAAGTATTGTTTTCGGTTACATTCAACTTAGAGTACAAGGTTTTTAGGAGTTTGGTATGGAAAGCCCTGTAGTATGCCACCTGGACTGCTTGGCAATATGTGTTTCGGAAATGATCATACTACCGGTCTCTATGTCATATAAATGCAGAGTCTCGTATGTTGAAGCGTCAAAATATCGGCTTAGCATTGGAGTTTTCAAAAAAACCGACTCTTGTCAAAACACAAATTACGAAGTCCTTACGAATACTATTAACTGGTTAGCTGGCCTATGAAATCTGGAGGAAGTCAATTAATCAGTTCAGTGCGCATTTTTAGTCAAAGTATAAATTTCTCGAAGTAGAATTCTGTGTCGTGAGATTGGCTTGATGAAACAGACTTAAGTAGGTTAATTCACTTACGTTGAACCGGGTGGCCTTTGTATTACTCTTTTTTGAGAGAACTGATTTACTTCATTATGCAAATTGTAGAGTGTTCATGTACGAAAACTATATGGCTGATCAACTGCAAAGTGCTCTCAGTAAAGATCGTTAGATACGGATAACCCTTTATGAGAGCACGTCAGTTATATTAATCAGCTCACTATTTTTCGAAATTCCGTTCAAAAGACTAGCGTTCCCGCTCAAGACGGTACGCAAGTGTAGGATTTTTTTCGGAATGCTCCTAAAGGAGATTCACTCCTGGTATAGAACCTTTCTTGAAAATCGCTACCATGCTTACTGATCCAATAAGAACCGCTCCAAGCACTATCTCCTTCATGTAGAAAGGAAGATTGATCATAACAAATCCATTTGTCAGAACTGACAGTAGAAGAGAGCCAATAACGGTTCCCCAGATATTTGGGACTCCATCACGTAGAAAGACTGCTCCAATAAACATTGCACTTATCCCTGGCATAAGGTATCCGTCGCCCATGGCCGGTGTGCCCGATCCAAGAAGAGATCCAATCATTATTCCGGCGAGACCAGCCATGAATCCCGAAATCAGCAGGGCAATGAACTTCACCTTCCGAACTTTAATACCTACATGCTCAGATGCTTTTGGGTTTCCACCTACTGCGTGAAAGAATCTTCCGATCTTCGTATGTTCAAGAACAACCACATAAATTGCTATAATGATTGCGAATATTACTACCGGCATTGGAATTGTCTCAAAGAGAAAAGACCTTCCAAGGAATGGAAATATTTCCGGGAACTTCGCTGAGTAGTAGGTCGATCCTCCCGTAAGCCATTTCGTAAATCCGGCAAGAAGCGTCATCATTCCAATGGTTGTAATTATCGACGGAACCCCAATGAAAAGTATTACCAGTCCGTTCAGAGCACCGACTCCCAAAGCTGCCAGGAGGGAGATGATCCACGCGGGAATTGCTCCCATGAAGAGTTTTCCCATCAGTATTACACTGAGAACACCGGAGAACCCTGCAAGTGATGCGAACGACATATCGAATTCACCGGCTATTACAACAGTAGTTAGCCCGATAGCGAGGATTCCCGTTATGCTTGCCTGTCTAATAATCGATAGAATATTTCTTACACTATAAAAGGTAGGTTCCATGAATGAGAATACGGCAAATACGGCGATCAATGCAAATAACACACCGTATCTTCTCACTACTGAAGCCAGGTTTTCTTTTGAGATCATGACCTATCCTCCTCATCTAGCCCTTCCAGGTATTCACCCTTGAATTGGCAGTTAGCAATCTTCGATTTAAAGAGCCATGGATAATATCTTTTCATCATCGAATTCTTCCCGAGACAGCTCACCAGAGATTCGCCCTTCTTTAAAGACATAAAGCCTATCACAAACTCCTATAAGTTCTGGGAGTTCAGAAGAAATGAAAATCACGCCTACGCTCTTTTCTTCAGCAAGATTTCTGATCATCTTGTAGATTTCGAACTTCGTCCCAACGTCGATTCCATTTGTCGGATCGTCGAGAATCAATATGCTCATATGATCCTTTGAGATCCATCGGCCTATTACGACTTTTTGTTGATTACCGCCGCTCAGAACCTGGACGTCCTGATTGATATTCGAGTACTTGAGACTTAGTGAGCTCTTGTCAAGAATGGTCTTAACCAGAGCATTTTCTCTCCTGGTCGAGACAACTCCAAGGAGTTTTGAGAACTCATTAATATATGATATTGTCAAATTCTTCTTCAGATTCAAACTTGTAAGTAGTCCCTTTTCTCTTCTGTCGTCCGGTACAAGAAAGACACCTTTCTCAATCATTTTGTGGACATTAGGCTGGACTTCTTTGCCTTTGACAATTACTCTGCCGGTCTTTGTTTCTCTCAGACCGTACAAGTGTTCTATTAGCTCGGTTCTTCCAGAACCAATAAGACCATATAATCCAAGAACTTCTCCCTTTTTCAAGTGAATACTAATATCCTTAAGGAATCCCGAACCGCTAAGGTTTTCGACCTGTAGTATCGTGTCCCCTGAATGATCCGTCACTTCGGGAAAGAGGCTGGAAATATTCCTGTTAACCATAAGTCTTATCGCCTCTTCCTCAGAAAGGGCTTTCTTATCCCTTGTGGTTACTCGCTCACCATTTCTGAAAATCGAAATCCTGTCTGCGTTTTCGAAGACTTCCTCAAGTTTGTGAGTAATTAGTATTACGGAAACACCTTCATTTTTTATCTGATGGATTGCACTGAACAGTGACTTGACTTCCGACTCGGTAAGACTTGAAGTAGGCTCGTCAAGAATCAATATCTTCGGCTTGTAGAGGAAAGCACGAAGAATCTCTATGGCCTGTCTTTGCGCGGAACTGAGAAGCGCAACGGGGATGCCGAGAGGTACTCTTAGATTGTAGAGTTCAGATAGTTCTTCTGCCTTTGAAAGAATTGATTTTTCGTCTATCAGGAAACCTCCCTTGACGGGTTCCTCTCTCAAAAGGATGTTTTGAGCGCCGGTGAGATACGGGATGAGGTTCCGCTCCTGATAAACCATTCTTATCCCCAGTCTGAGGGCCTGGGAAGGATGAGTGAGTCTCACTTCCGCACCGTTGAGAAAGACATTTCCCTCATCAGGTCTGACTATTCCGGTCAAGACATTGCAGAAAGTGCTCTTTCCTGCTCCGTTTTCACCACAAATAGCATGAATCTCACCCTCAAGCAAATCGAAGTCTACGTTGTTCAGGGCTTTGACCCCCGGAAAGGATTTAGATATCGATACAGTCTTCAAAACAATATTCTTGTCCGTCATATTAGACCTTCTTTCACCAGGTAATCTCGAATCAATATCGGGAGAGGCTTCTCTCTCCCGATATTGGCTTCTAAAGCAGGTCGATTACTGAATCTTGTATGGACCGCCAGCGTCTTGCCAGTTGAACCATGCATCTGGGTCGTCGGGATCCATTCCGTAATAACCAAAAACAGCGTGGATAGAACTTCCTGGTTCGGGAACATTTGTCTCATCTGTTACGTACGGAGTTGCATAGATGACTCTTCCCGGAGGTACGAGAGAGTCTGGATGATCAGGACCAATTCCCATTTCTACCTGGTTGATTACTTCAAATACTGTGTGAACGTAGTATTCGAATGGCTGACTTACTGTGGCAACAAATGGAGATCCACTTCTTATCATAGAGTAAACAGCTGAACCTCCATCTATACCGGTAACGAAGATATCGTCCTTGTCGAATCCAGCCTGTTCAATAGCACGTGCGGCATACTGACCGGGAGTGTCCCAGCCGGCAAATATCCAGTCAAGGTCATTTCCATATTTCGTCATCCAGTTGACTGCAACGTTGAAAGCGCTGTCTTCGTATCCAACGAGAGGCAGAAATTCCTCGGCAACAAGCTCAATGGCCGGCCAATCTCTTTCGAAGAGTGTTGCAGCGACATAGGCTCTTCGTCTCATAATATGCCACTTACCACTGAAAATTGCCACTTTACCTCTTTCGTTTAGCCTCTGGATTCCCCAGTAGCTCATTAGAGCTCCGGCAACGGCGTTATTCTGTGTACAACTGACAATAACTCCAGGCTTAACTTCAGTGTCAACACAGTAAACACCAATACCCTCTTCGGTTGCTTTGAGAATGAGATCTGCAATAGCTTCCATGTCCCAATAGATTATTACGATGGCATCTACTTTTTTCTGAATCAAGGTCTCCATCGTTTCACGTTGCTGGGCCGGATCTCTTACGGTCATTGCATCAATAAACTCCCAACCCCTGTGAGCACATTCGATCTTCACCTGCTGGAAATCTCTCTGACAGGATTCTGCCTCAAGCCCATGTCCGCAGATTGCAACTGTCACGTCTTTCGCATATTCCGTTCCTGCAAACGCCATTGTTGAGAAAGTGAGCGTCACAACTACAAGCAACGAAATCAAAATTCTCTTCTTCATTTCTTCACCCCTTTTCAAGATTTGTTTAGTTCTTCTGAAACTTCCCTCAGAAAGCGGTAAACAACTGTAGCTCCGGGATCCTGCTCGCCGACCGTGCGGCTGCCGAATGCTTTCGCTCTACCCTTCTTTGCTTCCATGTCCTTAGTTCTTTCCAGTCCATCTTTTGCGGCCTCTGCAGCTTTCTCGAAGGCTTCCTTAATCGATTTGTCTTCAGAAGCGGCCTTTTCAAGAACTTCCACAGCGGGTTCAAGAGCATCGAGCATCGTTTTTTCTCCCGTCTTTGCCTTTCCTCTCTTCATAATTCCCTCTAGTGCAGCCCTGAACATACCGGCGATTTCATCCAGAGTGAGAGACTCCTTTCCCGAAACCTTCTTGCCTCCCTCAATGAACGCGCTTGCGGTCAGAACTCCGAAGGTGGAGGGATTTGCCTGATTAAACTGAATTCCACACTTCTTTATCAGAGCCCCAGTATCCTCAGTCTGAAAAGTCTTTAGTGTTTCGATTATCGCTGTACAGCCCTTTCTTATAGTGATGCCTAGATCTCCGTCACCTATGGCAGCGTCAAGAGCTCTAAATTCATCGATATGGTTCTTTTCAAGTGAATTGCAGGCACCTAAGAGAATCTCTGAGATCTTTGCTGCACTAATGGCTTCTTTCATTTGACCACCGCCCCTCAGAATTGCTGCAGAAGCA
>ENA-OSEO01002300-OSEO01002300.1-sediment-metagenome-genome-assembly--contig:-NODE-2300-length-27859-cov-7.885897_pt1 | contig 27859 bp, 22 predicted proteins | sample MGYA00237883_ERZ534232 | MGnify/ENA metagenome assembly ERZ534232
CCTTTGAGGCCGAGGGGATCGAGTTTGCGTTTCCGACTCGGACCACCTACCTGGCCCAGGACGACCGCCGGCCGCTCCACATCCGCGTTTCAACTGATGCGAAAAACAACGATTCCGTCGGCCGGACCGGCTGAGTGGGCCGCCTTTGATTTTTTTCGCCAAGAATATCTCTGACGGAAGTTGGAAGAAAATCAGGTCGAAGAAGGCCGGCCGGCCTTCTTCAGGGCCGCCCCGCCCAAATAGGATTCCTGGATCTTCTTGTCGGATTTGAGTTCGGCAGAGATGCCGCTCACGGAAATCCGGCCATTTTCGAGCACATATGCCATCGCGGCAACGCCAAGGGCCTTATGGGCATTTTGTTCCACCAGTAGAATGGAAGTCCCCTGGCAGTTGATCTCCCGGATAATATCAAATATATGCTGGACCAGAATCGGCGCAAGTCCCAGGGAAGGTTCGTCCAGAAGAAGGAGCCGGGGAGAACTCATCAGCGCCCGGCCGATGGCAAGCATCTGCTGTTCACCCCCCGACAGCGTTCCGGAAAGCTGTTTTCTTCGCTTTTTCAGAATCGGAAACAGGGAAAAGACCCTTTCCCTGGCCTCCGTTACTTCAGCTTTATGCTTCTGCCGCGTATAGGCCCCCAGATTGAGATTTTCCTCCACCGTCAGGGTGGCAAAAACCTTGCGGCCCTCCGGGGACTGTGAAATTCCCCGGCAGACGATTTTGTAAGGAGGGATTCCATTGAGGACTTCCCTGTTGAAAGCGATCCGCCCGGAGCGGATGGGCAAAAGACCCGATATGGCATTCAGCAGGGTTGTTTTTCCGGCGCCGTTCGCCCCCAGAACGGCTGCGATTTCACCTTCCTCGATATGGAGAGAAATACCCTTGAGCGCCTCAACCGATCCGTAGAACACCTTCAGGTCTTCAATCCCGAGCAGCGCGGCCATGGCTAATTCTCCTCATCATCAGCGGCGCCCAGGTAGGCCTCGATGACCCGGGGGTTGCTGTAGATTTCCGTCGGGGTCCCTTCGGCAATCTTTTGTCCCCCGTCCATGACGGTCACCCAGTCCGATATCCCCATGACCATGTTCATATCGTGTTCAATCAGAAGGATCGTCACCTTTTCGCGGTGGATAAGATCTTTCAGAAAGTCCATGAGATCTTCCGTTTCGCGCGGGTTCAGTCCGCTGCTCGGTTCGTCCAGGACCAGCAGGGTCGGGTCGGTGGCAAGGGCGCGGGCGATCTCGAGCATGCGCCGGCTGCCGTAGGCAATATTTTTGGCCAGGTCGTTGCGTGCCTTCCAGAGCCCCACCTGTCGGATCCTTTCTTCGGCGATTTCAACCGCGCGCGCTTCCTCCTTTTTCTGACCGGCGGTTTGAAACAGCGAAGCCCATAATCCCGCCGAAGTGCGGCAGTGTCGGCCGGCCATGACGTTCTCCAGACAGGTCATGGCCGCAAAAAGGCGGATATTCTGAAAGGTCCGGGCAATCCCCCGGGCCACGATCCGGTGGGGCGCGTTCCCGGTTATATCAGCGCCGTTAAACAGGATCCGCCCCTCTTCCGGCCGGTAAATGCCGGTAACGGCGTTGAATACGGTGGTCTTGCCCGCGCCGTTGGGTCCGATCAGACTCGATATCTCGCCGGCATGAACGCTCAGGTCGAAATTGCTTACGGCCGTCAGACCGCCGAAAATTTTGGTGATGGCTCTGGTTTCCAGAATGACCGGGGCATCCTTTTGGGGGCTCGGCTCAGGCATCGCTTTGCCTCGCTTTCCCCGGAAGCGGGCTGAAGGCGGATTCGCCCCGTTTGCGCGGCCACGCCCCTCCTGGCCTGAACATCATCATGAGGATCATTACCGTGCCGAAGACAAGCATCCGGTACATAGCGAAGGGCCGGAAGATCTCGGGAAAGAGGCTGACAAAAGCCGCGCCGATGAGGACCCCCGGAACGGAGCCCATCCCTCCGATGAGGACGATGCAGAACATCAAACAGGATTCCCAGAAGGTAAAACTTTCGGGCGAGACGCCCATCAGCTTGACGGCATAGATGTTGCCGGCCGCGCCGGCAATGGCGGCGCCCAGGACGAATGACAGGAGCTTGTGGGAGCGGACATTGATTCCTGCTGCCCCGGCGGCGGTTTCATCTTCCCGGATGTAATTCCAGGCCCTTCCGATCCGGGACTTCTGCAGCCGCAGCAGGCCGGCGGCGGTGAGTCCCACCACCAGCCATATAAAAAAATAGAACTTGATGGAAGAGTCGATGACAAAAAGCGTGCCGAAACCGGGAAAATCGATTCCGAAGACGCCGTTGGGTCCCCCCGTCAGATCAAAAGGGTTATTGATCAGGGCCAGTCGGATAATTTCTCCCATGCCGATGGTGACGATGCACAGATAGTCGCCCCGGAGGTGAATAATGGGCGAGCAGACAATAAAGGCAAAAAGGGCTGCGGCCAGAGCGCTCACCGGCAGCAGGAGCAGAACGGGAATCCCGAACTGGGTGTTGAGGATGGCCGTGGTGTAGGCGCCAATGGCGTAGAATCCGGCGTGTCCCAAATCAAAAAGACCCACCTCCCCGAGAACGAGGTTGAGGCTGAGCCCCAGAAGGGCATAGATGCCGAAGAAAAAAGCGATATCGATGTAATAGTCGCCGGCAAAGAAGGGATACAGGATGAATATCCCCAGGATGACCGGAAGCGAATGTCGACCGGAGCGGAAAATTGTCGTAAAACGGCTTGGCGCTTTATTCTCCATCGACTACACCTTTTCAGCCGTTTTTTCGCCGAAGAGGCCGGTCGGTCTGAATATCAGGACCAGAATCAGGATCAGGAAGACAAAAACATCCTTCCATGCCGCCGATATGTATGCACCGCCGAACATTTCCAGAAGACCCAGGATCAATCCGCCGAACATGGCCCCCGGCAGGTTGCCGATGCCCCCCAGGATCGTGGCGGTAAAGGCTTTCAGACCGTAATTCCATCCCATGGTAAAACTGATCTGCCGGTAATACATGCCCACCATGACGCCGGTGATCGCACCCAGGGCGGGCCCCAGCGTGAATATGAAGAATATGACCTTGTTGAAATTGATTCCCATGAGAGCGGCCGTATCCTTATCAAGGGCAGTCGCCCTTATGGCCGCCCCGAAAAGGGTCTTTTGGATCACATAGTAAAGCACTCCCATGAGAACAAGGGAGAGAATCAGAATCACCAGTTGCAGCAGAGTGACATGGATGCCCCCCCAGTGGAGATGGATATTCGGAATAAGCGCGGCGGGGTAGGCCTGGTAGCGGGGGCCCCAGACGACCATAATGGCGTTCTGCAGGAAGATGGATGCCCCGAGGGCGGAAACTACGGCGGGAAGCCTTCCGGTGGGATAAATCGGACGGTACGCCAGTCGTTCGACCATTATTCCCACAAGTGCAACACTGATAGCGGCAACGGCCGCGGCCGCCATAATCCCGCCCCACAGGCCGAAGTGGGACGTCAGGAACGCCGACCCGAACACCAGAACGGTGTATCCGAGATAGGAACCCAACGTGAAAAAATCGCCGTGGGCGAAGTTGATCAGCTTCAGAATACCATAGACCATCGAGTACCCCAGGGCGATCAGGGCATAGAAGGAGCCGATGGTAAGTCCGTTTATGATTTGTTCTATAAAGACTTCCATTTATTTTGAAACAACGATCTTGCCCTTGTCGTCAACGACGTAGAGATAGAACGGAACCCCTTCCCGGTCTCCCTGCGCTGTAAATCCGATGGGACCCGTTATGCCCGCTACGCCGTCGACCGTGTCGCGCAGATAGCCGGCAAGGACATCGGCGTTGGTGGAACCGGTCTTATCGACGGCATGCGCAATGATGTTCAGGGCGTCGGCGGCATAAATCGGCCAGGGGCTCGAGGGGATCTCCCCGAATTTGGCCTTGTAGGCATTCAGAAATTCCCTTGCCTCCGGGTAGGGAAGATCGGCGGGAAGCGGTTCGTTGGTCATGAAGCATCCCCTGGCGTTCTCCAGGCCGGCAATTTTTACAAATTCATCATTAATCGCCGCGTTTCCTCCCACAAAGGGGCAGGTGATGCCGATGCCCCGGGCCTGGCTGACCAGAAGGGCCGCTTCGGCGTAGTAGCCGGTAAAGTACCACACGTCGGGTTTCGTCTCGCGCAGCTTGGTGAGGGTTACATGAAAGTCCTTCTCCCCGGGGGTGATGGCATCGTAATAGACGATCGACACTTTCCCGGTATCAATCATGGCCTGGAGGGCCCGCTTTGTGTCCTCGGCCAGACCCTTGCCGAAGGCCGTGTTGTCATGCATGATCGCAATCCGTTTTGCATTGAATTTTGCCGGAACCGCCTTTGCAAAAAAAGCCCCCTGGGAATCATCGCGCCCGCAGGTGCGGAAGAAGTATTTGAAGCCCCGCTGGGTCAGCCGTACGGCCGTTACGCCGTAGCCGATGTTGACCTTTTTAAACTTTTCGTAGATGTTCGATGCCGGTTCGCATATTGAAGAACCATACGTTGAGATTGCCGCCACAACGTCTTTCTGCCCCACCAGTTTCTGTGCCGCCAGGGCGCCGGTTTTCGGTTCGCCGGCGTCATCGACGACCCGGAGTTCAACCATCCGGCCGCCGAGGATCCCCCCCTTCTGATTGATGAGCTGGGCGGCAATTTCACACGACCGCTTGGCCATTTCACCTTCGTAGGCCCAGGGTCCCGTTATCGGCCCCTGGAGTCCGATGACGACGGGCTCCGCCGCCACAGCCGTAAACGGCATGCCCATGCAGACCAGAACGCTGACACATGCAAACAGTTTTAGAATCTTCATTGGTCGCTTTCCTCCTTCACGTTGTCGGTTAAGATATCCGGTCTAATGATGCAAATCCCTTTTAGAAAAACCCTCTCGGGATAAAGGCTGTCAAGGCAATCAGATTCGGACTATATTAACGCCCGCATTTTTCTGTCAAGTATAAATAATTCCGGAACCGGGAAAGATCTTTACGAGCGCCGCGGGGTGAAACTACGGCGCTTTACCCACCGGCGGGGATCCGCCCGGGGATAGCCCCCGCAAGGGCCGCAACCATCTTATCGAACCGTTGCAGCACCCTGGCCGCACGCCAGCCATTTGTACATGACCAGTGCATCCACCAGTCCTTTCCGGCTGTGCCGGAATGCCCCGGGCAGGCGGCCGACAATGTCAAACCCCAGCCTTTCCCAAAGCCGTATTGCGCCGATGTTTGTCGATACCACCAGATTGAACTGCATGGCCTGGTAGCCGAGCGCAACCGCCGCTTCTTGAGAATGCACGCACATGGCAGCGCCCAAGCCCCGCCCCCTGGCTTTTGCCGGAACCATATATCCGCAGTTGCAGACGTGCCCCCCCAGGCCCGGCTGATTGCTTTTGAGGTAGTAGGTCCCGAGAACGTCGCCGGCCGCTTCAACCACAAAGGTCTTGTGCGGCTGTGTCATCCAGATATCAAATGCCGCCGCTGCATCCGTCTGCGGGTCATAGGCGTAGGTCTCGCCGACGGAAACAATCTCGTGAAAAATCGGCCAGATCAGGTCAAAATCCCGTGCCGTCGCTTCTCTGATATTCATGGCGAAACTCCGCCCTCCTGATTTCTGAATGGTGTCGGTATAACCCGCATGGCGGTTAATTACAATCAGAAATCAGCCGAACCCAATATAAAATATTATATTTACAAATTGTTATCGACTAAATAGGTATTAAGAATCATTCAATACCTATTATTTGGGTATTTTACCTATTTCTTCATTTAGCATTAGGAGTCGTCTTTTTGGCAACCCGGTCCTTGATTCGATCGAGTGGTTTGATGATCCATTCCAACCGGTTGGAGGATTTCGTGCTTTGGATGATCGCAGCCTGACGGGACGATTTCAATACCTGCGGCGATTGTTCCATGAATGGATCAAGCGGGCCTTTGAGGCCGAGGGGATCGAGTTTGCGTTTCCGACTCGGACCACCTACCTGGCCCAGGACGACCGCCGGCCGCTCTATATCCGGGTTTCAAGCGAGGCCGGGGGGAACGATCCAATCGGCCGGACCGGCTGAGCGGGCGGGTCGGCTCCGAAATCGTTGAACTCAATACGCCGGGCAATCTCTCTGGCTGCCAATTTTGGTTCGGATTTCAGCAGGGAAAGGATTTTCTCCGAACTTTTCTCCGAACTTTCCGGTATAATTTTCGGTAATTCGGCAAGTCCCGATGAACCAAAACGTTCACCAATAATTCTTCGAACACGGTCTCTGGGATTTCAGGTGGGCCGGGTGCTTTCACGCCGCGCCCGGCCGGCACTATTCATGACGCCACCGGCACCTCGATGACGTCTTGAAAACGGGTGACCAGATAATACGTCCGGACTTGAACGTTGACCAGGGCGCAGGTGGGCGAGGTTAAAAACCCCTCAAGCTGGGGATGTTTGGCAAGGTATGATTTCGCTGCGCTTTTGGTCTTTTCACCTTTGAGCTCTACGGCCCGGCCCAGAGCCGTTACCGCCATGGCCAGGCGAAAGTCCGTAGGTTTATTGGTGCGGTTGTCCATCAGGAGCGCCGCCATGGGATCGGCCATCAAATTGGCGTATTTTCGCGTGTTCCGGCTCGTAGCAAAGTATATCTCCTTGAAATCCCTGCTGGAGGCAAAAGCCACTAGGCTAGTGTATGGCTGCCCGTCGCTTTGGGTGGCCAGAACAGCCAGCGGCTGCGATTCAAAAAGTCCTTTTAAATCCTTTTTAACCGTCTTTAATTCTTTCAAGGGTTTCTCCTTTTTAAAAGGACGAATCGACCGCTGCTGTTATCAAGTACGCATCTTCGGCAGGGCACAAGCGGTATGAAGTTTGGGCGTAAATCGTTCCGGACCCTTTACAATGGGCTTATCGATGGATTCGGCAATGGCTTTGAGCATGCCGAAAAAAATCCGCTCGTGAAACGGATAGAGTCCATACCAGTAGAGCATGCCGAATAACCCCCTGGGTAAAAACCGGGAGAGCATCTGCAGTTCAACCTGGCCGCCGCCGGGAGTGATTTGAAATTCGAGCAAGGCTTCTCCCGGGGTTTTCATCTCCGCCACCAGCACCAGGCGCCGGGGCGCTTCGATTTCCAGAACCCGCCAAAAATCGAGGGCGTCGCCGACGCCGATCTCGGACGGATGCCGCCGTCCCCGCCGCAAGCCGACGCCGCCCACCAGCCGGTCGATGATCCCCCGTAAACGCCATAAAAAATTACCGTAATACCATCCGGTTTGACCGCCGATGCGGCGGACGGATTGCCATACCTCGGCGGCGCTTGCCTGCAGCCTGGCACGATAACCGCAATTCATGATGGTTCCCCCGGCCCAATCGGCATCGCCGCAGTGCGCCCATTCGGGTTCAGAAAGTTCGCCGGCATCCATCCAGCAGGTATCCACCCGGCCCCGGCGGACGCGATCCAGCGCCAGGCGGATGGCCTCCCGGCTGGTCAGCAATTTCTGCGGAATGATCGATCGGATCCGGTTTTCGCTGCAGACCGCATCGCTGGTCAGGCCTTCCGTTAAAGGGAGCGCGATGGCCTTGGGAACCGGGCTGATCAGATGTATCCACAGTGCGCTCAAGGCCGGGGAAAAGAGCGGCACCGGTATGATCAGGCGCTTGCGCAGACGGGCTTCTTCGGCATATATATTGAGTAGATCCCGATAGGTTATAATATCCGGGCCGCCGATATCGTAGGTTTTCCCGATGGTCTCTTCCTGTTCAAGACATCCCGCCAGATAGGTGATGACATTGCGGATGGCGATGGGCTGATTGAGAGAATCAACCCACCGAGGGGTGATCATGATCGGCAGGCGCTCAACCAGATACCGCAGGATTTCAAAAGAAGCACTTCCCGAACCAAGGATCATGGGCGCCCGCAGATCGGTTGCAGGGATCGGGCCGGACTGCAGAATCCGGGCCACCTCGATGCGGGATTCCAAATGCCTGCTCAAATGTCCATGCGTTGCCTCAGCCAGCCCGCCCAGGTAGATGATTCTTGCCAGCCCGGCAGCCGCTGCGGCCGCGGCCATGTGACGGGCGGCCCGCCGATCGGCCTCCACGAATTTTTCTTTCTGGGCAATCATGGAATGGACCAGGTAATAGGCGGCCCGGCAGCCGCAAGCCGCTTTTTTAAGGGATTCCAGGTCAAGAACATCCCCCTTCACCAGCTCGACCCGATCGTGGCCGGCCCAGGGGCGGCAGGCCATTTTTGCCGGGTTGCGGCCCATGGCCCGAACCCGATGCCCCCCTGCAAGCAAGGCCGGAATAAGACGTCCGCCGACATATCCGGTGGCGCCGGTGACGAGAACGGGTTTTAGATCCATGGCTATCCTTTTGGAATGGGTGAAATCCTGTTTTTTCTTAGCAATATTTGTGTTAATTATCAAATATTACCCAAACCACACATGGAGATTATAGCGTGGCTATCCTGGATAAATTCGGATTACATGGAAAGGTTGCCCTGGTTACCGGGGCCGGTCGCAACCTGGGAAAAGAGATCGCCATTGCTTTTGCCGAAGCCGGCGCTGATGTGGCGGTCACTTCCAGGACCCAATCCGACATCGATCAAACGGCTGGCAAAATCAGAGAAAAAAAGCGAAACGCGCTGGCGCTCCGCATGGATGTGACGGATTTTCCTGAAATAGAACAGGGAGTTCAGCGGATAATTGCCGAACTTGGGCGGATCGATATTCTTGTCAACAATGCCGCCGGCCGGTCGCACAAATCCATATTGGATATTTCAATTGATGAGTGGCGCAATGTGATCGAAACCAATCTGACCGGCGCCTTTCTCTGCTGCAAGGCGGTCGGACCCCATATGATTCGTCAGGGCGGCGGCCGGATCATTAATATATCCTCCCGGGCCGGCGTTCGGGGAAGGGCCGATTTTGCAGCCTATTGCGCAAGCAAGGGCGGGCTGAACCAACTCACGCGGGCGCTTGCACTGGAGTGGGCGCCCCATAACATCCTCGTAAATGCGATTGCCCCCGGACTCCTTGAAATCGAGCGCAATTACACCATTCCGAAGGAAAGGTTTTCGGGGTTTCCTCTACAACGAGTTGCCAACCCGCTGGATATTGTGCCGCTCGCCGTTTATCTTGCTTCGGAGGCCTGTACGTACACCACCGGAGAAGTGATAATGGTTGATGGCGGGGTTTCGATAAAATAGGTCTGCCTCATGCCGCCCGGAATCATATCCGAAAGCATGCAATATTTACCCTGCAGTTCCCCTGTCCAGCCGGAGCTGTCGTAACCGAAGGATAATACCCTTCCAATTTTTCAGGTGCCATGCAACGACCGTTCCTGTTATCCTTTCTGCTTCTGATCGTTTTGAGCGTTTCCGCAACCGGCATGGAGCCCGGCAGCCGGTACCGCATCCAAAAGCTCCGGTTTGTGGGGGTTCAATCCGTCTCGCAAGACGACATGGCCAAAACCCTGGCCGTTCAGGCGCCGCCCGGATGGAAATTCTGGCTGGATCGGCCTGTTTTTACGGTTGAAGACCTGCAGGACGACGTTTTGCGAATCAGGCAATTTTACCAGGAGCAGGGGTATTATCACACTGCGGCAACGTATCAAATCCAACCGGCTGAAAACGGTAAAGCCCCGACGCCGGCGGCGGATGTAACATTCACCATCACCGAAGGGCCGCCGGTATTGGTGGAATCCATCGATTTCACCGTTCAGCCGAAAATCGAAAAACCGGCAGTAAAGGATCTGCTGGACCTTCTGCCCCTTAAAACCGGACTGATTTTTAGTACGGCGGCATATCAGGATGCCAAAAAAATCATACTGAAAGCCTGCGGCAACAGCGGCTACCCCTTTGCGGATTTAACCGGCCGGGTAACGGTCCATACGGAGACCAACTCCGCCCGGGTTTTTTTTTCGCTGGACCCCGGCCGGCGACATCGCTTCGGTCCTCTTAAAATTTTAGCGCACGAATCCGGCGTAAAGGACATCGTCATTGAACGGGCCGTCGGTCTTAAAGAAGGCGAACTTTACGTTGCTGACAAGGTTGACCAGGGCCGGCTCAACCTGTTCAAACTGGATATGTTCCGGTTGGCCCTGATCACTCCGGAGACGCCCGAACCGGAAACCGCTTCGGTTCCCATGACCGTTCAGGTAGTACCGAAAAAAAGGCAAAACATCAAACTCGGCGTGGGCGTCGGATCCGAAGATGGTCTTCGGCTCAAAGGCGCCTGGACCTACCGGAACCCCTGGGGCTGGGCCGGAAAAACCTCGATAAGCGCCAAGCGTTCGGATTTAATAGAAAATATACAGGCGAACTACATTCAGCCCTATTTTCTGGATGCAAAGAACACCCTGCAAGCCAAAACCGGCTTTGAGCATGAAACCCTTGAATCCTATAACAACCGCAAAATATTCGGCAATGCCGGTCTTGAACGCAATTTGGTGAAAAACTGGACCGTGGCATTCGGCTACAATCTGGAAGTCAACGACCTTGAAAACATCAAAATTACGGACCCCGAGGAACTGGAGAGGATTACCCGACAAAATATTTACTTTATCTCATCCCTGCAGGGCGGATTGACATACAACGGCAGCGATGACCCCATTAATCCCAAAAAGGGGAGTGTGGTTGCGCTTTCGGCCGAATGGGCTTCCGATCTTCTGGGTTCTGAAATCAACTTTGTGCGGCCGGCCCTGGAATTGAAACGATACCAGCCGGTGGCTGAGGGCATCACGCTTGCGGGACGGGTCCGCCTGGAAACCATACAAAGCGATGATCCGGCCTCCATCCCGATATTTAAACGGCTGTTCCTGGGCGGCAGCAACACGGTGCGCGGCTATGATTTTCAGAAGATCCCGCCCCTGGATGATAACGGCAACCCGTTGGGCGGGTTGTCCTCGCTGAATGCAAATCTGGAGCTCCATTTTCCCGTCTATCGGAAACTGACCGGCGTCCTTTTCGGGGACCTGGGGCTTCTGGATCCGTACTACTTCCGGTATGATACCGGTGAAATGCTATACACCGGCGGCGCCGGCATCCGCTACCACACGATCGTCGGGCCCCTGCGGCTCGATTTCGGCTACAAGCTCAACCCGCCGGAAAGCGAACAGAAAATCGACCGCTGGGTGATTCACTTCAGCATCGGGCAGGCATTTTAAATATTCGGATTATTACTAAATGAGTCGATAATCCGCAAAGGGGTCAAGGGTTCGAGGATTCCAGGGTTCCAGTGAAATGTTGAGGATTTTATATTAATATCTTATGAATGAGAAAGACCACACACCCAGCACTAACTATCAGCCTGACAAACCGGTAAAGAAAAACCGGACCCGGCTGGTTTTACGGATACTTCTGTATCCGCTGGTTTTCCTGATCATTTTACTCCTGGGCGGTCTTTTGTTCCTCCAGACCGACACGGCCCGCAAGGCCGTCAAGGCTTTTATTGAGAAAACGGCCGCTCAACACCTTCAGGCCGATCTTCGGATTGGAAAGATTTCCGGCAGCATTTTATTTGATATTTCCCTGGCGGATGTCCGGATATCCAATGGCGGCAGCCCCCTCCTGACCGCAAAGAAGGTATCGGCCGGTTACCTGCTGCCCCTGCTGCTGACCCGGGTCTTAATGCTGAATGAAGTTGAAATCGACGGCCTGGTTTTAAATCTGACACGGGAGAAAGACGGCCGCCTGAACATCGCCGCCATGATGCCGGCCGGCGGAAAAGCGACTGAAACTTCAGCATCCCGCCCGCTGCCGTTTACAATCCTCGTCAGCCGGGTAGCGGTATCCGACACCGAGATAACCCTGACCGGCCTGCAGACGGAAGGCGTTCCGGAGCGTCGGATCACTGATATCCGCCTGGCGGCCGCTCTGAAACTGTCCCCCGGCGGCGAGGCGTCGGTGCGGGTAATGGACCTCGCCTTCACCATCGACCGGCCCGCATTCAGCCTTAAACGCCTCACGGGACGCGTCGGCTACCTACCGGCAAAAGACCGCCTGGAGCTGAAAGACATCCGGGTGCGTTCAGGGGAAAGCGACATTACCCTGAACGGCAGCCTCGATTTACTTCCCGCCGGCATGGCGTTCAACATCCGGGCAGCCCTTAAAACGCTGTCGTTGCAGGAAATCGGGGAACTCCTTGCAATCCCCGAACTAGACCGGGGCAGGCTCGCCGGAACGCTCCGGGCCAAGGGAAATCCGGACCGTTTTTTCCATGAAGCCCGCCTGAGCATGGATAAAATGTCACTTTCCAGTCAGGGGCAGATCGAACGGATCGCATCCGGTTCACTCCATGCGGATGTTTCCGCAACCGTCCGGCGCCTGAATCCGGCGGCTTTGCCCCTGGCGGGACTTGAAGGCTTCAGCGGGGACATCAATTCCGATATCCGCCTGCAGGGTACCGACATCAACCGCCCCGAACGCCGCGGCCGGCTGACGATCGGAATGCTGCCATCCCGGATTTACGGTTATGATCTATCGGCCGCCTCCATCGAAGCGGCCTTTGACGCCGACGGCATCACCGTCACGGACGGCTTTCTGGCCGGCCCCCGGGGCCGCCTTGCGATTCACCATGCCGCTGCCGACATCTTCGCCCCGGACAGGCCCGGACGGCTGAGCCTGGACGCTTCCGTTGAGGACCTGGATCCGGCCGTAAGCGGACGCACCGACCTTTCCGGGAAGATTAATCTGAACATTACGGCTGCGGCAGTCCTTCCGGCTCCGGGAGAAAACCGCTTTGACCCTGCCGCAATCAGTGCCCAGGTATCGGCGAATGTCAATCCTTCCGGAATCCAGTGGGTGGACATCGACAGCGGCCGTATTCAAGTGGCCTGGAACGGCCGCGACATTGAAATCAAAAAGCTGGACCTGTCGGTTGCCCGCAACCGCTTGGCAATATCGGGGTTGCTCACCCCCGCCGCCCGCGACAGCCGGCTGGCGTTCAAGGTGGACCTGCCGGATCTCCAACAGGCCGCCCCCCTGATTTTCCGCTTCTACCCGGAGCGGTTTCCCCCCGGCAGCGACTTAGATCTGAAAGGGCGGTTAGCAATTAACGGCGAGTTTAAGGGGTGGTGGGACCGCCTTGACCTTTCAGTCGCCGTCAACGGCAGCGGTATTAGGTATGACCGCGTATCCGCCCAATCGTTTAATGCAAAAGGAACTTATCAGGGACTGCCGGACGGTTTCAGGGCAACGACCGACTCTCACGCTGAAAACGCAACCGTCAACGGGACCCGGATTGCCCGATTGGACCTTGGATTGCAGCTCGGGGAGGAAAACGCCCGGGCTGTAATTGCCCTGCAACATGAAAAGGGGTTGGCCCTTAACATCAAGGGCCGGGTTGACGGCTGGCTGCAGCCGGCAAAAAAAATTACCATCGATGCCTTCCGGCTCTTCCAGGTCAAAACGGCCCGCGACCCGGCCGCCCCAGCCGTTGAGGAGATCGTCAATGACGGCCCGCTTCGGTTGACGCTAACGCCCGACGGCATTGAGGTTGCCGCCCTGAAACTGGTTTCAAAAAAGGCCGACCTTTCTCTGTCGGGCCGTCTTACTGCCGGCAACCGGATCGACGCAGCCCTTTCCCTCAACCGGCTGGATTTAAAACGCCTCCCCCGCTTCATTGAAAAGCAGGACGAATTTTCCGGCATCTTTTCAGCCGATGTGGAACTGACCGGAACCCTGGCCCTGCCGGCCCTGCAGGCCCGTATCCGCATAACAGATGGTTTTTTTTCCCTGAGAGGAGAATCGCCCGCAGACGTTTCATTTTCCGATCTCAATCTGGATTTCGGCTATGACGGATCACAGGCAGTGATCACCGCCGCGGTGTACCGGCATCAGCAGAAAGCGCTGGATCTTAGCGGCCGGGCCGGCTGCCGCATCAGCCTGTATCCCTTCCGGGTGAGCCTACCGGATAAGGACCTGAAGATCGTTCTAAAGAGCCGCGGTCTGAAACTGTCTGAGCTCCCCCTTCCCCGCTGGACCGGTTTTAAATATGAAGGGGTGCTGGCCCTGGATGCAGAAGTTTCCGGTGATTTAGGCGCACCCGCAATTAAAGCTGAAGTCACACTCCAGGAAGGATTTCTGGCGCCTGAAAACAAAGACCCCCGGGATTATGCGTTTTCCGATTTGAACATGGCGTTTCATTATGAGACAGGCAAAGCTTCCGCCGGCGCCGCTTTGTACCGGCAGGAACAAAAAATGCTGGATCTTAGCGGCCGGACCGGGTTGGAACTTTCCCTGGTTCCCTTTCACTTTAAGCTTCCGGACGACAGTTTCAGGCTGGATGCCGCCGCCCGCGACCTGAAACTGTCCATGCTGCCGATCCCGCAACTGACCGGCATCGAGCTTGACGCCCTGCTCAATCTTAACGCAACGGCAACCGGGAGCCTGTCCGAGCCTGACATCAGCGGCAGCCTGTCCTTGCAGGACGGGTTTTTAAATCTTTCAGACCCCGCCCTGACCTATGAATCCGTCCGAGCGCAAGTGGACTTTTCGCCGGACGGGCTGATCATTAAAGAGTTATTGCTGAAAGGCGACATGGAAGGGATGCTGAATTTGAACGGCCGGATCAACCGGGAGGGATTGAAATTGACCGCATTTGATATTCACCTGACCGGCGAGAATGTCTACATCCCCTATCAAAAGGCGGCGGCGGCCCGGATCCGGCCGGATTTAAAACTCACCGGCACAGCGCTTAAACCTTTCCTTGCCGGCAACCTGACCATCACGGAAGCCCGCATCAATCTCGACCAACTTTCCGCCCGGAGCCCGGCCGAAATCCATATCAGCACCGCCGGTCCCGAAAAAACGGCGACTATCGACATCGTCGAAGAACCTGACGCCGCAAAAGACCTGTTTCGTCCGCTGGCAGCCGATATCCGGGTATCGGTCCCTAAAAACGCCTGGCTCAAAGGCCAGGATGTGAATGCGGAAATGGCGGGAGAGCTCCATTTAAAAAAAGATGCGGACAGGCCCTTTGTGCTGTTGGGATCGCTTCATACGGTCAGGGGGACTTTCGATTTTCAGAGCAAACTCTTTAAGATCACCCGGGGCAACATTGATTTCATCGGGCTGGAAGAACTCAACCCGAACCTCGATATAGAGGCGGAAACCCGCATCGCCCGGGTTAAAATCATTGTCAGCATAACCGGCCCGGCCGACCGGATCGTATTGGACCTGAACAGCGATCCGGCTATGGACCGGACCGATATTATCTCTTATCTGGTGTTTGGAAAACCGGCCGGTGAATTAAACCGGCAGCAGAATTTCAATGCCCAGCAGGCCGCCCTGAACCTGACCGGCCGGCTGGCGGCCAATGAACTGAAAAACATCCTGGGAGATGCGTTCCGGCTGGATGTCCTGACCCTGGAATCCGGCAGCGGGGATATTACCCGGGGGTCGCTGGCCGTCGGCAAATACGTAACCCCGGATGTCTTTGTGCTCTACCGTCACCGCTTTCAAGTGGATGAACCCGACCAGGTCGAAGTCACCTATGAAATCAACCGCAATTTCAGCATTGAAACCCAACTGGGGGACGAAAAAACCAGCGGAATCGATTTTGTCTGGGATTTTGATTTTTAAATCCCGCTCTCCGGGCGCAACAGCTTATGAATAAGTGCCAGCCTGTTTTTTAAATCTTCATTGAATTTCTGATCGTTCGTTTTTAGCCGCCACTCGGGTGATGCATCGGCCAGGGCCGCTTCAAACTGCCATTTATGGGTAAAAACCCGGCCGTCCATTTTTTCGATCGCATTTTTCTGGCTTGCGGTAATCCAGTCGATCTGGATCCCGGCAAGACTTTCCTTGCTCACCGTAATCCCATCGACTTCGGACGATTCAATGATAAAGTCCCGCTCTTTGCGCGCCAGCGACATTCTTTTTGAAAGCGCGCCGGCAAGCTTGACCGCCGAGGTGAATTCCCCCCCAATCAATTTTTCAATATCCGTTGTCTGGATCCCGGCCTGTTGGATCCGTTCAACGGCCTCCGGGGTGAGAATATATGTGACCGGTCGATAGGTTGTTTGTTGAAATACATTTTGAAAAAAAAACAATGAAATAAAACATATTAAAGCAGCCAGAACCGGTGTGGCAACCCAGCCGATTACAATTTCTCCCACCGTCCGCCAGCGGATTCCTTGACCCCCTTTCAGCAGACCGATGCCGACAACTGCGCCCACAATGGCTTGCGAACTGGAGACCGGCACCAAGGGGATGGTCGGAAGATTATGGTCCAATAAGAACCGTTCAAGTCCTTCCGAAGCAAAGATAAACAGAACAATGGAGTGGGATAGAACCGCCACAAATGCCACAACCGGCGATAGATCCATGATGCCTTGTCCGACGGTCATAATAACCCTTTTGGAATATGTAAAAACACCGAAGGCAATGGCCAAACCGCCGATTAAGAATAACTGTTGCGGAGCACTTAAGGTAAAAAAGTCCAAAATATTTATATTCGACAAGGGTGAAACCGGCACAAAGACCCCGGTTACCGTCGCAATGTTGTTGGCGCCCAGTGCATACGATCCAAAAATCCCGACAATCACCAGCCCGGTACGGGTATAAGCGTCCAGTGTAAACATGTGCATACGGCCATGGCGGAGGCAAAAAGCAACCAGTCTGTAAAGCATCATCGCAAAAGCGGCCGATAATACCGGGCAGATCACCCAGGTCGATAGTATTTTGACCATTGAATCATAGTCGGTTAAAGATCCCGAAAACAGATTCCAGCTAAAAATCGCACCCACGATGGCCTGGGAAGTTGATACCGGCAATCCCGCCTTGGTCATCAGATAAACGCTGACAGCCGAACCCAGGGCAACGACAAACGCACCGGCAATGGCGTTAATCGAACCGAGCTTGCCTAACGTTTGAGTGGCGCCCGCGCCGCTGATGACAGCGCCTAAAATAACAAATACGCTGCAGTAGATTGCAGCCGTCCTGAATCGCATCATGCCGGAGCCGACTGCGGTCCCGAACACATTCGATGTATTGTTCGCGCCCAGAGACCATCCCAGAAAGAGCCCGCTTGTCAGAAAAAATGCAAACATCTTCTATTCCTATAAGGACCGCTTGATCACGTAAATGCTTAACCGGTCGGCTACATCTTCGGCACAGTCGGCAATCTCATCCACCTGCCGGACAAAATCACGCAGCTGCATCCGGTGGCTCAGGCGCAAGTCCTCTCTTTTGAAAATGGCCCGCTGCAGTCGGGTGGATATGATGTCGGACTGCTTTTCCCAGAAGGAAACTTTGTGCATGTGGTCCGCCACCGCATCGATATCTTTAAAAAAGGCCCGGGCGGAAAGAACCATGGACTCAACCGATTCAACGACTTTGGCCGCAAGCTCCATGAAATCGTCAACAAATTCGGAACAGATTTCAGGATATTCGATGTCAAAACGCCACAGGGCTCCCTTGAACTGGTCCAGCAGGGTATCCATGCTTTCCAGCAGCTCCAGCACGTCCCCGCGCGATTCCGGAATCAGGGTCTGGCGGTAGAGCCGCTCTTCCAGACCCCGCCGCAGGCTGTCTCCCATGTGTTCGGTATCGGAGATCTGCTTTAGCCGCTTGCTGAAAATCTCCATATTCCCCTTCAGATACGCCTCGGCCCCGTCTTTAAAAAGGAGACCCGATTCGCTGACCTTGTCCAGAAAGTCGTCGATCTGTTTTTCAATGCCGATCTTCTTTTTCAGAATTCTAAATTCCATACCTGCATGCCTGCCTGTAATTAGTTGCGCTATTTTGATTTGCTTTTCTTTTGCAGCAATTGCTTGAAAAGGGGATAAGCAACTGAGAGACATGCCAGCAGGAGAACAACAAATGCAAGCCTGTCTCTGATAAATTCCATGTATCCCCCCATAATGAGAGCCCGCCTGAAATTATACTCAATCAAGTTCCCCAACACGATGCCCAGAACGACCGGCGCAGGGGGAAACCCGTACCGTTTGAGAATCCATCCCAATATGCCGAATCCGATACAGGAACCTACATCAAAAAGCGAACCGCTCACCGAATAGGTGCCGATCACTGCAACTACGAGTATGAAGGGATACAATACCGCATCCGACACAGAAACCATTTTGATGAAAACCCGGTTGCCATAAAGCCCGATGAGAAGGACGATCAAATTGGCTGTAAGAATGGAAGCAAAAATCCCATAAATGATGACCGGATGATCCCTGAAAAGAAGGGGGCCCGGGACCAGGTCATGTAAAATAAAGGCGCCGATCAGGACGGCATCTGCCGCACTTCCGGGAATACCCAGGGCCAAGAGAGGGATCAACGCCCCTCCCACCGAGCTGCTGTTGGCCGCTTCAGAGGCCGCGACACCCTCCAAAGCGCCTTTACCGAACTTCTCCGGCTCCTTGCTTGTCCGTTTGGCCATATCATAGCTGACGAACGATGCAATGGTGGACCCCGCGCCGGGGAAGATCCCGATGATCGTCCCGACAATGGAGGATTGGAATATAACTCTCTTTATTTTCCAGAGCTCCTGGAAAGAAATCAGCTTGCTGTCAATCTTATCAAGCGCTCTGTCTAACCCTGTCCACTTCTCCACCTGTTCAAAGACCACGCTCACGGCAAAAAGACCCAGCAGGGCAGGGATTACCGTGAATCCGTCATAGAGCAGGTCAGAACCGAAAGTGAACCGGTAAGTGCCCGAGATGGGGTCGAGACCGATGCTTTTGATCAAGAGGCCGATCAGAACGGCGACAACGGCCTTTACAACGCTGCCGCCGCCCATGGAGGCTATGGTGGCCAAACCGAATATTGCCAATCCAAAGTAAGCCGCAGGAGAGAACTTGAGTGCGGCCCGGGCCAGCGGCACACAGAAAAAAATGAGAATGATGGCGCCAAAAACCCCGCCAAGGCAGGACGCCAGGAGGGCAGTGCCCAGGCCTTTACCTGCCTTTCCCTGCTGGGTGAGCGGATACCCGTCAAAGCATGTCGCCGCCGCCGCGGGGGTCCCGGGCGAGTTGATCAGCACGGCAGTGATCGAGCCGCCATAATTGGCTCCCTGGTAAATGCAAACGAGCAGGATCAACGCCAGTCTGGCATCCATGGCGTAGCTGAAGGGAACCAGCAGGGCCACGGCTGTTGCAGGCGAGATCCCGGGCGTGGCCCCGCCCAGAATCCCTACAACACAGCCAACCACCATTACGAGCACCGTTTGCCAATCCAGCAGAGCAGCGAAGGCCGTTCCTAAATTGCTAAATAGTTCCATGATCCCTCCCCAGCAAGTCCCCTCATTTTTCCGGTATGCGATCGTGCATCAATAGATAGAAAAAACGCCTCGCATGTCTCGTCCTCTCGCGTTTCTCAGAAGAGTCCCTCAAAAAAGCCGAGAGGAAGCTGGATATAAAGAAGCTTGTAGAACACGAAGTAGGAAAAAATAACCCACCCGCCTGCGATCAGCCAAATGAGCCTTTTCTTTCGATAGGACAGCATATACAGCATCAGAACAATAAAAATAAAGGTGCTCAGGAAGTAGCCCAATAACGGCATGACCAAAAAGTAACCGATAAGGGTCACCGTCACCAAGGCCAGCAAACCGGTCCGTTCAATTTTGGGAACAGTCTTTCCCTTTCCACGAAAAATTTCCATTAAAATGAGGCTGGACAAGATCAGGATCAGAAATATATACAACCTGGGAATCACTGCCGGTCCGGCCTCTTGAACAGGGAAATCAAACGTAAATGCTAGAAACACCAATGACAGGGCGATCAGACATGAGGGGATGAGGATATTGCCCAGATACGGTTTCATCCTTGAACGGCGAATCCATATCCCTATGCCCAAGAGAAGGGCCGCCACCCCGATAGCCAACCACACAAGGCCGATCCCCTCGCTGAAGAATTTGATAGACACCATTGCGCTTACCCCCGTTACAGGCGTTACTTCTTCTGCAGCATTTTGAGAGCTTCGCTGAAATCCTCATAATCTTGCCGAACCAGACTTTTGAATTTGTCATCCTGATAGAAAACCGGATCCGCGCCTTCATCTTCGATCGTTTTCTGCCACTCGGGGTCGTTGCTTACCTTCGTAATCAGATCAATATAAAACTTCCGGGCTTCTGCCGGAATGCCTTTAGTGATTGCAAATCCGCGCCACATGATCTCTTCGTCCAAACCACTGATCCCAAGTTCTTTAAACGTTGGTATACCCCCCCAGACTGCACCGCCCAACCGTTTGGGGGCGGCGATGACCGCATTTTCCAAATCCGGTTTTCCCTTTACGTCCCCCGGGTTTCCCACGTAGACGACCCCATGACCGCCCATCAGGGCTACCATGGCTTCATTGCCACTTTCATAGGGAACCCATTTCGCCTCGATACCCAGGGCCTTCCAGGTCTTCCGGGCCATGATGTGATCGTTGCCGCCCGTCGCCGGGCCGACCCATAGTTGAGTCCCTTTTTGGGCCTTGGCATCCGCGACAATCTGGTCGAGCGTGCGAATCGATGAATTCTTAAGGACGATGAGGCTCTCCGGATCCGAGACCATCACGGCCAGCCAGTCCAGGTCATCAATGGTTATTTTTGCATTGGGAGCGGCAAACTGCGCTATATTGGACTTGGTTACGTAGGCCAGATTATAACCATCGGGCTTTCCCTTAACGATATACGTCAGGGCCACCATACCGCCCGCTCCCGGCTTGTTTACGACGACAAAATTGGCATCGGTATATTTCGCCGCGATTTTCTCAAATCTTCTCGCAAACACATCGCCGGCGCCGCCCGGTTTTAAATAAACGACGATGTTGATGGGGCGCTCAGGAAACTTGGCCAGGGCTGTGCCGGCTGAAACGGCAATGGCGACCGCCAGAAACACCAGAACGATAAGATTTTTTCTCATGACATCCTCCTTATGGTTAGGTTTGTTACCAATTTTTATACGGATTCTGAATCAGGTTCGAGTTGAAATATTTGGGGTCGCCGGTAACCTCCGCGCCGACCCATTCCGGTTTTGCAAAGGCCTGGTCCTCGCTCTCCAGTTCCACCTCGGCCACCACCAGCCCATCATTTTCACCGAAAAACTCGTCGATCTCCCAGACGAGTCGGCCCTGGGGAATTTTATACCGGTTCTTTTCGATTATCGGTTTTTCACACAGTTCATCCAGCATGGCATCGGCGTCAATCGCGGGAATTTCATATTCATACTCAACCCGGGTAGCGCCGGTGGTAATACCCTTTACGGTCAAAAATCCCTTGTCGTCGATCGTGCGCACCCGCACAACCCGCTCCTTGGTGCTGCTCAAATATCCCTGCCGGTACCGGGTTCCTTTTGCCATCTGTTTGAAGGCATCATCTTTAACAAGAAATTTTCTCTCGATTTCTTTGCCCATGGTTTTTCCTCCTGATTATTGATCCTTTTACTCTATTATAGAAAACCGGCTTCTTTGCATCCTTTTGTTTGTGTCATTAGGACATTTGTTATTTGAATTTGTTTCGATTTTCGATATTCGGATTTCTGATTTCGCAAACAGCATTAAAAAAATCATGCCTTCCGGGATTTGATCAAATGAGACCCCCCGGAGTCGGACATTTATTAGAGGCGCGCCGCCGGCATCAGTCCGGCAGCGGTTCCAGGCCGATAATCCGTTTGATGCCCAGAAGATAATTGATATTTTCATATTCGGTCAGGCCCAGCATGTCGATCGCCTTGAGGATGGCAGCCACATCCTCCAGTTCCACCGCCACCGTCTGGATAGCCGCTCCGTTTATCAGGAGATGGGCGATTTCCGTAATGCACCCGTTGATGGTAAATGCAAACCGCCGCTTGAAAACCCGGACCGCCGCAAGCTGCGGATGCGGAATGATGATTTCATCCAGGTACTGGTCGAGGGTGTATTCCGCCCTTTTAAATTCCGGTTCCGGCACGCCGAAGGCCGGGAAAACCTCATTTCTGATGATTTCGGTTTTCATGGGAAATTCGCCCTTCATGCGGGGATTCCAGCGTTCCAGACCCTGTTTGGTTTCCACCAGAACCTTGATGTCCATCTTGCCGTCGCGAATCTTGGTATTGTTTTCATTGTTGGCAGCGGAAACGATATAGATCTCCGAACTTTCGCGGATCTGTTCACACCTGGACAGTCTTCGCATTTTGGTTTCGACCATTCCAAAATTCTGGGCAAATGTGCGGAACTCATACCTTGGGATTATCTGGCTCACAGGTATCTCCTTTCATGTTGAAACCTATGCAAAACGCTCCCTTTCGCTCAATTTCAGCGTCAGGCTCAAATTTCAATCCTCGAAATACCGAATGTATTCCTGCGGTTAAAATTATCCCCTTCCTTGAATTTGAACGAAATTGAGCATTTTTCAAAGGTCCCATGTATTATTAATAATCCGGATATCATTTTATTGAAAATAATTGGTGATGGTCTCGTAAAAAGCCGAAATACGCCTTTAGCGTCATTCCCGCAAAGGCGTGAATCCAGTGATTTCAGATTTTTATGGATGCCTGCCGCAGTTTATCCCGCACTTGATGCGGGGCAGGCATGACGGGTTTTGAGACTTTTTACGAACGTGTCATTAGTGTTTTTTCATTTATTAATTATTCACATTTTGATATAAGGTCAAATTATATATTTAGATTGTTATTATAAGAAAATTTAATGAATATCGATCAACTCAAAGCGTTTTACCGGGTCGCCCGGACCGGCAGCTTTACCAAGGCGGCCGGCGAGCTGCATATTACCCAGTCGGCCGTCAGCCAGCAGGTCCAGGCCCTCGAACACTCCCTCGGAATTACGCTGTTTGACCGATCCCGCAAAAAAGTTTTCTTAACCACTGAAGGCGAAACCCTGTCGGCCTATGCCCGCAGGCTGTTCGACTTGTATGAAGAAATCGAAAACGTCTTCAGTCTCCAGCAGAAACTTCAGAAAGGCAAAATCCGGATCGCCTCAACCCGTGTGCTCGGAACTTATTTTTTGTCGGAAATCATCGGTCTGTACAACCACCGCTATCCGGGAATAGAAATCGATCTGCTGCTGGGAAATACCTTTCATATTCTGGATATCATCCATGAGGGCGAAGTCGACTTCGGCTTTGCCGGGAAGGTCCGCAGTCATTTAAGGTTAAACGACATCCCGGTTCACACGGAAAAACTCCTTCTGGTCGCTTCGCCGCATCATTTCCTGTCATCAAAAAAAATCATCGCTCCCGCCGAATTGCTCAAAACCCCCTTTATCTGGCGGGAAAAAGGGACCCTGACGCAAAACGTAGTCAAACACTGGTTTGAAAAAAACCTCGGCAGAAATTCTCCCGAAAAATCGATAGCGCTTGAAAATGTTGAAGCCGCTAAGAGAATAGTTGAAGAGGGATACGGCGTCACCGCCATGCCGGAAAGCGCGGTCAAGAGAGAAATAGACATGGGGGTTCTCCAGGCGATCAGGGTCGACGGCTTCGATCTGTCCGTGGATTTTTATCTTTATTATTTTAAAGGAAAGATATTCAGCCGGGCAGCCATGACTTTCCTTAGAATGCTCTACGATATCCGAAAATTATCGAATTCTGAGAACATGAAAGTCCTGTTTGATAAATACCGGTTTGATAAATACCGGGGCCGGGGATCGGAGATTAGAGGTCAGTGAGCAGGGATTAGGGGACAGGGGTCGGGGATTAGTAAACAGGATTCAGGACACAGGGGCCGGGGATCAGCAGGAAATTGAAATAACTTCTAATGTCATACTCCATATTTTTAATCCAAATCATTTAATATAATTCTTGAAATAAGGCAGTCCGTCATTCCTGCGAAAGCAGTAATCCAGTCATTGTTTTTCCGGGCTCTCGTTTGCGCGGGAGTGATATTGATTTTGCTGCCTGTTTGCAGACCATCACACTATCGTCGACCAAACCTTTTTATCAATCGCATAATCCCGGCCTGAAACGTTTCAACCGGCGTCAGCAGGCTCACCACCACAACACCTTCCCGGCCGAATTCGTAAAAATAGCCGGGATGCACCAGGGTGTTGTCCTTTTTGAGGAGCTGAATGACCCGGTCCTCATCCGAAACAGCGTCGGATATCTCCAGAATCGCGTACCAGCCGCCTTCGCGCAGGAGCACATTGCAGTTGCCGGTTTGAGCGAGCCGTTCAGTTAGAAAGCGGCTGTTTTCCGCAAGCCGCGAGATTATCTGCACTTGAATCGCTCTACACTGCCTTATCAGTTTTTTGGCGGCGTGCTGCACCGGCGTTGAAACCGAAAGATAAAAATCGAGCATCATTTCGAGACGGAATGCGGCCATTCCGGCAAGAGCGGGGTCGCCGCTGACCGCAATCCAGCCCAGCTTCACCTGGGGCAGCCCGGCCATCTTTGAAAGTCCGTTGAGGACAAAAGTCAGGGCGGTTGAACCGCCTGTCGCCGTGCGTACCCAACCCGGTTCCGGGGCTGCCTGAAAATCGGAAAAGACCTCGTCCACGATCAGGGCCAGGTCGTGCTTCCGGCAGATGCCGTCAAGCTCCTGCAGCTCCTGCGCTTTAAGGTAGGACCCGGTGGGATTGTTGGGGCTGACCACCACAATCGCCCGGGTGCGGGTCGTAATCAGCGCCGACAGAACCTCCAGGTCTATCAACCATCCCCTGGCAGCATCATATTTCAGCGGGTAAGCAATCGGCCGAAGTTCTTCGAAAACGGCCAGAAAAGAGAGAAGCGGATAACCGGGCCGGGGTATCAGGATTTCATCGTTGGCGTTGCCCAGCAGTTTAAATAGAACCGAGTAGGCTTCGCTGGTGCCGGCCGTCAGAAAGATGGAATCCAAATCAATCTGCCTGCCGAGTTCCCGGTAATACCCTTTGACCGCCTCCCGGGCTGTTGCCAGGCCGCGCGGGTCAGGCTCATACAGCATGGCCCGGGACTGAGCCAGCGCAGATAGAATCTTATCATCTTCATAATGGAATCCAGCCCGGGTGGGATTGGACTCGGTTAAATCAAAAACGATTTCGCTTCCGGCCTTCTTCTTTTCCAGAAGCCTGCTCAACGGGTTGGGGCTGATGTCCCAGGTGCCGCGGTCTGAAAACATGGTGTGCGTGCCTTTGAGTTTAGGGTAAAAAATATCCGATCCCGGAAGGAATTTGCATGGTTAGAATTTCAATCGTTTATTTCCAAAACGGATTCTTCACGGCGGGCAGCGCCTGGGCCAGCCGGTGATAGCTTTCAGGGCTGACCGACCGCTCTTTATAAATGAGCGTCTGCCAGATTTCGGCTTCATTTTCTTCGGATATTCGTGCCATCCGTTCCATTTCACGATAGCGCTTTGTGGATGCTTCCTTCTGAAGCGGCAGCCGTTTTCCCGAAACTCTCCTGAAAACATCCGGACCGTAATGATCATACCACAGATACGAATGAGCGGTCGAAAGAGAGCCGGCCCAAGGATAATTGTGAAGCCAGTATCCTCTGGACAGGCTGTGGATCAAGGCATCGATTCTGTCATCATCCCCGGGTTTTTTGGAGGGACTCTTCTCCCGGTAAAAAAGCGTCCGGATAAAATCGTCCCCGGCGACCTGCCAGACATCGTCAATTCCATAATCCCGGGGATGGCAGGCGACTTTGGCGCCGGGGGCCAGGCTGAAATTGCCGCAGGTAAAGAGCGCGATGTTTTCGCCCTGTTTTTCGATGAAGCGTAGGGTTTCCAGTGCTTGGAAAACGGTTTCGCCGGGAAAGCTCGTAAAACACATCCATTCCACGGCGATGCCCGCAGCCGCCAGGTTTATCGCAGCCGCCTGCATCACAGACCGACTAATCCCCTTGTTGATAGATTTGAGAATTCGCTCCGAGCCGGACTCGATCCCCACGGCAAAAGAGAGTGCCCCGCCTTTGGCGAGATCCCGGCAGCATTCAGGGGTCAGGGTCGCCTCAGCCCGGATGTCGCAGGCCCAGCGCCAGGACGCCTGGGAATCATTGACAGCCGACGCCAGACGCCGGGCGGTTGCCGGCCGCAGGGTATCCTGGGAAAAGAAAAAGATCCGGCCGTTATGTTTTTCCGCCATGCGGTTCAGGTGGTCGATGACGTGATCGAGCGGCCGTTCCCGGTATCGGGTCGTTCCGGTTTCAGACAGCCCGTAATAACAGAAGGCACATTTTCCCCAGTAGCATCCCCGGGCAGCGTCATAGGAAAGTACCGGCTCGGGCGACAGGTAGGCCGAAAGGGGAAGACCGTCATAGTCCGGGGCAGGCAGTGCGGACAGGTCCGTATCGGTCGAGCCGCGAATGAAACCGCCGGGGGCTTTTCCGTTTTCGACGGACTGCACCAGATCCGCCAGGGCCGCCTCGCCTTCAAACAGAACCGCGGAATCAAAAGGCCCCAGGGCGCGGCGGAGCCGGTCGCAAGACTGGCGGATCAGGACCTGCGTTATCGCCGGTCCGCCCACGGTGATGTGCAGGCCCTTGAACCGGCGGCGCAGGACATAGGCCAGTGCATAGGCCGGCTGGATCTGTCCCGGAAAGGCAATAGAGATTCCGACCATCCCGACGCCCTCGCGCGCCAGACGCTCGCATAATACCTCGGAAAAATACTCATGAAAGGGGTTGCGTCCGGGCCGGGCATCCGCCTCTATTGCGCTGATATTCAGCAGGGCAAAGGGGGTCCGGTATGAATTGAAACTCAGCGCCAGCGGCGTATGGGCTGCGCTGACCAGCCGAAGGGCCCTTTCAATTACGGTCACCGCCTTTTCATACGTCAGAGGGTCAAAAAAGTGTTTCCCGGAGCGGTCCCGCATCACCTTCAACGCTTCCTCAATTTTCCCCGGAAGATCGTGAGCGAAACTTTTTGCCTGCGTAAGCGCAATGCTTTCCATCTGGCGGTTGTGATTCAGGTGCGGTTCTTTCTTTAGCCGCGCCAGTCGTCGTTCCACCTGCTGCGCCTGCTTGAGCAGCCGGTCGGGTCTTAACAGAAAATCGTACCCTTCCATGTTGGCGTCAATGGGCAGAACGTCGATCCCTTTTGAACGCAGATACCCCGTCAGGATCGGAACCGACAGATACGGCGCGGTGGGGTCGGCGGTGGGCGGATATATCAGTGCGATTTTCATTTCAGGATCCGGTTTTTCTGCTCTTCTTTCCCGCGGCTGTTCTTTTCGATAAAGAGCGGTTGGCCGCTGTCATACGCTTTGCCGGTATAGTACATCAGCGTCGCCGGCGTGGACGGCGCAGGTGTAAAAATCTGCACCTGCCGGGGCCTGAACTTGAGGACTTCCCGGGAAAACCGGTTTAAGCGTGCCATGTGCGCCGGGGTGCACCCCGGATAGGCCGCGATGAAATAGCAGGTCAGAAACTGTTTCTTTTTTAAACGCGCGTTGATCGCGTCAAAACGGCGCTTGAACTCGACAAACACATCTATTCCCGGTTTTCCCATGAGTTCCAGGATCTCGTTTTCGGAATGTTCCGGCGCCACTTTCAACTGCCCGGAAATGTGGTTCCGAATAATCTCTTCCAGGTATTCCATCCCATGGGCGGCGTCCTGCAGGACCAGATCGTGGCGGATGCCGGAGCCGATAAAGACTTTTTTGACCCCGGGCAGTTCCCTCAGTTTTTTCAAGAGGGCGATCTGGCGGCGATGATCCGCCTTCAGTTCCTCGCAGACCGCCGGGGTCAGGCAGCGTTTGCGGCGGCAGGCCCCTTTCGTAGGCTTTCGCCTGCATTCGATACCGTACATGTTGGCGGTGGGCCCGCCCACGTCCTGGATAGCGCCTTTAAATTGCGGATGCTTGGTCAGAGTGGCGGCCTCCCTGAGAAGCGATGCCTCGCTGCGGTCGATGACGGCCCGCCCCTGGTGGACCGATATGGCGCAGAAATGACATTCGCCGTAACATCCCCGGTGAGTGGTCAGGCTGAAGCGGATGGTTTCAAGGGCGCGCACCGGCCCGCGGGCGGCATCATAGGGATGAAC
>ENA-OSEO01002303-OSEO01002303.1-sediment-metagenome-genome-assembly--contig:-NODE-2303-length-27847-cov-5.730789_pt1 | contig 27847 bp, 21 predicted proteins | sample MGYA00237883_ERZ534232 | MGnify/ENA metagenome assembly ERZ534232
AGACATTGGAGCGACTGCTCCCATTACTATGGAACGGTTTGACTGATAAAGCCATAGCATTGCTTGACGGACTGGAATCCAGTCAAATAAAAAGCGAATCTGTATTGGAAAAGCTGGTCCAGTATTTCCATCGGAACAAGCCCTATATTCCATGCTATGCGATAAGAAAACAGCTGGGCCTTCGAAATTCAAGCAATATTGGAGAGAAAATGAATGACCTCGTTGTTTCCGAGCGCCAGAAGCATAACGGAATGAGTTGGTCGAAACCCGGTTCTGTGGTGCTTGCTTCACTAACAGCACTAATAAAGAAATCAAGAGATAAAGACCTGGTTCGAAAAGCAACGACTTGATTTCAAGCTCGTCGCCAACTCGGCAGGGTAACTGACAAGGGCTACGGGTTTACTAACCGCACAGGTTGCAAAATATTGACAACCTCAGCGCAGCATTATCTGCTCATCTGTAAGTTGAAAATATGTCATTAAGAGCTTCCTTCTTCGTTAGACATCACTATTTTCCCAAGATGAATTTCGCAGCCATTCTTTCAAATCTAAACTAAGACTAACTTATCCTCATCCATTTAACATTTGCCGGTATCGGTTCAGGCAAACAAAACCTCTGGCTGCCTGCTCTGGCGTACTATAGTAGGGGAGCCTCAATTCGTTCATCGCCGCCTTTTCTTTCTCCCATATGTCCGGAGGCGATGACACGCACATAACCACCGGCTTTTTGTCTTTCCATTCCGTCAACAGACTGAAAAGAGATTCAAGAATGTTCAGATTAGCAGACCCATAAATGATTATCAGCAATACGCCATGAATGTTAGAATCTCGGAGTAGTATCTCCAGTGCGGCCTTAATAGTCTCGGCATTGTACCAGGCAGGCCCCAGATCAATGGGATTGGTCAGCATTGTGCCGGTTCGCAGTAGGTCTTCAATCTTTTTCTGGGTTTCGGATACAAAGGCGGCTAAATTGAGACCGCCCAAAGCGCAGACATCACAGGCGGCCAAAGCCGGTCCGGCCTGTCCCGAGATTATGGCAACTCTATCTCCGGCCATAGGCGGGCAAGCGCCCAGTATGCTGGCAGCATCAATAAGTTCCTGAGAGCTATTCACCATCAACACACCCGCCTGTTTAAAGCCCGCCTCATAAAAGGAATACTTGCCTGCTATAGATCCCGTGTGGGATAAGGCCGCCTTGTCACTGACCTGAGCCTGCCCGACCTTGTAAACAACAATCGGTTTTTTCCCTTTGAGCGCGCGAGCGGCGTCAAAAATTCGTCCAGGATTGTCGGTTCCCTCAATGTGCATGGCAATGACATCGGTATCTGAATCCTGTCCCAAATAGGATACCAGGTCGGCAAAATCCACGTTACACCGGTTTCCGACGCCCACGATTTTACTGAATCCGGCCATCCCCAGAAGAGATTGATAACCGATCATATGAGACATCCCGCCGCTCTGGCTTATCAACGCAATATTTCCGGCCCTGACACTCGAAAATTCAGGGGTAAACGTGGCATTAAGGCGTGCATTAAGATTTAAAAGGCCATACGTATTAGGGCCGATGATCTTTATGCCTGCCTGTTTTGCAATAACGCTAATCTCCTCTTGCATCTCCGCGCCGTTGCCATCATCCACCTCCTTAAAACCGGCAGTTATGAGAACTGCCCCCTCAACTCCCTTTTTGGCACATAGCTTTAGTGTTGAGATGACTCTGGAGGCCGGAACAACGATAACCGCCAGCTCAACCAAATCGTGAACAAGATCGATAGACGGATAGCACTGCAAACCAAAGATAAAACCTCCTCTGACGTTCACCGGAAATATCTGCCCAGGATACCCCCCATCAATCAAGCTTTTCATTACATGGTATCCCAACTTATCCGCATTTTCCGAGGCGCCGATTACCGCTACCGTTGACGGATTGAAAAGGCTGTCGAAGCCTTTATATCCATTTATATCATTCATAAACTCCCCTTTCGTTCATTTTTTTTGATGATTTTGTTTATAAAGCTCCACTTTTGTGCCATTTTTGGCACCAAAATGGCCAATTCATGCCACTTGGTGGTAATTTTCAGAGGAGAAAACCCCCACTCCTTCTGCCTTTTGTTATAGGATGCTTGGTAACTAAACTAAATTATGCTATATTTTGTTACAAAAATAACAAGTCACTCAAAAATGAGCGAAAGGCGAGCATAAAGGGTACCAAATTGAAATTAGTTGGTAACGTTCAAAAGGTTTGGCATGGGATATAATGGTTGAAAAAATGCGGCCTGTCCCTAAGGTTGAGGTTACGACACCGAGACCAAAGGAACGAGGCCGCGATGGAACAAGAAATACATATAACACTTCGGTTTGATCTGGCAACCGGCAAAGCAACATTGAATGAAATTGTTTATCGATTGAAGCAACTTCAAAACCAGCTGATGCTGAAGATTCTTGAACGGATCTTGATAGGATATGACGACCTGATCTGCGATCGCCTGAGCGGGGTTTATTCCTCTAAAGAGAGGAAGGGTCTTGGACATCATGCTAGATCGAATGACCCCAAGAAGGGTTTTTGCCGGTGCCGAAAGGTGAGGAAGCGGGGTTATCGCCATAAACCCAGACAGTTTTCCACAATTTTTGGCAGGGCGAAAATCCCTCTGAGGGTGGTTGAGTGTTGTCAGTGCGGCGCCCGATATTCCCCGTTGCTCCATGCCCTGAAGATTGGCCATTACGCTCGAAAGGAATCCAATTTTGAGCATGAAGTGATCGAGGCCGTGATCGACACCAACTACCGGCGCCTGGTTGATGGACGATCCATCGATATATCCTTGGGTGGCATTCATAACATTGTCGTGGGCAGCGATATCGATCAAACCTACAAAGAGACCGTTAACCTCGAAGACTTATCTGCCATCATGGCTGACGGTACCGGGGTTAAACAACACAAGGGCCGGAAAGGGGAACTCAGAGCCGTTATAGGCGTCACCCATAAAGGCCGAGTGGAACCCTTGGGCTCTTTCGCCAATATGGAATGGTCCCAAATAGAGCGTATTGTCAAAGAACGCATAAAGAAAACCGAACAATATCAACTGCCTTTTATCTATGATGGTGAGCCTGGTCTGGACACCTTCCTATCTGACATTGCCGAGTCTCAACGCTGTGCGTGGCATGCACCCAGAGGACTGTACCACGCCCTCTGGCAAGACAACCTGAAAAAGAAAGACAGTCAACCGCACATGGACAAAATCAAGGGGCTGATAGGTATCGAACTGCCAGAATACGAATATGAGTTACTCAAAGAGCAGGATAAAGAACAGGTCCAAACACGATATCAATCCAGCAAGGCTGAAATCACAGAGCTGATCCAGACTTTCAAAGACAAGGGCTACCGGCATGGCGCGTCATATCTGGAAAACCTGGCCGACCGGTTGTTCACCAACATCGAGATCTGGCTAAGAACAGGCGTCATCGCCCCAAAGACCACCTCCTTATTGGAAAGGGTCTTTCGTGAAATTGGTCGCCGTCTCAAACGAATCGCCTGGGGATGGTCAGACAAAGCGGTCACCAAACTATCCAAGATGATCATGCTCAAGCAATATTCCCGGAGTAAGTGGGAAGAGTTTTGGATGAAGAAGCTCGGCATCGATGGCCACTTCACCATCTCCATCAGATCCGTTGAATTGGCACCATGCCAAACCTTTTGAACGTTACCAATTAGTTAGAGGGTTTACTGTGAAAAGTCTCATCGGCCTGATTTCTTCACATGATTGCTTTAAAAACCGCTGTCATGGAATATTGCCGAGTGCATGATCACCGCCCTACTTCAATGGGCCGTCTTTTTTTCGTACTCCATTTTCTTGAGTATTTTTCTTTTTAATTTGCCGTCAGGAGTCTCCGGCAGTTCATCGATAAATTCGATCTCCTTGGGATATTCGTGCATGCTCAAACGGGTCTTCACAAAATCCTGTATTTCGGATTTTATTGCATCTGTTCGTTCGATATTTGCAGCAGGAACGATAAATGCCTTCACAATCTCTCCGCGTTCCTTGTCCGGGCTGCCCACTACCGCGGCCCTCTGAACCGCAGGATGTTGCTCCAGTACGGTTTCTATCTCAAAAGGTCCGATCCTATACCCTGACGACTTTATGACGTCGTCGCTTCTCCCCTTGGGGTAGAAATACCCATCCTCATCAAGATAGCCGTAATCACCGATGCCGTTCCATTTGCCCTTACGCCACACCGCGGCCTGGCCGGTTTCCCCTGGAGGCAGTTCCTTTCCATCCTCATCCAGGACTCCCAACTTCACCCCCAAAATCGCCTTTCCCGCACTTCCCAGCCTCGGCCTCCAATCAGGGAATGCATAATCGAGGACAATGGGGCCCGATTCTGTATTTCCATAAGTGCTCCCGATATAGAGACCTAATTTGTTCTGGAAGTATTGAACCACTTCCTTGTCAATTCCATCCCCAGTATAGGTTAGCCGCCTCAGTTTCAGCTTATAGTTGTCGATTTTTCCACATTCCATGATCATCTTATAGACCCTTGGAATATTGGAGGTCACCGTCGTCTCAAATTCCTCAAATGCCTCCAACAACATTTCCGGGTTAAACTTGCCGGAAAATGCCCCAATTCCGTTCCCGAAAATCAATGGACCGACCGTCCCGTACCATATCCCATGTCCCCAGGCCGGCGATGACGTACAGATATAGCTGTCATTTTGTTGAAGACCGAGCCAGAACTTTGCAAAAACAGCAGAAACAGACATTGCCGCGTGATTATAAAGGACCTGCTTCGGCTGACCCGTTGTACCGCTTGAATACTGTATTACCGCAAGCTTGTCCGCAGAGGTGTTGGACTCATATTGGTCTTTTTCGGTTTGAAGCGAATCTATTAGCTCCTCAGACATGATCACTTCCGAAACCGACCCAGATGGTATAATAGGAACTCTCTCCTTACTTATGATGGCAAGTTTCGCATTAGAGTCTTCAAGGCGATATCCAAGACCTTCCGGCCCGAGGAGTGCATAGCAGGGAACTGCCACCGCACCTCTCTTCAGGGTGCCGTAAAAGCTGACGTAGTACTCCAGAGAAGGATTCAACACAATCCCCACTCTATCGCCGGGATTGATCCCTCTCCTCTCCAGCATATGGGCAAACTGAGATGTCAACCGGGAAAGCTCACCAAAGGTATACGTCACTTTGCTGCCATCACTGTTTTTTAATCTGATGGCAATCTTTTCCTTGGGATGTCTATCGACACATTCATAGGCAATATTCAAATTGGACCGGTCTTTATCAAAGACCTCCCACCTCTCACTCCACCTAAAATTCTTCTTTGCCTCTTCAAACGTCCTGTATTCCAACGCCATTTTAATTTTTCCCCTCAACATAATTACATATATTTTCTTGTAAGCGTTCACAGGTTTCCCGTTCAGGGTTCAAGGTTAGCGATCAACGCAGCCTAAAAGACCCGATTCACTGCAGCACGTTCCTGTGCGGCTCTTTTGAGCTTGCGGTTCGCATGATCTCTTTGTTTTGAGCGCCAAACTTGGGATCGAAATGGCATGCTTGCGGTGCAAAACGACACTGCGGATGCCAAATCTCAACCCTGAACCCGTGAACCTCTGAACCCGTGAACGGTTACATCTTCTTCTATGCTTTGAATCAAACGCCGCAACAATTCCCCGATCAAAAAAATACCCCTTTGCCTGTGCCGCGGTATTCCTCGGGGGGCAATCTCTTTTCAACAGGAGACGTGCCATGCTCGCGGGACGGAAGTATGACGGTTGCAGTCGTGGGAATGGTATCATCCCCTCTCTGATTGACCCCATGGGCCTCGATGTCCACGCAGTATTCCCCGTTTTCGTCGACATATTTTTTGGTAACCTTTCCGCCGAACCACACCGCATCGGAAAGATATACAAACTGCCGATACTGAGCAGTGCAGGACTTCAACCAACCTTCATCACCCATCCAGTTGGTGAATAGGTTCACCATCCAGCAGTGCCTTTGAACGCCTACATCGTATGCATATACGGCGCCCACGCCTTTTGCAGCAGACACAAGGTAGTGCACCCCGTATACCGGCTCCCATGAGCCGAGAACAGGGTCCCGAAAGCCCCATGCCGGATGTTTCTTGTAATTCCTGAGCTGGACACCATGGGCCGCCAGCTGCACCGGCGCCGCGCCCACGCAATAGGCGATCATATCGGTCAAGCCGAATATCCCCTTCACAACCGGCGTGAGTTCGTCGCCCACATTCACGTCTTCCCAATGCCGCGTTTTGGAACCACGGATTTCTTCTGCCAAACAATCTTCGTCTACCTGGGCCTGCTCCTCAGTAGTCCACGGATGGGGCACTTCTATATGATCATATTTTCCTTTTCCTTCGGCTGTCTGCTGTTTGGCGGTCTGGCGCTCATATCGTACAAGCAAATTGTACCCTCGAGACACCAGCTCATCACGTTGATTCCAGTACTCAAATCGTTGATATTCGAATATGGTCTTCCCGGCAAACTTGCTTGTTCTGGTATCAAAGCCCACAAACTTGCACTTTGGGATTATCTTATCGTTGACATATATGGGTCTTAAGAACTCCCATTCCGATGCCGAGTGATCGGCATGAACCCCCGGCAGCCCCTGGAGAACCCAGTGGGGAAAAACACTGGCCACCCAGGCCGGCGAGGCTACCAAGGCGCCATATTTCGTTCCCTTCGCATATTCGGGATCCCGGTACAGCGGGTTGAAGTCGCCTATTCCGTTCGAAAAATTTCTTATCGCCTCATAGGATGCATTTTGATTGAAAACATTCCCCACTCTCAAATCCATCCCGATCCGCTCTTCCCATTCCGTCACCCACTCGTCCGTCAACGTTGCTTCTGCCAACTGGGCCGCACTTTCACCTCGATTTCCTGTCATCGCTCGTCCAACCCTCCTTACCAATTCCTGTTTGAGGCGCTAATTTTGATATTTCCTCACACTTCTCATGAAAGAACCTTCATCAGCCAGGTAGGCTGCCAGCACCTTGCCGCATTCGGAGCAACGTCTTTCTCTCACCTTGCCATGCTCCTTTTCTCTCATGATGACCTCAGGCGTTGTTGCCTTTTCGCACCATGGGCATATCACTTCGCTCTCCATTTTCCTCTCCTCTTTACTTGTGTTTCAATTCTCCCTCCTAATGACAACGGCACATGCAACGCCTGTCCCACCACATATGCTTGCTACACCCAATTCTTTGTCCATCTTCTTCAATGCGTGATAAAGTGTGACCAAAATCCTTACGCCACTCTCACCGGTTGGGTGCCCCAAGGCAATCGCGCCGCCATGGACATTGAGTCTGGATCGGTCCCAGGACAGAACCCTTTCGTTCGCAAGGATCTGGGCAGCAAATGCCTCGTTCACCTCGATCAGGTCCATGTCACCAAGATTTAGATTCGCCCTCTTAAGGGCTTTTGGGATGGCTGCTGCCGGGCCTTCGCCCATATACGCGTTCTCTACACCCACTGAGGAATACCCCAGCAAAGAGAAGAGCGGCGGCAACCCCAAGGCCTTTGCCCTCTCCCTTGACATCAAGATCAGGCTGCTTGCCCCATCGCTCAGTCCACACGAATTTCCTGCAGTGACCGAACCTCCTTTCTTGAACACGGTGGGCAACTTTGCCATTTTTTCCAAGGTCGTATCGGCACGTATCGGCTCGTCCTTGTTAAAAACCTCTTCTCCCCTTTTTGAACTCGCCGGGATAACAACTGGAATGATCTCATCGTCAAACCACCCTTCGGCCTGGGCCTTTGCGGCTTTCTGGTGGCTGCTGAGGGCGAATTCGTCCTGTTCCTCCCGTGTTAGCTTATACCTTTCCACCAGATTCTCAGCGGTCTGCCCCATCAACATGTCGCAAACGACATCCCTGGTATCGTTCCACCCATCCATCAAAACCTGGTCCCCCATCCTGAAGCCGTCCCATCTACCGGTCTTTAAAAGATAGGGAATGGTGCTCATGCTCTCCATACCGGCAATCATAGCGGTACTGACATCGCCCAACAGGATATTCTGAGCGCCGATAATCGCCGCCTTCATCCCGGAAGGACAGGCATTATTTATGGTAACCGCATGCACATCTTGTGAGATCCCTGCCATTACAGAGGAAATCTTGGCCGGATTCGGGCCGTTCCCGGCCTGCCGGCAATGGCCCACAATAACCTCTTCGACAACATCTGCTTCGATTCCGGCACGTTTGATGGCCCCTGAAATAACCGTGGCCCCCAAATCACGCACATTGAAATTCTTCAGTTTACCGCCAAATCTTCCCATGGCTGTCCTGCACGCGCTGACACACACAACATCGCCTATTTTCATAACATCCCTTTCCTAAAGCTGATATTCGCTCTACTCCCTATCCGATATACCCGCCGTCAACCCCCAAAACCTGTCCGGTGATATATCCGGCATCATCGGATGCCAAAAACACAAATGCCGGCGCAATCTCTTCAGGATCTGCAAACCGCCCTAATTGGATCCTGGAGAGATAAATCTCCTTCAGTTTTTCATCCGTGCGGACTTTTTCAGTCATCTCTGTGGCCGTCACACCCGGACAGATCACATTCACGTTAATCCCATACCTTCCGAGTTCCCTGGAAGCAGACTTGCTAAAACCTATAATTCCGGCCTTTGCCGAGGCGTAATTAATCTGACCTACCGTACCGAACAGACCTGCGGTGGATATGACGTTGATAACCCTTCCCCATCCTTTTTCTTTCATATTCCTCGCGGCGGCCTGTGTACAATTGAATGTACCCTTTAAGTGGATATCAATGATCCGATCCCAGGATTCTTCCGTCATACTGAGCAGCATTCCCGGCCTCGAAATCCCCGCGTTGTTCACCAGGATGTCCACGCCCCCTAAGTCCCGAACACACTGCTCGACCATTGACTGGACATCCCCATAATTGCTGACATCTGTTTTGACAGCAATGGCTATCCGCCCTAACCCTTGAATGGCCTCGACCACTTCTTTGGCTGCGGCATCATTGCTGTGATAATTCACCAATACATCCGCCCCTTCCCTGGCAAATGCCAGGGCTACGGCCCTCCCGATGCCCCTGCCCGCGCCCGTAACAATGGCTTTTTTGTCCTTTAGTCTCATATCCCTTACCCCTGTTTGACAAAGGCCTTCTGAAAGCTTATCGGCCTTTGAATGCGGGTTTTCGCTTTTCCACGAATGCCTTCACACCTTCCTTGAAGTCTTCCGTACCCATGCATATGGAGGCCAGGTCCACATCCAACTGGCAGGCCGAATCCAGATCCATTTCCGAGCCTTTATTTATAGAGGTGACAACGGCCCACAAGGCTATGGCCGGTTTCTTGAACAGGGTGTTTATGAGAAAATCCTTGGTCCCATCGATTACCTCTTCCGGCGGCACGACTTTATGCACAATGCCTAACTTCAGTGCCTCTTCGGCCTTAATTTGTTCTCCGGTCGCCACATACCATAGCGCCCTTCCTTTCCCGATGAGTCTTGCCAGTCTCTGACTCCCCCCATTTCCCGGAAAGACACCTACATCTATCTCAGGAAAGCCAAATACAGACTTGCTCGACGCAATCCTGAAATGACAGGCCAATGCCAACTCAAAACCTCCTCCGAGGCAAAACCCATTGATGGCGGCCACAACGGGCTTATGGAAATTCTCGATCTTCCATAGGACTTCCCGCAACTTTTTCATATAGGGAATTGATCCGGGCAGATCCATCTGCAAATAGGGAACAATATCCGCTCCGGCTGAAAAGGCCTTTTCCCCGGACCCCGTTATCATCACGCCCTTGATATCCTCGGCATCCAGTTCATCTATTGCTGATCCAATTTCCACTTCTGTTTGAAGATCAAGGGCATTGTATTTATCCGCACGATTAACCGTGATAATCCCTATCCCGTCCTCTTCTGACAATAAAATATTTTCGAATTTCATGGTGCCTCTTTGCTTACTGAATTCGGAGATATTATTGAGGGGCGCCATCAGATATTGTGCATCCGATATGCCCCTCTATGAAATATCCCTACTTCTTAGGCGGATAAAAAACCATCTCAGCCAGTTCATCATCATAGATATGACCCTTGGCATACTGGCGTCGGAGTTCAATAAAATCGATTAAACTCGATCCGGTAATCTTCTGGGTGTTAAAGGCATTAAAACCAAGCCAAGCCTCGGCATTCATATTGGCTGCCAGCCCGTACATGCCCGAGACCTTATTGGCATCCCAGAAGAACCTCTTTTTTATCCGGATGGTTTCGATGCTCTTCATCAGGCATAGGGGCATCAAGTTAGCTAACGTCCAGACCATGGTGTTGATATAATCATCAAACCTGCTGAAATCCGTGGTAAGGGCCTTGAACAATGCCTTGGCCTCAGCCGCCTCATCCCCGGTCTTGAACTCGCCATAGACGATTTGACCCTCCCTTGAATAGGTGTCTGTGATCACAAATGGATTCGGCGCCCAGTTCCCATCCGCGTCTTTTTTTATTGGAACGGCCTTGGTGATCAGGCCCAGCCTTTCCATCTTGTAGGCACTCCACTGCTCATTGGATATGCAGTTCCACATGGCCTGCTCCATACTCAAATTCCAGGGAAGGAAATCGGTGGCGCCGCCATCAGGCACAGATCCGTGGCGTGTCCCTGCCTGCCCGAAATTGGCAGTATCCGCAGCCACGGTCAGGTCGCACGCCTGCCCAATCTCCTGCCCCCCTGCGATTCTCATCCCATTGCAGCGACAGATGACCGGGGTTCGGCACTTGAGGATGGCGTCCACCATCCCCGAAAACAGGTCCACATAATCGGCATACTCCTTGGGGCGTTTGGTATAGTATTCGGCATACTCCTTGACATTCCCGCCGGTACAAAAGGCCCTGTCTCCTGTGCCGGTAAAGATGGTGGCCACCACATCCCGGCTCATGGAGGCCCGGTGCATACCGGCGATAACGCCTTTGATCATCTCCGTTGTATACGATCCGTATTGCTCAGGGTTATTCAAGGTAATCCAGGCCGTGTACAACCCCTCAACCTCGTTGCCTTTCGGGTCCACAAGGGGCTTCTTTTCATACATGGTGCAAGGCGGTTCTGTTCCAAAATGTTCGTCGCCGAACAGATTGTGATCCTTTAGTTTGTTGTCCCTTTTCAAGAAATCGAGAGCCATTTTTTCCTCCTTTTCTGTTTTTGTTTTCTCAAAAATCCGGGGTCAAGACGATACGCCTCATGGGCGAACCCGTCTTATGAACCTCATTAAAGGTTTCAACTATACTGCTCATGGGTCGAGTCTCTACAAAAGCTTCTACATCTATTCTTTTTGACAGCGCCATATCCAGAACAATCGGATAATATTCCGGCAGACACCCCCATGTGCCAATGACCTCCGCATCAAAGGCCATAAGCCTTCCGATTGAATACTCAACCTTCTGCAATCCGAATCCTACAACCATCAGTTTTCCGGTAAAACCGAGGAGACTTAGACCGATCTCTTGGCCCGGCCTTGTGCCGGTCACTTCAAATATTTTCCATCCATAGTTCGGGAGGTCATTCTCTTTGCAGATAGATCTGAACTCCTTTGTCACCGCCCCGGCATCTTTATCCCTTGAGTTAATGACAAAATCAGCCCCATAGGAGAGCGATCTCTCAAGCTTTTCTGCATTTCTGGCAATCCCGATGACGGTCTTTGCCCCCAACGCCTTCACTATCTGGCCTTGATACTGACCCACTCCTCCCGTAATCCCGATCACAACAGCATTGTCCCCAGGTTGAATATCCGCCCTCTTTGCCGCCTGAAAGGGAGTCGCCGCCGCATCGGCTATGACTGAGAAGTGCGATAACGGCATATCACCCTTGTTTTTAATTTCACAGAGATCGATTGTCGGAACAACTATGTGGCTCGAAAAGCCTCCATATATGCCCATGCTGTTGCCGGGCATTTTCTGGACCAGACACCGGTTTCCTCTGCCTGTCTTACATAAATAACATTTGCGGCATGGCATGGCTGCCGGAATAATGACCTCCTTACCGATCCAGCTTTCATCTCCCGCTACCACTCTGCCGCTAATTTCATGTCCCAGTGTCAGAGGGGGCTTACTAACTGTTGGCACGCCGTCGTAAAAATAGCCTAGATCGGTATGGCATACGCCGCACCCGGCTATCTCTACCAAGACCTCATCGTCTTTCATCTCTGGAACGGGGATGGCGGTCCTCTCGATCCTGCCTTCGATCACTTTCCCGGTTTCCTTGTCCTTCCCCCATGGCGCCACCATCTGGTATGTCTGGATTTCCTTGGGAACGTCACCCATTTTGCGATCCTCCTATCGTCATACTGGTCGACTCATCTGCTTCAAACACATGCATCGTGTCTGTATTCACTCTACTAAACGTTTCAAACCCTTTCCCTCCAAGAATGCATCGAAACGGGCATATGTCTTGGGGCCATCGTACTCACGTGGATCAGCCACATTCCCTTCATAGGTAACAACACTAAACCCCGCCTCTACAAGGGCTCTCCGTACCTCAAGCTGACCGACCGCCCACCCCTCACACCCGCGATTCAGATGCATGACCGCACCTTGGCAGTTCCAATCCCTTGCAATAGAGACATCAATATTCCGCCTCTCTATCATGGGGAATCTGAAACTTCTTGCCTCCAGACCATAATTCAGATACCAGGAGGTCAGTGCTCTCAGAGCGCCGTCTCTGGTTTTCACCTGATCCTTCAGGCCCTCAGGGGGTTCGGCGGCCCTGACATGGGGGACATCGTTTTCATCGTAATAGTAGTCCCAACCCCCCGAGAGCATAAAATCATACTGGCTTCCCACACAAACCACTCCAAATTTCTCCAGATATCTGAACATGTCCAGGGCATACCATGGGGGCTGGCTGTTATGAATCATTCGATATCGTTCATATTCGACTCCCGCGATCCCCTTGGCGATACGATCCTTGAGTTCATCATATAGGATATTGAAGAATTCAACCGCCTCCTTCGTGTGCCTTCTCAAGACATGAACCACATAAAAGGCATACATGGATTTTTCGTCCATCGGTGCAGGGATATTTTTATTGAGTTCGCAGCACTTCGCCCATTTTGAGGTAGATATTATCTCATTATAAATCGCCTCACCCAATCTCTCGTCATTGAATTCCCTTCCTGTAATCTTTTCCATCCAGGGTATGGAATCATGCAATTGCTGCAATAGGTAGTTAAACTTATTTTCCTTCCTTTTCTCGCTCTCATTCCATTTCGGCCATCTGTACATAGCCCCGCCATCAATGGCAAAGTAGGGCTTGTCCGTGAATTCCGCAGCCGGCTGATACCATTTTCCATGTGTGTCGCAAAAATGGAGTTGAAAGTAGAAATCCGGATGGGGATATTTTCCACCAAACGTGAAACTATCGCCAAATGTGGAGCCAAGATAATTGCGGCAATATCCACAGAGATCTCTTGCATACCCTTTCCTTTCGCAATGGGCCATCATCTCTTCTGACTTGCCCAAAGCGCCTGTGGATGCACCGTAAGGTTCACCCCCAAAAGGGACATAATCATCCCCCAATCCGGCGGGCAAACCGATAAATCCTTCGGTTCCGCCACTGGCCACCAGCCAATTCCTTTCGCCTGATGCCTTTTGCGCCAATTTATTGTAAATATCCATTCGGAGTTCTTTTGCCAGACCCCAACAATCAAATGGCTTTGTGGGATATCTTTTCACTTCATTCATTGTTTGCCCTCCTAAATAAGATCCAGCATAAGTGATTCCAAAAATGCCTCAACCCTGGTTGAAAACTGCCCTACGGGAACCGTAACATCAAGCTCGAGAAAATACGTAGGGACGCCATTGTCTTCAAGGTACTTTCTTAGTGGAGGCATATCGATCTCATGCGGGTCACAAAACTTTTGCTGTATTGTGATGGCGCCGTCAACCTTCCACTCCTTTGCCAATCTCAAGGCATGGTCAAAGCGAATTCGACCGGGCCAGTCCTTGGCAGGACATGGCGGACGATTCACGTATCTCGATGCAATAGCCTGAATTCTGTCTTCTTCCGGAACAACTTCATTCCAGAAATACCTCGTACCTGTGCAATGCTCATCAATGACAACGGTTGCAGGGAGCGTCATGCCTTGCTCGATCATGGTATAGAACGCTACGTCGTCGTTCTCACTCCCGATAAGCATCAGCCGAGACCCTGTCTCTCTGTCCAGTCTGCGGTCGCTCAACTCCTCAATTGCTTCTTTGAGAAGCTTGTTATGATCTTCTTTATCCATTAACTGGGACGCCACAACCATATACATCGACTCCAGACCGGTAATGGGAGGCTTATCAGCCTTTCTTAATTCATAAATCTGCCTCATCAACCGGCGATTCTCATTAAACACATCTATGGCACGATCAAGATCATCTACCGTTATTTTCCTTCCAACCCAGTCTTCGATGTCTTCTTTAAAACACTCCAGCTCTCCTTTTAGGTACCCTGCACTCTTTGGACTTTGGGTCGTACAGGGGATATCCGCTCGGATTATTTTCGGCTGCGGCTTTACATTAAGATACCACGCTTCAAAGGACTGAAGCAGGTGCATGCAGCAGTTGCCATCCGAAATACCATCAATGTAATCGGCTCTCCCTTTGAGGCCCTGGGCCAACACATCGCGACAAAAGGGACAAAACATTCCAAAAAGATAGGGCGCCGTATCATCTTCTATCTCATGACTCCCTAAGAGCCTGGTTGTCAAAACCCCTCCGGCATAAGCGATCTCTTCAGGGACGTAGGTGCAAAAACAACCCAATACTTTTCCTTCCGGATGTTTTGTTTTCCAATCCCTTATATAGTCGCCCCTGTTCTCGTAGATTTCTTGAAATTTTTCAATAGCTCCCATTTTCACTTCATCTCCTTTTCCTCTGATTTCCGAATTAGTAGAGGTCGTCATCTAACTCGGCGTTTCCCTCAGGAAGACACCCATGTTGCTGCAAATATTGTTGAAGCAACTCACTTTCCCTTTTTGCATACATCGGGTCCTCTTCCCAGGTAAAATATCTGGCCTTTTCAACGCACCGAAGTTGGTTCTCCATCTCTTCCAACAAGCTCATGGCACCCTTGATGCAGATCACCTTCTTTTCTCCATCAAATAGCCGAAATACGCCCTCTTTTTCCGGAACGTTTTTGATATGTTCGGCATTGAACTCAGTCCACATCTCCGGGGGCATAACCGGAGACGAAATCTCCAACCGAAGATCGCATCTCAGGCACCGCTGCGCCTCATCCACCGCTTGTTCCCTGCTATAGCCCTGACATATTTCACTAAAATTCCCAATTTTAAACTTTTCCGTTGCATGCAGCGTCGGAACCGGAATCCTCTTAAGGTCTCCAAAATCATTCCTTCTCCCAAGCAACCCGCTCATCCTCTCTCTCTGAATCGGGTTGGCCTCAAAGATCCCTTTCCCCCCCAAGAATTGATCCATACTTACAGCCGCCCTCTTCCCCATAGCGATGGCCTCGACAACAGTAGATGGCCCCGTCACCATATCTCCACCAGCAAAGACCCCTTTTCTCGATGTTGCCAATGTTCTTTCGTCGATTTGAGGATAACCCGTAGACCCAAGTAATAAGCCAAACCCGTCCGGTAGCTTTGGCTTTTGCCCGACAGCAATGATAACGCTGTCACATGCCATGTGAAATTCGCTGCCTTCTATGGGAATGGGACGTCTTCTCCCGCTATTGTCCACCTCGCTCAGTTCCATACGCAAACATGTGACATCGAGGCTTCCATTGCGCTTGGAAATTTCTTGCGGTGTTGTGAGAAAATCAATCTCGATGCCTTCAGCCAGCGCCTGCTCGACCTCTTCTCTGTAGGCCGGCATCTCGGCCTCGCTTCGACGGTAGAGGACCCTCACCTCTTTCGCTCCAAGACGAAAAGCGGTCCTTGACGCATCTATGGCTACATTGCCACCGCCAATCACTGCCACTCTCGATTCAAGCCTAAATTTCTTCCCAGAATTCGCCTCTCTCAAAAAGGAAACGCCGTCCACGACTTCGCTGAGATCTTCTCCTTTGATACCGATGTTTGCCCCCTCTTGCAGTCCTAAGGCCAGAAAAACGGCATCGAAACCCTGGCCAAAAAGCTCATCCAGCGACTCTATTTTCGAATTTGTCTTGATCTCGACGCCCACTTCCTGTATGTCTTGTATCTCTCTATCGAGGACTTCTCTGGGCAGCCGGTACTCAGGTATACCAAACCGGAGCATGCCGCCCGGATCAGGCAAACCCTCGAAGATGATAACCGCATGTCCTTGTTTTGCCATATAATATGCACATGTCATCCCTGAGGGCCCTGATCCGACAATAGCCACTTTTTTGTCTGTCTTGTCCGCAACCCTGTTTTGTCGTTTCCAAAGCCCGTCATCAAAGGCAGCGGCCGAACGCTTCAGTTCACGGATTGCAATAGGGCCGCCCAAGGTCTTGCGCCGGCATACGTCCTCACACGGGTGGAAGCACACCCGTCCCAGTGTAGCTGGAAAAGGCACCGCTTCATGCAACACTGCCGCTGCGCCGCTAAAATCCCCTTCTGCAATAAGAGCAACATATGCAGGCACATCTATTCCGGCCGGACATGCGTACTTACACGGGACAAGCTCTTTATCCCGATCCGCCCAAATCATTCCCTTATCCGTCAGGGCACCTGTAGGACAAACTTCGACACACGCCCCGCAGAATCTGCAGCCTGAGTCTTTAAGCGTGGCTTCTCTGGTGCCGACGACGACACGACCTTCAAGCGTACTAAACGTCAGCGCACCAATTCCTCTCAGGTCATTGCAGGCTCTCACACAGCGGGTGCACCCAATACACAGGTTATAATCCCTTTTAAATAAGGGCTCATCATCCACAACGGGGAGGTCTTTGGGCACATACGGCGGCGTATCAATCGTCATCCCTACGTATTCAGCGATCTTTCTAAGTTCGCAAACATTAAATTTCGAACAGCAACGTTCATTTTCAGGTACATTGCTTATGCAGCTTTTCAGACCACATCCTTCCTTCTGCGGACACACAAGGCATGAATGGGGGTGATTGGACAAGATATTTTTCAGGTTTTTCTGTCGACGTTCAATTATTTCCGGAGTATTGGTGTATACAATCATACCCTCCTGCACCAAGGTATTACAGGCGGTCTTAATACCCTCTCCCTCTATCTCCACCAGGCACAACTGGCAGCCGGGATAAGCCTCTTCAGATCCTTCAGTAAGGCGGGAACCCTGGTAGACGACTTGAGATCCGTCGCATCTGTCAAATGGCGGCAGGGAGGGGTGGGAACACAGAGCAGGTATATAAATCCCTTCACCTTGGGCCGCTTCCAGAATCGTCACATCAGGCCTTGTCAGTAGATGCATCTCATCAATTTTTAGATGTATTTGGCTCATATTCTTGCGTTACCAGGAATGTGTAATGGCTTCCTTGTCACAGGCAGCGACACAGGGCAGCTTTTTTAATTCTCTCGCCAACATCTCAGGTGTAGATCTGCTTGCTGTACTTCCACCTTCTGAAGTTAAATATGTCTTGCAAGGCGAGCACGTGTATTTAAGCTTTTTTCTCTGCGCCTCGTTCACAAAAGCTACAGGTTCATCTCGCAGTGGGTCCGCAGGATCCTCACCAACTTCAAGGACACCTTGGGTGCAAGCCTCCACGCATTTCCCACATCCATCACATTTGTCCGTGTCTATTGTGATGAAGTAGTCGCCTGAACCGTCCTGATATCCCCAGTTTGCCAACATGATCTATTTACCCTTTTCCTTTTCCGCCAAGGCCTTGGCAAAAAGGGCAGCTCCAGCAGCCCCAGCGATTTGCGTATCAAAGGGAACATCCTGCTTCACATACTCGGGATTATGCCACTTTTTAGGGCTAAATTTCATCCCTACTTCTTTTTCGATTCTTTCCGAGACACCCCTGTTTTTCGCAATACCACCCGTAATTGCGAGTTCAGGTTCTAAGCCAACACGTTCCATTAACTCCACCACGCGATGGGCCGTTGCCGCACAATATGCCGCTAGGACCGTGTTAACATCCCAACCCTCTCTCAAAAGGCCGGCAGCCTCTGATTTGGCAAATATCACACACGTACTGGAAACCGGCTTAGGTTCCTCCTTAATATCAAATGAGCGTTCACCCACATCGGTTATTCTAACGTTCACAAAGTCAGCAAAAACTTCCATTCCACGACCTGCGCCTGCAGCACATTTATCATTCATCGCAAAGTTGAGTATCTTTCCTCTTTCATCAATGCGAATAACCTTGCAGTCCTGGCCCCCCATGTCGAGTATCGTCCTGATACTCGGACCATACATCCAGTTTGCGCCTCTGCCATGACAAGCAATCTCCGTTATTGCCCGCTTGGACATGGGTATATTGACTCTTCCATAACCGGTACCCACACAGAAATTCCAATTGTCCACTGTCATTTCTGTACCTTCCAACGCCCTATTTACACCTCTCCAGGCACTATCCTCGCTACCTGAGCCACTTCTCAGGCTACTATAGGCATACAATTCACCATCCACCATAATCACACACTGGGTGCTGACGGAGCCCACATCAATACCTGCACTTATAAGAGCCCCTTTTTTCCAGTCTATATTGGGATTGGTCCATCTTGACTCATCCCATCGCCATAGTTCTATCTTCGCTTCTGGAGTTTCAGCAGTTACAACCGCCTGTACTGTCATCGTTCACACGCCTCCTTTCTATTTCCCTGCTGCCGCTAAAGCAGCGCCCAACGCCCCAATATATTCAGGATATTCAGGTACCAATATATCAGTTTTGAATCCACGTTTCAGTGCGTCAAGGTAACCAACATTTTTTGCCAGACCACCCACAACAACGACATCCTTCTCCACGCCCACCCTCTTGACCATAGCGATGACCCTCTCGGCCAATGCATCGTTGACTGCCTTGGCGATATCTTCTTTAGCTGTTTTGGAATTTATAAGTGATACGACCTCGGATTCAGCAAATACGGCACATTGCGCGTTTATGGGCACTGCTTTCTGAGCGCTTAGGGAAATTCGTCCAAAATCCTCTAAACTTACCTCAAGGGCCCGTGCCATTGACTCGCAAAACGCACCGGCGCCCGCCGCGCATTTATCATTAGTAGCGAAGTCCTTTGCCACGCCATCCTCAACTTTTATTCCGCGAGAGTCCTCTGCACCTGAATCAATTACCGTTTTGGCCGAAGGAACCATAAAAAGCGCCCCCTTTACGGCCGCTCCTATTTCGGTGATTTCCACATCATGGGCCGGAGCAAATTTTTTCCCGCTACCGGTAACGCCAATACCCGCGATCTCTTTTCTTGATACACCAGCGCTTTTTACCGCTTTATCAAGGAGGTCTTCAGCTGCTTTTCCTTGTTCAAATCCTCCCACGCCCTTTGTTCTCGCAAGGACCTTGCCGTCGTTCACCACCACCACTTTTACATCCTTCCCACCTATGTCTATGCCTGCAGTGATCACAATCCCCATCTCCTTTCCTGAAGCATCCATTCTCAGCCAAAAAGCCTCTTCATATGCTTCGTTGTATTTTTAATAGCTAACTCTCTTTTTTGTTTAGTCATTTTTACCACTATATAAGAAAGATCATAAAACACACCACCGTTGCAAGTTATGAGTTACCCAGCTCTCCTTCGAAGTCTGAATTTGACTCTAATCTGAAAGCAAGCCGCGTGCCAATTATCTAACTATTTGATATCACGGTTATTTGTGGATTACGCCTGCCTGGCAATATGACGCGTTCCCCGGTATTTTCAAAAATATCCAATATTTTGGGTTTCTATTCTTTTGTTGTCTTGTTATACTGCCCTGCAAACATGATACGAAGGGGAATGCAATGAACAAAAAAGCAATCAGAGAATTTTTGAGTGAGTTGGACGAACAAGAGTTAACGGCCGTGAAAATAGCGGTACTTTTGGGAAACGGCTTTCGATTAGACTATTTGATAGAACTCAATCCTGTCAAGCCATCAAAGATATTGAACTTATTGCGACAAATGGTGAAGCACAATATCATTGTGGAAAAACCGGGAGTCGTCGAAGGCGTTTATTTTTTTTCCAAAAGAAAATTTCCCGATACTGTCATAACGTTCATCCCGGACGAAGAAAAGGAACTCCTTCTCTCAAAAATCATAGGCTACTTGGAAAAAGAACTCCCGGCCGATGCTGAGAAATGGTCTATTCTCGCAGAAATATACCTCAAGTTCACAAAAATTGGTAAAAATGTTTTTCAGCATATGAAAAAGGCCGCAGATCTTCTGATGTTGGCGCATAAAACCCAAGACGCCTTTATGTTGTATGAAGAAATTATAACTCGCCTTTCGGCGGCAGAAAACAGTGACTCACTTGAGGCCATGGTGTTTATTGATTCTGTCATATCCTACGCGCCGGTTGCCATCAATCTTCGGCCGCCTGAGGAGATTCTGCCTATTATCTTGCGGGCTAAGTCTGCGGCTGAGAATTGGAAAAACAAAAAGGCACTCGCCATGCTGGAGCTCTGCCTTGGTAGACTTTATCAGTGCCAGGGCAACAGTGTTAAGGCATCTCTCCATTACAACGAGGGCAGAAATTTGGCTCAATCCGCTGGAGATAAGGATTTACTAAGAAAAACCTCAAAACTTTCCGCATTAACCCTTTTCTGGCATGGTAAAATGACAGATGCCATCCAGATGTACGAAAACACTCTTGGAGACGTAGAGGAAATATCACCCGACCTGCAAGATCTGTGGGCTTACCTTATGTTGGCCTATTGCTATGGTATCACAGGTCGGATTGCGCGGGGAGTGGGTCTGGCTGAGGCAATAAAGGAGAGGGCTATCTCAAAGAAAAAACTCAAGGCAGAGGCATTCGCGGATTCGGTAATCGCCCTCATTTTGTTAGAGATACGGCAACTCGAAAAGGCCAAGGTTCATATCAATAATGCATTGGAAATAGGGAGAAGGGAGGGCAGCGACCAGGCGCTCTGGATGGCCAAACCTTGCGAGGCCTACGTGAAATTCTCAACGGGAGATTTATTTGCGGCGCAAGAGATAATGAAATCAGCTATGAATCACGCCAGAGTCTTGGGTCAGATCCACTATCCTTCCCCATGGATCATTGAAATTCTCTGGTCTTTGCACAAAACGAAACGGGATCCGATTTCAGGCTATTCTTTTTCTTCTGAAATCGACCGATTGCTGAATTGGCCTGATATTTATATGAAAGGCGCGGCGCTCCGATATCATGCGCTTGACATAAGGAACTCGGGACGTGATCTTGACCATGTTGCGGAGATCTTAGCGGAAAGCGGAAGACTCCTCAAGGAAGCCGGCGCTCGAATTGAATTGGGAAGGACACAAGCCGCTCTCGCCAAAATCCTTATCGAAAAAAAGGACAAGGCGAAGGCAAAGGAGGTTGCCAACATGGCATACCTCACGCTGTCCGAAATCGACCACTCGCTGTTCCCCTCTGAATTACTTTCCCTAATTTCGGATAAACCCAGGGAGAATCGTATCTTCCATGGCCTTCGTGCCATTTCAAATCTGGGCGGTGCGATCGACTTCGAGCCGGGCTACAAGAGCTATTTGGGAAACATCCTTACACTCTTGACTGATATGTTCGGAGCAGAACGTTCGGCCATACTCTTGATACAAAATGGACGTCTAAATGACCCCTTAAATATAGCCGCCACGCGAAACCTCGGTACGGATGAAATCGAACAGTTAATCAAGTCACCCGTGCGGGATCTCATGGTCACCACTATTGATAGGAAGGAACCTCTTGTGATTTCCCATACCGAAAGGAATGCAACATTGTGCGGCCAGGCTACAAGCGGCCCTCCTATAAAGTCACTCGTCTGTATACCATTACTCGTAACCGGGAAAGTCATCGGGCTGTTATATGCTGATAACCGCCTCCTTGAGGGGGTGTTCGCAAAAAGAGATGCCCTGATAATGACCGCAGTCGCAACCCAAGTCTCCCTTTTCTTAAAAACCACGGCCCTTTACAGACAACTTGAAAACTTCCGCAGTGTCTCAAACAAGGCATCTCCTTACTTAAGTCAAAATGGTTCTTCCGCACTGCTTCCTGAAATTATAGGAAAGAGTCAGGCAATCAAAAATGTCTTCAATCGTGCGATAAAAGTTGCGAGTACGGATGCCACGGTACTTGTGCTTGGAGAAACCGGGGTTGGAAAAGAGCTGCTTGCCCGCGCCATTCATCAGAATAGTAAGAGGGCTAACAAACCGTTTATAACTGTTAATGTTTCTTCTCTAACCGAGAATTTATTGACAAGTGAACTATTCGGTCACGAAAAGGGAGCTTTCACCGGGGCAGAGAAATGTAAGATAGGCCGATTTGAAATGGCTGACCAAGGTACCATTTTTTTGGATGAACTTGGCGACTTATCAATGGATTCCCAGGTGAAACTCCTCCGTGTCTTGCAGGAAGGAGAATTTGAAAGAGTTGGGGGTACGCAGGTGATTCATTCTGATTTCCGATTGATCGCAGCTACAAATAAGAACCTCATCAAAATGGTAGCGAAAGGGGAGTTCCGCTCAGACTTATTCTACCGTATCAACATCTATCCGATTGAGATACCTCCATTAAGGGAACGAAAAGAAGACATAAGAGAGCTTGTTTCCTATTTTATGAGTAGATTCTCAAGAAAACATCATAAAGAAATGAAAGAAGTGCCTCAAGATGAACTGAAAAAACTCGTCGGATATTCCTGGCCAGGCAACATAAGAGAGCTTGAGCATATTATTGAAAGGGCACTCATCCTCTCAGAAAATGAGTGCATCTCAATTCCTGATCTTATAGCCCCTCAATCTTTCGGCCAGGAAATCGAGGATCAGAACGTAACAGAATTATTACCCCTTGATGAAATAGAGAAACGACACATCATCAACGTACTTGATCATGTCAGATGGAGGATCAGGGGAGAACAAGGCGCAGCGAAGATCTTAGGACTGAAGCCCTCCACCCTGGAATTTCGAATGAAGAAATTGGGTATAAGAAGATAGGCAACATCTGAAAAGCAGTATCTAATCTTATCTAACCAAAGATCCAATTGGGCCAACTGACTGTTCTCTTTTGGCGGGGCTGCATATTCTTAAACCACGGTGTCCTTCCGGCAGGCGTGCCTGGCAGTCGTCTGCGACGCTGATGTAAATTGGGCCATACTGGATACGACAGGGAGGGTGTTGCTGATCAACGCGAGGGCGGGGACCGGGAAGACCACCACCCTTCGCATGATCGCCTCGGCCCATCCGGAAGAGAAGATCCTCTACCTGGTCTTCAACCGAAAGGCCAGAGAGGAAGCGGAAGGCAGGTTCCCGGGGAATGTGCAGGTAAGGACGGTCCATTCCCTGGCATTTTCGAGAAGTGTCGGCAATGTGGACAACTTCTCCGTCGCCGACATGCTCCCGGCCTTCAAGGGGCATTCGAATCCTCAGCAGCTCGCCGCGGTCAGCCACGACCTGGTCGAATTCTTCATGAATTCCCCTTTCCCAAAGGTGGAAGAGGCCATGGCGGTCTTTCAGGAAGACCATCTGGCATCCCTCAGCGAGGAAGTCAGAGACTTGGTCGAGGAGTCTCGGGACCGGATCGTCCAGGCCTCAAGGGAGATCCTGGGCCAGTGGTACCGGCAGGAGAGATCCCATCCCCACGATTTCTATCTCAAGCTCTTTCACCTGGAAGGTCTTTTCCACAAAGCCCTCGACCGCTTCGACAGGGTCCTGGTGGACGAGGGCCAGGACCTCTCGCCCATCATGCTGGATGCCCTGGAGCGCTGCCGCAATCGGATCGTCATCGTGGGCGATACCCACCAGCAGATCTACAGCTTCCGGTATGCCATAGATGCCATGAAGCGGTTCCCGTCCGACCATCAGCGGGACCTCACCCTGAGCTTTCGGTTCGGGAAAGACATTGCGGACCTGGCATCGGTCTTCATTCGGGAGGCCAAGGGAGAGAAGGGATTCAGAATCAAGGGAAACCCGGAAAAGAGATCCCGTGTGGCCTTCTACGACAAACCCCCGCGACCCAAGGCCGGTGAGCGATGCGCCATCCTGAGCCGGACCAACCTGGCCCTCTTCGAACACGCCCTGGGCCTTCGCACCACGGGGATTCCGTTTTCATTGCAGGGGAATATATCCGGGATCCTGGGTCGGATACTGGATGTGTACTGGTTGTCGGAAGGGACACGCGACAAGATCAGAGACCCCTTGATCCGATCGTTCGAAGACCTAGAGGACCTCGACGCCTACGCGACAGACCTGGACGATTTCCAGCTCAGCAACATGGTCCAGGTGGTCAGGGAATACGCCCGGATCCTTCCGGAGGCCGTGTTCGACATCATGAAGATCTCCAAGAGCACGGCCGAGACCCCGAACGGTCCGGCCATCATCCTCTCCACGGTCCACGGGGCCAAGGGCCAGGAATACGACAGGGTCTACATCGCTGCCGACATCGCGGCCTCCCTGTCCAGACCGGAGGCCCTCGCAACCCAGACATTCGGCGACGAGGCCAACATCGCCTACGTGGCCTTCACCCGAGCCATCCGACACCTCCATCTCCCCCCGGACTTCAAGGACATCCTCACCCCCGAGTGGCAGGCGGCCCTCAAGCGGTATGAACCGCCCCCGTCTCCCAAAACCTCCCATGTCCCTCGGTCCAAACCTTCACGAACGGAACTTTAAGGAGGCGAGCCAGACGCCTGGATTGGCGCCTGATTCGGCTTCCGGCCCTGAGCCGCGGATCTCGATATGTTCAGGCTCATCCAAGTGATCTTCTCCGCACGTCCCCTGGGTATGGGCAAAGAGGATCATGCCGATGGAAACGATGATCGATATCTTGCACCGCAGTTGCATGGCGAGCAGGACCTCCTTTCAATGTCTATTCGATGCGATGACGCAGCGTTGCCGTCAGAGCGATGCAGATCCCGACAACGACCATCGCGGCGGAAAGGGCCTGACCCATGGTAAACGGTCCGATAATCAGGCCGAGCTGGGGGTCCGGTTCCCTAAAAAACTCAAGGACGAAGCGAATCAGGCCATAGCCGCAAAGAAAGGTTCCCAGTAGGGATCCTTGCGGGAGCTTTTTCCTGCTCAGCCACAGGAGGACCAGGAACAGCGCCAGGCCTTCAAGAAGGGCCTCATAGAGTTGGGAAGGGTGCCGGGCCATCGGTCCCCCGTCGGGAAATACCATGGCCCATGGAAGGTCAGAAGGCCGGCCAAACAGTTCACCGTTGATGAAGTTTCCGATCCTCCCAAGGCCCAGGCCGATGGGGGCGGCCACGATCACCCTGTCGGGCAGTGCCCGGAAGGGAATCTTGCGTCGTTTGGAAAACCACCATCCGGCGATGACGGCGCCGATCAATCCCCCGTGAAATGACATGCCGCCGTGCCAGACCGCAATGATTTCAAGGGGATGATGCACATACCCCGCGAGATTCATGTATTGGTAGAAGAGGATGTAGCCCAGCCTGGCGCCGACAATCAGTCCGACAACGAGGTGAAAGATGAGATCCTGGACCAACCCGGGGGACAGGCCGATGGGTCTTCTTTTTTCCTGAGATTTGATCACGAAATAGGCGGCCACGAAGGCCAGCACGTACATGAGACCGTACCATCTGAGCTTCAAGGGACCGATCTCAATCAGGTTTGGGTTGATCCGAGGAAACGGCAACATGGCTACCTCGTGTTTGCATTCACAAGGACGGTGACACGTAAAGACTGAACCAAATCGACGTCGCTCTTCTCTATCTCTCCGATGGCACGCAGAGACAATCCGAAGGATTCAACAGGATCAAAATATCGGGACAAACTCTTTTTCTCTGCGACCTCCTTGGGCTCGAGCGTCTGAAAGAAGCGGGGCAGAGTGTTCCTTCAGTATTTTGAGTCGAATAGGGTCCTTCATTTATAAATCAATGTAATGACTTTCGGTGATTCTGTCTATCACGGATGTCCCCTTTCCACCACTTTGAGCAAGGTATGGGCGGAAATCCTATCGCCCAATGATTTCCCGTTAAGCAGGGCCGCCTCTTTGAGGTCCTTCTCAGGCACGCCCATGGAACGCAGGGCCTTATCCAAGGTTTCGGCCTTGCCCGCAGTCCGAACACGGATACGGTCGGGTTGGACGTTGATCTTTCTCGAATCCGAAAGGGTCTTGAATTGTCCCATGGTCCGCTCAAAGAGGCCCAGGGATTTCTGAAATCGGGCGACGGAAGATATGCCGTGAAACACATAGATCCGTCTCTCCTTCTCGATGAAATAGGAGATCACCCGGAGAAGGCCCTGCTGCGTGCGGACTTCGCAGATCAGCCGATAGGAAGGGAGGCCGTTCACCTCGATCAATCCGGACCTGATCACTGCGGCCTTCGTCTTATCAACAAAGCCCCTGGCAGCCTCTTTGGAGGATGGCCCGGAGGCGATGGAGAAGAGGATGGCGGCGTCCTTTTCTTTGCTCACCATTTGCACCTGTGAAGGGGTGTTGTTGAGTTTCCAGTCCGGGGGCACGGGGAACTGGAATCGAAGTGCAGGATGATAGAAGAGGCCCTCCTCCACGTAGCCCTGACGAGGGTCTTCCCCGAAGACGAGACCGTCCGTGAGCCTTAGGTATTCCTCGCGCTTGACCTCGAGGTCCCCTTTGCCCAGCCTCTCACGCCATTCCATAGATCGCGCCCTGACGGCCTGAACGCGGTTTTCGGGATTGGGGTGAGTGGAGAACCAGCCGGGCAGACCGCTTCGGTCAGAGCCCGGATTCATCTTTTCAAGGGTCTCAAAGAAGCGGGCCAACTGCGAAGCGTCGTACCCCGCCCTGGTTGCGTATTCCACGCCCAGATCGTCCGCCTGCCTTTCATTGTCCCGGCTGAACTTCAAAAAAAGCATACCCACGCCCAACTGGGCAAACTCGGATAGGGCCTGAAAAGTATCAGAGAAAATGCTTCCAAGACCGAGTCCGATGCTGGCAAGCTGAGCGCGGCTGTATTGCTGCGCGGAATGGCGCGCCGTGACATGGCCGATTTCGTGTCCCATGACGCCGGCCAGTTCCGCCTCGTTGCGGCAGAGCGTGATCAATCCTTGGTTAAGATAAACATAGCCTCCTGGCGTTGCGAAGGCGTTGACGGCTGAACTTCGCACAATGGAAAATTTGAAATCAAATGGAGCGCGTTCACTCTGTCTGAGAATCCGATCAGCTAATTTCCCGATATAGGCATTGGAGCGCTCATCCTTGAACAATAGTTGTTCCTTGTCCAGTTTATCGAATATTTCCTTCCCCAGCGTCCGTTCCTCATCAAGAGTGAAGGCGGCGGCGGTGCCTAGAAATGCAAAGAAAAGCAGGGAAATTCCGATCAGCAGTAGTGCATCCAGAACATGGGCGTGTCGTTGTATTGTAATCGTCATTAGAGCTTCTCGATGATTGTCGGCTATGATATACCAACGCCTCCATAACCGTTTCCCGTCTATAATAATCATTTGATGATTCGTAATCAAGGGGCTGGTCGGTTGTTGATGTTTTTTACATACTTGTTGTATGAAATGATCGCTCTTCAGTCCATTGTATGGTTTTGAGGGCTATGGTATAAAGGCCCGAGTCAACAAGGAACATTCCGGTTGGCATCTAGAAAAGCGCGTTCCGGGGGATTCATGAAGCGTCTGCCTGTGATAACCATTGACGGACCAGCGGGTGCGGGGAAAAGTACGGTTGCTCGATTTCTTGCAAGAAGGCTTTCGTTTCTATACCTTGACACGGGAGCTCTCTATAGGTCGATGGCCTATCGCCTTATTCAGGAGGGATGGGACGGCGATCTTCAGGCACTACCCTGTTTGTGCG
>ENA-OSEO01002304-OSEO01002304.1-sediment-metagenome-genome-assembly--contig:-NODE-2304-length-27846-cov-3.580611_pt1 | contig 27846 bp, 22 predicted proteins | sample MGYA00237883_ERZ534232 | MGnify/ENA metagenome assembly ERZ534232
ATATTGATACGCGTTTTTTACCCGGCCGGCTTCGGCTTGCCGCCGCTGCCGACCCCAAACCATTCATTCAGAAAAGGAGGAAAGGTATGGGCAAGATGGCATCACGTTTGAAAGCGTCGTTTGTGCTTGCATCCCTGTCTTTGGGGTTTGGGGTGATGGTATTCGCATTCGGTGCGCCGGATGCCGCTGCGGCGTTTCCGGACAAGCCGATCCACCTCATCGCACCGTTTTCACCGGGGGGAGGCACGGACACCATGGCCCGGATGATGCAAGCGGTTCTCACAAAAGAAAAGATCATCACCGTTCCCATCGTGGTGGAAAACAAGCCGGGGGGCAGCGGGGCGGTCGGATACGATTTCCTGGCCGGAAAGCGCGGCAATCCCTATTACCTGATCGCAGTGACGACCCAGTTTTTCACCAATCCCCTTCTCAAAACCCAGAAAGCCACCCACGACGATTTCACCTTCATCTGCCAGATCGCATTCGATCCCAACCTGGTGATGGTCCGCTCGGACTACGAATACCAGACCATGAAAGACCTTCTCGATGCGGCCAAGGCCAACCCGGGCAAGATCCGATGGGCCGGTACCGGATCCACCGGCTCGGATCGCATCCTGAGCCTGATGCTCGAGCAGCAGGCCGGCGCAAAATTCAATTTTGTGCCGTTCCAGAGCGGCGGGGAGGTCACCACGGCCCTCTTGGGCAAGCATGTCGATATCATTACCAATCAGATGAACGAAAGCTATGCCCAGATCCAGGCGGGCAAGTTCAAGGCACTGGCGATCGGTTCTGAAGAGCGAAGCCCCTATATGAAGGACCTGCCCACCCTGATCGAAATGGGCACCCAGATCGTCAGCGGATCCTACCGCGGGGTTGCGGCCCCTGCGGGCCTCCCGGATGACGCGCGTGCCTATCTTGAAGCGGCCTTCAAAAAACTGGACGCATCCCCCATGTGGCAGAAAGAATACATCGAAAAATTCCAGCTCCAGAGAAAATTCAGGGATGGTGCGTCCTTCCGGAAATTGTCCCAAGAAAAATTGATGCCGGAATATATTCAAATGTTCAAAGCCGTCGGGGTCATGAAATAACCCGCGGACCGGCTCTGCCCGAAAAGGCGGGGGAGGCGTTTTGTGCCGTTGCCTCTCCCGCCGGAAACCGGATCGGTTTTGCTTGACTCCTCGACTCCAGCAACCCGTAACGCCTTTCCGTGTCCTGTAAAGGGGAGTCTGGCTTGAGAGCCTCAGCCCGTGCCCAACCGGGCGGGTGAAGAACCCCCGGTAACATCCGGACCTTTTAGAATCAAAGGAGTTGATCCCATGGGATACTGCTGGCCCCAAGATTTTGATCGGATGATCCGTAATTTTTTCGAGCCCACGTCCATTGCCGTGGTCGGTGCGACCGAGGGCCCCGGTTACGGGGGCAGGATGGTCGACAACCTGGTGGATGGCGGATTTAACGGCAAGATTTTTCCGGTAAACCCCAAACGGGCCGAAGTGCGGGGGATACCCTGCGTTCCGAGTATTTCGGAAATCGACGGCCCGGTCGACCTGGCGGCCATCGTCATTCCGGCCCCGGCGGTGATGGAGGCCGTGGAGCAGTGCGCGCGGAAGGGGATCCGGTCAATCGTGATCATCAGCGCGGGCTTTCTGGAGCGGGACGGGGACGCCGGCGCCCGGCGGCAAGGGGATCTGCAGCGGTTTGCCTCCGAAAACGGGTTATACATCTGCGGGCCCAACTGTCTGGGTATCGCCAATCTCAAGGACAATGTGCAGGTCAATTCCACCCCCGCGATTTTCAAAGACCTGCCCGGGGTCGGGCCTATTGGGGTGGTTTCCCAGAGCGGTGCCACGGCCTTCGGACCGATCCTGTGCAAGGCCAGGGACCGGGGGGTGGGGCTGAAATACATCGTATCCACGGGAAACGAGGCCGGGCTGGAGGCGACCGATTTTATCCGCTTCATGCTGGAGGATCCGGAAATCCGCGTGGTCATCTCCTTTATCGAAGGGTTCAAGAACGGGGACAAGCTCAAGGCGGTGGCCGACCTGGCCCTGGCTCGCCGTAAACCCGTGGTGCTGATGAAAATGGGCCGATCGGAAGCCGGGGGGCGGGCGGCCCTGACCCATACGGCGTCCATCGCCGGGAGCTTTCAGGTATACGACGGATTCTTCCGGCAAAAGGGCTTTGTGCGGGTGGATGACTACGATGAGCTCTGCGAGGTGGCCAAGGCATTTGCAAAGGGTCGATTTCCCAAAGGAAATCGGATCGGCATCATCTCTCATTCCGGTGGGATCTGCACCTTTCTGACCGACGCCTGCGATACGGCGGGCTTCGAGGTGCCCCCTCTTTCCCCGGAAACCACCACCCGGATCGACGAAATCCTCAAGGGTTTCGGGGGCTGCCAGAATCCGCTGGATCTTACCGGAGCCACCCGGGGGCCCCATTTCCCGGAGATCCTGGACCGGGTCCTCCACGATCCGAACGTGGACAGCACGATTTTGATGACCCGGGGGGATCGAGGCTTTGCGGAGAAGGTGATCGCAGCGGACCGGACTTCGGAAAAACCGTTCCTGTTCACCTGGACCCACAGCGAGTTCGATTCAAACGGTCTGCCGGCGCTTCGCACCAGCGATGTTCCGACCTTTATCTCCCCGGTCAAGTGCGTCAAGGCATTGCAGCATCTTCGTACCTATCACCAGAAGCTTATCGGCGCGCAGCCGCCGGGGGCCTCGCCTTTTTCCGATGCCCGGCTCGATGAAATACGCGCCGAGCTCGACACGCGCCGGGGCAGCGCGCTGCCGGAAGGCGAAAGCAGAAAAATCCTGTCCCTTCTATCCCTTCCGTTTTGCCCGAGCGAATGCTGCCTGTCGGTGGAGGATGCGAGGCAATGCGCCCAACGCTTCGGATACCCGGTGGTGCTGAAAATGGATTCGGCACAGATCCTGCACAAAACCGAGTGCAACGGGGTGATCCTCGATATCCGGTCCGATGGGGATTTGACGTCCGGCTATGAGGAACTGACCGCAAAGTGCAAGACTTTCGAAACCCCGGTCACCCTCAACGGAATTATGGTTCAGAAAATGGTGATCGGGGGCATCGAACTGCTTCTCGGGACCAACAACGATCCGGTCCTCGGCCCGACGCTGTTGCTGGGGTGGGGCGGCATCTACGTCGAAGCCCTGGGGATGAGCGCGATTCGGGTCTGCCCGATCACACCCCACGATGCCGACGAGATGATCCGGGAGATTCCGGGACTGGTCAAAATCCTCGGGGGCACCCGCGGCGGCCCCCCGCTGGACAGAACGGCGCTGTGCGAACTGATGGTTCGCGTGTCCCATCTGGCCCACGCGCTGGGGGATCGGGCCGCGTCCATGGATTTCAACCCCATCCGTGTGTTGCCCGAGGGCCAGGGGGTCATGGTCCTGGATTGCCGTATTGTCGCGGGTTCCCCCCCGGCAGTGCCGTCCCGGGGGGAATAAGGAGCGGACATGAAGAAATATGTTGCGGAACGGGTGTTCAGTCTTTTCCTCATGGCGATCGCCGCAAGCGCCTATTGGCAGACTTTGGCCCTTCCCCAATCCCGGACCGGGTTGGTCACGGGGCCTGCGTTTTATCCCCGATGGCTGTCGATTCTTCTGTTTTTCTGCAGCGCGGTCCCGCTGGTCAAATCGGTTCTGCGCCCGTCCAAAGATGCCGAAACCCCCATCGTATCCTCCTACTGGGTATTGGGCAAACTCGCTTTGTTCTTTGTCCTGGTGGCCGCTGCGCTGCTGCTGATCCCCTATAGCGGGTGGTTTTTGGCCCAGTTTCTCCTTGTTGTTGCGTTGGAACTGATTTTGGAGAATCGAAGGTGGCCCCGGGCCCTGATCATTTCGGGCGCCTCGGTATGCGTTATCTATCTGATTTTTGAAATGGGCCTGAATATCCGCCTTCCGAGGGGGCTTTTCGAATAACCCGCTTGCCCTGGAGAATCTTCCATGGAACTCTTTCATGATGTCGGCAATGCCGTTTTGCATCTGATTTTCAGCGTCAACATTTTCTACACCATCCTGGGAGGGTTTATCGGAACCCTGGCCGGCGCGCTTCCCGGGCTCGGCCCGTCTTCCTCGCTGGCCCTGTTCATCCCCATGACCTTCTTTCTCAACCCGATCACCGGGATCGTATTTCTGCTCAACATTTATCAGGGGACCATGTACGGCGGAAGGATCACCTCCATTTTGGCCAATATTCCGGGGGACGCTCCGGCCATCGTCACCTGTTTCGAGGGCTACCCCCTGGCCCTTCAGGGCCGGGCCGGGCCGGCCATGGGGATTTCCGGGGTCTCATCATTTTTCGGCGGGCTGTTCGGGCTCACCGGGCTGGCCCTTTTCGCCATGCCGGTATCCAACTTTGCGGTCCGGTTCGGACCGCCCGAATATTTCGGGCTGATGGTGTTTGCCCTCTCCTGCATCGGAATCCTGTCGGGGGACAATCCCGCCAAGGGGATCGCCATGGCCGCATTGGGGCTTTTGTGCGGCACGGTCGGGCATGATTTCGTCACCGGCCAGATCCGGATGACCTATGGGCTGGTGGATCTGGTCGACGGCATCGATCTGATCCCGCTGGCACTGGGCGCCTTTGCGGTGAGCGAGCTGCTTTTCGTGCTGGAAAAGGGGATGCGCGTCGAGTTCATCCGGACCCGGCTCAAGCTTTCGAACATGTACCCCAGCCTGGAAGAGTTCCTGAGATGCAAATACGCCATCGTGCGGGGAGCCCTCACCGGTTTTCTGGTGGGGGTCCTTCCCGGAGCCGGGGGTACCCCGGCCACCTTCATCTCCTATGCGATCGAGAAAAAGGTCTCCAGTCACCCGGAAAAATTCGGCACCGGTCAGGTCGAAGGGCTTTCCGGTCCGGAAGCGGCGAACAACGCCTCGGAAGGCGGCGCGCTGATCCCCCTGCTGACCCTGGGGGTTCCGGGCTCGGGGGGGACGGCCATTCTGTTGGGGGGGCTGATGATCTGGGGTATCCGCCCCGGGCCCATGCTTTTTCAACAGAATCCGGAATTCATCTCCTATGTGATCGCCGGGCTGCTGGTGGGAAACATCGCGCTGTTGATCCTGAACATCGGCTTTATCCCGATCTTTGTCAGCCTTTTGAAGATCATCGGACCGTACTTTACCTCGGCGATCACCGTATTGTGCTTGACCGGGGTCTATGCGACCAGCTACAATTTTTTCGATGCCTGGGTGATGCTGGGCTTCGGCGGGATCAGTTATTTTGCCCGCAAACTGGATTACCCGATGGCCCCGCTGATTCTGGGGCTGGTTCTCGGCCCGCGGACCGAGGACAGCCTGCGCCAGGCCATCATGATGTCCGAGGGCAGCTTTTCCATATTCTTTAAAAGCCCCATCGCGGCCGTGCTGCTGATTGTGGGGGTGGGCATCATCGCCTATCCGATGGTACGGTATCTGTTTGGGCTGATCGTGCGGCAATCAAACACCCGTCGGCCTCCGGCGGCGTGAGGAAATCGACCTTGGCGATATCGTTCACAACGGCCGGCGCATGACGCTTCGGCCGGCAACCCCATTTACGGAAAGGAACAAAACGATGGCTTTACGGATCCGAAGATCGACCCTGATATTTCCGGTGAATGTGAGAAGATTTATTGAAAAGGCCTACACCCGCGATGCGGATGCCATCAGCCTGGATCTGGAGGATTCCGTGCCCCCGGCCCAGAAGGATGAGGCGCGCAAGCTGGTGAAAGAATCCATCGGGGTGGCGGGGCGCGGGGGTGCGGAAATTCTCGTCCGGATCAACAACGAGCCCGGGCTGATCATCGAAGACATCGACGCCGCGGTTCACCCCGGGCTTTTCGGGATTCACTTTCCCAAGGTGGAGTCCGCCGAACAGTTGCACCGGCTCGACGCCCTGCTGGAGGTCAAGGAAAAGGAGCGAAACCTCGCTCCCGAATCGATCACGGTTTCCGCGCATATCGAAACCCCGCTGGGGCTGCTCAATGCAGAGGCCATCGCCACCGCGAGCACCCGGATCGAGTCGCTGGGGGTCGGTCCCGAAGACTACTGTTACGAACTGGGGGTCGAGCCTTCGGAAACCGGCATCGAACTTCTCTACGCCGTTTCCCGGGTGGTGACCCTGTGCAAGGCCCACAAGATCCGCGCCCACGGTCTTTTGGGCAGCGTCGCGGGATTCCGGCAATTGGATCAGTTCGAACAGGCCGCCCTGCGCGGCCGGCAGTTGGGCACCGAAGGCGCCGGCTGTATCCATCCGGATCAGGTCACGATCCTTCACAAGGTCTTTTCTCCGGATCCGGGAGCGGTCCAGTACGCCTACCGGGCGGTTGCCGCCTTTGAAGAGGGGGTCCAGAAAAAAACGGCATCGGTGAACCTGGACGGGAAGATGGTGGATATTCCGGTCTATTATCGCGCCAAACGGATCATCGAAAGAGCCGAAGCCATCGATGCCGTCCAGCGAAGAAAGGCCGAATCGCTGGCCAAGTGCGGTTAGGTGCTCGCCGCAGCAAAAGAAGCGTTCTATCTTTTACCAAAACAGGTCTCGAGAAACGAGACGATCTCAACGGCCTGGGGCGGGCAGCCGTCTACGGAGGTGCGGAAACCCCCTGCACACCGGCCGATGCCGATCCCGTCGCCGGTCTTTTTTTTGAACCCCTGGCCGATATGCAGCGGCTGGTCGATCCGATCCAGGCGTCCGCCCCGGGCATACCGCTCCAGCGCGTGGATGAGGCTGCCGACGCAAATCGAGCAGGCCTGCTGTGCATCCATTTTCCTTAAATACGGTTCGATCCGGCTGCTCTTGGCAAATTCTCGGGGGGCGGCCGCGGGCGGGTTCATTTCGACGATCTGGTCGACATTTTCGAGTGATTTTCCCACCCCCAGGGTTTCAGACAGCACCAGATGCCGCACCGCTTCTTTTCGATATCCCAGCAGGGACGCCACGTAGGAATCCAGCAGCACCGGGTCTTTTGCAATCAGGATCCGGTCCATCCGAACCGGGGAGCCCCCCTCTTCAAAGGAAAGATCCCCCTCCATGCCGTCCGCCACGATCAGCTCCGGCCGGATGAGCGTGTTCAACCGGGCGATCGGTTCGTGAAGACCCCGGCTGTGGAACCGGCGCTTTTCCGAATCCGGAATCAGCCCCTTGAGGTTCTTGAGCGCACAGGTGATCCGGGTCTGGCAGTGGGCCTTGACCACCGGCAGATTGATCAGGTAGTCCACCTGGCGGAGGGTTTTGAAAATGCGGATATCGGTGTCCCCTGCCCGGATCGTTTCCGTCGGTTCCTCTTTAAGATCGATCAGACCGACCCCGTATCGTTTGGCGATGTCCAAAAGCCCCGTCACCTCAAAGGCCTGCCGGGTGCAGTGGCCCACCCCCGAACTCTCCAGAATCAGGATCTTTCGGATGGAACAGTTGTGCAGGTATTCGATGAGCCCTTCCACAAGCCCGGCCGATGTGGTCGCACCGGTGTGGGACGGCTTGGCGACCACCAGATTCGGTTTCAAGCCCACGGTCATCCCCGGCGCCAGTGCATCCTGGAGCTTTAGCCGGCCCAACGCTTCCAGGGCCATCTCTTTCGGCCGATTGCCGTAAACGACATAGATTTTCTGAGGGTCGATGGCCATTGCGTTGAAATCCTTGAACCCTAAACCCTCCCAAACGCCTATCGCCCCAGCAGCCGCCCCGGAAGCCAGGTGGTCAGGCCGGGAAAGACCGTGATGAGCGCCAGGACCAGGAGGAGCGGGATGAAAAAAATCATCACCGATTTTTGGAGCTTTTCAAACGGGATCCCCGCCACCCGCTGGGTTGCATAGAGAACCATGCCCACCGGGGGGGTGATCAGCCCGATCATCAGGTTGAGCACCATGACCACCCCGAAATGGACCGGATGGATGCCGACTTTTACCACCAGCGGCATCAGGATCGGGGTCAGGATATTGATGGCCGCCAGGCTCTCCATGAAAAAACCCACCAGGAGCAGAAACAGATTGATGATGATCAGAATGGCGAGGGGATCCCGGGTGATGGATAGAATCGTTTCCGCCAGGGTCGTCGGGATGCGATAGCGCGCAAGGAGCCAGCCGTAGAGCGAAGCGGCCGAAATGATAAAAAGGATGATCGCCGCATCGTCCAGGGCCTCCCGGAGCACGCGGATCAGCGATGCAAGGCGGATTTCCCGGTAGAGAACCACCCCGAGGAAGAGCGAGTAGACCACGGCCACCGCAGCGGCCTCGGTGGGGGTGAAGATCCCGACCCAGATCCCGCCGATGAGGATGGCGGGGGTCAGCAGGGGGAAAAAGGCTTTTTCGCTGCTCTTGAGTATTTCCTTGAACGTGGACCGCTTTCGGATGGGGTAGTCCTTTTTCCTGGCGATGACCGTTACGGTTGCCATCATAAACAGCCCCATCAACACCCCGGGGACCAGCCCCCCGATAAACAGCGCGCCCACGGAAACGTTTCCCAGAACCCCGAAGAGAACCATCGGAATACTGGGGGGGACGATGGGGCCGATGGTGGCCGAGGCCGCGGTCACCGCGGCGCTGAACTCGATGCTGTACCCGGCATCCTTCATGGCCTTGATTTCCATCTGCCCCAGCCCCACGGCATCGGACACCGCGGACCCGGACATTCCGGCAAAAATCATGCTGGCCAAAATGTTCACATGCCCCAGCCCCCCGCGGATGTGCCCGATCAGCGCGTTGCAGAAATTAAAGATCCGGTCGGTCACCCCGGCGGTATTCATCAGCCGGCCGACCAGCAGAAAAAACGGAATCGCCAGCAGCGGAAATGAATTGACCCCGTACATGATCCGCTGGGCCGCGATGCCGAAGGGGATATCCAGCACACCTCTGTCGAAAACAAGGACGACAATGGAGGTCACCCCCATGGCAAAGCCGACGGGCATTCCGACGACCACAAAGCCGAGCAGCACGATGAGAAAAATCCAGACCAACATGGCGGTTTACTCCATCGGGTCGTTTACGGACCATCGCATCCGGACGACATCGACCGATGCGGACCCCAGATGCGCGACCACGAAGCCGAGCATCAGGACCTCCCCGATGCCGGCCCCCAAATAGACGAAGGACATGCTCAACCAGGGCATCGTCCCCGCATGTACCGGCCAGGCGTCGATCATCATCACGATGGTTCCCCAGAAAACGACGCACAGGAAAAAAAAGGACATCAGATATATGCCCAGCCGGAACAGGGTCTGCACCTTGGCGGAGAACCTGGCGGCGAAAAAATCCACCCGGATGTGCATTTTGCGCCGCGTGATGCTGGCAGCCCCCAGAAAGGTGACCCAGACGAGCAGAAACCGTGCAAGCTCCTCGGTCCAGGGAAGCGGCGCCACCAGAACATAGCGGAAAAACACCTGCATGGTGGCGACGATGATCAATGCGGCAAAAAGCACGAGGGCGAGGTCGTCGACGAGGCGCATGAAAGGCGACGTCTTGCGCGGTGCAACGGCGTGCGGGTTTGTCATGGGATCTTCCCTCTTGGACGGTGCCCTTGGGGTAATCGAAATCCCCGCCGAACGGCGAGGGTGTTTCCGCCAATCCCTTAATGAATCAACAAAGCGTACCGGGCCCGTTGTTTTCGATCCCGGTGCCCGGCACGCTTCCCAAAGCCGGATTTTTAGCCCACCCTACCGGCCGATGATTTTTTGTACTTCTTCATACACCCCGGGGGCCCATTTCTGGCGGATCCGCTCGACAGCCGGCTGTGCTTTTGCCATGAACGGTTTCGCATCCACCGAAATCACCTTCATGCCGGCTTCCTTCAGTTTTTTGATATAGTTCTGCTCTTGTTTGGCGGTGAGCAGATCTCCGTATTCCGAAGCCTGGGCCGCCGAGTTGAGCACGATCTCCTGGAGGTCTTTGGGCAGGGAGTTGAGCACCTTGTCGCTCATGAGCCAGTGGAAACAGGCCTGAACATGGGCCGTCAACATGACGTGGCTCTGCACTTCATACAGTTTGGTGGTGTAGATCAGGTAGAGCGGGTTTTCCTGGGCCTCCACCACCCCGGTCTGCAGCGCACCGAACACCTCCGGCCATGCCACCACCGTCGGCAGCCCGCCGATTTCTTTCCACACCTCCACCCAGGTCGGAATTTCCGGGACCCTGATTTTGAGCCCTTTCATGTCATCGGGGGAAGCGATGGCTTTCTTGGCGGTCAGCATGCGGGAGCCGCGCCGCTGGATACCCACCAGATGGACGCCGCCTTTTCCCATGAAGGCCTTTTTGATCTGGGTGCCGATGGTGCCGTCCCATGCCTGAAAGACATGCTCGACGGTGGGAAAAACAAACGGAATGATCATGGGGCCGTACTCGGACGCATACAGGGAAACACAGAGGTCTCCGGACTGGGTCAAGGCGACTTCCCCGCGCTTGAGCTGTTCCAGATTGTCCCGCTCGCCGCCGAGTTGTCCCCCCGGAAAGAGCGTAACCTGCAGCTGTCCTTTGCTTCTGGATTCCACCAACCCCTTGAACACATCCACCGCCATATGGTCGGGCCCGCCGGGTGCGGTGTGAAGCGCAAAGGCCAGTTCGATCGGTTTTTTAGCGTGCGACAAGGTTCCGATTCCCAAGACCAGAAGCAGACTGATGACCATGACGAAAAGTTTCTTGCTGTCCATACCGTCCTCCTTTTTAGATTAAAATTGACGGATGAAAAACATCCTCTCCTTGCATCCGGAAACGGGTGCCGTTTCCCGAGCGCCGACGATCCGGGTGATGAACCCTCGAAAACCCTGGACCGGATCGTATCCAACCGGGTCGTGTCAGTTTTTTTCCTCCAGGGGTTTCTTCTGAAAAAGGTGCCATAAATCCCGGATGGTGTATCCCACCATGACGACCCCTGCAGACGGAACCGAAAGATACCATAGGTACCTTGGGATGGCGAGTATCGCTGACGGATCGGTGGCGTTTCTCGCCAACTCGAATCCCTGATACGTCACCAGCAGGAAAAAAACAAGGGCCAGAAGGGTGATGAAAATATCCCACGCGGGGCCCAAAGGGGTTTCCGCCACCATCCGGGATAGGAAATCCACTCGAAACAGGCTCTTGTTTCTGATCAGAAGGGCGGCGCCCAAAAAAACCATCCAGGCAAACCCCAGCTCGATGATCTCATCGGCCCACCCCATGGAGGCAATGGGCACGAACCGGACAAACACGCCCGCGCCGATGAGGAAAAAAAGACCGATAAAACAAAAGACACCGATCGCCTTGAGCGCCCGCGAAAAGACGGCGTCGGCTTTCCTGAAAACGGACGATACGCCCATCGGTTTTCCCTACAGGGCCGGTCCCATCACCAGATTCGGCACCCCGGTGACCAGCCCCGGAATAAGGGTTATGAGAAGCAAAATGAGTACAAAAGCGATGATATACCATTTCAGTTCGGAAGCCAGTTTCCAGAGCGGCACCCCCCCGACACTGGATACCGTATAGAGCACCATTCCCACGGGGGGGGACAGCAGCGCAATCATCAGGTTGAAGGTCATCATGACCCCGAAGTGGACCGGGTCGATACCCAGCACCTGGGTCAGGGGCATAAAGATGGGGATGGTGAGCAGCATGACCGAGATGGCTTCCATAAAGCATCCGAGTATCAGCAAAATAACATTGATGATCAGAAGAATGACCACCGGATTTTTACTCAGCGACAGGAGGTGTGCGATGACTGTTTCGGGAACCTTCTGGTGGATGAGCAGCCAGCCGAACAGCCCGGCGGTCGAGATGATAAACAGCACCTGGACGGTCTGTTCCAGGGTCGTATAAACGATGCGGACAAAATCCTTCAAGCCGATTTCCCCGTAGAAAAAGAGGCTCACCACGACGGCGTAGCATGCGGCGACGACCGAGGCTTCGGTGGGGGTGAAGATTCCGCTCAGGATGCCGCCGATGATCAGAACGGGGGCAAGATAGGCGGACCATGCGTCCAGGGCGCTTTGCATCAGCCCCCGGAACGAGGCCTTGGGCTCTTGCGGATAGCCCCTCTTAACCGAGGTGATGTAAACGGTGAGCATCATCCCGCCGCCCATGATCAGGCCCGGGACGAATCCCCCCAAAAAGAGACGCCCCACCGATACCCCCGTCAGACTTCCGTATATGACCAGCGGGATGCTGGGGGGTATGACCGGGCCGATGGTGGAAGATGCGGCGGTAACCGCGGCGCTGAAGGTGGGTCCGAAACCCGCTCGAACCATGGCCTCCATGGCCACCATGCCCACCCCTCCGGCATCGGCGATGGCGGAACCCGACATGCCCGCAAAAATCATGCTTTGAACGACATTCACATGCCCGAGTCCTCCCCGGATGTGCCCCACGAGCCGCTGGCAGAAGGTAAAAATCCGCTGGGTCATCCCCCCGGTGTTCATCAGGTTTCCGGTGAGGATGAAAAAGGGGATCGCCAGGAGGGTAAATCCGGTGGTGCTGGAATACATCCGCTGGGGGACCATGATGAGCACATCGGTTTCGCCCAGCACCACGAAGAATACCGCCGCGGTCAACCCCATGCACACGGCGACGGGAAGCCCGATGACAATCAAAAACAACAGCACCAAAAAGATAGCGACGGTCATCATTTCGGTCAACATTCCTTCCGCCGGCCCGGCGGCAGGGAGGCCCTATATGAAACTTCCGCCCCCCTGCCGCATAACCGTTGTGGCAATTTCCCTTACCGTATCGCTACTTGGCCGCATCGGCGAATTTTTTCATCATCTGCACATTGTCGGTTCCGTACCGCTCGTAGATCTTTTCGTATGCGGAACCCGCGGCTTGCCTGAACGGCCCCGGCTCCGGTTGGGTCACCTGCACGCCCGCCTTCTGCATCTTGGCGACAAGATCACTTTCCTCTTCGTTCAACACCTTCCGGACCCAGTCCCCGGAGCGCTTGGCCTCTTCCTTTAAAATCTTCTGCTGATCCGGGGTCAGTTTCGCCCATGTTTTGCCGCTTATCAGGGCCATCGAGCAGCTGTAGGTGTGGCGGGTCATGGCAAGGTGCTTTTGGACTTCGTAAAACTTCTGGTAGTAGATCGCACTCAGGGGATTTTCCTGGCCGTCGGCCACCTTCTGGGCAAGCCCCATGTAAAGTTCGGGCCAGGCGATTTTGGTGACCATCGCCCCCAGAGCTTCGAAGAGTACCTGAAGGTGAAATTCGGGAGGAACCCGGAGTTTAAGACCTTTGACGTCTTCGGGCTTCAGGATGGGGCGGACATTGTTGGTAACATTTCGGAACCCCCACTCCCAGTTGGATAGAAGGATGATCCCGGCCTTCTGGAACTGGGGGGCCAGCCAGTCCATCGCGGGGCCGTCAAGGGTCCGGTGGGCGTGGGCGTAATCTGTGAAAAGAAACGGGATCTGGGCGGTTGCGGAAGCCTTGACGTATTTTTCGGTCTGGCCCTGGGTGTTGATGCTCATGTCCAGAACCCCCAGCTTCACCTGCTCGCACTGTTCGGGGGGGGAGCCGAGCGTATTGGCCGGATAAACCGTGATTTTGACCTCTCCGTTGGTCCGTTTTGCGACCTGCTCGGCAAACTGTTTTGCGCCGGCGTGGATCGGGTGGGATTCGTCCAAATAGTGGCCCAATCGCAGATCCATCGCCTCGGCGAGCGCGATTTGGCCCAGGGTAAAGCAGCCGATGATCAGTACGGAAAACAAGACGGTTTTGCATGTGCGCTTCATCACTTTCCTCCTTGCTGAAAAGGGTTGGCAAAGATCTTTTGACCATTCTCATCGTATGCGGTTATACTGGCAGAACACCTCCTTTGTTTGGGATTCTTGGGGTATTAATGTGCGCTATGCCACCCATCCGGTGACATGCTGATTGCCGTCATATTTTTACCGACGGGCACCAAAGGGCACCGTCCTCACGGCGGTGCTCAATCCAGATCCGCTATCAACGCTTCAAGATCGTGGGCGCGGAGGGTTTCGGGGAGCGGTTTGCCGGTTTTCGCATCCCACCCCATCAGGGTGTAATAGTTTTTGCGCATCCAATCCCACTTTTCCATGATGTCGACCCCCTTGGCCGGTCCGTCCACCGGCACCGATCCATACCGCACCGAGGGTTTTTCGTCCGCGATGTCCAGCCCATGCCGGAAGTTGAACACCCGCAGCAGATGCACCACCCGCCTTCCCGCTGCAAAGGCGTCCTCAAGGGTCCAGTTCCAACCGGTGGCCGCATTGAAACATGCCAGGACCAACTTGGGCGCCGGGGACGCCAACCGGCAGGTGCCCACCAGATCGTCGAACTGGCGGATCCCGTTGTACCTGGCGTTAAACGATGAAACCTGCTCGTGGGAGAAGCAATCGGTCGGTTCTTCCATGTCCACCAGTTTGGGATGGATCCCCCCCCAGGTCGACTCCAGCGTGCTGGTATTGGAAAGACACGTGTCCACCAGCTCGTACCATCGCATTTTTCCTCGATGGTCGTGGGTTCGGGGAGCGGCCCCCTTGCCCCCGTAGATGGCCCAATCGGCCGCTTTCCCGCCGACCGTTTGGGATGCCCGCATGACCCCTTCGGCCAGAAGATTTCCGAGGTACCCCTGGCGATGAACTATGCGATGGAGCAGGGTCTTGACGGCTTCCACATTTCCCCAGGAAAGGTCGATGCCTTCGGTTTCCCGTGCGGTAAAAACGCTTTTTTCATAACACTCCATGGCCCATCCGACCACCCAGCCGGCTTCGTTGCAGTCGATGCCCAGCTTGTCGACCTCATTGGCGAGCATCACCACCGCCCCCAGATCGGTGTTGCCGATCTGGGGCCCCCAGGCGGCCAGCTGTTCATACTCGGGCTCTTCGCCGACAAATCCCTTGTAAGGCCCTTCGGTCACTTCCACCTCTTTGACATGGGCGATCGCGCACCGGTAGCACGGCCGCGAGCGGACCTTGAAATGGGTTCGCAGATACTGGCCGTTCATTTTCTCATGCTCGGGGAAAAGGTTGGTCGTGTAGTTTTTTACCGGCAAGGCTCCCCCGTCGTGGATCGCCGAAAAGCCGCCCCCGGTTCCCCATTTGTAGATGACCCCGAAATTTTTTGCAAACTCCACCGACTCTTTGGCCCTTTGCTTGAGACCCGAAGGATCGGCAAACGTAAACCGCCGTTTTCCTTTGTATGTCACCACCGCCTTGAGGTTTTTGGCGCCCATCACCGCACCCAGGCCGTTGTGCCCGGCCGCGTGCCCCCGGTCTCCGCTGATGCAGGCAAAGCGCACCCGGGATTCGCCGGCAGGCCCGATCCCAAAGATGCTCACGTCGTGTTCTTTTGCCTTGAGTTCTTCTCTGAGAAGGGTTTCCAGTTGATCCACGTCCTTTCCGGCAAGATGCCGGGCATCCCGGAGTTCGCCTGCTCCGTCACGAATCACGAGATAGACCAGGTGGGGGGCTTTCCCCTGGAAGATGATCCCGTCGAACCCGGAAAATTTCATATAGGCCCCCATAAAACCGTTTGCCTGGCTGGCTCCTGCAAGATTCGTCATGGGGCCCTTTGCCATGATGTTCACCGTGGCCGCACCCGCCACATCGCTTCCGGCCAGAGGGCCGGTGGTCCAGATGAGACGGTTTTCCGGATCAGCCCACTCCACCCCCGGGGGCACTTCATCGTAGAGGAATTTGGCGCCCAGCCCCACCCCCCCGACCCATTTCTTGACCGTCTCTTCTGAAAGATCTTCCGCCCACAGTCTGGATTGGGTCAGATCCACCCGCAACATTTTACCGGCATAACCGATGGTGTTCAGGTTTTCTTGAATGGTCATTGCCTGTTCCCCTCCTTTCATCACAGAATCCGGACAAGCCGGAAAACGACCCAGCGCTTTTTTCCAGTTTCTTTGCCGTTGAAATGACGTACGAGGCGGCGTTTGCCAGGTGTTTTCGGATCAGCGCAGCGGCGGCGGCTTTCTCCTTTTGGCCGATGCAGGCCAGCAATCGGCTGTGTTCCTGCCAGACCTGGACCCATGAGTTGTCTTCCCGCAAGCCCAGGGTTCGCATCCGCATGGCAATGGCTTTCAGATCATTGATGATTTTTGATAGATGCGTGTTTCCGGCCGCCCGGTAGATGATTTCATGAAACCGGGTATTGAGTTCCAGCAGCCGGATGATCTTTTCCTCCCGATCCATGGAGGCGGCAGCCAGGAGCGTTTGCGCCTTGGATTCGATTTCCGCCAATTCGCTCAGCTCTTTAGGGGTTATCCGATCGCAGGCAAGCTCCACGGCGTAGGCTTCCAAAACAACCCGAATGTCGAAAAATTCATTGATTTCCGAAATGGCGATGGTCTTAACCCGCACGCCCCCTTGGGGAAGCCGCTCCACCAGCCCGTCGTGTTCCAAACAGCGAAAGGCTTCCCGGACCGGGGTCCGGCTGGCATTCAACCGTTGGGCCACATCTTTGCCCAACAGCCGCTCCCCGGAACCGAGCTCCCCCGACAGGATCTGTTTTCTGAGAAGGTCATAGATTTGGTCGGATATCGATTTGGGGGGTTCGATCTTCGGCAGATGTTTCCTGTCATTAACGGCCATGGCGACACCTCATTCGGGAGTCCGCATGAAAGGGTTCTGTTTAATCGGGAAGGGCCCAGACCGCGACGCCTGAATACATGAATTCATGTATTCACCTTTTGGAGGCAGGTGTCAAGTTCAATCTACCGGTGGTGCAGAGAGAAAAGACGGCTTCACCGCGGGTGGTCAAAAACCGGTGTGCGATTTACTTCTGGGTTTTCTGCCATTCTTCGGCGAATATTTCAGCGACGCGGTTGATCTGCCCGGGATCGATACCCAGGGCCTCGGCGACCGCTTCGTACAGCTGCCGGCGGTCTTTGTTTTCCGCTTCCACCAGCGCCTTGAGGTCTCTTTTCTCCTTCAAGCCCAGTCCGCCGTCATCGGCGATGGCCACATACCCGTCGTCGGCTTCTTTAAGAATCCCCTTTTGAAAAAAGGGTTTCATCTGGCCGAACCGCGCCGTCATCTTTTCCTTCAACCCCCGGATGGTCGGGTTGGATACCCCGGTCACATCTTGGGCCCAGGCCGCGGAAGGCGACAATGCGCACAGCCACCGGTTCCAGGCCATACCCTGTTTATTTTCCAGAGGCGGGGGGTCTGTTTTCTCATTTTTTCCGCGGACGTCCCGTACGATCTCCTGGGCCACCGACTCCACCTTTTCCGCGGGAAAATAGATATTGATCGTCACACAGGCGCCCATGGCAAAAAGCACCAGCATCGTCAACGCCAATCGTCTTTTAAAGTGCCTGTTCATTATAACCTCCTTTGGTCGGGTTCATCGGATGACCGGTTTTCCGGACTCCGAGGTGACGCGCTGGACCCGTTTGAGCATATCTTTGAAACGGATGCGATTGTCCGGATTCTGGTTGATGATATTCACCCCGGAAACCAGGCTTCCCTTCATGAGATATTCTTTTCCGTCTTGGTAAACGGTGCCGTTGATTTTAAACACATCGTTTCCCAGGGATGCACGAATACCGATCTTCTCATAATTCAGTGTTTCAAACAAGGAAGAGAATACACCGGCAAACCCCATAAAGGGGCTTTGCCCCCCCCCGATCCGGGCGATATTGTCGACAGCGGTAATGCTGATCTTCCGGGGCACGTCCGGTTTGTCCACGGTTTCAAGGAGCAGTTCAAACCGCTGGGGCTGGCCATAGGCGACCTGCAGGTTGCGGACATATCCTTTCAGTACGCCATCGATCCTGCCGAAGGCGGTTCCTGTGGTCAGCCGCCCGAGGGTGATGCCGTCAAACTCGGCGGAGAGTCCCACCAGCGGAGCATCGGAAAAGAGCGGTTCGACAAAAAGATCGGATAGGACGACCTTCCCATCGAATGCGTCGATCTCCAACTTTCCACCCGTTTCCAGGCGGTTGCCCCGGATGTGGACCGGATCGAGAACGCCTTGCAGTTGGGTTTGTGGCAATTGGGGCCAGAAGGGTGACAAAAAGGAGGAAATATCCGTTGGATTGACCTGAAGATCCGTTTCAATCGATCGGCGGGAGGCAAACGGATCGCTGATCCGAAGGGGACCGAGAAGGATGCGACCGCCGGGAATCTGCAAGGTGGACGGCGAAGGCACGGACAGTCGATTCGGGGTCGCGCCGATATGGAGCCGAAGGGGCTGGTTTTGAAGAAGGGGAATGCCCAGGGAGTCGATGGATAAACGGCCCGCCATCGGCCGCACCGGGTTCGTGCTGTCCTGTGTTTGATGCCAAAGGGGCAAGTCCATATCGATTCCGGCAATCTCCAGCGTTTTTTCCCTATATGAAAGGGATCCGTCCTGCCACAGGATGTGCCCCTTCATCGCCCAGGCCGCCGTGCTGCCGATTATTTCCATCTCAGTGGCCCCCTTCCCGTCGATTTTGAGGTCGGCGACATACGGGTATTCCCTTTGAAAAGGCTCCTTTACAAGCAACTCAAACAAAGGGCTCAAAGGGGTCGGCGGAATGTGGATTTTCAGCCGGCCGCCGCAGGGTTGCGCCAGGTCGAGCCCGCCGGTGATGCTCAGGGAAAAGGCGTTTTTCATGGACAGGTCCAGGTGTTCCAGCTCGATCCGGTGGGTTGCGGGTACGTACGCCCCTTGAGCGGCTGCTGAAATCGGATCCTTGTTTAAATTGAAATAGAACAGGTCATAGAGCGCCTCGCCGCCGGTCACCGTCGCAGACATCTCCCCATTGATGGAAAGGTCGGTCACCCCCACGCTGCCGTCAAAGCGAATTTCCGCGAGGATATTTTCCCCGACCCACCGGCCGGCCGGATCTTGAAAATTGAGTTTTTCGAGACGGAACCGGGAATTCAAAGACAGGGGCGCATCCTGCCTGATCGTCGCCTCAGTGGCAAGAAAATCGGCCCCGCCGAGCTGCCACCCTTCCGGTACCAGACCCATCGCCTGTGCGGATGACAGCAGGCCGGTGTTTTTCCCATCGATCCGAATGCGTACCGTATCGGCATCGGCCTCGATCCCGGCAAAGATATTTTTTATCGGATCCGATTCGATCTGTATCTCGGGCAGCTTCACGAAGAGGTTCCGGACACCGAAGGTACCTTCGGTCATTCGGAGCCGGATATCGGCAATCGGCATTCCTTTTATGCCGTCCACCCGTAAGACCCGTGCGGAAAGGTTGCTCAGCCGGTAGTCGGGATGGGTGCCCGCAAGTGAAACGTCTGCTTCGGGGATCGTTACGGATATGCGGGATTCGGCAAATTCCGCGTCGTCGACCTTCAGACGGGCCGATATTTCGAAATCGGCCTGGCTTCCTGTGGCCCGAACCGTCCCGGAAACCCCGCCGTGCGCATGACGGTCTCCCGCGCGATAGGCGAACCGGTTTTGCGAAAACCCAAAATTCAGATCGTAATCGCAGATCCATCGATCCTGCACGCTTCGGAACGCAACCGAACCTTCGGCCAGAACCTTGCCGGTTACGGAAACCGGCGGGAAATTCTTTCTGATCTGTTCGGGCACCGCCCCAAGGGCTTTGCCGGGAAATATCGATCCGCTTTGCAGGGAAATGTTCAGCGCCGGTTGAGCGCCGCCGGCTATCCTTGCCGAGCCTCCGGCCTCGAGCAGGTCCCCGATGGCGAGTGTAAACATCGGTGCGTTCAGATCCAGCTTTTTAAGGTCGAGGTCCCCTTGGATCGTAAGGTTCATGTCTTTCAGGACGGTTTCAGGTGTTTCAAGCCGCATCGTGTTTGCCGATGCCATGACATTTACCGTCAGGTCAGAAAGCGAAAGGGCGTTGCGGGATGAAAGATGAAAGGAGGGAATGATGAGGGTGGCGGCCTTCGCGGGCCATTGCAACCGAGCCGCCGCGTCGATATCGATCGTTTCATGGGCGCTGCGAACCGCGTTGATTCTGTCTGCGGTGAACACCGATCCGTTGAGCCGTGCAAGGACGGTCCCATCTTTCAGTTCCACTTCGCCGATGCGGATATCCCTGAATAAAAGAAAGGAGATAAGATACGTTGCGATGGATCTGACAGCGGATGGCGACGACGGCGCTTTGGGGATTTTTGCAAATGCCTCGGCATCGTATTTAAGAGAAAAACCGCTGAGGTGAATCTTTTTTAACACAAGGGATCGTTTCCCGAAGGGGCCGTCTATGGACAGATCTGCATGAAACCGGGGGATGCTCAGCGAAAACCCGGTCGATGGGCCTGCCGGCATGAGGCTGAGGGTTTTCGCCTCGATGCGCAGCGGGCTCAGGGAGTAGGATAGGTGCTTTACCCTAAACGAGATGCCGGCGAAACGGGAAAGCGAGGTTTCGATCAGAGATGCAACGGCCTTGGGGTGGGTGGCAAAATAATAAACGATACCCGAAAAGGCAAGGAAAACGAGGAGAATAACGATGAACACGGCCTTTTTAAGACCCGGCAGGCCGCCGCCACCTTGCCCTTTCCCTTCAGGACCAGGCCCGCTTTCCGCAACGATAGGATCGGGGTGGGGGGTAACCGCCATCCTCGCTTTTCGTCTTTCACCCCCTGCCGTTGCCTGCCCCTTCCCGCCGGAGGCGGATCTTCGACACGGGTCGGATAGGCGGGGGAAGCTGGGGTCAGGCGAATTCCTTGAGAATCAGTTCTTCGGTCTGGCGTTTCGGTACATGATGGACCTTGTCTGGATCGCGCCAGTATCGGAAATCGCCCCCGGTCTGAAAATCTTCGATTTTGATCACTTCCTTGGGTTTTCCGATGGCCAGCACCAGCAGAATATCGTACCGGTCCGCAATATCGAGTATTTTTTTGATTTCATCCCGCTTTACCGTGGCCATCATGCACCCGCCCAATCCTTTCTCCACCGCACCCAGCAGGATGTTGGTGGCGGCGATGCCGTGGTCCACACCGGGCAACCCGATCTCCTTATCCCCCAAAACGATGATATAGGCCGCCGGTCGCTCCCCTTGTTCCGGCCCCGGCCAGTCTTTCAATGCACCTGCCCAGGTCAGCTGGTCAAACAGTTTTGCATTGGTTTCCGGTTTGCTGACCAGAATATATTTTAAGGGTTGTTTGTTGGCGCCGGATGAAGACAGCCGGGCAAGATCGATGAGTTCCTTTAGGGTTTGCATCGAAACGGGCACGTCCTGATGGAATCGCCGATAACTTCTGTTTTTAAGAACCAGGTCTTTGATCATTGGGCATTCTCCTTCCTTTGCGCCGCCGGGTCTTGGCGGACTCGATGGATTCAGATTAGTCAAGTCAATGGCCAATGTCAAGTCAACCCTCGATCGGATGTGAAAAACGGATCCGATGGCTCCACAGCCGGTTCCAGAAAACCCTTGAACCCTTGGCCCCCTGAATCCTTGACCCCTTTTCTCCACCAAAGTCGGAGAAGAGCCAAAAAAGGAAACTCCTGCAGCGCTCAGTTGTGGGGATACCGTTTGCCGTAGATCCGGCGGATAGCGGTCTCGCTGAACCGATACGGTGTGTTGCAAAAGTGGCAGCGGATCTCGAGGGGAAAGGGTCCTTTCTCCAGGATATCCTTCAATTCATCGATCGGAAGCAACGTGATGAGGTTTCGGAGCCCTTGCGCGTTGCAGTGACACATAAACTCGACCCGATGATTCCCCAAAAACCGCGGTGCATAGGTTCCGAAGTGATCCTGGATGAATGCTTGGGGATCGCCCGGATCGGATAATATGTTCCCCAGCGAGGGCAGACGGGCGAGCCGGTCCTCCAGATCCGCCGCGGTTGCATCGTCCGCATCCGGCATGGCCTGCAGCATGAGCCCCCCCGCACCGGTGACGGCGCCCTTCCGGTCGAATTTGATGCTCAGGTTGAAGGCCGCGGGAATCTGCTCGGAGGTAAAATAATAATAGGCGAAATCCTGGGCGATGTTGCCGTATTTTAGGATCACCCGGCCCGTAAAGGGCTGCTTGGAATTCTGCAAATATCGGGTGACAGACAGAAAACCCGCCCCGAAGAAGGGGGAAAGATCGAAATTCTCCACGGGTTTTTCGATGGGAATCGGCACCCGGTCCAGGAAGCCGCGCACCTCGCCGAAGGCGTTGGCTTCCACCGTTAGCCCCTTGATGGGACCCGAACATTCGATCCTGATGCTGATCCGATCGTCTCCCTTCAGATCCCCCGCCATCAGCCCGGCGCCCAGGTAGGCGCGTCCGAGAACCAGGGTTTCCAGGATCCCCAGGTCGTGGTTTTCCCGCATCTCGTTGACCATCCGTGTGCCGTTGACGATGGCGCCCCGTATGGCGCCGCCGGCCAGAATGAATCGGTGAAGCCGGTCCCGGGCACTGGCCAGGAGCTGTTCTTTCAATGAATCCCCGTATCTTCGTTTCTTTTTCATCGTATCGAGGATACCGCCGGTGGTCTTTTTCCCCGTGTCGCCGGAGCGCATTCGCCGTTGGAAACGGTGCTGACCATCCGCCGGGGGGTCAACGAGAAGGGCTGGAATCATTTCCGCTGGGGGTCGTAAACCGCTTTCTCCGCCTTCCACAAGGGGCAGTGCTCGGCGTGCAGCTTGTGATGAAGAACTTTTCCGATGATCGATTCCGGATGGTTCCGGCCGTAATTGCACAACGGGCAGTAATGACAGGCGACCGCCATGATTTTCCGGCAGCGCCCTATTTTTTCCTGGTCCATCGGTATTGCCTTTTTTCAGGACATCCCATTTGCCCTCTGGCAGTGGTCCGATTATAGCCCATTTTGAAACCGATCTCCAGAAAGAACGTTGAGAACGGTTTTTTCCGATCGGAAGGTTTTTTTGAACGATGCGCTCAAAACCGCACCGGTACCCGGGCCTGCAATTCCGCCCGATACCGGTCCAAAGCGGGGGCCGGCCCGGCGAACAGACCGTAAGCGGCTGCAAACAGGCGGTCCGAAAAACCTGCGGCTTCGGATAACAGACCCGCAACCGATATCGTCCTATGTTCCGTTGTTCCGGAAGATGCAATAGCGAATTTTTCCGGAAAAGCCATCTTCTCTCTCTCCAGGTGGCTGTAAAACAGGGGCAGGACGGGCTTCCATCGGGGGCCGCCGACGGCAGCCGCGCCTCTTGCCAGGGTATAGGCCCATTTTCTGAGAAAGAGGCTGTTTGCCCGGCGCTGCAAAACAAACGCATTTCGCAAAGCGTCTGGGGGAAGCCGATTTCGCCCTGCGAAAATATCCAATGACCCCAAACGGTTGAGCGCACCGATCTCAATCATCTTTTCAAACGTGCAGCAGGGGTTAATCTGGCGGTCCACTCCGGTTTCCAAAAGCCGGTGCCGGTACCTTGCCGCGTTTCTTTTCCCTGGATCCGAATCGTGGTAACCCCCGGTGAGCTCAACAACGACCGGGTGAAAAAGGCTGTCCAGGGCGCAATGGGACAGATAGCCCAGGGCAAAGGCGGCGTCGGCTGCACAGCGTCGCTGCCTTGCCTCCGCCAAAAAAAGTGAAACGATCGCACCGGGGGCGTCACCAATCCCGTGCAACCGGGCCGAGGCCGATTGAACCGATCGTTTCGGGTGGTAAAAAAAAGCATCGGGAAAGACCGCGCCAAGAAAAAATTCCCGCTGGTTTTCGTTGAGCAGTTCGAGGACATCGCGGTGCGCAGCAGACGCCAAAAGGCGGCTGGCAAAGAAAAGATGGGTGTTTTCCTTTGGCAATGGTTAACCCCGCCCCCCCGATTCAGCCCGGTTGTGTCGCCCGCGCTTCATTTCACCCCCCCAGCGGTTCCTTTTTTATTGCCGTCCAGAAGGGTTTGGAACCGCCGTCAGCGCCTGCCGTTTGCCATACGGGATGCTTCCGGCAGGCGGCGCAGCCCGAGCAGCGCCGATACCCCGACGACAGCCAGCATGCCGTTAAAGCCAAACGCCAGGCCCCACCCCGCCCCGGGGGTGGTGACATCCAGCAAACATCCTGCGACAACCGGCGCGATGGCCCCGACGGAAAAGCCGATAAACGCCTGAACCGCCTGGGTAGAGCCGATTCGATCTTTGGGAGAAAGCTCGATGACCGCGGTGGAATAAACGGCAGAGTCCGCCGCTGTCATAAATCCGTAGATGAAACCGAGAAGAATAAGAAATATCGGCGGCACGCCGACCAGCCAACCGGCTATAAAAGAGCATGCCCCGCTGATTGAAAAGATGAAAGCCGCTCCCCGGCAACGGCCTATCCGGTCTGAAAGAACCCCCCCCAAGAACACCCCGGCGATTCCCGTCATAAACATGAATCCCGAAAGTGCCGCAGCGATCGCTGCGGATTCCAGCGGATCTCTGCCGCTGTGGATCAAGGCGGCGCCCAGCAGCAAAGGAAGCCACAGCCTTGCCAAATACAGCTCCGCGGTATGCAGCGCATAGGCGATATTGACAAGGGCCAGGGCTTTGTTCTTGAGGGGTTCCAGGCTCAGGCGCCCTCTGCCCTTGGGAATATTTTTCGGAGCTTCGGGCAAGGGGGGATTCCTCCTGAATGCCGGCAACAGCGTCGGCAAAACCCCCAGCGCCCCAACCCCGGCCGTGATGAGATATGCAATACGCCAGTCAGGCGTGTGTTTCAGCAGCATCCCCATAAAGATGTAGGACAGGGTCGTGCCCGCGTATCCTGCGCTGACAAATATCCCGACTGCGGTGCCCCGGTACCCGCCGGTAAATCTCAGCGAGACGAGTTGAACCCCGGCGATATATGCACCGACATGCCCCACACCGGCGATGAAGCGCAATAGCGCGCCGGTCCAAAACCCCCCGGCCAACAACGGAAAGAGGAGGTTGCCCACCGCGAGTACCGTCACCCCTACCGCCATGACCCGCTGCGGGGAGATCCTGTCCGTCATGGGAATCAGGATAACCGAAGAGATGGCATAGCCTGCCAGGTAGGCAGAGAAAACGACCGCCGCCAGGGTGTTGTTCAGGTTCCACTCTGCTTTGATGAAGGGCACTGAAGCGATGTAGCTGGAAAACGGTAGCAGCACCAGCAGGAGCGTGGCGCTGATGACTGCCAACCATCCAAGTTCATCCCGCTTGAAACCGGAGGCTTCTCTATCCGCTGTCGAAAAGCTGGTCATCGATGTGTCCCAATCGGCCCGGATTTTTACTATAGCGTTTTTGTGTCGTATTTCAATATATATTGATTATTTTTTGCGGGTTGGGTATAAATGATCTATTCTTTTGCGACGCGTGTTTCCGGAGGCTTTCGGCATGAAACGGCGGGTGTGTATCCTCTTTTGCATGGTTCTGATTGGATCGGGGTGCACCGGTGCCATCGCGCTGAGATCGACCGACACGAAAAAAGAGCTGTTGGACAATCTTTCAGGCGATCTGGCCGGGATCAACCTGATCGCCGAAAATGCCCGCAGGGAATTTGGAACCGAGCCCCTGAATTTCCATATCCTGGACGCCTGGAGCCTGGCAAAGGAAAAGCAATTCCAGAAGGTCGGTCCCAGCAAAGCCAAGATATTCACGGTGCTGCAGACCTCGGTGATCGAAATCCCGACGTCGAAAAAATCGATCACCGTTGAGATTTCCAAAATACGGGGGGAAGAACAAAAATTTTTCGGGGTCACCCGCCCCCAGCAATCCGGGGTTTTTTATTCGGATGCACCCCTACTGGCGGAAACCGGCGGGTACCCGATCCTTCTCTATGATCCGATGCTCGAGCTGGACGGGGAAGCGGTAGAAGCGATCACGCGGTATGTATCGCTGACCGCCCGGTTTGAACACACCGCCAAGATCATCTTTCAAAAAATGCTGGAAGTCCAGGAAAAATACAAAGACGCTGCGGTTTCCATCGAAAGCTTCACCATCCAGCTTCCTATCCTGTCCCTGGATATTCGATTCAAGGTCAAGCCATAGAAAAGCGGACGCCGCCGACCCCCCGAACCGCTGGACCGGGGTGTCGACCCGGATGACCGGTTCCGTAGGTTTCATAAATCCAACCCCCGCCGTTACGCTTTGCGGATCCGGCAGCGCATGGTTTGCCCCTTGTACGGCCACGCACCGGAGAGCGGATCGCACCGATCCGGATCATCGTCGGTGGTGACGTTGATGTTCGATTCCCAGAGCCCGAAAAGCGACGGCGCTTCAGCGGGTTTTTCCGGAAACCACCACGCATGCTGGGAGACGATATACCGGGGGTCGAATGCGTTGGACAGGCGGGCCTTTTGTTTGATCTTTCCTATCGGGGTTTCGATAAAAACCCAGTCCCCGTCGGTAATCCCCTTTTTCCGGGCCGTATCGAAGTGGATTTCAACGATGGGTTCGGGATGCCGCTTGCGAAAGGCCTCCACATGCCGAAATTCGCTGTGATGATAGGGCATCACCCGGACCCCGCTGATATTGATCAGGGGGTATTTTTTCCGAATCTCCTCGGGGATCTCCGGCTCGGTGTAACCGGGCAGCGGGTCGTAATCGAGGTCTTTGAGAATGCCGGAGTAGAGTTCGACCTTCCCCGAAGGGGTGGCAAGCCCGGATGAAAGACACCTTCCGGGTTCCGGAGCAACGACTTTGAACCGCTGATGATGCACAAAGTCCGACAGCGTGCTGGAGCCGCCTTCCTCCATGATTTCTTTTATCCGATACTCCCAGAGCGATTCAAAGGTTTTCCAGGGCCAGTGTTCGGCCTGGCCCAGCCGGAGGCCCAGTTCGCGCCAAAATACATAATCGTTTCTCCGGTCGTATTCGCCGGGTACACGGTCGGCAACCGCGGCTTCTCCCACCTGCACGACGGGATAGCCGCCCACCGAGGCGAAATTGCCCATATCCGGCCGCTCCATCCAGCAGGCCGCGGGAAGCACATAATCGGAGATGACCGCGGTGGGGGTCCAGGTGATATCGAAGGTCACCATCAGTTCCGAGGATTGAAGCGCCTGGTAAACCAGTTTGGTATTGGCATAGGAGAGCAACGGGTTGCTGCAGGAGACCAGCAGCGCCTTTACCGGGTAGGGTTTTCCGGTCAGCATCGCGCGGAACACCGTGGGCGCATGCGCCGCGCTGTGCAGGTTGACCGCCGCGGAATGCCGATCCCCCCATCCCTTGCGCATCTGTCTTTCAATCAGTTCCCAGCCCGGATACCCCAGGAAGCGGAACCGGTCGCTGCCCAGCTGCTTGCGGCGCTGGGAGGCGGGGAGCATCTCGTTGGCCTCCATGCAGACATCCGGGATGAATCCGGGACACGGGCCGGAAATCAGATCGCCCCCCGCCACATCCACCGCCCCCACCACAGCCCGCAGCACATTGATGGCGCGGATGGCTTGAATGCTGTTCGGTGCGCTGTGTTCGGTGGCCACCCCGATGACCATGTTGGAGGGCTGATGCGCGGCATAGAACCGTGCCGTCTCGCAAACGGCATCCGCCGTCAGCCCCGTAATCTCGGCAACCTTCTGGGGGGGATATCCGGCGGCGCGCGCTCTCAACTCAGAGAAGCCCGATGTACACGTTTCCACAAACTCCCGGTGGTACAACCCCTCTTCGATAATGACATGCATCATCCCCAGGGCCAGTGCGGCATCGGTCCCCGGACGGATCTGAACCCAGCGGTCGGCCTGGCGGGACGGTTCGATGAACCGGGGGTCGATGACCATGGTCTTCATGCCGGCCTGTTTCGCCTTCTGAAAGCTGTTCCACGAAGACGGGCCGCCCTCGTGGGCATTGCGCCCCCAGTGAACGATCAGCCGGGTTTTTCCCGGTTTCCGGTCAGGAACCAGGTGCCCGCCGAAGGTGGCAAACCAGACCATGGCCCGGGGGGCGTAACAGATGGTGATGACCCCGATCCGGTTGGGGCTGCCGAAAAGATTCATGAAACGGGTCTTGGCGAATTCCGCCCCCCCGCGCCCGGTGCCCGAACTGGTGGCCACCGCTTCGGCCCCATATCGATCTCGAATGGACCCCAGCTTCTCTGCAATTTCGTCCAGTGCCTGGTC
>ENA-OSEO01002305-OSEO01002305.1-sediment-metagenome-genome-assembly--contig:-NODE-2305-length-27803-cov-3.730614_pt1 | contig 27803 bp, 22 predicted proteins | sample MGYA00237883_ERZ534232 | MGnify/ENA metagenome assembly ERZ534232
TCAATCACCACCGGGTCTGGCTGGTCGTCGTTGAAGGCCCCATCCGAGTCAAACCGGATTGCGAGATCCGTCAGATCGTCGTCGCCCCGCAGCCCGTCCGCGGGCACTTCTACGATTTGGCCGCCCACCGTCAGCTCCAGCCGGGTCTCCCGCAGCTCCGTGCTGATGAAGACGTTAAATTCCTGCCGCTCGAGTTCCATGCCCAGCTCCCGCAGGAAAGCGTACCCGCCCAGGGTTTCGGCGGCGTAATCCAGGGCTTCCCGCTCGCCGCTGCTGGCCGAGTTGCGCCAGCCGGAATAGGGCTGGATGGCGGTCAGGTCTTCGACAAACCCCAGCAGGCTGTCCAGCGAGATTAAGGCCAGCGGCGATCCGGGGTCTTCCGGCGTGCCAGCGCCGGCCGCGGAAAGTGGTGTGGAGCTGGTGTGGGTTGTGGTGGGTGAGGGGGCCGCTCCGGGTTTCACGGCGCAGCCCGCCATTTCGATCAGGGCCAGCAGGATCAGGGTCTTTTTCAGCAGGTTTCTCATGGCGTGTTTCCTTCCACGGTTCTTCTTGATGATCCGGATGGAACGGGGATTCCATCCCCATGGTTAATCCTAACCCCAAAATGGAACGAAAAATAGACCCAAAGGTTGTATTGGGTCGGGTGCTGAAATGAGGATCGAAAGGGGTAGTTGGGTGTGGCGGGCGGTTAAGATTTACTGTAAACGGCAAACTGGTCGCGCCCGGCCGCTTTGGCCTGGTACAGCGCGCTGTCGGCTGCCTGGAGGATTTCCGAACTGGTGTCGCCGTGTTCCGGGAAGCTCGCCAGGCCGATCGATACGGAGATGCGGCCGGCGGCCTGTCCCTGGTTCGAGATGACGATCTGGTTGATCCCCGCGCGCAGTTCACTCGCCCGCTCAATGACCAATTCCAATGAGGTCTCCGGGAAGATCACCAGGAATTCCTCCCCACCGTAGCGGCAGGTGATGTCCTCGGCGCGCACATTGTGCAGCAGGAATTTCCCCACTTCGCGCAGGACAGTGTCGCCCGTGTCGTGTCCGTAGGTGTCGTTGAAGGCCTTGAAGTAATCAATGTCCATCATCATCACACCCAGAGGCAGATTTTTCCGCCTGGCGCGGTGCAGTTCGCGCGTCAGGGATTCGGCCATATAGCGCCGGTTGTAAAGCCCGGTCAGCGGGTCGCGGATGGCTTGCTGCTGGAGGGTCAGCTGCATGTTCAGGTTGGAAAGGGACAGCGCGATCTGGTCGCCCACGTAAACCGCGAGCTGTTTCCGGGCCTCCAGGTTGTTGGCGCTGTTGCTGTTTGAACACAGGGGCGTTTCTTGTGGGTTTTGGAGGTGAAGGATTCCCATGGTGGCGCCCTGCGCGGTCAGGGGAACGCACAAGGTGCAGTGCGGGAGCGGTTCCAGCACGTGCGGGCAGGGCAGCCCGATCTGGTTGTCTTCCATGACGTGAAGCTGTCCGCGCCGCAGTCCCCAACAGTTATACGCCGCGAAGCGTTCCTCGGATTGTAGCGCCTGGCCCCATGTGGCCACCGCTTCCAGCATGTTTGGCTCATTGCGGTAAATATACAACGCGCCGCACTCTCCCGGAAACAGCCTTCGCAGCACCTGGCCGATCAGTTGGTAGGCCTCTTCGGTGCTGATGCTGGCCTGCAGCAGGGTGCGCATCTCATTGATCAGGGTCAGCTCGCGGGTGCGTTCCTCCACCCGCAGTTCAAGGGTCTGGTTGATCTCCGCCAGCTGGCGGGTCTTCGCTTCCATATCTTTGCGGGCGTTTTGCAGTTCCAGGTTTAACGCTTTCTGGAGCTTCTCGTTCTGCCGGGCGTGTGCCAGCGCCTGGTTCAGCCCATCCGTGAACAGGTACTGGATCAGGATCATGAACACCACCACGCTGACCAGCCCCACCGAGAAACTGACCGGGTTGTTGTGGATGGTGGCGTGCAGCGCGACCAGGCCAAAGTGGTCGACCATCAACAGGGTGATGATGGCGGCGATGGACAGCAAGGAAAAGATCAGCCCGGCCTGGATGCCCAGCAGCAGGTTGACGATCATCGGCACGGCGATGTAGCTTCCGGCGTTGGGTCCCGAAACCCCGCCGAAGAACAGCGAGGCGGTGACGGTTGTCGCCAGCAGGGTCAGCGAAAACAGGTAACTGGCCTGCCGGACGTATCCTTTTTGCATCACGAACAGGACCGCGCCGGCGATCATGATCAGGCTGAAATAAACAGCGACTTCGGTCAGCGGGGATTTTTTGAACACCAGCATTCCTGCGGTGCTGATGAGGTTAATGCAGATCATACCCCATGCCAGGATATTGAGAATCCAGGCAGTACGAGTCTTGTCCTCGTTTTCAAAAACTGGCGCTTTGAAGAAATTACTGATGCGTTGCAACATGTTTAACCGTTAATCCGGAAATCCAACTTTTATTTCGGGAGTCAATTTTACTCGAAAAAGGCCTTGACTCACCTGATAGTTTTGAAAGGTGTCTATTCCCCCCTTTCCTTCCGGGAGTAGAATTAAGGCAGAACTTCACTTTGTGGGAGAAAAATATGCCAGAGCAGTACATTGAAAAGGAAGGGATTGAATTTTTGCGAGAACTGGTGCGGACGCCCAGTCTGAGCGGAGCGCTTTCTGCTGTCGCGGATGTCGTGGAAGGGAAGATGAACGCACTGGACTTTGACGCGGTTTGGCGCGATGAGGCCGGCAATGTCATCGCCCGCAAACAGGGCCATGCCCCCGGCGCGCGCCTGTTGTTCGACGCCCACATGGATGTGGTGCAGACCGGCAGCCCCGAACGCTGGCATCACCCGCCTTTTGGGGCTGAGCTCAGCGGCGGGAGGCTGTGGGGGCGCGGCGCGACCGACACCAAAGCCAGCCTGGCCGGGATGGTGGTGGCGTTGGGCCGCCTGCCGCGCGAATCTTTCCGCGGCACATTGTATGTGACCGGCAGCCTGGAGGAGGAAACCCTGGAGGGCGCCGCCCTGGCCGGTGTGCTGGACGCGGTCCAGCCGGATGGGGTTGTGGTTGGCGAGCCAACCGACTGCCGCTTGGCAATTGGACACAAGGGGCGCTGCCGCCTGGTTTTCACCTTCACAGGGCGTTCCGGGCACACCTCTTCCCCCGAGAAAGGCGAGAACGCTATCCGCAAGATGGCGCTGGCCGCCCGGCGCATTGAGGAGATCCCTTTGCCCTCTGACCCGCTGCTGGGGAATGGCGTGATGGAGCCGATCATTGTCACTTCCAGCCCGAACCCCAATGCTTCCACCATCCCGGATGTCTGTCAGATAATCTATGACCGCCGGCTGGTACGGGGAGAGACCCGGGAGGTGCTGCTGGCGGCCTACCGCCAGGCGCTCGCGGACCTGCCCGGATGGTCTGTGGCCTATGAGGAATTGGAAATTGGGAGCTATACCGGCTGGGCCTGTCGCGCGCCCGATTTCCACCCTGCCTGGGCGGCTGACCCGGATTCGGAGTGGGTGCGTCTGGCGTTGGCTGGTCTGGAGCAGGCCGGTCTGCCACCGGTGACTTACACCGCGCCCTACTGCACCAACGCCGCGGTCAGCGCGGGCGAGCGGGGCATCCCTTCCCTGGTGTTCGGCCCTTCCTCCATCGCGCTGGCGCATATCGAGGACGAATATATTGAGCTGGATGAACTGCGGCGCGGCATGCGCGGCTTTGTCGGCCTGGCTCACAGCCTGGGCCAGTTCGGGGGGAGCCGCGCCGCTTGAGAGCGTTCTGGTAAGTGGCGCGGTTTTTTCCATTAGAAAACTGGCCGGTTCAGGTGTAAAATGTTGGTTGCCAGGACAACCTGTGATAAAATCTTTCCATTCAGGGTGTTTTTATCCTGAATGGACATTCGGTTTCAGGGGGTGAAAAGCGAGCCGGGACACAGATGTTTTGGTTTTCCGCGCGGATGGTGTGGTTTTCCATGATATTAAAAGGCCCGGTTCAGAATCGGTTGTCCATGATGGAGGTTTTGGAAAGGACAGCATGACGCTTGCGGCGGCCAAACACGAAGAAGCCCAAGGGCGCGCGATCTACCGCGGTTTGATGTGGAAGGGCGTCCTTTCGATTGCCAGACTGCTGGTTACCAGCGGCGGCGAGGTGATGCGCCTGCGCCAGCCCGGCACCAGTGAGCAGCGTTATACCCGCCCGGCCCGGCGTTATCAACTGCCGGTTTACCAGCGGGGGATGACCCGCAGCCTCAGCGCGGAGCCCTATTTGCGCCCGACCCGCTATTGCGACTGCCGCGCGCCCGAAGTGGCCGCCCTGGCCAATGAATTGGGAGCTTTCCGCAAGTCCGATCTGGAGTTCGCCGAAACGGCTTTTCAATTCGCCAAAGAAAAAACCACCCTGGAGATCCGCCCCATTTTGCCGGTTGAAGAGACCCTCCGGCGGGGTTCCGGAACCTGTTTTGAACTCATTTCTGTGTTTATCGCGTTGTGCCGCGCCGCCGGGATCCGGGCGCGGTATAAAATTTTTTCCACCAATATGATCCAGAGCTGGCGCGAGGCCACCATTGACGCCGACCCGCTGTTGAAGAAATGGTACGACTCCCTGGATAATTTCCTGTTTGAGGGCGAGGGCGAAGCCTGGGTGGACGGGCGGTGGGTGGTGGCCCATGTCGGCCCGACTGCTGAGCGCCAGGCGGCCGCTGGCATTCCCATCACCCGCTTTGGAGAGGATTCATTGGGGGTGTGGTTCACCGCCCGGCCGGGCACCATCATGCATCTCGAATCGATTCCGGCTGGTTTGGGGTTGGGTTCGCGCCTGCTGCACCGCATCTCACCGGCCTCGATGGAACGCGTCAACCTCAGCGTCCTGCGGCAGATCGCGCGCGGCAGGGAAGTGCTGCGTCAGGCCGGCGGTCTTGCGGCCTATGACCGTAAGGCCAGAAACAAAATTTATCAGGCTGAGACGGCTGTGCCCGTCGAAGCGTTATCTGTTGTGTAACCTATTGTTGAGAAGGAGATAAGCCATGGCTGCCATTGTTCAGGAACCACAGGCTAAAGGCATCGCGCGCAAGCGCGTGCGCGTTCGAAGCCGCAATTATTTGCTCTTTTTGATGACCTTTATGGGTCTGGTTGCCATTATGGACCAGTATTTGTCCACCGTGAAAACCACAGCGATCCCTTACATCCTGGAGGAATACACGATTACTGCCTCGGAATTTTCCTGGCTGGAAGCGTTGTATCTGGGGTTCACCTTTTTGATCTTTTTCCTCAATGGATTGAACGATATCATCGGGCGGAAACTGTCCATCCTGATCCTGGTGCTCATCATGGGGTTCTCTTCGCTGGGTGTGCTGCTGTTTACCCCTACCATTCACTGGTTTATGGTGATGTACACCCTGGCCATCTTCGCCACGGTTTCCAATATGTGGACGATCCCGATCAGTGAGGAATCACCGGCTGAAAAACGAGCCAAATATATCTCGATTGTCTATGTCATCGGTTTAATCCCGCTCCAGGCCCTGCTGCCCCCGCTGCTGGTGAATACGCTGGGACTGGACTGGAAGTGGATGTACGCGATCATGTTTGTGTTCATGATCCCGCTGCTGGTGATGTGGTTCTTTATGAAGGAACCAGCCCGTTTTGAGGAAATTCAGAAAGAACGCCGCGAGGGGACCCGCAAAAACCATTTGTTTGGCATGGGTGTGATTGACCGCAAGGATGTGCGCTACATTGCCATTTCATCAGCCATCTGGCTGGCCTGGCTGGTGTACCAGTTCCTTTACTTCTGGGCCGGGTATTACTTCATGACCATCAAAGGCTACAGCCTCTCGCAGTGGTCGATGGTGCTGCTGGCGACTCTGGTGCTGGCAATGGTGGGCGGGTACCTGAGTGGGTGGATCATGGACCGCATCGGGCGCAAACCGGCCCTCATTTTTGGCTGCATTGGCCTGGCTTTAATCCTGGTGGTGCTGGGGTTCGCGCAGGGCATTCTGCTGCCCATCGCGGCGGCAGTCACCGGGTTCTTCACCTCTTTCACCTACACCTGGATCGTAGTCTACATCCCGGAAGTGTTCCCCACCGAACGGCGCGGGGCCTGTATGGGCTGGACAACCACTGTGGCCCGGTTTTCTTATGTGATCGGCCCGGCGCTGGCAGCCATGCTGTTGAATGTGTTCCCGACCATGGAGTGGTTCTGGGTGTGCGCCGCCGCGGTGATGCTGCTGCCGATCGGGATCATCTATTTCTTCAATCCCTCGGAGACCCGCGTGCTTGAACTGGAAGATATTGAAACAGACCGGCAGTAAATTCTTCTCTCCGATCCATTCAACTCCCGCGAGCTGCCTGCCCGCGGGAGTTTTGATTCATCGCGGTGAAGCGGATTGCTGTTTCGGGTATTCCTGAGAGGACGTACTCAGTGCCGCGCGTTACTTCTGGCGGCTGCTGCCGGGGGCTTTGACAACCGTGCTGCTTTCATACAGCGCTTGGAAGTTCCTGACCCAGGCCTGGTGCAGAGGATCGGCCGGCCTGGCCTGGAACAGCAGTGGGCTGCCGATCACGATCCGCTTGACCCGCGGCCGGGTGATGGAAACGTTCAGCCGGTTTGGCTGGAAGTAAAATTCGGCCCGATCCGCGGCGTGCTGCGGGTCGCTGGTTGCCAATGAAAGGATGATCATATCCCGTTCCTGGCCCTGGATGCGCTCCACCGTGTCCACCACGATTTCGGTCAGGGATTCGTTGCCGTTTTCTCTGGCAAGTTGGCGCAGGCATTGACGGATCAGCCGCCCCTGTGCCCGGTAGGGGGAAACGATGGCAATCTCACCGGCGGGGACCCCGCAGCGGAGTGCCTCTGCGGCCAGGCCCGCGGCGACTTCGGCTTCTTCGGGGGAGCGCATGCCCCGGTTGGCGTGGGCGATTTCCACAAACACATCCGGAATGTTCGGGTCAAGCACTTCCGCGTAGCGTTCAGGCGCCCGCTCCAGGCGCAGCTGCCGCCCTTGGGCCGCGGGCGCGGAGCGCAGCTGCCTGCCGTAGAACTGGCGGCTGGGGAAAGCGTTGATCTCCGCGTTCATCCGGTAGGTGGTGTCCAGCATGGTGCCCGGTATGGAGTCAAACAAGGTTTCGAAAATGGATTTCGCCACCCAGTCCGGCTGGTGTTCGGCGGTGATTACCGGGGACATCTGCTGGTGGTCGCCGATCAGGATGGCCTTATCGGCCGCCAGCATCCCGGCAAACGCCAGGGGTAAAGGCATCTGCCCGGCCTCATCGAAAATGACCGTGTCGAAATGCACTTCGTTCAGGCGGCTGGTGCGTACCGCGAAGCAGGTCCCGCCCACAACCAACCCTGATTCGTTGGGCGAGTAAGGGCTGTGACGGAAGCGTTCGTAGTTGGGAACCAGAATCGTATCCTGCCGCCTCAGGTCCCCGGCCCGGTTGTGCTGCCCGATCTTGCACAGTTTTTCATATCCGGTGGTTTGGGCGATCTTAAGCAGGGCGTTGTTGACCGCGCGGTGGGTGAAGGCTGTCAGCAGCACGCGCTGCCCCTGGCAGGCCAGTTCGGTCGCCAGCCGGGCCAGCACCCAGGTCTTGCCGGTTCCGGGCGGGCCCTGGATCAGGTAAACGTTGCGGGCGGCAAAGGCTTTGATGAAGGCATCCCGTTGGCTGTCATTGAAGTGCCATTCCCGGGCGCGTCCGGCGGCGTATCGCTCCTGGATCGGGTCGATCTCCGGTTGGATTTCACCTTCCAGCAAAGCGCGGAAACGCGCGGACAGGGCCTCATCCTGCTCAATTTGTGACAGCACATTAAGCTGGATATGCCGCACATCGACTTTATCCCGGTCAAGGGTGTACCCGTTTCCGCGCTCCAACCCGAGGAAGTTGACCCCAAAAGCGGGCACCAGCACCGCCCCGTATTCCTGCTCTTCGGCCAGCTCGCAGCCAATGAAATCGCCGGTCGGGTCGTTCCGGCTCAAACGCAGCGTGTCCGATTCGCGGAATTTGGAGAGGTTTTCGGGGAAACGCACCAGTGCCTGGCTCCAATCCGCGGATACGCTGAGCACCTCGACCCCGGCGATGGCTTCGCCTTCCGCCACCCGGGCGGCGAGGGATTTTTGCCACATCGCTTCAAGCTGCTGGTTCTGGGTGTCCTGCTCTTTGTGCACAAAGCGTTTTAGATCGGTGATGTAATTTTCCATGCGCGTGCCGGGCTCTTTCTTGTCTGTTTGGTTTGCGGCGCCTGCTGTTGGGGCGGCCTACCCATTATACAGCATGCGCTGGCCTGGACAGGTGCCGGCGCGTTGGAACGTCCTCGCCAACCCAATGAAAAACACTCCGGAATGCTGCCCGGATCCAGTAACTGAGTTTTTTCAAAAAACTCAGTTACTGAGCGTCACTCTTCCCTGGGATTAACAGCGACTGGGCTGGTTGTCAGGTTTGGGAAATCCAGCCTGCCGGCTGGAATCAAGTTACAATAGTCCTGTTGCATAGTGCGGAACTGGCCGGGTGTCCATTGCGGGGAAGATGGATAGCGATTACAATCTTTCCCTGGTATTTTCTGGTCTTACCCCTGGACATTGTTGGAGAGAAATGAAGAGTACTTTATTCAGCGATAGAAATTTTTATAAAAGCCTGCTGCGGATCGCGCTTCCGATCACCATCCAGCAGTTCATCACCTCCGGCATCAGTACTCTGGACGTGCTTATGGTCGGCCAGCTCGGCGAGACCTCGATCGCCGCCCTGGGGCTGGCGAACCAGGTCTATTTCCTGCTCCAGCTTTTGCTGTTCGGCGTTTCCAGCGGGTCGGCAATCTTTACCGCCCAGTACTGGGGGGTGCGGGACGTCAAGAATATCCGGCGTGTGCTGGGGATCTGTCTCTTCATCACTGTTCCGTCCGCGGTGCTGTTCACCATCGCCGCGATGATCTTCCCGGAGGTAGTGCTGCGGTTTTACACGGATGATCCGGCTGTGATCGCGCTGGGAAGCCAGTATCTCCGGGTGGTCGGGGTGAGCTATCTGCTGTTCGCGATTTCTTTTTCCTACGCGGCCATCCTGCGCAGCACGGAGCAGGTTAAATTGCCAATGGTTGTCAGCGCCATGGCGCTCATTTTGAACTCTTTGTTGAATTACGCGCTGATCTTTGGAAACTTTGGCTTGCCCGCCATGGGGGTGCGGGGAGCGGCCCTGGGTACGACCATCTCCCGTGGCATGGAGTTTGTGGTGCTGGTGTTCTTAACGTACCGGCTGAAGACCTCCGCCGCGGCCAGGCTGCGCGAACTACTGGATTTCAATTTTGCTTTCTTCAAGCGCACCCTGCACACCTCGATGCCGGCCGCGATCAACGAGGTGCTGTGGGCTTTGGGCATCACCACCTACAATTCCGTTTACGCCCATATCGGCACCCAGTCGATTGCCGCGATGAATATCGCCAATACAATTGAAAGCATGGCGTTTGTGGTCTTCATGGCATTGGCCCACGGTGCCGCGATTATGATCGGCAATAAGATTGGTGCCGGACATGAAACCGTCGCGCGGGAATACGCCGGGCGCTTCCTCAAACTGGGGGTGCTGGGCGCGCTGGTCACCGGGACGGTTGTGATCCTGGTGCGTCAGCCCATCCTTCTGTTTTACAATATCACTCCGGTGGCTTCACAATATGCCAGCAATATTCTTTTGATCTTTTCGCTGTTTATGTGGGTAAAGGTGTCCAACCTGTTGATTTTTGTTGGCATCCTGCGCAGCGGCGGAGACACCCGCTATGCACTGCTGGTGGAAGCGTGCGCCATCTGGCTGGTCGGTGTTCCATTGGCATTGACGGGCGGTTTTGTGCTGCGTTTGCCGGTCCACTGGGTGTATCTGATGGTGTTCAGCGAAGAGTTTGTTAAACTGTTCCTGGTATACCGCCGCTACCGCACTGGCCGTTGGATCCACAACCTGGTGCGCGAACCTGAACCGGTGGTTTGACCAATCACAGTTGTCCGGAGACGTTTTTTGTTCCGTCGGGCGTTGTGTTTGTGGTAAAAGTAGTGGAACTCAATCAAAAAAGACCTCGCCTGTGAAGTGAACCCCTAAAACAAGACACAAAAAAGAAAGACCTCCCGTGTTTATACTTACATGGGAGGTCTTTTGCTAAGGCGAGAAAAAAGCACTAAAGATTATCCGCTGGATATGCGGCAAGTTCTATGAGGACGGGTTGACGCGCGCTCAAAGCACTGAGGAATTGGGGCTGAGAGACACCGCAAATATAGAGGTCTCTTTCCCCCAGTTTATTTCAGACCTTACAAACGCGTTGGTTCTTTAAGCCAGACCCGCAATTTCTCAATTAATCGCGGGCTCAACTCACTTGGTTTCATAAAGCCTGCTACACTTGCAGGGTGGATCACTCCCATCTCTGTGATAATCCCAGAAATCAATCTTGCCGGGATAAGTTCAAAGCTTAGATTCACGATTTTTGAGTTTTTCGGCACAGAAATCTCAGACACTTCTTCTGGAGGGCGAAAACGATCCTTGATTGGGAACCCATCTAAAGTAAGCGTGTCAAATTTACTTGTATCTGCTGCCACATAGAACGGAATATTGTTTTCTTTACAAACCAATGCGCCTAAATAGGAACCCACCTTCGCTAGCACATCCCCTATGGAAGTAACCGCATCTGCTCCGATAACCATAAAAGAACTCCCAGGAATAAGATACCCCAAAATTGCATCAATCCCAAAAGTAACTGGGATTCCCAACTCACTTGTCTCCTTTAAAGTTCGATACCCCTCATTTCCGGGTCTTGCCTCATGCCCGGTTACAGAAAATTTTTTCCCATCGGCCACTGCATGTTGAAAGATCCGATAAACAGAACCACTTGTGCTGAATGTGGCGATTTTGGCACCATCTTTTATCATTTGGCTTCCAATAAAGCCAATTTGTTCCAAAGCAGAGTTTTGAAGTTCAAGATGTGTTTTGAGTGAAACAATCAACTCTTCACGAGCTTTGTCAATATCGAGCATTGCTTTCTCAACTCGTACCACGCTCCCCATCAGACGATGCAACAGGTTGATCATTGGCGAAATGGTCGGAATGACATCTAGAATCGAATCAATATCCGCTTCCACACTTGCCACAAGTTCACTCAGATTAGACACTTGCATTCCTGATATAGAATTAATTAATGCTTTAATAGCATCTTCAACCATCTCCGCGCTACCGCCATACTTATCCAGACGCGAATTTTCACAAAATTGCTTAACCGTTATATCAAGCATATTGAAGCCTCCTTATAAAATATCAAAATCATCAAATCCTTTTAAGACACTAAAACTGTTCATGATCTCAACCTTAGACAAAAATGAAGGTGGAATTACCCTTGAGCAAAATCGCCCCTTGGTAGAAACTTGTAATTGTGAGCACACAAGAGACTGCCAAGAAGGTCATTAACAAACTAACCAAATTTCGTCAAACTATCAATAAAAACGGGTTGCCAAGTCGCCAGGTACGCTATTTTGATCTGATGGTTGCCCCTCCTGTATATGAAGGGTCGGTATATACTGTGATCGGGTTCTTTATGCGCTACCCAATTAGTTGGTGATTGTTGGACAGAGTTGATCGCCATTGTTGTTATGATCTTTCTGTCACGTCAGATCGTTGAAAACGATTCGCTCCTCTGACAGAAAACACAGGTGCATTTGACCCAGTAGCGGGTTCAGCAGAGTTTCCATCCGATTTTTGCATTAACCACAAAAATGCATGAGAAAACATCAGGGTGAGTAAAAGACAGATTCAAAATTCCAAAACAACCCTTCACCGTGATCAACAAAACACCTGCAGCGGCTAAAACGGCTTGATATTTGATTGGTAAAGTTCTATTTTTAACCCTACCTTTGGTCGATTTGTTTGGGTTTGTCTAAAGATGAGCAGAAAAAGAATAACCAAGTATTCTTAATAATCCCATCCCGATTTCCAAACAGCAAATAAAAATATCCTACCATCTTTCCTTTAAAAACTTCACTTGTTTTAGCTTTTGAAATTCATGGCCTGCTTCATGATCATTAAACTCATAAATTTCAATCTGTTTTTCCCCATTATAGTGATTGTACGCCGAAAAAACTGTAGAAGGTGGACAAATTGTGTCCATAAGACCAACCGAAAAATAAGCGCTCGCTTTTGCTCTTGACGCAAAATTAACACAATTAAAATAGGATAAAGTGGAAAAAACGGTCTGAACTTGATGTCTGTGCGATCTACAAAATCTTGTAATTTCAAAATAGGGAAGTGTATCCGTAACCCCTACAGCTCGTCTAAAATCACACAGGAAAGGTGCATCAGGGAGAGCATATTGAATATCAGTTCTCAGTCCAGCAACTGCCAGGGAAATCCCCCCCCCTTGGCTATGCCCGCCAACCGCAATCTTTGAATCATCCACTTCTGCAAATGTTTTCACTGCGTCAACCGCACACACTGCATCGGTAAATACACGTCGGTAATAATAAGTTTTTGGGTCTAAAATGCCATCCGTCATAAAACCTTGAACATGGGGAGAATTCCCGCTAAAATAGTCAGGTGTATCCCCATGAAGAATATCACTTCCCTGTCCTCTGGTATCCATGATGAACGTGGATAAACCAGCACTTGGGTAAAGCAGCCACCAAGTTGGAAAACTGCGTCCTCCCGAATAGCCAACATATTGTACAATGCAAGGAATCTTCCCCTTTACCTTATCTGGGCGGATAAACCAACCTTTGATCTCTTGCCCTCCAAAGCCACAGAAGGACACGTCAAAGGTTTCAAAAACATCTAATCCGAAATCCATTTTTCGCATTTTTATATTAAGCGGAAATGTCTTCGCTTCAAGAAGCGTATCCCGCCAAAATACATCAAAATCCTCTGGTTCCTCTCTAGCTGGCTTATAAGTTAACAACTGTTCTAAAGGCATGTCGTAAAACATATTTTCTCTCTCTAGTATTCTTTATACGCCAATTTTTTGTAAATCATAGACATTTTCAAAGATTCTATTGTTTCTTAACACTTCATAAGTCCTCACAAAGATTGAAAACACCTCATTATAAATAGAGTTGTCTTGTAAATTGGGAGCGTAAAATTCTCCAATATGTGTAAATGCTCTCACACCATCTTCATCGGTCTCAAACATTCCAATCCCTATCCCCGCACAAATAGCTGCTCCAATTAAGGATGCATTTTTGCTAGAAACATTAATAATATTGCGGTTTAATATATCAGCATGAAGTTGACTCCAAAAAGCAGATTTGCTTCCCCCACCTGCGAATAGTACATCATCGATCTCTACCCCACTTTTTTGAATATTCTCAATAATCCACCGATTTTCAAAACAAATTCCTTCGAATATCGATCGTATAAAATGATTCCGGGAGTGTGCCTGTCGAATGCCCAGCATCATCCCCATGCCATAGGGATAATCTACAGGAACAGTTGATCCATTAAATACAGGAAGGAAAACCAATCCATCCGAGCCTGGAGGAGCCTGCTCCGCTTGTTGGGATAATATATCAAACGGGCTTTGCCCTGTGATTTTTTCATTGGCTAATTCTATCTGCCCAAACTCTTCAAGGAATTTATTAAGGATTACGCCGGAAGCTTGTGTGTGTCCCTCCATCTCCCATTTACCGGGTGCAGCATGACATACGCACGGAATAATATGATTTGGATCTCGAACAGGTTTGTCAACACTTGTCATTAATGCTGTGGCAGTGCCTAAATTAATTAATGACTTTCCTGGGCTTATCATGCCACTCCCTAGTGCGGCGCATTGCTGGTCACCACCACCAATCACTAGTGGAGTACCAGATCGTATTCCCAACCTGGATACAGCATCCTGGTCTACCACTCTGCCTATAATTGTGCCCGGTTGGACCAATTCAGGAAATATCTTTGGCTTCAGCTTTAACTCTTTAATAATATCCAAGTCCCATTTTCGATACCGACTATCAAGAAAACCATAAAAACTAGCTGTTGCGTGATCTACAGGTGGGTCTTTGATACCTAATTTCTGAAGAATGAAATTGGTAATTGGCCAAATCTTATATGTCTTGGCAAAACCATCTAAATTATCTCGAAGCCAGAGCAACTTGGAAATTGAGGAGATATAATAGATAGGCAATCCTATCACATTGTAATAGTCTTTTTTATTGATCCCGCTTTCAATCTCCGGCAAATATCTTATCCCTCGTTTATCCATCCAAACAATCAAGGGGGTTAATGGAGAACCATGCTCATCAACTAAAGCAAATGTGCATCGCTGGTGAGAAAACCCAATTGCAGCAATTGCGTCAAGCTTTACTCTAGGATCTTGTTTGATCTTCTCCCATAACGCCAAAAATACATTCCAATATTCTTCAATACTTTGTTCTGCTGTTCCATTCACGGCTTGAACAAGGCTAACTGGTAAAGCGTAAGAACAAGCAATACCTCCATCAGGTAAAAAGACTTCTGCTCGTACACCCGTTGTTCCAAAATCTATTGCTGCTAATAATTCTTCCATAGTCCCTGGCATTATGATGTAATCAGTTCAATCAGAACGTTGTAACATTTTGAATAAATAATTAGATGCAAAGATGATTGAGATTAAAAATAAAATCGAGGCCGCCGAAGCTTGTCCCATATTTAAGTTTGTGAATGCTAATTTAAAAACATAAAAGCTGAAGGTTTCCGTTGAATTACCAGGCCCCCCACGGGTTAATATATAAACCAAATCATAAGCTCGCAATGTATCAATGATGCGAATAACAACGGCAATAAGAATCACATTCTTTAGCATTGGAAAAACTAAATATATGAGTTTTTGATAGTAATTTCCACCATCCAATTCAATAGCTTCAAAAGGTTCCTGGGGGAGAGAAAGTAATCCTGCATACATTAATATAAGTATAAATGGAGTCCATTGCCAAACATCAATCAGGATCAAAGTTATCAATGCGGTTTCGCTTAACCCCAGCCATGGTCTCCCAACCAATCCCACAACACTGAGTAAATAATTAAAAATCCCTAAGTCTGGATGCAATATCATTTTCCAGATTAATCCGACTGCAATTGGTGTTATCATCATGGGAATCATTAATATTGAAAGAAAAATATTTCTAAAATATTTTATCTTTGTTAAAACCAATGCTAGTATAAAACCAAAGACCAACTCTAAAGTAACTGCAGTCACAGTGTATTTAATGGTCACCCAGATTGAATTGTATATTTGTTTGTCATGTAAAACCGAACGATAATTCTCTAATCCAATAAATGGACGATATAAAGGATTGCTTAGTACATAATTATATAGACTTGTTTTCACTGAAAAGATAAGAGGAAAAATAAGCACACCCAACATCACCAAAACAGCCGGTATGACTAATATTTCCTTGGCCCCAACTCTTAATTTTTTCATAACCTTTATCTTTTATTGATCATATAAAAGGAGAGTAGAGAGATATGTAATCTCTCTACTCTTAAAAACACTATTTAGCCATTGGATCGTTTGCTACTATTGCGTTCATTTCCGCAGCCGCATCATCCATCGCTTGTTGGGGATCCTTTCCTTCAGCAACAGCAAGTGATAGTTCACGCGCAAGGATATCTACCATTTGTGCAGCACTCCCAATAATCGGTACTGGTTTTCCGGTAGCAATAACCTGTTCCTGAACAGGATAAAACGGATACTTCTCAATTAAATCAGCCTCATTAAACAGCCAGGCTTGTGATGGACTACCGCCCATCTCAGCCCTTGCCTTTGCAATCTCAGCCGATTCAACCCATTTGAGGAACTCCCATGCAGCATCATAATCAGGAGCTGATCTTGGAATTGCCCATCCAAAACCACCATTGACACCATGTCCACCAGGTGCAACAGCAAATTCGACATTCCCAGCAACAGAAGAAGCTTCAGGATTATTCAATGGCGCATACATCGTGCTATACGAGAACATGGTTGCTGCTTTTCCTTCATTGAATAAAGCAACCTGCTCATCAAAGTTGTATCCAGTTGCCCCTTCAGGAGAAGAATTCTTATATAGTTCAATCATCGCATTCAATGCTCCAACCCCTTCTGGACCATTGACAGTTGCATTCCAATCTTCGTCGTAATACCAACCATTTGAGAAGAAAAGATTTGCCCATTCTGCATGGATACCTACACCTCTAGCTAACTGCTGAGATGTCCCATACATATCAATTTCTCCGTCACCGTCTTCGTCACGGGTTAAGAACTTTGCGACCTGAATATATTCCTCATTAGATTCTGGAACTCGAAGTTCTGTTCCAAATTCATCCTGATACTCTTTTTGAAGATCTGGATCCTCAAAAATATCTGTTCGATAATATAGTCCCATCGCGTAATTGTAGAATGGCAACATGTAAGTTGTTCCTTGCACTTCGCCCAACATCTCAAACAAGGATGGGATATATACACTTGTATCCACTTCGTCTTTCTGTATATAATCCTCAAGAGGAAGCAACCAATCGGCTCCAACAAACGATCCTACCCATTGTTTATCGACCACAATCACATCATAAGCCCCTTGTCCTTGAGCTACTGAAAGTTGTGGAACAAGTTTTTCAAACATAGCCACATAAGTCAATACCTCAGCATTGACTTTGATGCCCGTTTCTTCTTCAAACTGTGGCAGTAATTCCACAACATAGTTAGTATCAGGAACAGTCTCAAGTATAATGTTAATTTCTACACCCTCAAAAGGCTTTTTGGGAGCTACCTCCTCTTCAACTTCCTCAACCTCAGATGCGCTTTCTGATTCAACCTCCTCGTTACTTGTGGATTCCATTTCTTCAGAGGGAGCATTGACAGCACTCGTGGAACACCCCGTTGTCAACATAATGCTGACACATAAAACAAGTGCTAAAAACATTGTAAATTTCCTTTTTAGGTACATTTTTTCCTCCTCTTTATATTACATCTATGTATTTCTGGTATTTCTGTTATCAGCCAAGACGCCCTTCTAATTTAATCTTTACACCTCCTCCTCTGACCAGATTTATTTAACAGCTCCATAACTTAATCCACTCACAAGATATTTTCTGACCGATAAAGTCAAGATGATCACAGGAATTATCATCAAAGACACAGCGGCAGACAACTCTCCATACTCAATACCTAATTGAGTCATGAAATTTGCGATTCCTATTGGGATTGTGCGAGTATTTTTTCCCGTTAAAATCAGAGCAAATAAAAACTCATTCCAAGAATAAAGAAAACTAAGAATTCCTGTCGCTGCAATTCCAGGTGCGGAGATTGGTAAAACTATATAATAAATTGTTTGAAATAAACCAGCACCATCAACAAGCGCTGCTTCTTCCATATCCTTTGGAATAGCTTCAAAAAAGGGGATTAACATCCATATGCTAAAAGGTAGTAGAAATGTCAAGTATGCAACAATGATCGAAACATAATTATCGAAAGCGCCTAATTTTTGAGCTATCATAAAAAAGGGAATAAGAACTACAACAGCCGGCATTGTACGATTATTTAACACCCATTGTTTTAGAAAATCTCCACCAGTATTAAATCTAGCAATAGAATATGCTGCAGCCGCGCCAATCAATATCCCAACAATAGTCGTTACCGAGGCCACGATCCCTGAATTCAAAAAATACTGGGCAAAAGGATACTTATTGAACAACGACACATAATTATCAAGAATTGGTGTGGGGAAAATTACAGGTGGAATTCGATAAATCAAATTTTTTTCTTTAAAAGAAGTTAATACTATCCACAAGATTGGAAATAGAACAATTGTTGACGCAACAATGAGGATCAGATAACTTATTATTTTAGATAAAAGTCTGCTATTTTTTGCCCCTAGTGTTTTTTTCATAAACGCCTCAAATTCTTTACTCAATAATCTGTGTTAATGCCTTTATGACTTCTGACATTGTTTGTCCTTTGCATACAACTGGCCTGAAAGTTATTTCATCAAATATCCCTAAATTCTTAACAGCGTTGATCTTTTCAGACACCTCATCAAAAGTCCCACAAATTGACAAGTAATTGATCAAATCAGCAGGGAGTAATGTCGCAGCCCTTTCCGGGTCAGCATAAAATTCTTTCGATCGATAATCCTTAAGCAGCAAAACCTTTAACAATTCTGAAGAGAGAGTAAAGTCAGGTAAATCCACAAGGCTAGAAAGATTTGGATAGGAAGAGCGTACAGAAGAAAGCACCTTTGGGGCAATTGCTTGCCGGGCTTTTTTCGGTTCTTCATTAATAGCAACATCAACCCTGTAAATTTTATAGATATTGGATAGCTCTCTATTCCCCTTCAATGTCCCTTCCTCAACTCTTGAAAGAACTTTCTGTAATGCTGGTATATAAGAATAATTGGCTACCATTACCCCATCTGCAATTTCACCAGCTAACTTTTGAATACTATGTCCATGGCCAGTTCCAATGAATATTGGAATATTGTCGTTTACGAAAAAATCCAAAGCGCGGTCATTCAACGAGATCACATTGCCATGAAAATCAACCGACTCACCAGTCAACAACTTTCGGATAACATAGATTGCTTCTCTTATGGCTGTAGAAGGGCTCTTTCTTTCGATTTGAACATTGGATAATCCTCTTCCTCCTGCACCTATACCTAACCACACCCTTTTAGGTGCCAGCTCTGCCAGAGTCGAAATTGAGGCAGCCGTTAATATCGGATGTCGCAAATATGGATCTGTGACACAAGGCCCTAATGAAAGCTTGGTTGTGTGATGCGCTGCCAATGAGAGCCCTATATAACAATCGCGAAAAAACTTTTCGTCGGGATACCAGAGTGAGTTAAAACCCGACTTTTCAATTTGTTTGCACAGCATGATCAGCTCAGATGGGGGAAAAACCGGGTCTAATAGTATTCCAAATTTCATTGATTCCTCACCTTACGCTTATATCAGGAATTTTCCATCCTGATATAATAGCTCACCATCTAAATAGATCTCACCAGTTTGTCGTAAGTCCTTGATAATATCCCAATGTAATGCAGAGTAATTTTTCCCGCCGCATTCTTTGTATCCACGTCCTAATGCGAAATGTATCGTTCCACCAATCTTTTCGTCAAACAAAATATCAGAGCAGAATTTTGAAATACCAAAATTAGTACCAATTCCAAATTCGCCAATTGTAGAACTACCCTGATCCATATTTATAAGCTGCTCAAGAAGTGCTTGATTTTTCTCAGCCGAATAATTAATTAACTTTCCCTTTTTAAACTCTAAAAATATACCTTCAACTTTTTGCCCAGCATAAACTCCCGGAAATTCAAAATAAATATGTCCTTCAATTGAATCTTCTTGTGGTGATGTGTAAATTTCCCCATCCGGCATATTCAAAACCCCATTTCCCACTTCAAATTTCCTGTCTGTTATCCTGAAACTTATATCCGTACGATTGCCTATTACACGTATCTTATCTCCACCTTCGAAAGCTTCTTTTAGCTCATCATATCGAGCGGATTCTTTCTTCCAGTCTCTTATGGTTGCTTTAAAGAAAAATTTCATCATTTCATCTAAAGACATTTCAGCTTGTTGGGCAAAAGATTCATTGGGAACACGTATCAATACCCATCTAGTTAGGTCATTTCTCATTGCGGATATGTGCCCCATTGCTTTTTTGTGAGCTTTAATTTTTGATGATGCAATATTGTCGAATTCAAACGGATTACGGTTTCCTCGTAATCCGATATAAACATCAGCCCACTCCATTCCATAAGAACTTAATTCAGGAATCCAATCCAACTGTTCTTTAGAGCCATGCATCATTAATTCACGTTCTAAATATGCTGATTGAAACTCTACGTGAGGAAGCCCACCTGCTTTTACTACCTTTTTATACACCGCTAACATTAGTGGAAAGGTATCAATTTCCACCATTGTTATCAATACTTTTTCTTTTGGCTTTACTTGTGTTGAGTAATTTACAAGGATATCGGCGATTTGTTCCCAACGATTGTCTAGCATATTCTTTCCTCCAGATGATGTTTTTTGATCAAATCACCTGCTCAGTTTAAATAATTTTTGTGAACCTGATAAAAAGTTCAAGCGTCCAGTATCAGTCTCTGACTTTCCGCGCTTCCTTCATAAACTCCCTTACTCGCGATTGTTCAACAGGGTTCCAAATATAACCATCTTCCTTAAATGATGTTCCAACAATAACACCATCTGAAATTTCCAACTGCGTTTTAACATTTGACAAACGCACTCCGGTATTTGCAAAAACTGGTGTTTCAGGAACAACTGCCTTCACTTGGCTCAGTATATCCTTTGAAGTTTCGCTTCCTGCTGTCAAGCCTGATACACAAAGTGCATCTGGAAGCGCATTAAAAACTGTTGATCGTGCAATCTCAGGAATTGTTCGAGAAGATATATAACTGGCTGCTTCAGGCACAATGTTAAAGAACAACTTTATGTTTTCCCCTGCTATTGCTCTCTGATGGCGTATGGTTTTTCCACAATTCGTATTCCAAACTCCGAAATCACTACCATAAGCCCCTGTAAATATTTCACGAACAAAAGAAGCCCCTGTTGCAACAGCGAGATCTATAGATGCAATCGGATCCCATAAAACATTTACTCCATAAGGTACCTTTATAAAATTTATCAACTCACCAATAATTCTTGCCATACACACCGTTGTGATTGGTTCCACTTCAGTTAGATAAGGCAAGCTTTTTTCATTTGAAAACATCACTGCATCAATACCCCCATTTTGTAACGCTTCAAGATCAGATTTCGCTTTTTCAATTACAAATTCAAGGCCTTTATCTTTTTGATAATATGGGTCACCTGGTAGTGCATCAAAATGAACCATTGCAATTACAGGTTTTTCAACCCCAAACAGATCTTTAATCCATTTCATAATTTACTCCTAAGAAATTAACAGAATTTCCTTCGATTCGGATTTATTTATCTTGCTAAGTGCAAAGTAACCCCTGCGTTTTGTAGCTCTGAAAGTATTTCCTTTTCTGGCATTCTGTCAGTGATTAGATGATGTATCTCATCAAAATTAGCTATAGATACAAATGCTGTTCGATTAAACTTACTTGAATCTGCAACAACATAGATCTCTTTTGCGCTTTTTATCATTGCCTTTTTAACCAGAACATCTTCCCAGTTGTATTCTGTTAGGCCTACTCCTTTTCCGATTCCACCTAGTCCAAGGAACAACTTATCAATATATAAACCTTTATAGGCCGATACTGCCAGATCACCAATCAATGAACCTTCTTCTCTTCTAATAATTCCCCCCGAAAGCACCACGCGGAATAATGGCTGATTATACAGTTCGTTTGCAATTAATAAGCTTGATGTCAGGATTGTTAAGTTATAGGAACTCGGTAGATTCTTCGCGATTTCCATTGTTGTTGACCCTACATCTAAAGCAATCGCATCGCCTTCCTCAACAAGTTCTGCTGCATACTTACCAATTTTTTGCTTTGCTTGAATGTTACGTGAGCTACGCACCCTTAATGCTGGTTCATAACTTCGCCCTCTAGAATTAACTGCTCCGCCATGAACTCTTCGGAGCAAACCCTCCTTTTCCAATTCAATTAAATCTCGTCTAATCGTCATTCCCGATACAGCAAGTTCTTCAACCAATGCATTGATTTCAACCAGACCATTTGCGTCAAGCTTATTAAGAATATATGCCTTTCGGCCGGATTGAGAAAGATATGTGTTCATTTTTGTTAACTCTTCTCAATATTTTTGTTTATCCAAACACTATGTTAATATTATACATATTTTATGTTTGTTTTTGCGTTACTTAAGTAATTTTATGAACATTACTAATGTCACTTACAGGAGCCATGAAGAAGGGACTCAAGTCAATATACCCATAACAAATATTAGAAAACAGTAAATAATTATTTCTACTTTGAAGTGAATCCCTAAAAAAGACACAAAGAAAGACCTCCTGTGTTTATACTTACATGGAATATCTTTTTCAACTAAGAGGTGTGTCCGGCTAATTGTTGTGGGGGATTTCTTTACTGGCCGTTGGATCCACAACCTGGTGCGCGAACCTGAACCGGTGGTTTAACGTTTGCTATCCCATTTTTATGGGGAGCATTAATCTACAGACTGAAAAGACCTCACCGTCACGGTGAGGTCTCGTTTGTTATCCAAAACAGATCAATCCGTTTTTCTCTGTGCCCTGGCTTTGCGCGTCAGGTTCTTATAAACCCGGCGGGTGAAATAGACTTTATACCGCTCCAGTTCCGATCTTTGGGCGTTGAGCTGCTGCACGATGTACTCATCCGGGTCATAGATGAATGCCAGGGAGATCCACATCACCGTCAGGAAAAAGAGGTAAATGATCACAAACGCTGCCGGGTTGATGGGGCGTGTCAAAAATGTCAGGAACAGCCCGAGTGCCCCCAGCCCTGCCGCCCAGGGGAACAACCCTTCCCAGCGTTTTTGCTGGCAGTTCGCGCCAATTTCAACTTCCACCGCTTCGATCTGGCTGTAGAACCGTTTTAGCCTGGAATCTTCTTTGATCTGCTGCCCCTTTTTGCCTCTGTGGCGCTGCGGCAACCCACCATAGATCGGGCTGACCCGCGCGGAATAGACCCTGATCGTTTTTCCTTTCACATGCTGTTCTTTCTCGCAGATTTGGCAGCAGGCTTCTTCCTCACAAATATCCAATTTTTCCATAACATTACCTCTGACTGTAAAATCGGGATTAACCGCCCCCGATTTTAAATACGCTCAATTTCTATTCTTGATTATAAAAATGAGCGGCAGAGTCAGTGCAAGGTCTGTACAAGGAATCGGAGCTATATTAATGAACTCTAATTCATTATCTGAAAGGTGTTAGGAATACTTTTATAGCGTTGGTAACTCGCGGATGATACTTTATGGAATGCCCCACAGGGTAATGACCCCATCCCAATCGGTCAGGGCCAGCAAATCTCCCCGCGGCGAGAAAGTGATCTCACCGAAAGGCCGTGAGATGGGCAGTGTGGTCACTTTCTCCCCCTTCAGGGTGTCCCACAGGGTGATATCCTGCCCCGTTAAGGCCAGCAGGCTGCCGTCTGGTGAGAATGCCAGCGAGTTTCCCTCGGCGTTGAAAGATACCACCTCAGACTGCTTCCACACACGGTGGATGGTGATGATCTGCTCGCGGTCAGGGGTCTCGGCCACGGCCAGTAAATCGCCCTGCGGCGCGAAGGCGAACTGGGTGCCGGAATAATTCGCCAGCAGTGTCCAATCGGACACCCGCCAGATCTGGATGCGGTTCTCAGCACAGGTTGCCAGCAGGCTGCTGTCGGGGGAGAACGCCAGACGCGCGATCGCGCCGGGCAGTTCAGAAGAGTGCGCCAGTTTTCCGTCTTCCATCCGGTAAATCCGCAGCCGCCGGTCACCGGATCCGGTCGCCAGCAGGTCGCCGTCCGGTGAGAATACCAGTTTTCCGACGTTCAACCCAAAACCACGCAGGGTGTACAGGGTTTCGCCGCTGCCAGCCCGCCAGACCCGCACCTGGGCGCCGGCTGCCCCGCCGGCTGCCAGCAGGCCGTCCGCGGATACCGCGACGTCGTCATAAAGCATGGCGGGCGGCGCGGTGTCGATCGCGGTCAGATCAGGTTCGGGGAGCAAAGTACGCAGGTTTCCGTTCAGCAGCCGGATGACCAGTGCGCCGCTATGCGGTTGGAAATCCACTCCGGCCGGATGGACGGGCAGGTATTCTGGTTGGAGCGCCGGCTCAAAACTTTCCATGTCGCTGAACCGCCATACCTGAAGGCTGGAATCGCCGCCCTGGAGCAGCACGGATTGGCCGTCCGCGCTGAACAGGAGGAAGGCCGCCGGTAGGGCGGGTGTTTCGTGCAGGAGGCTGCCGTCTTCTGTCCGCCAGATCTTTACCGACTTCTGATCAGAGGAAGCCGCCAGCGCGCCGTCCCCCGAAAGCGCCACAGCTGCGATCGGGGCATTCACCGGTTGGAGCTGGGAGCGGCTGGTACCGTCCGCGGTGTTGAACACTCTCACCCGCCAGTCCTGGGCGGCGGCAAACACCGCCCCATCCCCGGAAAAAGCCGCGCTGGAGCCGGTCCGGCCGTCGTTGGTCTGTCCGATGTACCATTCCTCGTTTGGACTGGCTCCTGGGATTGGCCAGCGCTGCACCGGCTCGCGGTTTGACCAGGTGTGCAGGGTTTCGCCACCCGGAGAGAAAGCCATTTCTCTGGCTGGTCTGCGGTGGCCGCGCAGCGTTCTGGTTAACTGCCCGTCGGCAGCCCGCCACAGATCGATGGCGCGGTCCCAGCTGCTGGCGGCCAGGCGCGTGCTGTCCGGAGAAAATGCCAGGCTCAGGACAGGCTGGTTCTTTCCGGGCATCGTGCGCAGCAGGTTGCCCGCGCTGTCCCACAGGCGCACCATGCCCAGGGCATCTCCGGCCGCGATGGCGCTGTTATCCGGCGCGATGGCAATGGCCGTGAGCGGAGTTTCCAGTTCAACCGACACCACAGGCTGGAAGGTGGTTCCATCATACAGGTGCAGGCCGCTGCTGGCGGCGACCGCCAGCAGGCTGCCGTCTGGGGACGCCGCGGCGGCCGCCGGAATCCCTTTGCCCCAGCGTCCCAGCACAACCAGCCGGTCCGCGTTGCCGGTGGTGATCTCCTCACGAGATTCCGGCAGCGGCGTCCCCAGACGGGACGGGATGATGGGGGTGGAAGTTGGTGTCAGGGTGGCGGTGGGGATTGGCGTGCGGGTCGGCGCGACGGTGGCGGTTGGCGGTCCGGGTTGGGTGGGCGTCCGTTGAGCGGCCGTCTGGCCGCATCCGGCCAGGGCCAGACCCAGGATCAGCAGGAGGACAGAAAACCACGCCGCGGGTAAATTACGCTTCATAAAGTCTATTGTACTACGAAGCTCTCGAGCGCCATGCTCCCTCGTGGCTTATCGACACAGTCCTGTGCTTGCGACCTCAGTCTTCCACGGAAAGCACCAGTACTTCATTAAAACTGCACCAGACCACACCGGCTGCTCCGGCAAAAGCACCCTCGCTTCTGCTGATATTCACAAACCCTGTACGAAATTCCTGAAAGAGTATTATTTTTAACAAAGAACGAGTAAAATTAATGATATATGAGTAATCTCTAAGCATACAAAAAAAGGAGAAAGAAAATTATGGCTGACGAAAAGAAGGGATTGTTTGGAAATTTGTTTTCAAATAAGAAGAAAGAAGAAGCCGAAAAGGCCGAAAGAGCCGCGAAAGAGTTAGAAATCAAGAAGAAGGCTGAAGAAGCGCAGGCCCGTGCGGCCCAGGCCAAAGCGGCCGAGGAAGCTAAGAAGGCGGCTGAAGAAGCCAAAAAACGCGCTGAGGAAGCGGAAGCCAAACTGAAGGCCAAAGAGGTCGAGGAAAAACGGGAAGAGATGCGCGAACGGATTGAAGAAGCCAAAGCCCGTCGGGACGCGGCAGCTGAGCCGAAGTACATCGCGGAGCACAAACTGACCGCGGATGAAACCCTCAGCCACCTTTCCTTGAAATACTACGGTTCCGCAACCAGGCCTTACTGGATGGTGATTTACGAAGCCAACAAAGATGTGATTGGCGATAACCCAGCCCATGTTTATCCCGGCCTGGTCGTCAACATCCCCGAATTACCAGAAGAACTAAAGAAGGATAAGTAGTATGGAGGGATCAAAACTCGACCTAGCGCAGCTGTTTGGCGCTGTTGAAAATACCCTGAGCCAGAATAAAGAAACATTGAACCAGGCGGATGATTACAATCACAACCATGGCGATAACATGGTGGAGATTTTTGAGGTGATCACCCAGGCAATGAAAGAGAAACAGGGTGCCGAAGCGGCTGACCAGCTTGAATACGCCTCTCAATTGCTGCGGCGTAAAGCGAACAGCGGTTCAGCCAACCTGTACGCGCAGGGGCTGAGCTCGGCGGCCAATCAGTTTACCGGGAACGCGCTTAATCCTCAGAACGCGATCACCCTGGTGCAGGCGTTGATGGGCGGTGGGGCCAGCACGGCCCAGGCCGCTCCAAAGCAGACTGGCAACAGCTTGCTGGGTACCCTGCTGGGCGGTCTGTTTGGCGGCAAGAAACAAACTCAGGATAGTGGAATTGGCGCGGATGACCTCATCCAGCTGGCGGCCATGTTCATGCAGTCCCAGCAAGGCGGGGAGCAAAGTACGCTGGAAACACTGGTGAGCTCGGTCCTGTCCGGCAGTCAGATGTCCGGCTCCGCGCATCGCGAACAATCTGGAAAACTGGTCAGCAGCACATTGATGCAGATGATTGCCAGCCAGATGAAATAGTGTTTTTACGTTTCCTCCTCCGAAAGAAACGTTTACAGGTTACTTCTCCCCGATTAATCGGGGAGAAGTGCTTTTTTAACTGCGTCTGTCTTTTTTCATCCCTCGTTCACCTCTTCCCCATCAAATGCCAACAGGTTATTCACAGCTTCTTCACATGTTGACGCTATGATTGGGTCATATTCAATCAAGACCTCAAACGAGGTCAAACTAAGAAGGAGTATCAAAATGAAAAAGACAATTTTAGCAGGTTTAATGGTCGTTGTTGTGGTGGCTGCGCTGGGTACAGCGGATGTCGTGTTTGCGCAGGGCCCCAATCCTGATCCCGTAGTTCCTGGCACCGGTGTGGGTGTGGGTGGCCGCGGCACCGGACAGCGTTTGTATGCTGAACCGGTTGGACGGATGGGTGACCCCGACGTGGATGGCCTGGGTCTGCTGGAAGATGGCCAGATCGCTTACGCCGCCCAGGAGCTGGGACTCTCCGCTGAGGAGATTGAAGCTCGCTTAGATGCCGGCGAAACCCTGGCAGAGATCGCAGTATCGGCAGGTGTGGAAGATTACTTCGCATTCGTGCAGGCTGCCCGTGAATATGCCCGCGAACTGGTCCTGGCGGATGGGGTAGAAATCCCCGGCTGGGCAGGCGGTAAAGGTGCCAATGGTCAGGGTATGGGCGCGAACGGCCAGCTTGAAGCGCCCCGCTATAATATGGAAGACTGCGATGAACCGCTGAATCTAAATAATGACGGCAGCATGGTTCAACCCCGCGCCGGACAGGGCCGATGGAACCGGTAATCTTAAAGCTTTAGAAAAAAAAGACAAAAGAAGGTGCTGCCACCTTCTTTTGTTTTAATACCCCGCCGCCGGCAGGGGATGAAGATTACTTAAGCATTCTTCACAATTTCTTCATATTTTCAGGATATATTAAGTTCATAAAGAAGAAATGTCTGCATCTGTAAGGCGCTGCTTATCAGGAGGTTAGGATGAAGAAATTTGTTTTTGCTTTTTTGACGGCAGTTTTGCTGTTGGGAATGGTTGGTTCCGCCGTGGTTTTCGCGCAGGGGCCGGATGATGACCCCGGCACACCCCCGTGGGGAAGGGCCTGTGATGAGGATTGCCTTTCACGGATGGGCAGTTGGCGCGATGAACGCGGCGGCGCTCGTGCGTTTGCCAACCCCCTCGGCCGCATGGGTGATTCGGAGCGGGAAGGCCGCGGGTTGATGGAAGCGTATCTGGTGGCTTTTGCCGCTGAAAAGCTGGGGCTGCCCGCTGGAGAGATTGAATCGCGCCTGGAAGCCGGAGAAACCCTGGCGCAGATCGCTGTATCACAGGGTTTGGAAGATTTCCGCGCCTTTCTGGCAGAAGCCCGGGTGTATGCCCGCGAACAGATTGAAGCGAGTGGTGTGGAGCTGCCGGGTTGGGGTCGGTGGAACGCAGACCCCGAGGGCAAGAATTTCGCCCCGCGCGGCGAGTTTGACCCGGACCAGTGCGGCCAGGAGGGTGGCGGCCCTGCCTTCAAACGGGGCGGGCGGGGGCAGCGCAACAGATAATTCGGGATGCTTTTTTTCTCACGCGAATCCGCGAAGGACGCGAAGGT
>ENA-OSEO01002307-OSEO01002307.1-sediment-metagenome-genome-assembly--contig:-NODE-2307-length-27801-cov-4.605396_pt1 | contig 27801 bp, 28 predicted proteins | sample MGYA00237883_ERZ534232 | MGnify/ENA metagenome assembly ERZ534232
GTACTGGGATGGGCTGCAGTACACCCCCTTCATGGAATACCGAGGCCATCGCCGGGTGGACATCCTGGACAAGGAGAAGAACCAGCGATTCGAGACGGTTTTTGAACAGAACGGCGTTCACAACGGATTGGTGCGACTGCAGAGGGTCTACGACGCAGACGGGAAGAAGATGAGTGAAACGGAAAACACCTGGATGGCCCTCGATTATGCCGGCGGCCGCTACATGCCGTTTATCCAGAAGACGGTTTCCCGCCGCCTTGCCGAAGACGGTCGGACTGTCCTGTCCGCAACAGTGAAAGAGATCCCGCGGACGAGACAAAAAGATCATCCGTGGCGATACGAGATCGATGAATTCGGCAATATTCTGCTCCAGATCGAAACCATCTATCAGGGGGACGTGGACAGGGGCACGGTCATATTTCAGAGAAAACATCTCGCCCGTTACAGGAACCAGACCACGGGGGCCCGTCGTTTTATCGGCCTTCCGCTGGAAACCCGGCGGTACACGCGCCGGACGGCGGACGAGGCCTGGACGCCTGCCGAATGGATCGAAAACAGGTACAACGACCACGGCCAGCCGATCGAAACGAAGACGCACCTTGACCGACTGGAAGAGAACGCTATCTACAGGACAGGCCACGAATACGATCCGACCACCGGGAAAATCACGCGAAATTACCGCCATGATGGGGACATCCGCCACAAGGTAGAGGAGATTGTCTATTACACGGAGGGTCCCTATCGCTATTTACCGCATCGCAGATACAATGCCTTGGAACAGTGCGAGGAATCCCTCCGCTATGACCTTGCCCTCTGCCAACCCGTCGAGATGACCCGGGTGGACGGAATGCTGTACCGGTCGGCCTATGACGGCATGGGGCGTGTCACGGAGGAGATATACGCGGGTCGACCGGAAACGGCCGTAGACAAGGGCGACACGGACAGTGTCCGCTATGTCTACACGGTGACGCCCGAAGAACGAAGCGTGGAAACCGTTCATCTCCATACCGGGGCGCGTCAGAAGGATTTTTTCGACCCGCTCAGCCGGAAGGTCCGCACCCTGAGAACCGGTTATCGCGGCCGGTGGGTCGAGTTGGAAGCCACCCGTTTTGACTACAGGACACGGAAGCCGGCCCGGGTTGCCGAGCCGCACTTCGCGGATGAAGATGCGCCGGGGTACCGGATCATCGAGTACAACGACCCGCGATGGCGCGTCAGTTCCGAGCGATTTCCAAACGGCAAGATCGTCGAGAACGTCTATGAAGGGTTGAAGGAGACGAAGCTCGAACACGTCTGGTGGAGGAATCCGGAGACGGGCTCCGAAGAGAGGGTGCACACCCGGGTCGTCGAGGAGGTCACCAGGGATGGAGCCGATCGGGTCATCCTAAGGGCCGAGGGGTGGCCGGACCACCCGAACCGGCACGAAATCTACTACCATTACGACAGTGCGGGACATTTGTGCCGCGTTACCGACAACCTCGGGGACACCCTCCAGCTTCTGGAGTACGGCGGCCGCATGGACGAGAAACCGGTTCGTGTGCGGGAGATCAGCCGCGGCGAATGCGACTTTGTCTATGACGGGCTCGGCCGTCTCCATACCGTTCGCTACGCCTTCAAGTCCGGCCTGGACCGCAAGACCGTGCTTGCCTGCGATGCCCTGGACCGGGTGGTCCAGCAGACCGCGGCCAACGCCGAGGAGGGCGCCTCGGCCTCGGAGGTGCTCAGCGCCCAGGCCGGCGTATTGAGAGAAGCGGCCGATCAGCTGGAAGGCCTGGTCACCGGAAAAAACGGCCACTCGCCCCGGGCCGTCCCTCCGGGTTCGGAGCCCGACGCAGAGGTTCGCCGGCCCGGCCCGGCCGAAGGCCGGGAAGCGGACGCGAGCCGGCGAATAGTCGGACCTTCGGACGTTCTGCCCGGCCGCGATCGGGAGGAGATCTAGGCTACTCGTCCCTCTCCCGCCGTATCCTGGCGCCCACGGCGGCCAGCTTGCGGCAGATGCGCTCGTAGCCCCGGTCCAGGTGGTAGACCCGCCTGACCGTGGTCTGGCCTTGGGCGGCCAGCCCGGCCAGGACCAGGCTGGCCGAGGCCCTCAGGTCGGTGGCCATGACCGGCGCGCCCGAGAGCCGCCTAACGCCCCTGACCACGGCCTGGCTGCCCTCGACCTGGATGTCGGCGCCCAGGCGGTTGAGCTCGGAGACGTGCATGAACCGGTTCTCGAAGATCGTCTCGGTGATGATTGAGGTGCCCTGGGCCAGGCACATGGCGGCCATGAACTGGGCCTGCATGTCGGTCGGAAAGCCGGGGAAGGGCGCGGTCTGGCAGTCCGTGGCCCTGAGGCGGCCGGAGCTCCCGTCCACGGTCAGGCGGTCGGCCTCGGCCTCGATGACCACCCCGGCCTCTTTGAACTTGGCCGTGACCGCCTCCAGGGTCTCGGGCCAGGCTCCGGTCAGGGTCAGCCTGGAGCCGGTCACGGCCGCGGCGGCCAGGTAGGTGCCGGTCTCGATCCGGTCGGGCATGACCCGGTGCTCCAGGCCGGCCAACTCGGCCACGCCCTCGATGATGATCTCGTCGCTCCCGGCCCCCTGAATCCGCGCGCCCATGCCTGACAGGGCCCGGCAGAGGTCGAGCACCTCGGGCTCGCGGGCGGCGTTGCGGAGCACGGTCCGGCCCTCGGCCAGGCTGGCGGCCATGATCAGGTTCTCGGTCCCGGTGACCGTGACCCGGTCAAAGGTTATGTCCGCCCCGCGGAGCCGGCCGCCGTTGACGACCACGTAGCCGCCGTCCAGCTCGATGGCCGCGCCCATCTGGGCCAGGGCCTTGAGGTGGAGGTTGATCGGCCTGGCCCCGATGGCGCAGCCGCCCGGCAGCGAGACCCGGGCCCGATGGAAGCGGCCCACCAGCGGCCCCAGGACCAGGACCGAGGCCCGCATGGTCTTGACCAGCTCGTAGGGCGCCTCCGGCCGGCTGAGCCCGGCCGCGTCGAGGCTGGTGGTCTCGGTCGGCGGCCGGGGCTCGATGGCGACGCCCATGTGCCCCAGCAGCCGGACCATGGTCCGGATGTCCATCAGATCGGGCAGGCCGCTGAGGCGGCAGGGCTTGTCGGTCAGCAGGCAGCAGGCCAGGATGGGCAGGGCCGCGTTCTTGGCCCCGGAGATGGGAATCTGGCCGGACAGGGGCCGGCCGCCTTCAATGACGATCCGATCCAAGGTCCACCTCCCCCGTGAGTCAGCCCCTCAGCCGGGCCAGGGCGACCCGATCCCGGCCGGCCAGGTCGGGCTTGAGGGCCGCCTCCGAAAAAGGACCCCCTTGAAGCAGCGCCAGGCAGGCCCGGCCCTGGGTGGCCCCGATCTCGAACATCAGCCAGCCGCCGGGCCTGAGGTGCTCCGGCACCCCGGCCACGAGGCGGCGGATGACCTCCAGGCCGTCCGTCCCGGCCAGGAGGGCCTCGGCCGGCTCGAAGTCGCGGATCTCCGGGCTCAGGGACTGGTACTCGTCCAGGCTGACGTAGGGCGGATTCATCAGGACCAGGTCAAAGCGCCGGCCGGCCAGAGGCTCGAAGAGGTCCCCGGCCAGGAACTCGATCCGCCCCTCCAGGCCCAGTTCCCGGGCGTTCTCCAGGGCCGGGCCCGGGTCTTTGAGCTCGGTGGCCGAGAGCTTGAGCCCGGGCCGCTCCAGGGCCAGGGAGAGGACCACCGCGCCCGAGCCCGCGCCCAGCTCGACCACCTCGGCCCCCGAGTCGGGCGGCAGCTCGGCCAGGGCCGCCTCGACCAGGGTTTCGGTCTCGGGCCGGGGGATGAGCACGCCCGGCCCGACCTTGAGCTCCAGGGTCCAGAAGCTCTTGCGGCCCAGGATGTAGGCCACCGGCTCCCCGGACGCCCGCCGCTGGAGCAGGGCCTTGTACCCGGCCAGTTCCTCGGCCTGCAGGGGCTGGTCGTAGTGGAGGTAGAGGTAGAGCTGGTCCTGCTTGAGAATCTCGGCCAGGAGAAGTTGGGCCTCCAGCCTGGGCGCCTGGGAGCCCTTGTCGCGGAGCCAGCTCAGGGACCAGTTGAGCAGCCGGGCAACGGTCCACTCGGCCATGCCGCTCAGTCTTTGGCGGCCAGGGCCTTGGCCTGGGCGGCCAGGGTGAGCTGCTCGATCAGCTCGTCCAGGTCCCCGGCCAGGACGGACTCCAACCGGTAGAGGGTCAGGCCGATGCGGTGGTCGGTCAGCCGGCCCTGGGGAAAGTTGTAGGTCCGGATGCGCTCGGAGCGGTCGCCCGAGCCGACCTGGGCCCGGCGGTTCCGGGAGATCTCGTTCTCCTGCTCGCTCTCGGCCTTGTCCAGGAGCCTGGCCAGGAGGACCTTCATCGCCTTGGCCTTGTTCTTGTGCTGGGAGCGCTCGTCCTGGCAGGTGACGACGATGCCGCTGGGCAGGTGGGTGATGCGCACGGCCGAGTCGGTGGTGTTGACGTGCTGGCCGCCGTGGCCCGAGGAGCGGTAGACGTCGATGCGCAGGTCGTCGGGGTCGATGTCGACCTCGACCTCCTCGGCCTCGGGCAGGACGGCCACCGAGGCGGCCGAGGTGTGGACGCGACCCTGGGACTCGGTCGCGGGCACCCGCTGGACCCGGTGGACGCCCGACTCGAACTTGAGCTGGGAATAGGCGCCCTGGCCCTCGATCAGGGCGATGATCTCCTTGAAGCCGCCCGAGTCGGTCTCGTGGCGGGAGAGGATGTCCACCTTCCAGCGCCGGTTCTCGGCGAAGCGGCTGTACATCCTGAACAGGTCGGCCGCGAACAGGGAGGCCTCCTCGCCGCCGGTGCCGGCCCTGATCTCCAGGAGAATGTTCTTGTCGTCGTTGGGGTCGCGGGGCAGGAGCAGGACCTTGATCCGCTCTTTGAGCTCCTCCCGCCCGGCCTTGAGCCCCTCGATCTCGTCGGCGGCCATCTGGCGGAGCTCGGGGTCCGGGTCGTTGAGCAGCTCCTGGTTTGCCTTGAGCTCCTCCTCGATCCGGACCAGCCCGCGGGCCGCCTTGGCCGTCTGGGTCAGCTCGGCGTGCTCCCGGGCCAGGGCCTGGTACTTGGCCTGGTTAGCGACCACGGCCGGGTCGGAGAGGGCCCGCTCGACCTCGTCGAAGCGGCCCAGGATCTCCTTGAGGCGAGGGCTGAGACCGCCGTTGTGGCCTTCCGGAGACATCAGGCCGCCTCCTGGAGGGCCGCCTCCTCGATCTTGAGAGCCCGCTCAAGGGCGGTCAGGGCGATTTCCAGTTGGTCGTCCGAGGGCCGGCGGGTGGTCAGCTTCTGCAGGAGCAGGCCCGGCCAGATGAAGGGCTTGACCCAGGGATTGTCGGCGTGGCGGCCGGAGAAGCGGACCGCCTCGTAGGCCGCGCCGGCGATGGGCAGGAGGAGCAGGATCTTGACCCCGACGAAGCCGGCTTGGGCCAGCCAGCCCGGCCAGTCCGGCCTGGGCAGGAGGGGAAAGACCACCGCGAAAAAGGCGATGGAGATGAGGAGCACCAGGAGGATGAAGGCCGTGCCGCAGCGGGGGTGGAGGGTGGGGTGGCGCCGGGCGAAGGCCACGGTCAGGGGCTCCCTGGCCTCATAGGTGTGGATGCTCATGTGCTCGGCGCCGTGGTACATGAACAGGCGCCTGACGTCCTTGAGGATGGAGATGCCCAGGATGTAGCCCACGAAGAAGAGGACCTTGAGGCCGCCGTCAACGAGGTGGAAGCCCAGGGAACGGACGCCCATCTTCGGCCCGCCGATGAGCAGGGAGAGGTAGTGGGGCAGGACCACGAAGAGGCCCACGGCCAGACCCAGGGCCAGGAGGATGGTCCCGGTCATGGCCCAGGGCGAGAGCGGCCCGCCCTCTTCCTCCTCCAGGGCCTGGTTGGCCGAGAAGGTCAGGGCCTGGATGCCGTTGACCAGGGCCTCGAAGAAGACGACCGTGCCCCTGAAAACCGGCCAGCGCAGGAACTTGATCCGGCGGGAGATGGAGCGCCAGACCTCCTCCCTGACCACGACCTGGCCCGAGGGCCGGCGCACGGCGATGGTCATGGCCTTGGGCGAGCGCATCATCACGCCCTCGATGACGGCCTGGCCGCCGATGTCCAGCCGCTGGGGGCTCAAGCCTTCTCGGCCGCCTTCCTGGCCTCGCCCGCCTTCTTGTTCTTCTCGAACTCGGCGTACTTGCGCATGAAGCGCTCGACCCGGCCGGCCGAGTCGACCAGCTTCTGCTTGCCGGTGAAGAAGGGGTGGCACTTGGCGCAGATCTCGACCTTGATCTCGTTCAGGGTCGAGCCGGTCTCGAACTCGTTGCCGCAGGCGCAGGAGGCCTTGACGATCTTGTACTCGGGATGGATGCCCTTTTTCATGTCTCGTTCCTCTAAGTCCCTTGAATCCCTCGCCGGGGTCCGGGCCCCGTGAAACGCTTATTATACTCACAAGGGCGGGAAGGGCAAGGGGAAAGAGGGGGACGGGGTAACTACTGCGCTGGGTTCATCCGAGGCAACGATTCAGGAGGCTCGGCACAAATTAAGTACTTTTAATGACGGGGCGTCACCGGCGCCATAAACTAATTGGCCCATAGTCACAAGCTGTGCCATAATCCCTTTATCAGGAAACTCGATCTACCGTATTCTTGCTGGAAGAGAGCTTCAGACATGGCCGCCAGGGTTGAAGCCATTGTAAAACCTGAATTAATCGCCTGGGCGCGCAAGTCCATCGGACTCCAGCTTGAGGAAGCAGCCCGCAAGATAGGCGTAAAAGTTGAGCAATTGAGAGCTTGGGAGGAAGGCCGGAGCCGCCCTACGGTCAAACAGCTGAGAAAAGCTGCACGGGTCTATAAGAGACCAATGGCCGTATTCTATCTCTCAAAACCTCCGAAAGATTTCTCAGCCCTGCGCGACTTTCGCCAAATGCCCGGCGAACTGGAAAGGCCATACTCAGCGGCGCTAGTATACGCAATTCGTCTAGCCCACCAGAGGCGTGAGGTCGCGCTGGAGATAAGCGAGGCCTTGGGCGAAAAGATAGCTCCATTCACAGCTAGCGAGAAAATATCTTGTGATGTCGAAGTATTAGCCACACGAGCACGGGCGCTGCTGGGGATAGGCCTACAGGAGCAAATTGCTTGGTCTTCCGTCCAAGAAGCCTTCAACACTTGGAGACAAGCAATTGAACATCTGGGCATCCTGGTATTCCAAGTCGGCGGTATCAAAGTGGAAGAGATGAGAGGTTTCTCTATCAGTGCCACGCCGCTGCCCGTGATCGGGATAAACGCCAAAGATGCTTACTCTGGAAGAGTGTTCACTCTCATCCATGAATTTGCACATCTTCTTTTACATTCAGGCGGTGTGTGTGATTTACGAGAATCCGAGTCTATCAACATAGTAAACCTAAGAAACGAGGCCTTCTTCAACCTATTGGCTGGAGAAATTCTTGTCCCTAGACGGATCTTGGAAACTTCAGCTCTCGTTGTATCAACGAAGGGGGCCAGGGACTGGAGTGATGATGAGCTTGAGAGCCTATCTCAAACATTCCGTGTCAGCAAAGAGGTAATCTTGCGCCGCTTGCTCATTCTAGGACGAGCTAGAACGGAATATTATAGAGCGAAACGGCAAGAGTATCTGGAGATTGTGCAGCAAATAGTTCCAAGGTCAAAAGGTGGATTTGCACCGCCTTTTAGAAAGGTAATTGCATACAGCGGCAAGCCATTCACCCGTTTAGTTATAGAGGCTTACCACCAAGAAGCCATCACAGCGGGCGAAGTATCCGATTACTTGGGGGTTAGGCTGAAACACCTCCCCAAGATCGAGGACGCTCTCTGGGCAAATAGAGGATCATTGAGCGTTTAGTAATGCGTTTCTGCCTCGACACAAACGTTCTAATAGAGGCGTGGTCCCGTGCCTATCCCCAGGATGTTTTTCCCTCGCTGTGGCTGAAAATCGATAATGCCATTGGGCATGGATTAATAATCGCACCCGATGAGGTGCTGGAGGAGCTAAGCAAAAAGGAAGATGAACTTTTTACTTGGGCCAAGGCAAGACCTCAATTATTTTTCGAGCTAGATTATACGCTACAGAGTGAAGTAAGTAGAATATTGACAGATTTTCCTCGCCTAGTCGACACGGTGAAGGGGCGCTCTGGAGCAGATCCCTTTGTAATAGGCCTTGCTCGTATCAAGAGTCTGACCGTCGTGACCGGAGAAAAGAACCAGGGTACCATGGAAAAACCTCGAATTCCAATAGTTTGCAATCAATATGGGATAAAATGTATTTCCCTTCTGGAAATGATACGGGAGCTTGGCTGGAACTTTTAAGGCGGCTTTGCTCTCTTCCTATTTCTTGTCTGCTGTCTCACCATTTGGGCGCCGGGGCTCAGGCGGAGACTATCTCTGTTATAATAATAAAGGGGCGTTTTGCCGGCTCCAAAATTGTTTTGATGCCGCCTTGATAGCTCTTCCGTTGGTCCACTCCCGGCGAATCCCTTTAACTTTCGCGTATCTCCCGCACTTAATCAGTCAACCCTAACTCCCTTCAATGACATTCCCACGGCCCGCCTCGTCATTACAATAGTCTCAACCCCCTTCCTCTTCCGCGCTTTCCTTGGATTCTAGACGAGGCGCGGGCCGTCACTTGCATCTGGATTATAATAGATAGGGAGATCAGACAATCTTGGTGAATGGCCGGCCTTGGTTCTCTCCACTACTGGATCTCAAGTCTTTCGCCAGGGCGGAAGCTTCACACCCCTCCTCACTCCGGCAGGCAGTGACCCTCGATCCAGGCGGCCAGCTCCGGCTCGGCCATTGAGCCTTCGGCCACCTCGGTCATGACCCTGAAGGCGTCCTCCTCCCGGGCATCGAGGTAGTAGCCGTTGAGGCCTAAGAAGACGCCGATGGCAATGAAGGCGATCCTCTTGTTGCCGTCAACGAAAGGATGATTCCGGGCGATGCTCCAGCCGTAGGCCGCGGCCAGGGCGGGGATTGTCGCCCCCGGCCCGTCGTAGACGAACTTGTGCCGGGGCCGGACCAGGGCGGATTCGAGCAGCTTGCGGTCCTGGAGGCCGGGCGCCCCGCCGTGCTCCTCGATCTGCTCGCGCTGAAGGTCGATCAGGGCTTCCAGGGGCAGCCAGACCGGCTCTTCCATCAGCGGGCCAGCTTGGCCAGGGTCCTCCGGTATCGCGTGGCGAACCGCCGGCCGATGTCCATGGCCCGCTCAAAGCCGCCGTCGGCCCGGGCGATCTCGATCCGGTCCTGGCGCAGGGTCAGGGCCACCCGGTCGCCCAAGGAGAGGCCGAGGTGATCCAGGTAGGCCTTGGGCAGGCGGACGCCCGCCGAGTTGCCCTGCCGGGAAATTTTACTCGTCCGGGTCACGGATCGCCTCCTCTTGTACTTACCATTGTAAGCACAAAGCCGGGCCTGTCAAGGCCGTTATGAAGTCGCGGCTGACCCTCGCACCATCCGGCCGGAACCCCGGCCGCTCGCCGCCGGCACCGAAATCAGGTTGCGGCGGTCCTGAAAACGTGTCAAAATGTTTTTTACCTGGGGTCATGAAGGCCCCGGCGGCCCTGAAGACGGCCTGACGGCCCCATTTTTCGGCCGTCCTGACGTTGAACAAATAGAACTCGAGCCAAGAAGGCCCGCCAGCGGTGGAGGATGCCGCCGCAGCGCGGCCTTTTTTAATTTTGGAGCGGCGGTTCAGACGTGATCGACTCGGAAGCGGCGACCGACCGGACCGGTTTTCCGGCCTCCCCCCTGGTCCGGAGCTACCGGCAAGGCCTGAGGCGGAGCTACCTCCTCCTGGCCGGCCTGGCCGGGCTGCTCCTGGTCCTGGTCGTCCTGGCCGTGGCCGTGGGCTCCTATGACCTCAGCCTGGGTTCGATCCTCAGGGCCCTGGCCGGGCTGGAGTCGGGCCCCCGGGCGGTGGTCATCTGGAACATCCGCCTCCCCCGCATCGCCGCCGCCCTGGCCGCCGGCTGGGCCCTGGGTCTCTCCGGCCTGGCCACCCAGACCCTCCTGCGCAACCCCCTGGCCTCGCCCTTCACCCTGGGGATCAGCCAGGGCGCCGCCTTTGGGGCGGCCTTCTCCATCGTCTTCCTGGGGGCCGGGGCCCTCAAGGACAGCGCCTTCCGGGTGGGCGCGGCCGGCGAGTTCTTCATCTCCAGCGTCTACTCGGTCACCTTCTTCGCCTTCCTGGGCTCCATCACGGCCACCCTGGTCATCCTGGTCCTGGCCCGGCTGAGGAAGATGGCTCCCGAGTCGGTCATCCTGGCCGGGGTGGCCCTGAGCTCCCTGTTCGTCTCCGGGACCATCCTGGTCCAGTACTTCGCCACCGAGACCGAGATCGCCACGGTGGTCTTCTGGACCTTCGGCGACGTGGCCCGGTCCAACTGGCCCGAGATCGGCCTTCTGAGCCTGGCCACGGCCGGGGTCTCGGCCTACTGCCTGCTCCGGCGCTGGGACCTAAACGCCCTTCTCTCGGGCGAGGAGACGGCCCAGGGCCTGGGCGTCAACGTGGAGCGGATCCGCCTGACCGGAATGTTCCTGGCCGCCCTGGCCGCGGCCCTGGCCACGGCCTTTCACGGGGTCATCGCCTTCCTGGGCCTGCTGGCCCCCCACATCGGCCGGCGCCTGGTCGGCTCGGATCACCGGCTGCTCATCCCCTTCTCCTGCATCATCGGCGGCCTCCTCCTCCTGGCCGCCGACACCCTGGGCCGGATAATCATCGGCTCGGGCACGCTGCCGGTCGGGGTGCTGACCTCGTTCATGGGCGCGCCCCTGTTTCTCTATCTCCTGCTCAGGGGGCAGAAACGATGATCCTGACCGTGGCCGGCTTGAGCTTCAGCTACAACGGCCTGCCGGTCCTCAAGGACGTAAGTTTCGAGCTCCTCCCCGGCCAGACCCTGGGCCTGCTGGGGGTCAACGGCGCGGGCAAGACGACCCTGCTCAAGTGCCTCAACCGCATCCTCAAGCCCAGGCGAGGGGTGGTCCTGCTGGCCGGCCAGGACCTGAGCCGACTCAGCGGCGATCACGTCGCCCGGCTGGTCGGCTACGTGCCCCAGCGCCACCATCCGGCCGGCCTGAGCGTCTTCGACGCCGTGCTCTTAGGGAGGCGGCCCCACATCAAATGGCAGGCCGCCCGGCGCGACCTGGCCGTGGTCGAGGAGGTCATCCGCGCCCTGCGCCTGGAGGACCTGGCCCTCAGGCCGGTGGAGAACCTGAGCGGCGGCGAGGTCCAGAAGGTGGTCATCGCCCGGGCCCTGGCCCAGGAGCCGGAGATCCTGCTCCTGGACGAGCCCACCAGCAGCCTGGACCTGCGCAACCAACTGGAGGTGATGGAGCTCATCACCGGCGCCGTCCGGGAGCGCAACCTGGCCGCGGTGGTCTCCATCCACGACGTCAACCTGGCCTTCCGCCACCTGGAATCGGTGCTCATGCTCAAGGACGGCCGGATCCATTTCCTGGCCCGGACCGAGGAGATCACCCCGGAGATGATCCGCCAGGTCTACGGGGTCGAGGTCGCCCTGGGCCGCCTGGCCGGCCGGCCGGTGGTCATCCCCCTCCAAGCCAGCTAAGGAGAAATCGCCGTGCGCTATCTCTGCTCGATCGTACTCGCCCTGGCGCTTGTGCTCGGCCTGGCCGTGGGCCCGGCCCTGCCCGGAGATAAAATCGAACTGACCGACACCGCCGGCCGCAAGGTGACCGTGCCGGCCGACCCGGCCCGGATCGTCTGCCTGGGCCCCGGCTGCCTGAGGCTGGTCGTCTACCTGGAGGCCCTGGACAAGGTGGCCGGCGTGGAGGCCATGGAGCGCCGCATGGGCGGCCGGCCTTACTATCTGGCCCACCGGGCCGTCATGGACAAGCTCCCCGTCATCAGCCCCGGCGGGCCCAGCGCCATCAACAAGAAGCCGGACCTGGAGGCCATCCTCAAGGTCAACCCGGAAGTGGTCTTCGTCACCTACATGGAGGCGGCCCTGGCCGACGAGGTCCAGGCCATCCTGGGCCTGCCCGTGGTGGTCCTGACCTACGGCCGCTTCGCCGCCTTTGACGAGATCATCTACCAATCGCTCCGGCTGGTCGGCCGGGTCCTCAACCGGGCCGACCGGGCCGAGGCGGTCATCGGCTTCATCGAGGCCGGCCGGGCCGACCTGCTCCGCCGGGTCGACGGCCTGGTCGAGTCGGCCAGGCCCACGGTCTTTGTGGGCGGCCTGGGCTTTCGCGGCTCCCACGGCCTGGAGAGCACCGACACCCTCTACATCCCCTTCGACTGGCTCAAGGCCAGGAGCGTGATCGCTAAAAAGTCGGAGCGGGGCCACATCTTCCTGGGCAAGGAGGAGCTGCTCGGCCTCCAGCCCGAGGTCATCTTCGTCGACGGCACCGGGCTGGAGCTGGTCGCGGCCGACTACGGCAAGAAGCCGGACTTCTACCGGGCCCTCAAGGCCTTCCAGGACGACCGGGTCTACGCCCTCTTCCCCTTCAACTGGTACACGACCAACGTGGGCACGGCCATGGCCGACGCCTACGCCATCGGCAAGATCACCCAGCCCGACCGCTTCGGCGACGTCGATCCGGCGGCCAAGGCCGACCAGATCTACCGGGAGCTCGTCGGCGCGGCGGTCTGCGAGGCCATGGCCGGGCTCTACGGGCCCCTGGGCGGCCGGCCGCCGTTCATGAAGTAAGGAGTCAGATGTGGGCTGCAACCTGAGCCAGGAAGAGATCGACCGGGCCATCGCCTTCCACGGCCACTGGTGCCCCGGCCTGGCCATCGGCCTGAGGGCCGCCGAGTGGACCCTCAAGGAGATGGGCCGGGCCGAGGACGAGGACATCGTCGCCGTGGTCGAGACGGACATGTGCGGCGTGGACGCCATCCAGGTTCTGACCGGCTGCACCCTGGGCAAGGGCAACCTGATCCACCTGGACCACGGCAAGATGGCCTTCAGCTTCCACCGCCGCGGCGACGGCAAGTCGGCCCGGCTGGTCTTCGACGCCGAGCGCCTGGGCGGCGAGTCAGATGAGGAATACGCCGCCTTGACCCTGAAGATGATGCGCGGCCAGCTCACGCCCGAGGAGGAGGCCAAGATCAAGGCCTTCCGGGAGGACCGGGCCCGGCGGATCATGGGGGCCGATCTGGACGAGATCTTCCAGGTCAAGGCCGCCGGGCCGATCCCGCCCCACGCCCGGGTCATGGCCTCCTTGAAGTGCGAAGCCTGCGGCGAGAAGGCCATGGAGTCGCGGACCTACCGCCTCCTGGGCCAGACCCTCTGCCGGCCCTGCTTCGAGGCCCGGGAAAGGCGGGCCTGAGCCCGATCCGGTCCGGCTGACGATTCCGGTTGCGGCGGGCGGCCTTCCTGGCCGCCCGCCGCTTGAGGGCCTAGTGGGCCCAGGCCACGGCGTAGGGGTCGCCGCCGCCCAGGGCGACCTGGTCGGCCAGGGCGGCCGGACCGGAGAACTCCTTGACCTTGACGACGTACTTCATCTTCTTGTCCAGGGGCAGGGCCGCCATCTCAGCCGAGATCTTCACCCGGGAGATCCAGAAGAGGGGGTTGGACGGTCCGCCCTTGGGCGAGAAATCCTCGGCCTTGACCCCGGTGTCGGCGTAAACCTTGGTCCAGTCGAAACCCAGGACCAGGCCCTGGCACTTGTCGGCCTTGGGGCTGACCCGCATGGCTATGGCCAGGGGGCCGGTCTTGTCCCCGAAGTACTTGGCCGCGGCCTTGGACCCCATGGGCAGGCCGTAGGCGCCGGCCTTGCCCATGGTGGCGTCGAAGATAATCTGGAGGGCGTCCATGGCGCACTTGGCCGGCGCGCCGACGAAGACGTACTTGTCCCCGGGGCCGAGAGCCAGATTCTGGCGGAGATACTCGGCCGCCAGGAAGCCCGAGTTGAGCCCGGGGCAGAAGTGGTTGTGGTAGGCCGCGGCCAGGAGGAGCGGCCAGCCCGCCCCCCTGGCCCAGGAGAGGGCGATGCTGACCACGCCGAAGGTGCTCGGGCCCAGGGGGCCCGACGCGGCCGCCCGCCAGCCGTCCGGGGTCAGCAGCTTGGCCGGGTCGGCCTCGATGAGCTGCTTCTTGAAGCCCTCCGGCGCCCACTTGGCAAAGGCGATCCGGCCGGAGTCCTTTTTGTACAGGGCCAGCCAGAGGGGGGTCTGGCAGGACGAGTGGACCATCAGCAGGGACCTGGTCCCCTGGCTGCGGCCGGTCTCCTGAGCGGCCAGGTCCAGGAAGATCTCACTGGACCGGCCGTTGACCTCGCCGTAGCCGGCGTTGGTCAGGACCAGCAGGTTCGGGTCGCCCTTGGCGGCCTTGAGCTCGGCCAGGCCCGCGGCCAGGGCCTGCCGGCCCTGGGCCGCGATCGGGTCGTCCGGGGCCAGACTCTCGGCCCAGGTGGGAAGGGTCATAAAACACAGCGCCGCCGCCAGGGCGAGGCAGGTCATCAGAAAAGCCTTTCTCTTCATCTCCGATCCTCCTTGAGTGTTCTGACTAATCAACTGTCTGTCCGGCTCTTCTGATCGGACCCGGCCTTCCTGGCCGGGCGTGAGTCATGGTTGGGCCCGGACCCTGCCGGGGCTCAATCGTCCAGGGCGGCCAGGGCCCGGGCCAGGGAGTCGAGGCCCCGACCGGTCAGCGCGGCCATCTCCCTGATCGCCGCCGCGGCTTCGGCCCGGCCGGCCGCGGCCAGTTCCTCGGCCAGGCCCAGGTATTCATCCCTGTGCTCGCGGCCGTGGTTGATCCAGTGCTCCAGTCTGATCCTGGCCTTGGTCTCGAATTCCACACTCACCTCCCTCCTGATCGCTGATCAGGTGCTGGCTGACGTACTCGCGGACCGCCTCCTCCAGGCTCCGGCAGCTCAAGCCGCAGCCGGCGGCCCTGAGCTTGGTCAGGTCGGCCCGGGTGTAGTACTGGTACTGTTGCCGCAGGCCCTCGGGCATGGGCACGTACTCGATTCTGGGCGGCCGGCCCAGGGCGGCGAAGAGGGCCAGGGCCAGATCGTTCCAGGTCCGGGCCACCCCGGAGCCGACGTTGAAGAGGCCGTTGACCTCGGGGTGATCGAAAAAGAAGAGGGTCACGGCCACCGCGTCGTCGACGTAGATGAAGTCGCGGACCTGCTCGCCGTCGGCGTAGTCCGGGCGGTGGGACTTGAAGAGGCGCATCAGGCCCTCATCCCTGACCCGGGCAAAGGACTTGCTCACCAGGCTGCGCATCTCGCCCTTGTGACCCTCGTTGGGTCCGAAGACGTTGAAGTACTTGAGCCCGGCGATTCCCCGGAGCCAGCCCCTCTCCCTGGCCGTCAGGTCGAAGAGGTGCTTGGAAAAGCCGTAGGCGTTGAGGGGCCGGAGGCGCTCCAGCCGGGCCTCGTCGTCGCCGTAGCCGAAACGGCCGTCGCCGTAGGTGGCCGCGCTGGAGGCGTAAATCAGCCGGCAGTCGGCCCGGTTGGAGCGCCACTCGGCCAGGCGGAGGCTGTAGCGGTAGTTGTTGTCCATGAGGAAGCCGGCGTCCCTCTCCGTGGTCGAGGAGCAGGCCCCCAGATGAAAGACGGCCTCCAGGCGGCCGTCAAAGGCGCCGGCCTCCAGGGCGGGCAGGAACTGGCTCCTGTCCAGGTACTCGGCGAACTCCAGGCCCAGGAGATTCTTCCATTTCTCCCCGGAGCCCAGGTGATCGACGATCAGGATGTCCCGCCGGCCGCGGCCGTTCAGGGCGGCGACCAGCCGCGAACCGATGAAGCCGGCCCCGCCGGTGACGACGATCATCCTTGATCTCCAGTTCCGGGCCTCGGCCGGCCCGACTCCGCGGCCCGTTTTCCGGACGAAAAAAAGGCCGCTGGCTCGAGCGCTTCTTCGGAAGCGAGCAAGCCTTCGCGGCCGCGATAAATTCTGGCTGTCTCAAAGGCGGGTCCGGCCCGCCCCGAGGCTTCGTGCCTCAGCCTCTAGATAGCAGTTTCCCGGCTCTCAAGTCAACCGTGTTCCGGTCTCAACCGCCCCCCTCACCTCCTCTCGGGGGCCTTGACTCCGGCCAGCTCCCAGGCCTTGGGCGGATCCTGGACCAGGGCCTTGCCGCCGTTGACGTCCAGGTTGTGGCCGGTGACGTACGAGGCCGCCTCGGAGGCCAGGAAGACCACCGTCTGGGCCACCTCTTCGGGCCGGCCGAAGCGGTTGAGGCTGATGTAGCTGAGCAGCCTCTCGGCCTGGGCCTCGATCTCGGCCTGGCTCATCGGGGTCGGGATCATGCCCGGGCTGACGGCGTTGACCCTGATGCCGTGGGGAGCCCACTCGGCGGCCAGGCAGCGGGTGAGCATGACCAGGGCGGCCTTGGAGACGGCGTAGAGGCCCTCGGCCACCGAGGCCACGTGGGAGTTGAAGGAGGCGATGTTGACCACGGCCCCGCCGCCCCGGGCCTTCATGTGCCGGCCCAGTAATTGGGACAGGAACAAAACGGCCTTCAGGTTGGTGTCCATGTGGAAGTCCCAGTCCGCCTGGCTGGCCTCGAGGAGGAGTTGGTGGCTGACCACCCCGGCGTTGTTGACCAGGATGTCCACCCGACCGCCCTGGGCCTCGAAGCCGGCCAGCCAGGCCCTCAAGCTCTCCAGGTCGCGGACGTCGCTCTTGACCAGGATCGGCTCCGGCCCGCCCTGGAACTGCTCCGGGTCGGGGAAGTCCCGGCGGCAGATCAGGACCAAGCGGCTGCCCTGCCCGGCAAAGGCCCGGGCGACGGCCAGACCGATGCCCTTGGCCGCGCCGGTGACCATGACCGTCTTGCCCTCAAGATCAGGAAATTTCATCGCTTCTCCCCCGCTAAATCTCCGGTGAGCGGGCTTCCGGGCGGCCCGGCCTCAATCCTCGAAGAGACTGACCACCTCGAAGCGGTCCACGTCTACCAGGCCCAGATCGGTCAGCTTCAGCTCCGGGATCACCTCCAGGGCCAGGAAGGAGAGGGCCATGAAGGGGTCGAAGGGGCAGCCCAGCTCCCCGCCGGCCCGGCGCAGCTCCTCCAGGCGGCCGGCCACCTCGGCCGCGGGCAGGGGCGAGATCAGCCCGCCAAAGGGCAGGGCCAGCTCGGCCAGAACCTGGCCCTCCCTGACCGCGCAGAGCCCGCCGCCCATGTCCTTGACCCGCTTCAGGGCGGCGTAGAGGTCCCGGTCGCTCATCCCGGCCCCGATCAGGTTGTGGCAGTCGTGGGCCACCGAGGAGGCCAGGGCCCCGGTCTTCAGGCCGAAGCCCTGGACCAGGCCCAGGCCGATGTTGCCCGTGGCCCGGTGCCACTCGACCACGGCCAGCTTGGCCAGGTCGCGCTCCGGGTCGGCCTCGACCAGGCCGTCGACCACCCTGGGTTTCAAAATGAGTTTTCGGGTATAGATCTGGCCGGGGACCAGGCCGATGACCCTCACCCTGGCCCCCCGGTGGGGGATGCCCAGGTCAGAGGCCGAGAAGGGCTTGATCTTCATGGCCCTGGGCGGCCGTTCGGCCGATGGGGCTTCCTTCCAGAGGGCCTGGCCGTCCCGGGCGGCCACCCGGCCGCGGTGGAGGACCAGGCGAGCCTCGAAGCTCTCCAGGTCGGCCAGGACCACCAGGTCGGCCAGCCGGCCCGGGGCCGCGGCGCCCTTGTCCTCCAGGCCGAAGTGCTCGGCCGGGTTGAGGCTGGCCATCTGGACGGCCGTGATCGGGTCCAGGCCCAGGCCGACCGCCTCGGCCAGGATGGCGTTGAGGTGGCCCGCCTGGAGGAGGTCGTCGGCGTGGCGGTCGTCGCTGACCAGCATGAACCGGCGCGAATTGGCCGAATTTACCAGGGGCAGCAGGTCGGCCAGGTTCCTGGCCGTGGAGCCCTGCCGGATCATGATGGCCAGGCCCCGGCTCAGCTTCTCCTCGGCCTCCTCCAGCCGGATGCACTCGTGGTCCGAACTGGGCCCGGCCAGGGCGTAGGCGTTGAGAGCCTGGCCGGTCAGGAGCGGAGCGTGGCCGTCGATGGGCCAGCCCCGAAAGGCCTTCAGCTTGGCCAGGAGCCCCTTGTCCCCGGCGACCAGGCCGGGGAAGTTCATCACCTCGCCCAGGGCCTTGACCACCGGGTGGCGGTTGAGCTTGGCCAGGTCCCTGGCCCCCAAGCTGGCCCCGGAGGTGCCCAGCCGGCTGGCCGGCACGCAGGAGGAGGCGGTGAAGAAGAAGTCCAGGGGCAGGTCGGAGCTGGCCCGGATGAGCCACTCCACCCCGGCCAGGCCCAGGACGTTGGCGATCTCGTGGGGGTCGGCCACCACCGCGCCGCTGCCCCGGGGCACCACCGCCCGGGCAAAGGCGGCCGGCGTGAGCAGGCTCGACTCCAGGTGGATGTGGCCGTCGATGAAGGAAGGGGCGACGTAGCCGCCGCTCACGTCCAGGCTCTCCCGGCCCTGGTACTCGCCCAGGCCGACGATCCAGGCGCCGGCCAGGGCCACGTCGGCCTCGATGATCCGGTGGCTCAGGACGTCCACCACCCGACCGCCCTTGAGGACCAGGTCGGCCGGCTCGTCCCCTCTGGCCGCGGCCAGGAGGCGGGGCAGGTCCCAGTCCTTGTCAGCCGGCCAGTCCATGCTCCCTCAGGGCCGCCTCGGCCAGGGCCCGGGTGGCCTCCTTGGGCCCGTCGGTGGCCACGGCCCGGCGGCGGCCATCCTCGGCCGGACCGGCCGGTTCAAAGGCGGCCGCTTGGGCGGCCATGATCTCCACCCGGCCGTCCGAGGTGGAGGCCCCGGCCTGGCGCTCCTCCAGCCGCCGGCGCTGCTCCTCGGGCCGGCAGACGGTCTGAAGGAAGAGGAGCCTGGCCCCGCACCGCCCGGCCAGCTCGGCCGCCTCCCGGCGCCGGGCCTGGTCGTGGAAGGAGGCGTCCAGAACGATCGACTGGCCGGCCCTGAGGAAGCCCTCGGCCCGCTCGAACATGTGGGCGTAAGTCCGGGCCGACATCTCGGGCGAGTAGAGCCCCTGGTTGAAGGGCTGGTGGACCCGCTGGCGCTGGGGCAGGCCGGAGAGCATCTTGCGGACCGCGTCGGAGCGGAGGACCAGCCAGCCGCGGTCAGTGTGGAGCCAGCGGCCCAGGGCCGACTTGCCCGTGCCCATCAGCCCGTAGACCACCACCAGGGCCGGCCGGCTGAGGCCCCCGGCGCAGGTCTGGGCCAGGGCGAAGTAACGCCGGGCCAGCTCCAGGTTGGCCGCCTTGGCCGGGCCGGGCACGCCGGGGTCGTCGAAGGTGAAGGAGTGGATCTTGGCCCGGACGTAGGCCCGGTAGCACTTGTAAAAATCGATAAGTTTGATTAATTCCTTGTCGCCCGACCGGGCGACGTAGCCCTCGATGAGCAGCCGGGACAGGTCGGGCAGCCCCTGGAAGTCCAGGTCCATGGCCAGGAAGGCCAGGTCCGCGGCCACATCGGAGCAGCGGAAGCGCTCGTTGAACTCGATGCAGTCGAAGACGACCGGCGGGTCCTCGAAGCAGATGTTGGCCAGATGCAGGTCGCCGTGGCACTCCCTGATCCGGCCCTGGGCCGCCCGCCGGGCCAGGAGGTCCCGGTTCTCCTCCAGGAAGCGGCGGGTGTAGTCCCTGATCTCCTCGAAGCGCTCCCTGGAGAGGCACAGCCCGACGTAGGCCTCGGTCTGCTGGAAGTTCTCCTCTGTGTTGAATCTGACCGTCTCCAGCCCGCCGTGCTCGTCCACGCCCGGGCCGGTGGCCGCCTGCTGGTAGAAGGGCGCCAGCAGCTCGACCAGGCCCCGGATGTGCCCCGGGCCCAGCTCGCCCCGGGCCAGGACCTCCAGGCCCATCAGCCGGGCCTGGAGCTGGCGCATGACCACCACGTAGTCGACCGCCTGGCCCGGGCCGCCCAGGGAGAGGCGGGCGCCGTCCCAGTTGATCGGCTCGACCCGCAGGTAGACCGAGGGGGCCAGGCGGCGGTTGAGCCTCAGCTCCTCCTGGCAGTAATGGCGGCGCTTCTCCAGGCTGGTGAAGTCCAGGAAGCCGAAGTCGACCGGCTTCTTGAGCTTGTAGACCAGCCCCCCGGTCAGGAAGACCGCGGAGATGTGGGTCTGGATGAAGTCGACCCGGTCCACCGGGTGGGGGTAGAAGCCGGGCTCCTGCAAGGCGGCGACGATGTCCTGGTGGTTCGGCTGGGGCAATTCTCTTCTCCGGCCTGGCGTGGCAACGGCTAAGACTGACACAAGGGCCGGAGCCGGTCAAGCCGGTCCCGGCCTTGCTCCGGCCGCCGGGGCCGGGTTATCATCGCCGCCATGAGCTCCCGCCTGGAACTGGCCATCGGCCTGGCTGGGCTGGCCGGGGCCTTCGCCCTCCTGGGGCTGGGCGGCGCCTGGGTCAGGGTCTGGTTCTACGACCTGGCCTGGTACCCCTGGCTCCTGGCCCTGGACGGGCTGGCCCGGCTCAGGACCGGCCGCTCGCTCGTATTCGACCGCGGCCGGGAGTTCCTGCTCCTCCTGCCCTGGTCGGTCTTCATCTGGCTCGTCTTCGAGCACTTCAACCTGGTCCTCAACAACTGGCACTACCTCAACCTGCCGCCGGAAAAGTGGCTGCGCTGGCCGGGCTACTTTATCGCCTTTGCCACGGTCCTGCCGGCCGTGCTACTCACTGCCGAGGCCCTGGCCGCCTGGGGGGTGCTCAAGCGGGTCAGGGTCAGGCCGCGCCTGGCCGGCCGGGGCTGGTACACGCCCTTCTACCTGATCGGGCTGGCCATGTTCCTGCTGCCGCTCATCTGGCCGCGCTACTTCTTCCCCCTGGTCTGGGGCAGCTTCATCTTCCTCCTGGAGCCGATGGTCCACCGCCTGGGCGGCCGCTCCCTGGCGGCCGAGTGGCAGCGAGGCGAGCTGACCACCTTCTGCCGTCTGCTCCTGGCCGGCCTGATCTGCGGCGGGGTCTGGGAGGGGTTCAACTTCTTCGCCGGGGCCAGGTGGATCTACACCGTGCCCTTTGTCGGCTGCCTCAAGGTCTTCGAGATGCCCTTGTTGGGCTTCCTGGGTTTCCCGCCCTTTGCCGTGGAGTGCTTCGTCATCTACGCCCTGATCGACGTCTTCCGGGGCCAGCGCTTCTTCAGGCCCGAGGCCGCCCCGGCCGGCGGCCTGGCCCGGCCCTGGAAAATAGGGACCGTGGCCCTCTGGCTGGCTTACTACTGGCTGGTCTTCAGGGCCATTGACCGGTATACGGTCATCAGCTTCAGCGGCTGAGATTCGGAAAGGAGAGCATCGCGGTGTACTTCGAGGACTTTGAAGTCGGCCAGACCCTGACCAGCCCCAGCCGGACGGTCGCGGCCGAGGACGTGGACAAGTTCATCAACCTGGTCGGCCTCCTCAACCCCATCTTCATGAGCGACGAGGGCGCCCGGGCGGCCGGCCACCCCCGGCGCCTGGTCCCGGGGCCGCTCCAGCTCTCCCTGGCCATGGGCCTGGCCCAGGCGGCCGGCTGGTTCGACCGGGTCGTGGCCGTGGCCCGCTTCGACGAACTTATTTTTAAGCGGGCCGTCCACCCCGGCGAAACCCTGACCCTCAAGGCCGACGTCCTGGACAAGCGGCCCACCTCCAACCCCAGGCGGGGCCTGGTCAATCTCAGCTACGATCTGCTCAAGCAGGACAACGAGCCGGCCCTGACGGCCAAGGGGACCTATCTGTTCCTGAGGCGGGGGTAAAGCCGGGCGCTTGAGCCCCGGCCTAATCAATGGCTCTGCCTGAGAGGCGGTCCCGCCTACTCCACCGGGTTGCCGGCCTGGCTCAGCACCTCTCCAGGAAATCTGTCAGGACCTGGTTGAATCTATCCGCCTCGTCGTAGAAGGGCAGGTGGCCGCTCTCGGGGAAAGCGGCCAAGGTCGAGCCCGGGATCTGGTCGGCCAGCCAGCGGCCCATGGCCTGGGATTCGGTGAAGGTCTGGCCCTGGCCGGCCACGACCAGGGTGGGCAGGCTGATGGCGCCCAGGACGTCGGTGTAGTCCCGCATCAGGTAGTCGGAATAGACCGCCGCCGCCGCGACGGTCGGGGTCTTCAAGTGCTCCCGGAGCATCCAGTCCAGGTTCTCGGCCAGGGCCTGGCCGCCGTGGTGCATGGAGTGGACAAAGGCCTCCCCGGCCGCCCGCCGGTCCGAGAAGAAGGAGATGAGCATGTCGCTCATCCCCTCGGTGTTGTAGTTCTTGAGCTTGTGGCCGTTCCACTCGCCGGGGCAGAAGGGGCAGGGCGTCATGTCCACCAGCCCCAAGGCCTTGAGCCCCTCGGCCCCGAACTGCTTCAGGTACTCCAGGACCAGGGGCCCGGCCATGGACCAGCCCACCAGGGCCGCCTCTCTCAGATCAAGGGCCTCCAGGACCGCCCTGACGTCGCGGGCGTACTGGGGCAGGGTGTGGCCCTGGGCGACCTTGCTGGAGTTGCCGTGGGCCCTCAGGTCCATGACCGCCACCTTGAACCGGCCGGCCAGGCCCTCGACCTGCCTCCGCCAGAACCGGCCGCTCATGGCCCAGCCGTGGAGGAAGAGGATCGGGGCGCCCCGGCCCCTGACCTGGCAGTAGAGCAGGGCCCCGTCAGGGGTCTCGACCAGGCCGGTCCCCTCGGCCAGGGCTCGAAAGTTGTGGCTCATGATGGCCTCCTCTCCGGCGGGCCTCTGCGGCCAGAACCGGTTTCCTGAGCCTGGCCCGGCCGCTCGGGACGCCGCCGGCCGAGCCTGGGCTGCGGGGATAGCCTCAACCCGCCCCGGCTCCCTGTTCAGGCACCGGAGCCGGCGGGACCGGGCCGGGGGCCAGGCGGCCGGCCATTTTAAGAGACAGATTGGTCAGGCTGAAGCGGATCTCGCTCAGGAGCTCGATGGCCGTGGCCGCGGCCGGAACATTACGCCCCCGATAATGAAACTGCCCCAAATCACGCTGCCGGCAATCAGGCTGCCGAAGAACGGCGCGACCGAGGGGCGTTCGAAGGGCTGGAGCAGGCCGGCGACCCCTCCGGCGAGCACGGTGACCAGGAGCCCCAGGCCGGAGATGACGATGATCACCCAGCCGATGAAGCGGAGAACCTTGACGATGGCCGGCTTCTTGTCGGGCATGCTCCCTCCTCCCCAGTCGGGCTGACGATTCATTTCGTCAAATTTATCTGTTAATTCGACAAGTAATCACTTTCCACCCCGGCCTCGCCCCGGAGAGGCCGGCCTAGCGGGATGCCCGGACCGGGGTCGGCTCGAGGAGCCTGGCCAGGTCGGCCGGCGACATCTCCACCAGCAGGCCCCGCCGGCCGCCGTTGATCCGGATGAGCGGCAGGCCCAGGATCGAGTCCTCGACAAAGACCGGCAGGCCGGTCCGGGTGCCGAAGGGCGAGATGCCGCCGACCTGGTAGCCGGTGTGCTTATTGACCGCCCTGGGATCGCAGGCCGAGACCGACTTGACCCCCAGGGCCCGGGCCAGGCTCTTGGTCGAAACCTCCCGGTCGCCGTGCATGAGCACGATCAGGGGCGAGCGGTTCTCGTCCTCGAAGACCAGGGTCTTGATGACCGTGTGCTCGTCGACGCCCAGCTCCTCGGCGGCCACCCGGGTGCCGCCGTGCTCCTTGTAGCGGTACTCCCTGGGCTCGAAGGGGACGCCCTGCTCCTTCAGGACCCTGAGGGCCGGGGTGGCCGGGACGCGCTGCTTGGCCATGCTTATTGCTCCCGGACTTAGAATAAATAGCCGTCCACTGGAGCCAGCATTGCCTCAGCCGGGGGGGATGTCAAGAAGGGGGAGGCAAAGCGAGATCAGAAAAGTGATAGGAGGAAGATTGGGGAAAAAGAGGCTGGGAAAATGAGATTCGACTCAGCCAAGTTATTTCTTACAGCGGAAATCAGGGGAAGTCCATTCAGGGGTAAGATCTAGTGGATGAGTTCAGCGGGCGGTTAGTCTGCTTTTTTCTCACGCGGACTGCAACTTTCGCAAGTTCTTCTTTCTCTAAGAAGACGGCTGTTACAATTGCTTCCTGAAAAGCCCAAACGGCCTTGCCCATGCACTCGTGAAAATAGGTCTTTCCCCTTCTCAGTTCCTCTCGGTCTGAACGCTGTTCAACCATTCTAGCCATTTCCTGTGCCTGGTTCACAAAGACACGACCGGCTTCTCGGACACTAGGCGCAACCATCTCTGCTGTTGAGACTACTGAATCAAGTGTCTCATAAAGCTTCCTGCATCGGTTTCCGGAACCTTCGAGCGGGCCGGCAAATTCAGCCTTCTCAATGCGCTGAATGAACTCGATACCTGTCTTGGAGAGTTGTTCTCGTTGTATCGCGAGAAGCTGGCTCTTATAGCAGGTAGCTGCAATTGCTTGGTCGGTCAGTTCCTTTCTTGCCTCCAGGTACCCTTTGACACCCCAGAGTAACAAAGCTACAGCGACCGACAATACTACTTTGTCCACGATCATTAGCAGCAACTTCTCTTTGAACTGTCCAGTTGTCATGGTTCCTCCAATGGTGCCTCCAGATAGAAGACCCATTTTACTCCGCCACTTCCCCCCGCACTAAGAGTGAACTGCATATATGAACTCGGTAATAAGGCCATTGCATTCTGGTGATCAATCCAGTGCTGATGGCCCTTCGGCATCGTATACGGCGGCGTCTGGTAGCCTGACATGCGGGTATCGTATGGACAACCGGAACGTCCAGAGCGTAATAAATTTACAGGCAAATCATCTTTAGTTTCTCCAAAACGAAAAATTAATATAGCCGCCTTTCTCTCAGAAAGCGGGAGATTGGGGTGTCGCTTTTTCGCCTCAGAGAGGCTTTTGGAGTATTTATATAAGGCCTGAGAGAGCCAATAAGGCAGTTTTAGTTGGATATTATCATTTCCTTTTGGCCTGAGGTCTTCCGTCAAAGAATATTTATATCCCCATTTGTTTTGTTCTTTAATATCTAGTTTAGGCCCGTCACATCCATCTGACTGACTTTTATAGCCGTTGGGAGAACAGGCGACGGCCTCAGGAACCAAGTGGACTTCGATCGTCACTGCATCTGGCAGCCACTGTGTCTGCTCGGCGTTTCCTGGGGCCTCGGCGGCACCCAAAAGGCCAATGGAAATGAGCACAAGAAATATAATCTTTCGCGGGTATTGCATTTTTCTGTCCCTCCCGCGATTGTTCACATCATTGCCTTTTAACTCTAAAAAGGAACTCGACGCTCGAACCCGGGGTAAACCACTTACGACTGATGTGTCTGGACCCGTAACGACCCGGAGAGCGGCAACTTACCATAGTGTCTAAAACCACGAAATCTCGTGGATTAGTGACCCCTTGCTATTTTCATAGCTGGCACAGACTTCAGGCCTTGTCAATACTAAAATAAGGGTTTTGCGGTGTTAAAAAATGGCTGGATATATTCCTAAAAGCGATAAGAGCAAGCGGCTTCCCGGCCACTCGCCAAATCACGCCAGGCGTGCTACTTCGGAATAATCAAGACCCCCTCATCTCTTACAACCTGCTCGCTCTCTCTTCTTAGTAGAAGCATCCCAATTCTTGGAGCGCGTCCAGGTCGGCCCTGGAATTGACGAAGCCGGCCGCGCCCGCTTGGACGGGCCGGCGGCCCGACGATGATGAACCCGGCCGCTCCGCTCCCGGCCTTATTTCAGGAGCTTGCCCCCGACCCCGGTGGCCTCGGGGTCGAGCTTCTCGATCATGACCGTGATGCTCTCCCGCCGCTTGCCCAGCTTTTCGACCAGGACCTCGGTCACGCCGGCGACCACCTCGGCCTTCTGCTCTCTGGTGTAGCCCTCATCGACCATTTTGATGCTGATGACCGGCACTTTGCCCTCCCTTAGTCCGGGAGCCTGAGGCTCCCCCGCAGTTCCTTGAGGCTTCTCAGCCCCTCCTCCTCACAGAAGCGCTCCAATTCTTCCAGAACATCCAGGCTGGCCCTGGGGTTGACGAAACTGGCCGTGCCCACCTGGATTGCCGCGGCCCCGACGATGATGAACTCGGCCGCGTCCAGGCCGGTCATGATACCGCCCAGGCCGACGACCGGTATGTCCAGGGCCCTGGCCGCCTGCCAGACCATCCGCAGGGCCACCGGCTTGACCGCCGGGCCGGACAGGCCGCCCAGGACGTTGGCCAGCCGGGGCCGCCTGGTCCGGGCGTCCACGGCCATGGCCTGGAGGGTGTTGATCAGGCTGATGGCCTGGGCCCCGGCCTGCTGGGCGGCCAGGGCCACCGGGACGTGGTCGGTCACGTTGGGGGTCAGCTTGACCCAGAGGGGCAGGTCCGTGGCCCCCTTGACCGCCTCCACCAGCCGGCCGGTGGCCTCGGCGCTCTGGCCCAGGCACATGATCCGGCCCTCCTTGTTGGGGCAGGAGACGTTCAGCTCCAGGGCGGCCAGACCCCTCTCCCGGCCGAGGGCCTCGGCCAGGCGGCAATAATCCTCGGTCGTCTCGCCCCAGATGTTGACGATAACGGCCGCGTCGAAGTCCCGCAGGCGGGGCAGCTTGTCCCGGACAAAGGCCCTGAGGCCGATGTTCTCCAGGCCGATGGCGTTGAGCAGGCCGGCCGGGGTCTCGGCCAGGCGGGGCGGCGGGTTGCCCGGGTGGGGCTCCAGGCTGAGCCCCTTGACCACCAGGCCGCCCAGCCGGTTCAGGTCGACCAGGTCGGCGTACTCCAGGCCGTAGCCGAAGGTGCCCGAGGCGGTCAGGACCGGGTTCTTGAGCCTGAGCGAGCCGATGGAGACGGAAAGATCAATCATGACCAGCCCAGCTCGCCGGCCTCAAAGACCGGCCCCTCCAGGCAGACCCGCTTGCGGGCGCCCCCGGCCCCCTCGATCGCGCAACCCAGGCAGGCCCCCAGGCCGCAGGCCATCCGGGCCTCCAGGGACAGATGGCACTCCCGCCCGGCCCGGGCGGCCAGGCGGGCCACCTCCCTGAGCATGGCCTCGGGCCCGCAGGCACAGACCGCGGCCGGACGGCCGGCCAGCTCCTCGGCGAGATCGAGGGTGACCAGGCCGGTCCGGCCCAGGGAGCCGTCCTCAGTGAAGACCTCGACAGGCAGGCCCAGGGCCTGGAGGTCTTCCAGGGCAGCCAGATCAGGGGCCGAGGCCGCGCCCAGGCGCAGCCGGGTGGCCGATCCGGGGCCCAGCTCCTCGGCCAGGAAGAGCAGCGGGGCCTGGCCCAGGCCGCCGCCCACGAGCAGCCTGGCCCCGGCCTCCAGGGGGAAGGGCCGGCCCAGCGGCCCGAGCAGGTCCAGGGTCTGGCCCGGCTCCACCCGGGCCAGGCGGGCCGTGCCCCGGCCGACGATCTTGAAGAGCAGCCCCAGGCGCTCGCCCCGGCGATAGTGGATCGAGAAGGGCCGGCGCAACAGGGGGTCAAGGCCGGCGGCCTCGTCGGGGCCGGGGCGGACCATGACGAACTGACCCGGCCGGGCCGCGGCGGCGATCCGGGGCGAAAGGAGCTCGAGCCTGACCAGCCCGCTCAGGGCTCCATTGCCCGGCCAGCGGCCGGCTACCCGGGCCTGTTCCAGAAATCGAGCCGGCACGTCAGATCCCCTTTGTCACGGCTTCCCCTTATCACGGCCCGGCCTTGACAAGCAAGCTGGCCAGCCATTATAGTCTGGTTTTGTTGAATCTACCCCGACTACTCTCTCAGGAGAAGAGCTTTGGCCGCCAAGGGAAAAGTCCAGATCGACCGGGAGAGGTGCAAGGGCTGCCACCTGTGCCTCGAGGTCTGTCCCACCGGCAGTTTGGAAGTTGACCAGAGCCTGAACAAGAAGGGGTACACCCCTGTTCGGTTCAAAGAGGAGGCGGCCGAGGGCGAGAAGGGCTGCACCGCCTGCACCCAGTGCGCCCTGGTCTGCCCCGAGGTGGCCATCGAGGTGTATCGTGCCCAGTGAGAAGATGCTCATGCGCGGCTCCCAC